>CDZY01031698.1_pt1 | contig 112478 bp, 103 predicted proteins | sample 557671 | NCBI WGS metagenome assembly CDZY01 (sample SAMEA3182091, study PRJEB8094) | gut metagenome | biome: human; feature: gut; material: Stool; isolation source: human stools | place: Canada | collected 2013-03-11
CGAAGCGTCACGGACAGTCACGTTTGATGCAGGTATAGGCAGGCTTCCCGAGCCGAAGCTTACCGGCTGGACATTTGAGGGGTGGTATATAGAGAATGCAGATGGGACTTCCGTAAAGATAGGCGACAATGAAATCTGGCATTATACCTCCGGCAAGACAGCTGCCGCAAAATGGACACCTGTCAAATACGAGGTGAGACTCCACAGCAGCGTGCCGGCGGAAGCTCTTGGAACACTTGTTAAGCCTTCTGACAGGGAACTGACTTCTTCAGTGTGGACATGGAAGGAAAATGAGTACTACAGTGCAGTGTTTACCTACGATACAGAAAGCCTTCTTCCTGCCGCACCGGACACATACTCAATTGTCTACACCGCTGGCGGACAGGACACCACGGAATATGCCATAAGCGGCTGGTACAAAAACAGTCTTCTCTCCGACTATACAGGCGGCGGTGAAATTAAGAAATGGAACCTCTCAGCTGCCGGCGGAGCTGTAATTGACCTGTATCCATCATGGCGTGACACCTCCGCGCCCGTGATAGATGTTACCCCAACACATACCGTAAATCCTGATGCGGACAATGATGCTGTAAGGAGCATCGACATAACCATAACCGTGACGGAGTGCGGCTCAGGACTGAGGACGGACAACAGCTATGAGTACGGCTTCTCCGCTTCTGCCTCCGCCCTGCCTTCGGAATGGGAAAGCTACGGCAGCGCCTCCTCACCTTCAGGCTTTACCACTTCACTTCCGGACCTTGGTGCCTCAATGGACGGCTATTACTACCTGTGGGTGCGCCAGGTGATGGATAACAGCGGCAGCCTCTCCGTAAGCCCTTCCGCACTCGCAACCGTCAACAGCTGCCATGTGTACGGCATATATGTATTTGACAACACCGCCCCGTCCGGAAAGACAGAATACACAGAGAATAACCTCACCCTCGGTCTTTACAACGATTCCATAACGGATTCACCCTATGCCGTGATGACCATACATGACCCGCATGATGACATAGCCGGCATAGCCGGATATGTTCTCAGGATAAGCGATGCAGCCGACCCGTCAAACAGTGTTGACCATGCTTTCACACCTGATGACAGTTCAGGAACCTATATCTGCCGCTTTAACCTGTATGACAGCCTTCCGGATGCAGAGGACATCGAACAGGTCAGGATGTGTATAGTCTCAAAGGACAAGCTTGGCAATGAAGCGACCATCCCGATAACACGGTATGATTTCGGAACCCTGCAGACCGGGGAGGCTATACGCGCGGAGGATATAGGGTACAGGGAGCTTTCCGACATTCCCGATGCTTCATCACCTACACTTCCCACATCATATAAATATATCCGTGACTATTTCCGCGTTGAGGCATATATTGAAAACATTTCCTACAAGGCTTCGGGTACAACATTTATGGGTGGCCACAAGGGGCAGCTAAGAATATATGTTTTCGGCTATGTGGACAATGTGTCCGCCGACTTCGGCTCCATAAAGAAATTCATACTCCCTGCATACGATACCAACCCTGATTTAAGCAGAACCGACATAGTTCCACCGGAAAGGGAGAAGCTATACCTGCATGAATTTTTTGTTCCACTCTACTGTGCAAACTCAACCTACACCGACACAACAGCCTTCGGCTACAAGAGAAATTCCGTTCAAAAGCGCTGCGTTATTTACGATGTAAGTGACACTCTGGCATATAAAATCAAAACAATACTAAAATATAACGCAAAATAAAATTCACACAGTTTTTATAATTTTTCCTATTCCCTTTTTTACTTTATGTGTTATAATATTGTCAAAATAATAACAATATCGGAGGTATTCTTATGTTAGTTACAGCTAAAGAAATGCTTGAAAAGGCAGTTGCCGGTCATTATGCAGTTGGTCAGTTTAATATTAATAACCTTGAGTGGACTAAGGCTATCCTTACAACAGCTCAGGAGCTTAATTCCCCTGTTATCCTCGGTGTTTCCGAAGGTGCCGGAAAATATATGGCAGGCTACAAGACCGTAGTTGGCATGGTTAACGGAATGATGGAAGAGCTCAACATCACTGTTCCTGTTGCTCTTCACTTAGACCACGGCTCATACGAAGGATGCCTTAAGTGTGTAGAGGCAGGTTTCTCATCAATCATGTTCGATGGTTCCCACTACCCTATCGAGGAGAATATTGCAAAAACTAAGGAATTAGTTAAGATTTGTGCTGAGCACAATATGTCCCTTGAGGCTGAGGTTGGTTCTATCGGCGGTGAGGAAGACGGCGTAATCGGTATGGGTGAGTGTGCAGACCCTAACGAGTGTAAGGCTATTGCAGACCTTGGCGTAACAATGCTTGCAGCAGGTATCGGTAACATTCACGGTAAGTACCCTGCTAATTGGAAGGGACTCAGCTTCGAGACACTTGCAGCCGTTAAAGAGCTTACAGGCGATATGCCACTTGTTCTTCACGGTGGTACAGGCATCCCTGCTGATATGATTAAGAAGGCTATCTCTCTTGGTGTTGCCAAGATTAACGTAAATACAGAGTGCCAGTTATCCTTCGCAGATGCTACACGTAAGTACATTGAGGCAGGCAAGGACTTAGAGGGCAAGGGCTTCGACCCTCGTAAGCTTTTAGCTCCTGGTGCAGCAGCAATTAAGGAAACTGTTAAAGAGAAGATGGAGTTATTCGGCTCAGTTGGCAAGGCTGAATAAAAAAAATAAGTTTTTTTTAAAAAAGGGCTTGCAATTTTGTTAGTTATAGTTTATTTTATTAACATAAATGATGTCTTGTAATACTAAAGCCAATATTTAGGGAACAAGGTCATATATTTCGTGTGAGTGAACAAGGGCGTTCCGTTTATTTGGAATGCCCTTTTTTTATGCATATATATCTAATTATAGATATAAATAACAGACATATAGTTCGGATAAAATACAATCCAATGTACATCCTGATGCATAATCACCACGAAAAATTTATAGCATGAAAGGAATGGAAAAGAATGAGCAATATCAATGTAGAAGAAATTTTTGGCGAAAATGTATTCACAGTTGGTAAGATGAGAGAGCGCCTTCCTAAGAAGGTATTTGCAAATCTCATGAATGTTATGAACAAGGGTGGCGAGCTGTCAATTTCCGATGCCGATGTTATCGCAAAGGCTATGAAGGACTGGGCAGTCGAAAAGGGTGCAACACACTATACCCACTGGTTCCAGCCACTCACAGGTATCACAGCTGAGAAGCACGATGCCTTCGTCACACATCCTGATGCAGACGGCAAGATGATTATGGAGTTCTCCGGCAAGGAGCTTATAAAGGGTGAGCCTGATGCTTCTTCTTTTCCGTCCGGCGGCTTAAGAGCTACATTTGAAGCCAGAGGCTATACGGCTTGGGACTGCACATCACCTGCATTCGTTAAGGAGGATGCAACAGGTGCCATCCTCTGTATCCCTACAGCTTTCTGTTCCTATAAAGGTGAGGCTCTTGATAAGAAGACTCCTCTCCTTCGTTCCATGGAAGCAGTAAGCCAGCAGGCTCTTCGTATTGTAAGACTTTTCGGAAACACAGAGGCTACCAAGGTTACAGCATCTGTCGGTCCTGAGCAGGAGTACTTTATTGTTGACAGAGAAAAGTACCTTGAAAGAAAGGATTTAATCTATACCGGACGTACTCTCTTCGGCGCACCTGCTCCTAAGGGTCAGGAGCTTGAGGACCACTACTTCGGTTCTATCAAGGAAAGAATCGGCGCTTATATGAAGGACATCAACATTGAACTCTGGAAGCTTGGCGTAACAGCTAAGACACAGCATAACGAGGTTGCCCCAGCACAGCATGAGCTTGCTCCTATCTATGAGACAGCCAATGTCGCAGTTGACCACAACCAGCTTGTTATGGATGTTATGAAGAAGGTTGCCACACGTCATGGTCTTGCATGTCTTCTCCATGAGAAGCCATTTGCAGGTGTCAATGGTTCAGGTAAGCATGACAACTGGTCCATCGTTACGGATAACGGTGTCAACCTCATCGACCCGGGTGATACACCTAACGAGAACCTTCAGTTCCTGCTTGTACTTGCCTGCATAATGAAGGCAGTCGATATACACGCTGACCTGCTCCGCCAGTCCGCTTCCGATGTAGGAAACGATCACAGACTTGGAGCTAACGAGGCACCTCCTGCAATCATTTCAATGTTCCTTGGCGACCAGCTTGAGGATGTTGTTAACCAGATTATAGAGACAGGTACAGCTACACACAGCATTGAGGGCGGCAAGCTTCTCACAGGTGTTTCAACACTTCCTGATTTTGCAAAGGATGCTACCGACAGAAACAGAACCTCACCTTTTGCTTTTACAGGTAACAAGTTCGAGTTCCGTATGGTTGGCTCCGCCGATTCAATAGCAAGCCCTAACACAGTTCTCAACGCAATTGTTGCGGAGGCATTCTGTGAGGCTGCAGATATTCTTGAAAAGTCCGACGATTTCGACAAGGATGTTCATGAGTTAATCAAGAAGTACATGACTGAGCATAAGAGAATTGTCTTCAACGGTAACGGTTACTCAGATGAGTGGGTAGCTGAGGCTGAGAGAAGAGGACTTCCTAATATCAAGTCCATGGTAGACGCTGCAAGTGCTCTCACAACAGATAAGGCTGTCGCGTTATTTGAGAAATTCGGTATCTTCACAAAGGCTGAGCTTGAATCCCGCGAGGAGATTACATACGAGACATACACCAAGTATATCAACATAGAGGCTCTCACGATGATAAGCATGGCATCCAAGCAGATTCTTCCTGCTGTCATCAGCTACACAACTGAGCTTGCTAACTCTATCGCTTCCGTAGAGGCTGTAGGCTGTGACGCAAGTGTTCAGAAGGAAAGACTTGAGGCAGTTACAGTTGAGCTCAAGGCTATGAATGCCGCTCTTGAAAAGCTCAAGGCTGATCAGGCTAACGGTGAGAAGGAATGCGCTAAGTGCACAGCCATTTACTATCATGACATAATTATGTCCGATATGGCTGCTCTTCGTGCTCCTGCCGATAAGCTTGAAATGCTTGTTGACAAGGACTTCTGGCCAATACCTACTTATGGAGACCTTCTCTTTGAGGTATAAAACGAGGAGGGCATAAAAAGTATTTTTACTTAGCTTTTGAACTTTCATATACTATAAAACCTGCTGCCAGACAAAAAAGGCGTAAATCCGAAATACGGATTTACGCCTTTTTATCGCTGTCACTTTTTTCGATAATAGAATCTATCGAAAGCTATTTAAGCATCTCAAGAATCTTGTCCTTCGGCTGTACGCCAACGCTCGTGCTGACTGTCCTGCCATCCTTAACCACTACGAGTGTAGGAATTGACATAACGCCATACTTCTCAGCCAGTGAAGACTCCTCGTCAACGTTAATCTTGCATATCTTAGCATCCGTAACCTCATTCGAGAGTTCTTCGATAACCGGCAGGAGCATCTGGCATGGTCCACACCATGAAGCCCAGAAATCAAGAAGCACCGGCTTGTCTGAATTAAGCACTTCGCTCTCGTAGTTGTCACTTGTAATGTGTAATGCTGCCATATTTTAAATCCTCCTTGTTTTTGCGAAGCAAAAATCCGAGCTCGTGCGAGGAGAGGATTTTGCCTCCTTGTTTTTGCGGAGCAAAAATCCTAATGCGTATTTATACGCTATGCTCATGCGAGGAGAGGATTTTGCCTCCTTGTTTTTGCTTCGTATATATTGTAACAGGATATATGTTTTTTATCCAGTAACTGATGTTACATTTTATAGTTTCTTAATATTTGTGTATCTGCATATTGAAATCTACGCATAAATCAAACCGCCACTGCGCACGCATAATCTGCGCACACAGCGGCGGTTAAACACACACACTTATCCCTAATTAAACACTCCCACATATATGAATATGCCTTTTTGCTACCTAAGCTTTTTCATACCATCACATCGGAAGTGACGATGCATATATAAATTTATATCGCCTACTCCTCCTGATTCTTGGCATTGCGGTACTGAAGCGGTGTCATGGCATATTCCTTCTTGAAAAGTCTGTTGAAATGCTCCACGTTCTCATAGCCGACACTTGCGGCGATTGTCTCAACATTCTGGTTTGACTCACGAAGAAGGACCTTTGCCTTCTTCATTCTTGCCTTCTTGACGGCATCCTGGAATGTCATTCCCGACTTCTCCTTAATATACTTGGAAAGGTATGGCTTCGAGAGGTTGAAATTCTCAGCCAGCTCATCGAGTGAAACATCCGTATAATGGTTCTGGATGAAGTTAAGGATATCGACAATGCGCTCCTCCCTGCCCTCTTTCACATTAGTATCCTTGGCAAGCTTGTTGACTGCTGCCACAAGTGCCGATATTGATGCCTTGATAATGTCCTCATCAAGCCCTACGCCCCAGTACATCTTATCCTTACAGAGCACTCCCACATAGGAAGCAGCCTTAGAGGATGAGCCCTTGGAAATAGCATGCTCCTCGTATACGGCAAGCTCATAGCTTATGCCAAAATACATCTTAAGTGCGTTGCTCACCGCATCAAGACGTCCGTTTCCACCCGTCTCGACAATGCGTTTCTCCTTGCCCTGCTGTATTGTGACAGTCGCCCAGATTCCATCCTCCTGCTTGAAGTGGCACTCCGGAACAGAGAACACATCCGTCTGTCCTATGTAATTATCTTCAAATATCTGATATACAACCGACGGTGTAAGCTCCTTGTGCTTGCGGTCTGAAACACCCTTTACAAGATAGCCTACCTCCTCCTTCATCTTATCCGGTATGGAAATACCGAAATTCTGCTTGAGAATGTAGGATACTCCTCCCTTACCCGACTGGCTGTTGATACGGATGACATCCGACTCATACTCCCTGCCGACATCCATAGGGTCAATCGGAAGATACGGAACAGTCCACTTACCGCCCGACCTGCCTTTCTCCCACCAGTCCATGCCCTTGGAAATGGCATCCTGGTGTGAGCCTGAGAATGCGGTAAATACAAGGTCACCCGCATAAGGTGAACGCTCATATACACGCATGCCTGTGTACTGCTCATATTTCTTTCTTATATCCATGATATGTGAAAAATCAAGTCCCGGCTCAACGCCCATTGAAACCATGTTCATCGCAAGCGTCACAATATCGACATTACCTGTACGCTCACCATTTCCGAAGAGCGTTCCCTCCACTCTGTCAGCTCCGGCAAGTACACCAAGCTCCGCATCGGAGATTCCGCAGCCGCGGTCATTGTGTGGGTGTACACTGAGCACAACATTCTCACGATATTTCATGTTGCGGCTTAAATACTCTATCTGTGAAGCAAATACATGAGGCATGGCAATCTGCACTGTTGTAGGTATGTTGATGATTGCCTTATTGTCCGCTGTCGGTTTCCATACATCCAAAACTGCATTGCACACCTCAAGTGCATAGTCAACCTCAGTTCCAGGGAAGCTCTCAGGTGAATACTCGAATGTAAAGCTGCCGTCCGTCTCTGCGGCAAGCTTCTTTAAAAGCATTGCTCCATCAACAGCAAGCTTCTTAACCTCTTCTTTGCTCTTTTTAAATACCTGCTCACGCTGGGCAACGGATGTGGAGTTGTAAAGATGGATGATGGCATGAGGTGCGCCCTTTACCGCATCAAAGGTCTTTTTTATAATATGCTCTCTTGCCTGTGTGAGCACCTGAACCGTAACATCCTCCGGAATCATGTTGCGCTCGATAAGTGCACGCATAAAGTTGTACTCCGTGTCGGACGCTGCAGGAAATCCTACCTCAATCTCCTTGAAGCCGATATCCACAAGCATCTTGAAGAAGTCTAACTTCTCCTCAAGGCTCATAGGCTCGATAAGTGCCTGATTTCCATCTCTTAGGTCAACGCTGCACCATATAGGTGCTTTATCTATATAATCCTTTTTCACCCAGTCATAACTCATCTGTGGCGGCAGAAAATACGCTCTCTGATATTTCTCTGTGTTCATGCCGAATACCTCCATACTTCTAAACTTATGTAGATATCTTAACACGCGCATAATACATTGGCAATGTACAAACTTAATCAATATTATTGATGTTTTTTAGCATTATTGCCATATTTTTTGTAAAAAACATAGGAATAGTATATCATCAATGCCGACATTGCAATGATAAGCACCAGCATTATGACCGTGGAGGCAAAGCCTTTGACAACGATTGTCTCTATAATAGTAAGAACACCGCATATCATTATCAGCCTGCCTCCAAGTCTGTTTGACAGCTCCCATGTAGTGTCATTGTCCATACTCCATGAGGTTCTGACCCCTACCACGCTGTTGCGCTTGCACTTTGGAATAATATTACCTATCACAATGAATATCAATCCAAGGCAGCAATTGGAAATCACATTTATATCAATGGGCATTCTGTCCTGTCCCTCGGAGGCATTGATGTCCACAAGCAACATCACAAATTGAATTATAATAAACATTATAGTTGTCCCTATCGCTGTAAATCCAAGTACTTTGAGGTTGCCTGCCGCCTCAACGCGCACCTTCTCCTCCTGTGCCCTGTCCGCCCTTCTGCCAAACACATTCATAAAAATAACCCAGAAAATATTAAATACCGCTATAAAACACGGAAAGATAAAGTTCTCATTTTTTGAACCATAGCGGTCAATCTCTCCATGAAAATTATAATGCATAGGCACAGAATCCGCCATGAACTGAATACATACCGCTGTGATTATAAACGCTGCTGCTGTCAATGCCATAAGCCATGTGTAATATTTTTTACAATTATTCATAATATTGATCTCCCTTTTTTCTATTCACTGTGCAGACTTTTTCGTTTCCCTGATGTCCGCTGGACTAATTTTCACATTTGCCTGCCTTCGCCTGTCCCGCCTCTTCCTTCCTGTCACCGGTAAAACCCTTAAACCACATAATCATCTCATCGAACACCGTCATATCCAGAGAATAATACACGAAATTCTTCTCCTTGTACTCCATTACCAGCCCTGCCTCCTTGAGCAGCCTCAGATGATACGATAGTGCCGCCGGTGACATGTCAAGTGCCTTTGCAAGCTCACCCGCCGACCTTCTTCCTCCCTTCAGTAACTCAAGTACCTGTCTGCGCAGAGGCTCGGACAGCACTTTAAATATTTCCGACACTGCCATCTTACGCACCTCCCTTTCATAGAACATTGCTATTTAAAATTTTCTTTAAATACTTTATATCATTTATTTATAGAATTTTCAATAAGTATTTAAAAATATTTTTAAATACTTTCAGATATACTTTAAAGTAATGATGTTGATGGCAAAACATGCCAACTTAATGTACGAGTGTATAACGTATTATATTTATGCATACCAGCTCAATTGTTCGAAGCAAGATGTTCTAAGAACATCTAAGCTTCTCCCAAAAGTCGTGATATGCATAAATATAATACGTTATACACGCTAAGTTTATAGCACATGTTTTGTCCCCAACACCATGTAATGCCAATATATAACCTGAAAACCGCACACGTATAAAAAATGTATTTTATTTCTGCCAGTTCAATGATATAATTACTTTATATGTTTAAAATAAACCACGAAGGCTTAACCGATGATTTTCACCGGCTCTGCCAATAGTATTCGATAGTAAATATATCCATAGGAGGCTGCATTGAAAGAAAAAAATAATGAGAAAATAAAATATATAATATACACTGCTTACGGTACCTGTCTCCTTGCTCTGATATGTATGCTCGCATATATCGGCTCACGTTTCCATATAAACATATCAGCCGCCAGACCAACTGATTCATACTGCGTCATTACAGCAGATACCTTCAGGACAGAGACTGACGATAATGCCCCTTTAAAGCTATATAATGAGCTGTCTTTTCCACTGCCGGCTCTTCCGGCTAACAATTCCAATCTTATCTTTTTCGTAAAACATGAAAAGGTCGAAGTATACCTCGATTCTGAGCTTATATATTCGCTCTCACCGGATGAGAGTTCATTTATAAAAACCACCGGTGCTAACTGGTGTGTGATTCCTGTCTGTAACGACGATGCAGGAAAGACAGTCAGAGTTGTCCTTACACCGCTTTATAAAAGCATGGTTAACACCAATCCTATTTTTTATCTTGGTTCACAATTCAGGATATATGAACACCTGCTGGTCCGTTACATTATTATATATTTTACATGCTTCATCGCGGTGCTTGCAGGCTTATTCTTCATAATTTTTACACTTATAAACTCAAGAAACAGGCATATTGATAAGAGTCTGATTATGATAGGCTTCTTTTCCATCCTTATCGGCGTATGGAAGTTTATGGATCTTGACTATACATCCACAATTGTAAAAAACCCGGTATTGATATCATACACAGCCTACTCCTGTCTGCTGATGATGAGTATTCCCTTCATAAGCTTTTTGAGAAACTCATTTACGGAAAAAGACAATCCTCTGTGGAATGTACCCTGCATATTTAACCTTCTTGTATTTGTCATAATTATGGTGCTGCAGATAAATGCCGTTGCGGATATACGTGATACTCTCTGGCTTGTGCATGCCGTGATGCTTTCTAACATCCCTGTGGTGTTCATTATGTATTACAGAGAAGTAACCCGTTACGGATGGAACCCTAAAATCAAGCTTTCATTCATATGCTCATTTGCCTGCCTTGTCGGGCTGTCAGCCGACATACTTGCCTACTACCTGACAAATGGTGCCTTTCCGTCATTTCTTGGAATCACATGTCTTCTATTCTATATAATTGCACTTGGAATGGCCTCGCTTAAAGAAGCCAAGGCACTTATGGAGATTGGAAGCCAGGCAAAAGCCTTCGAGGAGATGGCCTATCATGACCAGCTCACCGGTCTTTTTAACAGAACTGCTTATGCAGAATATACCGGCAGCAGCAATTTCAAGCCAGAGGGACATATAATTGTCATGTTCGACCTTAACAACCTCAAGCAATGTAATGACAGCCTCGGGCATGACCATGGTGACTCATATATTATTGAGAGTGCCGGGCTGATAAAAAAGGTCTTCGGAGGCTTCGGTAACTGCTACAGAATGGGTGGTGATGAATTCTGCGCCTTATTACATGGCATATCCATTGACAAGTGCCGCAACTGTATCAAAAGCTTTAAAAAGCTGCTCGCAGATTATAATGCCGCACATCCGAACAGCTTTCCGCTGCATATAGCATGCGGCTGCGAGATGTACAACGCTGACGAGGACTATGATATCGGTGATACGCTGAGACGTGCGGACAAAATGATGTACCATGAAAAATTCGCCATGAAAAAACTTAAGCATGAAACAGTAAGGTAAAGATAATGCAAAGAAACATGAATGCGCTTTCATTTTAGTGTCTGTTATGTTATAATAGCCGGGACAGTTTAATAAGGAGGATTTATTTTTAATGTTAAAGAAGACAAGATTAGTGTGTACCATGGGTCCGGCATGTGATAATGAGGAGACTCTCAGAAAAATGATGGAAAACGGCATGAATGTTGCACGTTTTAACTTTTCACACGGAAGCTATGAGGAACACTTAGGCAGATATAACCGCGTTGTGAAGGTTCGTGATGAGCTTAAGCTTCCGGTAGCTACTCTCTTCGATTCAAAAGGTCCGGAGATTCGTTTCCGTCTCTTTGAAGGCGGCAAGGTGACCATTAACGATGGTGACTTATTTACACTCACCACAAAGGAAGTTCTTGGCAATAATACTATAGGTTCAATTTCATATAAAAATCTTATCAATGATGTCCAGGTAGGTACAAGCATACTTGTAAATGATGGTCTTATTGAACTCAAGGTTGAGAAGATTGATGACACAGATATTGTATGCCGTGTCATCAATGGCGGCGTAATATCAGACCGCAAGGCTATCAATGTTCCGGGAGTTCATTTATCACTTCCGTTCCTCAGCGATGTTGACAGGAGGGATTTAGAATTTGCCATGGAGACCGGCTTTGACTTCTTCGCACTCAGCTTCGTCCGCTGTGCAGAGGATGTTCTTGAAGTCCGCCGACTTCAGAAGGAGCATAACAATACCTCCAATCTTATTGCCAAGATTGAGAGCCAGGAGGGTGTTGAGAATCTCGATGCAATTATCAATGTTGCTGACGGAATCATGGTAGCAAGAGGAGATATGGGTGTTGAAATTCCTTTTGAAAAGGTTCCTGTTGTACAGAAGGATATGATAAGCAAGTGCCTTAAGTCAGGTAAGTTCGTAATCGTAGCAACCCAGATGCTTGAGAGCATGACTCATAATCCCCGTCCTACCCGTGCAGAGGTCAATGATGTTGCTAATGCAATCTTTGACCAGACATCAGCCGTAATGCTCTCAGGTGAGAGTGCTGCCGGCGACTACCCTGTAGAAGCGGTTAAGACTATGAGCAGAATCTGCCGTGAGATTGAAAAGACTACAACTACCGGTAAATTCGAGATAACCTACAACGGAAGCAACCTCGCCTCCTCAATCGCATGTGCTGCATGCTCTATCGCAAGCGTAATCAATGCTGATGCGATTATTCCGGTTTCCTTAAGCGGAAGCACAATCCGCAAGGTATCCGGTTTCCGTCCTAACATAGATATTATCGGCTGCTCAACCAATGAGCGCGTGTGCCGTGAGACTTCCCTCATGTGGGGAGTTACACCTGTTCTTATCACAGAGCAGGAGGATGGTGAAGCTCTTATCAACGAGGTAATCAATAAGTGTAAGACCGCCGGTGTCATTAAATCCGGCAACCGCGTTGTCATCGTTGCCGGTTTCCCTCTCAGAATCGCAGGCGCAACCAACATGATCCGCGTTGTGGATGTAGAATAATCAAAAAAGGTGAATGTCGTCACTTTCCTGTGCGGCATTCACCTTTTTTTGATAAACTGCTTTCAGATAATTGCTAAGCTCAAATTTCCGGATAAGCAGCTGCCTTCAATTAGTCCGGCATCTCTCCGGCAAAGCTGTATTCTGCGGTTTCAGCTTCCTGTATACGGTAAAATACATGGTTAGGAAGCTTGCAAGTCCACCAATCACATTGGATACCGGCTCTGATAGAAATACTCCCATCACTCCAAACCCTATTCGAGGCAGAATTATTGCAAGCGGTGTGACGATAATCACTTTTCTTAAAAGTGAGAAGAATATCGCATGCTTTGAATATCCAAGCGCGGTAAATGTCGACTGCCCGGTAAACATAAATGACATAAATACAAAACCGAAGAAGTATGTCTTAAGTGCCTCTGCTCCATATATTATTGTCTGGGAATCATCTGTAAATATTCCCATCAGCTGCTGCGGAATAAGAAGAACTATAATCCATGCAAGTGCCGTGTAGCCTATTCCTATCGCCGACGTGAATTTAATTCCGCTCCTCACCCTGTCATATTTTTTCGCTCCGTAGTTATATCCTAACACCGGCTGTGAACCGCTGGTAAGTCCGCTGACCGGAAGCGACATTATCTCACGCACCGAATTGATGACCGTCATTATCCCGACATATAAATCTCCGCCGAACACCTTGAGCGTCGCGTTGCAGACCACCTGAACCAGACAGTTCGTCCCCTGCATGATAAATCCGGCCATTCCGAGTGCGGTTATATCCCCCACAAGCTTTAAATCCGGTCTGAGGCAGGACAGTCTTATATGATACGCAGCCCTTCCTCTTCTGCTTATAAGGAATCTCAGAACCCACGCTGCCGATACGCCCTGACTTATAATGGTTGCAAGTGCCGCCCCACCGACCCCCATGTGAAATGCAAAAATAAACAGTGGGTCTAAAACCAGATTAAGCACAGCTCCTATAAGCGTTGTCATCATTCCTGTCCGCGGGAACCCCTGAGCATTTATAAATCCATTCAGTCCTGTCGCAAGCATGGTGAATGTCGTGCCCAGAAGATATATTTTTAAATATTCGTCCGCGTATACATACGAGGCATCACTCGCGCCAAAAAGATACAGCACAGGTTTTCTGAATACATAGCACAGGATAAAAATTATAAATGAACTTGCAAAAAGCATTGAAAAAGTGTTTCCAAGTATCCTTTCCGCCTTCTCATCATTCCCTGCACCGCGCTCTATGGAAAACAGCGGTGCGCCGCCCATCCCGAACAGATTCGTGAATGCAGCAATAAGCGTTGTAAGTGGAAATGCAAGCCCCACACCTGTAAGAGCAAGACTGTCCGCTCCCGGAAGATGTCCTATATATATTCTATCAACGACATTGTATAAAAGCTGCACAAGCTGTGCCAGTATAAGTGGCACAGCCTGAACCATTATATTGCTCCATATTTTCCCTTTTGAGAAATCCTTTCCACCCGCGTGCGGCTTCTGTTCCGGCATGCCACGCGACTCCACACCTGACATATATCCACCTCTCAAAATTATACTATTCTAGTAATTGCTAAACCCGAAGCTGCCGGTAAACAGTTGTATAATTTTACCGGTACACAACGTACGATAATTACACACTTGGTTACGCAGTTACCTATTATATATTTTTCGCGCAAATGTCTTTAAGGCAGCACTTATCGCAGTACGGCTTCGTCCGTGCCGTGCACACCGCCCTTCCGTGCTCTACAAGCCTGTGGCAGAAATCATTCCCCTCCTCAGGAGGTATTATCTTCCACAGCTCCATCTCAACCTTCTTCGGCTCCTTTATTCCGTCCACAAGACCCATGCGGTTTACCAGACGGATGCAATGCGTGTCGGTAACTATTGCAGGTCTGCCAAATACATCGCCCATAATAAGGTTCGCGCTCTTTCTTCCAACTCCCGGAAGCTCCATAAGCTTGTCGAAATCCTCCGGAACCTGACCATTGTACTTATCCCGCAGCATCCTCATACAGGCACTTATATCCCTTGCCTTGCTGTTGCCAAGTCCACAAGGTCTTACGAGCTTCTCAAGCTCCTCAACCGGTGCATCCGCAAGTGCATTTACATCCGGGTAATGTGCGTACAACTCCCGAACGACCACATTCACCCTCGCATCAGTGCACTGAGCCGCAAGGCGCACGCTGACAAGAAGCTTCCACGCTTCGCTGTATTCCAACGAACATCCGGCATCCGGATATTCTTTTTTAAGTCTTTCAATTATATCAAGCGCAAGCTGCTTCTTATCCACAACGCACGTCTCCTTTCCTGACTAAACAATATCAGCCAATTGCGAAACCCATATTTTACGGTAAACAGTTGTGCATTTACCAGCTAAATTACAGACATCCGGGCTGCATTATTTCCGGATAACTGCCCGGTTCACATTTACTGCCCGACAGTAGCGGAATTTCACCGTCCTACTTATCCTCAAGCTCATCCGTGAGCTCACATATCTCATCAATCATCGCACCTATAGTCTCAATCGTATCAAGCAAAGGTGCATCTGTTGTTATGTCAATTCCTGCCATGGCAGCAAGCTCAACAGGAGTCTTTGTTCCGCCTGCCTTAAGAACTCTCTTCCAGTCATCCACCGCTGTCCGGCCCTCATTCTCTATTCTCTTACATACCTGCGTTGCAATCGTAAGTCCCGCACTGTAAGTATATGAGTATAGCCCCATATAATAATGAGGCTGTCTCATCCATGTAAGCTCTGCACCATCCGTGAGCTCAACCGCATCACCCCAGAACTTAGTAAGCACATCCTTCATTATCGCACTCAACGTCTCAGCCTGAACACCTGCGCCATCCTCAACCTTTTTATATACCTCTCTCTGATATGCAGCCTCAAGAAGATGTGTTACAAAGTTGTGATAATAGGTATTTCCAATCATGTTAGAAAGTACCCAGCGGCGGAAACGCTTATCATCACTCGTCTTTAACAGATAATGTCCAAGCAGCAGCTCATTCATTGTAGATGGGCTCTCAACAAAGTATGTAGATACATCTGTGTCAAAAATCGACTGGGCGGCATTGCATGCCTTAAAATGTCCGGCATGTCCAAGCTCATGCGCTATGGTAAACACATCGGACATTCTTCCGTTCCAGCTAAGAAGTATGAACGAATTCTTTCCGTAAGGACTGGCACAGAAACCACCGGTCGATTTTCCCTGATTCTGTGCAAAATCAAACCAGCGCTCTGTGTAGGCTCTCTCCACCATATTCACATAGTCCTCTCCAAGGATGGAAAGTCCCTTTGTGACATAGTCCTTGGATTCCTCGATTGTGAGCTTAGGTGAATACTCCGGGTCAACAGGAAGCTTCAAATCCGCATATGTAACCTTGTCAAGCTTATGAACCCTTCCGAGAAGCTTCGCATATTTTCTCATGTGCGGTGCAAGCTTATCCATAATGAGGTCAATCTGTCTGTTATAAAGCGTCCTATCAACATGCTGCCCAAAAAGCAGGCTGTCAAACACATTGTCAAAGCCTCTTAAATCGGACATGGTCTTCTCATACTGCACAGCCGTGTTGTAAGCTGCCGCGGTCACATTCTCATAATCATGAAGCTTAGCTGAAAATGCGGCAAATGCAGCTCTTCTGACATCCGTTCTCTCATCATACTCATAATCATCCTCAAAGAGTGAGTATCCCAGAGGATACTTCTTCCCATCAACCTCAAAGTCCGGGAATTTCATATCCGCAAGCTTGGCTGTATTATATATCTCATAAGGTGCTCCCGTTGTCTGTGACAGAGCCTTGAGCACCTTCTCCGTCTCAGGGCTTAAGAGGTGCGGCTTTTCCCTTAGCACTTCTTTTAAGTAATTGGCATTCTCCTTTGAAGCCTGTGCTGCCTCGTTGATCAGTTCATCGCTCTTAGCTGACAATTCACTGTCTATAAAGCTTAATGAACTCATGCACTCTGAAATCCTGCGGTTCATCCTGCCTGCAAGCTCCATATTATGTGTATCATAATAATCCACCGACGTTGCAAGCTCGCAATAATTTCCAACCAATGTCACTATTCCATATATTTCGCGCAATTTGTCAAGACATTCATTTATCCTGTCTGCACTGTCAAGCCTGCCTTTATAATCTTTCTCAAGCTGTGCTGTAAGGCACTCCAGCCTCGCTGCATCAGCCATAAGAGCATCCTCATCCTTATATATGAGTGACAAATCCCATGTAAGTTCCTTCTTTACATCTTTTCTGAAAAGTAATTCCTCTGCCATTTCTATCCTCTTTTCTGCCACTTTAAAGCAGCATTGTTATTATGGTGCTCATTTTTTATCTCATACATACGCATATCCGCAAGCTCCAGCATATCCCGAACCTGCTTACAGCCTTCTTCGCCGTAATGCGCGCAGCCCATACTTATCTCCAGTCCCCCGTTCTCTAACTCCACACATTCTATATCCTTAAGCATTCTCTCAAGCCTTCCGCGATAGTGCTCTGCCTGCTCCCTGTCAAATCCGCGTGATATTATCACGAATTCGTCTCCTCCATACCTTGCGATAAAGCTTCTGGTATTTCCATACACTTTTTTAAGTGCAGCCGCCACAAGACACAGCACCTTATCACCTGTCTGATGTCCAAAATTATCATTAATTTCCTTGAAACAATCGATGTCCATTATACTGTAGCATAACGGCTCCTTAATATGTTCCTTGGAAAGCACATCTATATACTGGTCAAGCCTTCGCCTGTTATTAAGCCCTGTCATGCTGTCACGGCTGACATTCTGCTGCTGGATATTAATATACACCATCACAAGTGCCACACTCGTCATAGGCCATAAAAGATCAGTGCCATACAGAAGCATCTGAACAATACCACCAATCAGAGGGAACACACCAAATAACACCAGATATCCATACTGTCTTTTCTCTTCTCGTTCCTGAGTCCTAAGCATACCCACAAATGCCAGAATACATGCCGCAGAAATATACCCTGCGGCAACAACTGTACTTATAAAATGAAGAGGTCCGCGCTGATATAGATTTTCATCGTCTATATAAAATACCAGCGGTCTTACCAATCCGGCCGCCAATATGCCAATACTTACAACAAGCGGAACAGCCTTCACAAACATGGATATTCCCATCTGTCCATTTCCGTTCGTCACTTTATCATACACATACAGAAACCATAGAAATGCCATATACAGCATAAATACATAATATGCCGTGTTTCCGACCCACAGTATGCCCTTGGCTAAGCTCCCCTCCCGTCCGTTCAGGCACCAGCACACTACATTAAATATCATTATACACACCATGAGCTTCATTATGCTTTCAAGGCAGCGGCGTCTCCATGAAAATGACATATCGCGCTTAAGATTATCCATAACCGCAAGCAGTGCTGCTATAGGGAATATGCTAACCTGAATATATACTATATTGCTCACTACCGGCGTTCCTCCGTTCCTTATGTATCTGTTTCTGCTTATACATGCTCCTATCGGCAAGTTCAACTATAGATGCTTCACTGTCTGCACACTCGCTCCACAATGCCGCTCCAACGCTCAGTGAAAGCTTATAATTCCTTTCCTTTTCCATATTAAAGCTGTCCACTCTCTTCTGAATTGATGCAATGCACTGCTCTAACTCAGCCCTGTTCTTCCATTCGCCGCATATAACAAATTCATCCCCTCCGTATCTTGCCACAAAGCAGCCGTCCCCCGAAAATTCAGTACGAAGAATATCAGCGACATGCCATAATGCCTCGTCTCCTATTTTATGTCCTATTGTATCATTTATCTTCTTAAAATCATCCACATCTATGAGGAGCATTCCCCATTCTGTCCGCTGCTTCAGCCTTCTCTCAAGGTAAGCATCCAGCTCACGTCTATTATTTATCCCGGTAAGTCCGTCCGTTATGACCTTCTTGTTCTGCATTGTCAAATACACATACAGAACCGCCAGCGAAAGGCATGGTGAAGAGGTTCTCAAGTTCTGGTTAATGCTCTGGAGAACCACTCCCAAAACAGGCAGTGCACTAAACAGCATAAGATATATACACAATCTTCTAAGCTCTTTATCTCTTTCGTGCACAATCCCATACACTGCTACCGCCGCACTGCATGCAAACATAGCGATACCATAATAACTGATTACGCGATAGCATATCCTCAGCCCTCTTCCTGCATTCTGAAGTCCATAAGTACCCAGATAACTATGCGGTATAAGCAGCACCACAAAGCATACTATTGCCATCAGCGATAATGAGGCATACACCGCAGCCCACACTCTTCTGTCTGCGCCATCCATTGATATTTTCAAGCATACATATATAAACCAGGTACCTGTAAGCAGCACCGTGAGAAGCATTCTTACAACATTTATAATCCAAACACTCCCGGCAATGCCGGTAAACATGGCATCAGTCACGGCAACCCCTACGATATCTACAAGCATGAGGAAAAAATCAAACACAATGATCAGATCGAATACTCTTGCACTGATTGTCTTTCCAAACTTAAATCTGTTGCTGACAAAAACAACCATGGCAAGAACCATCGGAAATATATTTATGCTCATATTCTCAATCCATGACATAATGATTCTCCAATCTGATATCACAATTCATTTGCTTATGGTTTTGGTGTCAAAACATGCAAATCCAATCTGTGAGTGTATAACGTATTATGTTTATGTATATCAGCTCCATTGTCCGAAGCAAGATGTTCTAAGAACATCTAAGCTTCTCCCAAAAGCCGTGATATACATAAACATAATACGTTATACACATCCAAGTATACACGGCATGTTCTGATACCAAACTCACAATTCACGTACACATAAAAATACATACATAGATTATTATATTGCATTGCGCCAAAATATACAATTAAAATATTATGCATGAACCCACTAAATATGCACTACTCGCAACCTGTATTACCCGAAATTTCCGTCAAATCTATAAAAGATAATTCTTATAGTTCCATTCTCTCCGCTTGGCAATATGTCTTGATGAATTTTTTGTTAGATTAGTCTAACTTTAATTGCATTTTTGACATCAATACGTTATAATATTAAAGCAATTTAAGGTTACAGATTGTGGTAATACATAAGACCACAGCATAATTTTATTATCAAGGAGAAAATATATGACAATCAGAATAGGTATCTTAGGTTATGGAAACCTTGGACGCGGCATTGAATGTGCCATAAGACAGAATGATGATATGGAGCTTGTAGGAATCTTCACAAGAAGAAACCCTGAGACTGTTACACCTGCGACAAATGTACCTGTCTATCCGGCAGACATGCTCCCTGAAATGAAGGATAAGCTTGACGTCCTCATGCTCTGCGGCGGCTCTGCAACAGACCTTCCTAAGCAGACACCTGAGTATGCGAAATATTTTAATGTTGTTGACAGCTTCGACACACACGCACGTATCCCTGAGCATTTCGCAGGTGTTGATGCCGCTGCCACCGAAAGCGGTCATATCGCTATGATATCCGTAGGCTGGGACCCGGGTATGTTCTCACTCAACCGTCTCTATGCCAACGCAATCCTCCGCGATGGAAATGACTACACCTTCTGGGGCAAGGGCGTAAGCCAGGGACACTCGGATGCAATCAGAAGAATACCGGGTGTCAAGGATGCCAAGCAGTATACAATCCCTGTTGAGTCCGCTCTTGAAGCCGTTCGCGCCTGCAAGAATCCTGAACTCACCACAAGGGAAAAGCACACAAGAGAGTGCTTCGTTGTGGCTGAGGAGGGCGCAGACAAGGCAGCAATAGAGACAGCAATCAAGACAATGCCTAACTACTTCGCAGACTATGACACCACAGTCCACTTTATATCTGAGGAGGAATTAAAGCGCGATCACGCAGGCATTCCTCATGGCGGCTTCGTTCTCCGCACCGGAAAGACCGGCTTAAACGGTGAGCACAACCATGTGATTGAATACAGCTTAAAGCTCGACTCCAACCCTGAGTTCACATCCTGTGTGCTTGTCGCTTACGCAAGGGCAGCTTACCGCATGAACAAGCGCGGAATAAGCGGCTGCAAGACTGTGTTCGATGTAGCGCCTGCGGACCTTTCACCACTCTCACCGGAGGAAATGAGGGCACATCTGCTGTAGGACTGTGAAAGCGGTTCCTTTATGGGATGTTCATAAGTTCTGCGGAAGAGATAACGGTATTTACTATTTTGCCGCAAAAATATTTTTTGTGAAGCGCACGTAAGTTCCGTGAAAGCGATGACATATTCACTGTAGAACCTGAAAACTATGGTGTCAAAACAGATTGACTCATACAAAAATGTATATCTTCAAATCTGTTTTGACACCTGTTTTTTATTCCTGTAAAAATCTAAACCATTCTAGGTCGAAATTGCAGCCCGGAAGGTACAGGAGGGTCACCGTTATCTCCCCTCCGACAGGCGCAATATTAAACTCACGTTCTACGTAAGCTGCACTCTCTTCAAATTCAATCAGTTCCGTCCGCTCCGTTCCGGCACAGTCTATTTTTAACCGGATTGAATCCTTGGTATTTGCAGTCCTTCCACAGATTTTTATTTTATCTGCGGACTGTGCACCCATATTGAGGCGCCTGTAGATGATTGACACATTGTTTCCTATGCCTGTTACAGCCGTGCCATCCACCTTGTAGCTGTCACCGAAAATCTCATCATAATCTGCGGCATTTATACGGTCAAAGCCGTGAAGCACAGGCACAAATGAGAAGCTGTTGAGCTGGAAATTATCCTCGCTCTCAATGCTGATACGGTGTATGCCCTTTATTCTTTCCGAGAGCCTGTACTCTGCTTTCTTAAACTCAAGCCAGCCGGCACTCTCATCAAACTCCGCGTCCAGAATATTCTTGCTGTCATCGTCAAGATATATTCTTAATTTCACCGCTCCCGGATAATACTTAAAGAGATACATCTGTAGCTGCTCTGAGCCGTTCACACCGAAATCCATTGTGCCGAAGCTGATTTTTGTCTTTTCCTTTCCCAGAAATCTTACTCCGTGCCCAACCCCCTCGCTCAGTCCATGCGGTCTTTCAAGGCAGAGTCCCGCACTCACAGGCTCATAAGGGTCAAGGTATGCCGGCCCGATTCCAGCCGCCGTAAATTCAAGGCTTGACTTTACACCAGCAGCCGTCCTTCCATTGTAAGCATCGCACCTTAAATAAAAGCTTCCGTCACCGGCAGCGTTCACCGTTACATAGCCTTCACCCGGCATAGCCACGACTTCCATTTTAACCTGTGCTTCCGCAGCCTCCATTTTATCCGGTGCTTTCCCGGTTCCAGTTTTAATCATAGCTTCATCAGCCTCACCCTGTTGAATGACCATCGCCGATTTGATTGCTATACCCGTAGTATCTGTTATGCTCCATTTCAAATCCCTGTATGTGGCATTCTCAGGATAAAGCTTCCAGTGTACCTTGACTGAGCTCTTGTCCGCACTCAATGTGAATGTCTCTGCTGTAAGCTCGACCTTTCTTATCGGTATTTCATTTTCTGAATATACCGAATCCATCAGACCATCGGCATTGCGGGTATGATTTCGCTTCCCAGCGTCTTCGGAAAGCTGAAAACTGTTTTCTGACATATCCTCTGCCATATTATTTTTGTCGGTGCATATACAGCTCTGTACTAAATATTCGTCACGCATATTTTTATCATCTGTAACGCATAAATCAATTGAAGCAGCCCAAAGCCCTTCTGCCTCCGCTGTCACAGTTATCTTTCCGGTCACACCTTCAACAGGCGCGATGACCGCCAGCAGCTTTCCGCCAAAAAGTCTCCTCGAAGAAGTCTTGACCTGGTCAAAATCCGTGCTGTCGCCGTTGTCAAGCCCGACAAGCCTCCCTGCTCCCGTCACCTTTATCTCAACGCGGTTGTTGGCATTATCTACTGTATAACCGTCCTTATCAAGCGCACCTATCTCCACAAAAATCAGCTCACCATATCGATTTTCCATCTGCCGCCTGTCCGCCTCAATTACAAGCCTGTCGGCATCCGAAAATGAATGTCTCATCTGCCTTGCAAGCTCATTTCCGGTTTCATCATACGCGACAGCCTCAACATATCCCTTTTCATAAGTCACCTTCCAGTGTGGCACAAGCTCCGTGCCATGCGCATGGTCAATTACTTTTCTTCCCATACTCATTCCATTTACAAACAGTTCCACTATAGGAGCATTGGAGCACACGCACACGTCGACCACCTGCCCCGGATTGAAGTCCCAGTGAGGGAAAACATGAACCATCGGATTTTCCTTAAATGATGTCCATTCCGCCTGATAAATATAGTAGGAATCCTTCTCAAACCCTGCCGTGTCCATCTGCCCGAAGTAGCTGTTGCGCGTGTGGTACGGTGTCGGCTCGCCAAAGTAATCCACTCCCGCCCAGATAAACTGTCCAAGACTGAACCCGGCGTCCCTGTCCGCTATTATATTGTCCGTATAGCTGTGCGCACCCCATCCCGCACTGCAGTTGCCAAGCGCCGAACACTGCTCATCTGTATCACATAAGGTACTTGTCTCTATAGGAAAATGATATACTCCCCTGCTCGCAAGCATTGATGACGTTTCACTTCCGTATATCACCCAGTCCGGATGCTTTGCATGGTGCTCCTCGTAGAGATATTCACCATAGTTGTAGCCCACAGCGTCGACCAGACCGGCACATTTCTGCGTGTTTTCCCATCTCATGTAGTTAGAGGCAAAGGTAGTGAAAGCGTGTTTTTTCGGGTCATGCTTTTTAACCTCCCCCAACAACATGACAAGCTCCGCCAGCCCTTCGTCCCCCGCATGCATATCATATATCTCGTTTCCGACGCTCCACATGATAATACTTGGGTGGTTCCTGTCACGCCTTATCCAGCTCTCCACATCCTTCTTCGCACTCTCCGCAAAAAATCTTCCGTAGTCATACTTTGTCTTAGTGTGCCCCCACATGTCAAATGCCTCTGAATCGACAAGGAAGCCCATCTCATCAGCCAGCTCCATAAACTCAACAGAAGGCATATTGTGTGCTGTTCTTATGGCATTTACGCCCATCCGTTTCAGACCCTCAAGCTTTCTTCTCACCGCCGACTTGTTGACAGCCGCCCCCAGACAGCCAAAGCCGTGGTGCTCGCAGGAACCTTTATCTTCACATGTCTTCCATTTAATAAGAAACCCTTATCGGAATCTATCTCTATTGTCCTGAAGCCGAACACCGACTGTTCATAGTCAAAAACCTCTCCCGCCTTAATAAGCTCCGCCCTGAGTTCATAGAGATTTCCGCAATAGATGTCCCATAGCTTTGGGGCTGTGATTTCAAAGGTGTGGCGGTATATATTGCTTTTTTCACCGATTAGCTGGTTAAATATAATACATAAAGAATCCTCCTCATTGCTCTGCATATCATGCTTTCCGTTCTTCTGCGTGATGATATATCTTATAGAATCAAACGGCTTTTCATCATCTGCACCATGCACAGCCTCCACCTCGACTTCCACATCCCATGTATCTGAAGCCGCTCGCTTCACCGGCGTTATGTACAGTCCTGATGACGCTATGTGCGTGCTTTCGCGCTCTATCAGATAGACACTCCTGTATATACCTGCACCCGAATACCACCTGCTGTTCGGCGACCGGTGCACAACCCTGACCAGAAGCTCATTCTCGCCCGCCTCAAGGTATGGTGTTATATCCACCTCAAAGGATGAATAGCCGTACTTCCAGGTTCCTGCCGACCTGCCGTTTACAAACACCTCCGAATCCATATAAATCCCTTCAAAAAAGAGCACCCTCTCAAGCCCATCCGGCACATACATGAGCTTCCTCCTATACCAGCCGACAGAGTCCCTGTACAGATTCCTCACATCATAAATCAGGTAATCGTGCGGGAGCCTTACCGGCATATACTCCCCATCCGGACATTGTAGATTTTCTTCGCTGTATTCCTTTTCAAGAAACTGCCAGCCATTGTTGAGGCATGTTTTCCGCTTCATATTTCCTCCTCCATTTTATATATGGTTATATTAAATGATTCTGGTGTCAGAACATATTCTATAAACATAATCACCTAAAATATAACCTTTTATTTTATATCCCTTGTAATTGCTGTTTTTTTGATATAACATGTTAAACAAGGACACCCCCATTTCCGATTGCGTATTAAAATATATTGCCGCCGCCCTGTAATTTCATAATATACACAATCACGTTTTTTTCAATCTAAGAATTTTGCTGTTATATAAGGATTTGAACTTGATGAAGAATATAGATATTACTGATAAAATGCTTTTCCTGATAAATACAAATAAGCTCCCTGATTACCCATTTTACCTCGTACACATCGGCTCGCTGGTAAACCAGCATCCCTGCGTCAGGCCGGATGGACTCCCTGACTACCAGCTTCTCTACTGCATAGCCGGTGAGGGGCTGTTCACAGTTGATGGGCACGAATATCACATTACCGCAGGTATGGGTGTCCTGCTAAAGCCTGATGCCGCACACGAATACCATGCCATCAGGGAGCCATGGTCGACCTACTGGGTGCGTTTTTCCGGTGCCGGATGTGATATGCTCCCACAGCTTGCCAGCTTCACAACGCACAAGCTGTTCTATATCCGCTCATTCGACCGCCTGATGTATCTTTTCAACACCCTTTACGCATCTGCCGGACAGAGCGGACTGCTCAACAACAACGATGTAGCTCTGCAGCTATACCACTTTCTGCTTGAGTATCCTGAATGCATCTGCGATAACAGGGAAAATGTGAAACTGCATGACACAAAGGCTGTCCGGCTGTCCGAGGTCATCGCATATATAGAGGAGCATTATCCGGACGACATCCCGCTAACCACACTCTCGGATATTGCGCATATGTCACCGCAGCATCTGTGCCGCCTGTTCAAAAAAACCTACCAGCTGCGGCCTGTCGAATACATCAACAGCTACCGCATAAGTAAAGCAAAAAATCTCCTTCTATCGTCAAAAGAAATGACCCTGAAGGAGATTGCAGCGAGCACAGGCTTTAATGACCTGAGCTACTTTTGTTCACTTTTCAAGAAATCGGAGGGAATTACACCAACCGAATTTCGTGTATTGCAAAAATAATGATATATCAGATTTTATAGATAGAAAGCAGCCTTCACACCGGTCAGACCTCAGGCTCCGTTGCAATGTGACTAAATACATGCAGCCTGCCGGCATCACCTGCTTTTACAAAATGTCTTTAAAATACTTTATTGTATTGGTAATTCCCTCTGATAGATGAACCTCCGGCTTCCAGCCGTCTGCTATCCTTGCTGCCAGCGAAATATCCGGACGACGTCTTACAGGGTCATCACTTGGAAGTTCAACATACTCTATCCTTGAGTCCGTATCTATCATGGACACAACCATATCCGCAAGCTCTTTTATAGTGAATTCCTCAGGATTTCCAAGATTAACCGGACCATGTACCTCATCACCGGTCGCCATTACTCTCACAATTCCCTCAACCAGATCATCCACATAGCAGAAAGAACGTGTCTGGCTTCCGTCACCATATATTGTTATATTCTCTCCGTTCAGAGCCTGCACGATAAAATTGGAAACAACACGGCCGTCATCCATCGACATATTCGGTCCATAGGTATTGAAAATTCTTATAACCTTTATACGTGCACCATATTCCCTCATATAGTCAAAGCATAAGGTCTCTGCACATCTCTTGCCCTCATCATAGCATGATCTTATTCCTATAGGATTCACGTTGCCAAAATATCTCTCTGTCTGGGGATGCTCAAGAGGGTTTCCATACACCTCGCTTGTTGAAAACTGCATAAGCTTAGCATTATTTTTAACTGCAAGCTCAAGCAGATTAATTATTCCTAACACATTGGTTTTTATCGTATATACCGGTGACTTCTGATAGTGCTTAGGACTTGCCGGACATGCAAGATTATAAATCTCGTCTATGCCATCTATGTCAAGCGGCTCCGTTATATCATGCTCAATGAACTCGAACCTGTCACACCCTGACAGCTTCTCTATATTAGCCCTGCTCCCCGTGTAAAGATTATCACAGCATATAACATATGCATCTCCATCATCAATTAAGCGCCTGCAAAGATTCGAACCAATGAATCCGGCTCCACCTGCTACAAGAATTCTTTTCATGTTCTACCTCGACCATAAATTTTCTATAATATATAACCAAATGCTGATATGCTTCTGCACTTTATAGAGTATACCATAAAAAACGCAGTTAGCCAAGAATAAAACACACTATGCTGTATCGAAACATCCTGCAGAAGTGCCAGACCCAGCACCTTTAATGTGTGCGGCAGGCTCTCATGAAATTATTGAACATTGACTTTTCAGGAGGAGCTTGTTATCATCTTAACAATTGGATGTATATGGAGGATTGCCATTATGAAAAAATTCACTTCAGACTATATTAACAACCATAAGTACAATATTGCAATTGCAGGTACCGGATATGTCGGTCTGTCACTTGCTGTTCTGCTCGCGCAGCACAACCACGTCACAGCTGTGGACATTGTTCCTGAGAAGGTAGAGCTGATTAACAACCGCCAGTCTCCTATACATGATGATTATATTGAAAAATATTTATCGGAAAAAGAACTGGATCTTACTGCTTCCACTGATGCCGTCTCCGCATATAAGAATGCCGACTTCATCATAATAGCGGCCTCCACGGACTATGACAGCAGCAGGAATTTCTTTGACTGCTCAGCCGTAGAATCAATTCTTGAGCTTGTGCTTAAAACCAATCCCGATGCTGCTATTGTTATAAAATCGACAATACCTGTAGGCTATACCGAAGGTATCCGAAAAAAATACCACACAAATAATATCATATTCAGTCCTGAATTTTTAAGAGAATCAAAAGCACTGTATGACAACCTGTATCCATCACGGATAATAGTTTCATGTGACAGCACATGTGAAGATAAAGCCCATCTTTTTGCAGCATTGCTAAAACAGGGCGCACTCAAGGATAACATCGACACTCTCTTTATGGGCTTTACAGAAGCTGAGGCTGTGAAGCTTTTTGCCAATACCTATCTGGCACTCCGTGTCTCCTACTTTAATGAGCTTGATACCTATGCCGAATCCAAGGGTCTTAACTCTGCCGACATAATAAATGGTATATGTCTCGATCCGCGTATAGGAACACATTATAACAATCCGTCATTCGGATATGGCGGATACTGTCTCCCGAAGGACACAAAACAGCTGCTCGCCAACTTTCAGGATATACCGCAAAATATGATTACAGCAATTGTCGAATCCAACCACACAAGGAAGACTTTTATTGCAGACCGCGTCATGGAACTCGCAGAGACTGATGCAGCAGACGGCTCATCCGGAAAAGAAATTATAATAGGAGTATACCGTCTGACCATGAAAAGCAATTCCGACAACTTTAGACAGTCTGCAATTCAGGGAGTAATGAAACAACTAAAAGCCAAGGGAGCCTCTATTATAATATATGAGCCGACGCTTCCGGATGGTTCGATTTTCTCAGACTGCAAAGTTATAAATAACCTGAATGAATTTAAAACCATTTCTAACGCCATAATAGCTAACAGATATTCTCCGTGCCTTGATGATGTCAGCGGCAAGGTATATACCCGCGATATTTTTGGCCGTGACTAGAGAACCAGCATAAAAATTATCCGTCATTCCTGCTGTATATATTAAACAGTTACAGGAAGTAATATATAACAACAGGCTTGTCTGCGATGGACTGAATTAAAAAAACAATCCATTGCAGGCAGGCCTGTTATATTTTTTTCGTATTTCTCTTATTTTATTCTATCTGTTGTTATATTTCATTTTTATGTGCAAATTCCAGATACGCATCAAAGCACTCTATATATAATCACAAACGTGAATATATAATAATTTTACACCAATTATATAAAATATCACCACGGGTATTTATTTTTGTACCTCCATAGTCACCGCACACAGCATGCTGTCAGGGCCCGGGGCTCCCGTAACGGCACCAATATAGTCATCGCCGAGTAGCTCATAGAAATTGCCGCTGATATTCAGGTCAGGAAGCCGTCCGATAAGCCTGCCGTTTTCCATAAGATATGCCATCTGTACAGGTGCAGCAAAATGACCTCCCGGTGTGACATCACCTCCCGAGGTCACAACAACATACACAGCCTTTCCAGGAACTAGCGCGCTTAAGGCAGGAGCAGTCGGTTCTATGTAAAACCGATTAAAGCCAAGACCCGGAACACCGTCGTAACCGGCAACTGCCGTTCCCAGGTCAGGCAGATTAAATTGAGCCGATGATTTCTTTGTGGTCAGGACTCCTGTCAAGGTTCCTTTGTCAATCAGCGTCGGACGCAGGTCAGGCGCTACGCACCCTTCATCATCAAAAAAACAAACTCCCGAGTTTGTCGCAGGATTCATATCGTTTTTGAATGAAAGCTTGTCCGAAAATGCCTTCTGTCCCAGCTTACCGCTAAGCAGCGATGCTCCTGAAACATACATCTCCGCCACAAAATGCTGCAAAAATGTGCCGAACAAATCGGCGGTATCCATCACAACAGGATATCTTCCGGAAGCAATATCGGCAGGTATATAAAACGCATCATATTCTTTTTTAAACCGCGAGAGCAGCTCATCAGCATCAAAATGATTTCCCTTGTAACTGAACACAGTGTCAAACAAATTGCCTGAGCCTCTGTTTTGTGCAAGTAAACTGATACTCACATTGCGTTCAGCACTTGTCAGATGCCGTCCCAACGAATTGCGATACTCGGTCTTCTGGTAATTCAGGCTGATTTTATTTGAAAAAGCAAACTTCGGACAGACCTCACCAAGACGATCCAGAAAACTCTGCATTGTAGGAATAAAATCAGACACGTGAATAATTTCCTCCTCATGCAGGCTTTCCTGCTCCAGGGCTCCGTCCAGCTTGCATGGATACGGAATACCAAGTGTGAGAGCCTCCATGGCTTTTTCTGTCAATTTCTGCTCGTCCGGTGTTCCAAGACCCCCGGCAATGCCGATGCATCCGTTTTCATACACGCGGACTGTGCCCGTCGTCTCCTCCTTTTCGCGGAAGCTGTCGATTTTGCCGCCAGTTACATTAAGTGTGACGGAACGACTTGTTTTAATAATAAACTCTTTTTGCATGCTAATCACCTCACTGTACATTCATTGATGAAACACGGACATAAGGCCCGCCAAAGCCAACAGGCAGATTCATCTGCTCCATCTTTCCACAGCCGCCGGTCACAAATGACAGCAGCTTCACATCGCGTGTCAGTCCGTCAATCAGGCCAAGTGTTTCAAAAACAGACCCCGTCAGCACACTTATCTGTACAGGCTGCCCAAGCCTGCCGTCAACTATCTCATAAGCAAGACTCGGTGCTATCGTAAAGGTGCTCATGCCGCTTCCGTGGCTGATTGTCTTTATAAAATATCCCTTCTTTATAGGCGCAATAAGCTGGTCAAAATCCAGGTCTCCGCCCTCAATATATGTAGTAGTCATACGCACGATTGGCTCAAAGGTACAGTCGATTGCGCGGGCATTGCCTGTCAGAGCTTCGTCAAGTGCTGCTGCGGTCTGGGCGCTGTGCAGCCTTCCAGCCAATACTCCGTCCTTAATCAGATAATTCTTGCGGGCGCGTGTGCCCTCATCATCATACGGTACATAACCACATCCCGGAACCAATCCGCTCTCGGCAATGGACAAAATAGGCGAACCCACTTTTTTCCCTAGCTGCCATTCATCGCGCATGGTTTCATCGGAGAGCATGAAATCCGATTCAGACTTATGTCCGAAGGACTCATGTGCAAACACGCCTGCCGCCTCCGGAGAAAGAACCACAGGATACCTGCCCGAAACCACAGGAACGGAATTACGCATGAACGCTGTCTGCTCTGTCATTGCGCTACGAATTTCATCGTCCAATCCCTTCAATTCGTCAAAATGTGTACAGCCCTTCTGCCAGTGCCCGGAAAATTTCTTTTCTCCTTCTGTCATATCGCAGTAAAAGGATAATCCGCAGGTCTGATAATCATATGTGATATCCGCACCAAGGCTTGACTGAAAATGGAACAGACTGTTGCGGTCAAGGTATGTGCCCTGCGGCATTGAGACACAGCTATCCTCGGACAGCAATGGCAGATACGACAACAAAAGATTCTGTTTTTCCTTCGCCGGAATATCCCTCACGGAGCAGTCCGCAAAACACATCAGCGTATCCTTGTTGCGCTCAAAAAGGCGTACAACCTGGTCATCCAAAATCTGAGCATTCGGCGTGGCGGCATCATAAAGACCGTCCAGCGTTTTCTGTAAATTCTCCAAATCCGTCACCGATGCATAATACCACATCCTGCCGTCATACACCCTCAAAAATGCCCTGCACTCCACACGCGTTCTCATTTCCTCAAGAATGCCCGCTTTGTACGAAATCGTGGTATGGCTGCGATCTTCGGTACGCACGTCGGCATAAAAGCCGTCCCTGAATTTTATCATAATGAGGTTCCTCCTTATGGCTGTATTTTGTTTTGTACCACTATTTTATACCAATCCCAAAATTTATACAAACTAATTTGTTTTATAAAGTAAATTGTGTTATAAAGTTAATTGTTTTATAAATTTATTTGTTTAACAGTTTCTTCAAGAGCAGCTTCAGCTCCTCCTCCGGAAGAAATGGATATACGTCATCAAGATTTACGTCATATTTATCATTCACGCAGCCCTCAATCAGCTTGTGAAAGCCCTCGTCCGACACATACGGCAGATATTCCGATATATCCTTTCCCATTTCAACAGCCCTGAAAAACAGCTCGTCCACATCATCAATAAGCGTGAGTATATCATGTACCGTAACCCCCTCAAACTCTCCGTCCGGACTCTCTGCAATTTTTTCATATATCTCCATAAGCTCCTCATCTTCAAAATACGGAAGCATCTTTTTTAAATTAATCTTCATAATCGAATCCTCCTCTTCTAACCAACTGCTGTTCCGCAACAGTCAGCTTGACAAACAAATCGTGGTCAATCTTACAATGCCTGTTCTTCATGCTCTGTAGAACCCTCATTCTCTCATCGGGCGACAACTGATAAAACACCCGGTCGACAGCTATTGGAAACTGTCCTGTCGTCATAAGCTTGAGTACATATTCCCTGCTCCTGTCGGCAAATATATTATCCGGGTCAATATCCCCATTGTCGTTGCCATTTATGCACAGCAGTTCATCAACACCTATCTGAAGAAGCCCCGACAGCTCCACCAGACTGTCGAGCGACGGCGCTCTTGTTCCCATCTCCCAGCTTGACACTGCCTGCCTCGACACATAGAGTCTCTGCGCGAGCATATCCTGCGTCATTCCCATGGCACACCGGCATAACAGGATTTTCTTTCCGATTTTTACTAAATCAAGCATTCCTGTTCCTCCTTTCAACAGTGATTATACAATATATGTGCCTGACGGTCACGCAACTGAATGTGGCGAAGGATAATTATTTATTTCTTCTGCTGTTCACTTGTGAAGTCCAAGATCTTCATAAGCATATATTGCGGAATAATATGATTGTTTTCATTGTATCTCTTCATTTTCAGTGTATCACCCAAATGTCACAGAAACCTCACTGAGATTTGTTTTCTTTTCTCCGCCTGTCTACTGGCTTCTCTGCATTTTTAGGAATAAGCCAAATCGTTGCCATTTTTACAGCACCGGGGATGCGCCCAGATGTACACAAATAATTTATCTGGCGCGGCGTAACATTCCATTTTTGGCTTGTCTCTTTTAATGTTATGTAGTCCATTTTGCACCTCCTAAAATATTATATTTCGTCTTCTCGAAGAATACAAGTTTATCCCTATCTATTACTCTACAAAAATCAGCATAATCATACCGTTCATCAGGCATAATAAGATTATTCCTTTGCACAAACCGGAACGATACAACATTATTGAGGTGAATGATTATGCCGATTGATGATTTAACTGCTTTATGGCTAAAAATGCGGGAAGCCCGAAAGAAAAAAGACCTGACACAGCGGGAGCTTGCGGATCTGAGCCATGTTTCTGTAAAGCAAATCGCCAATATCGAAAAGGGGAAAATGAATCCTTCTTATTTAATTTTAAGAGCATTGGCAAAGGTCCTGCACATCTCTTTAGATACGCTTATAAATCCAGATGTTTCTCTGGAGGATGATGGTGTCACTTAGCCGGCGAACCGCCTTGGTGCTGCCCCAAAAGTTTCGGAATTTCCGGCTGTTCCACCGCATGAAGTACATGGAACGCCGTGGAAGTGGCCTGCGCAAAATCGTCAGTGAAACTGAAAAGCTGCCTGGATACACAGAGGCATATAAGCCCGAATTTTCCTCAACAGCAACAAATTTCAGGGTCATCTTGAAAAATGTAAACTACAACTTAGAGGGTGACGCCCACCAAGTTATCCACCAAGTTACCCACCAAGTTATTGAACTATCAACGGTGTCCAAACAGATTTTGGCTTTTTGCACAACACCAAAATCCAAGAAAGAGCTTGCAGTATTTTGCGGCTTCAAAGATTTAAGAAACTTCACTTTGAAGCATATCAATCCGCTTTTAGAATCCGGGCAATTAGAAATGACTATTCCCGATAAACCTAAAAGTCGCAATCAAAAATATATTACAGTTCGTTCCGAATAAACAGAGAAGCAGGGCATTGGGTCTCATCTCCCATTGTCCTGCTTCTTTTTCATTCCAAATTATATTCACATCATTTACCCATACGCCCAATCCTGGATCGCAAATTTCAAATTCTGCACCTTGCCCAAATTTCGTATTTCTCAACACTCATTATCTAAGTTCAAGGGAACTGGAAATATAAAAATGGAAGTCTTGCTCCTTGCAGTATTCTTTTATTTTTTGAATCAGTTTTTTATTAGTTGTATATTCCAACAGATACACTTCCACCCCATCCGCCTTGCACATTTCCAAATATTTGCAGAAATAATCTCTCGTCTCGCTCGTTTGCTCACGAAAAGTTCCGCTATCAAAATCAATACTGCTCCATACTGATTCCTGATTTACACCTGTCATAATCTGATCAATCGCCCCATAGCGTTCCCTATATTCCACCACATAAGTATCTCCACCGTTGATGATGACCGCTTTTCCAAACGTCATCATGTTTTGTAGAATCGCTGTAATGCCTTCAAAAGTACTCTCGTGCGGATCGTAATAATATACATCACAATTATCTATAAAGAATCCGTCAACACCTTTTTCATATAGTTCCTGAGAAAGCTGTCCTATAAACTTCTGCCAGTCCGGGTTTGCTACATCTACCCATTCTTCTTCCTCCCAGTGCTCATACTCACCGATTGTCAGTTCCGCATAGGTTGTATAGTACTCCCTGAAGTTTTCAATCGACCCAATATTTAGATATGTATATACGACTGTTCCATTTTGATGGAGCAATTCAATATCCCTTTTTGTAAAATACTGTGCATCAATTACAATCGTTTCATACATTTTAAATCGTTCCAAAGATGAGGCGTCCGCATTTAAAAACACCCCATAATCGTTTTTCTCAAATTCCTTTGCTTGATTGGCTTTCACAAAAAAACATCCACCAATAAACATTAGAACAAATAATACAGCCAAGGCTACTGGTTGTTTGATCCTCTTCCCGCACAATGCCTCCCACACCCTTTCGGTAATTCTCGTTTTTTCCTCATGACTATCACATTTTACACATTGATGATTATGTTTTCCCAGATTTGTTGCTCAATTTGTATTCAAATTATACCATAGAACTTGTGAACAGTTCTACCGTCATTATGGAATATATGAGAAAAGTCCGAACAGTTTTCTGCCCGGACTTTCTCGCTCCAATCTGGGAGAAAAGTTCAACTTTTTGTGTCCAAGGTATTGACATAGCTCAAAAACGATAGCCCACTCCCCATACCGTCTGTATGTAAATCGGTTTATTTGGGTTATCCTCTATCTTTTCCCTTATGTTGCGTATATGGCTCATGACGATGTTATAATCACCATAGTATGGTTCTTTCCAACCACGATGGTATATCTGCTCTTTGCTAAATACCCTGCCGATATTCTGTGCAAGCAACAACAGGATTTCAAACTCTGTATAAGTCAGTTCAATCTCGTTATCCTCACGAACCACAATCCGCTTATGTACATCAATGTAAAGACCATGAAATAATAATTTAGGATCTGAATTTACTGCTTTCAACTGTGTATCTATCCCAAAATCATCTATAACAGACATGACTGCATCTATTATCTCTTCTTCCTTTTCATCAAATGCTAATAACAATATCTTAGCTATAAGCACTCCCTCCTAATCACATCAGTGTCAATATATTTTCCCTTGTAATCTCTCAAGCGTATTTCCTCCATATATGAAATGCGTAATTAACTTCTAAATGGCAAGAACCAACATTCTATTATGAAATGTAGAAAAGCGTTCATTAGCCTTTATTCCAACAAACGCTCTCCTACTTTAAAGCCTAATTTTTTTACTTGTTACAAAACACCTATTCATATTTTTCAATAATTTCATCAGCTACCTGCTGTGTCATATTGCCCAGCCTTACCTGTTCTTCACAATATGATTTTATTGCATCTAATAATTCTTCCTTTGTATCATAAGGTCCAAAAACTTTAGTTTCTTTGTCTGATGCAATAGCAGCCCCTTCAACAGATTCCATAAAGTGTTCCTTATCATCATAAGTTGCTATTTGAATTTCCTCACTTCCATCAACTGTTTTTGAAACCTTAACTCCGTTCTCAATTTTTTGCAAAATTTCCTCATAGCATGCAATCGTCTCATCAATCATTTCCTGCGTCCAGACAAATTCACCTCTACCACCAGTCCATGCTTTTTCACCTAACATACTTTGTAGCTGTATCCTCTCATTATCCAGCCATTCCTTATATTCTTCGTATGTCCACCACTCTACTTCTGGCGAAGGATACTTTTCGTTAAATTCTTTTTCGTTAAAGAATGTTTCACCACCATCTGCACTATAATAGATGTTTCCATCTTCATCGTTATATGCCAACATTACATCCTTTGCTATCGTGCTTTCAATATATTCGCTGTTTTTATTATCTATCTTGGCAGAAGCATTTGCAGAAGTGGCAAAAGTTCCAGTTACTCCAATAATAACTATGGCAGATGCTACTAACATAACTATGGTTGTTTTCTTCGTTTTCATAATTGCTGTTATCCTTTCTTCGATTGCATTTTTACTAAAATTGTTACAAAACGGCATAAAACCACTTTTTTGTTCCTCCATACTGATAAGAGTATGTGCATAAGTCGATTTAGAGTTATTGCCGAATCGGTGTATCACACATTCGTCACAAGCCAACTCTAAATCCCTATTAAAAAGAATATACATTACCCATACCATAGGATTAAACCAATGAATACACACTATTGCTGTAACCAACAATTTTGTTATACTGTCATACCTTTTGATATGCACATACTCATGTTCTAAGACATATTGAAGAACATTCATATTCTCCCAGTCTGTATTTTTAGGAAATAATATAATCGGATGTATAATTCCGTATGAAACAGGTGCAGCAACCCTATCTGACTGTCTTATTTCTATCCGCCGCTTCCCATTATGCAGTACAAGCCACTGTTCTATCTGTGGGATTTTAACCAGAAATGACATTTGAAATTCTCTATACAATTTTCTATATACAATCAGAAAATATCCAGCACATAGACATAATCCAGCTAACCAAACGAGCCACTTTATTGAAATTTGAGTTGTTATATCAACATGGTCTGTATCTGCCATTGCATTTACAGGTAAATTTTCGCTTAAATTATCCTGTATACCACTGAACTGCGTATTCATGCTTTGTTCTTTTTCCGGTATTAACGAATAGATACTGAATGCCGAAGGTGCGGTAAAAGGTATTACTAATCGAACCATTACTATTCCCCATAATATTAAAAATGTTTTCTTGGGTAATTGGTTAATCAGTAATGCCCGTAGTATTACAATGGCAATAATCATAACTGCACCATATAAGCTCATTGCCCATAAACTCATACATATCACCTCATTCCAAACTATCAACGATTTGCTTCAGCTTTTCAATCTGCTCTGTTGAAAGTTTCTTCCTTCCCAACAGAGCTGCAAACAATTTATCAACAGAACCATCATATATTTTGTTTATCAATTCATTTGTTTCTGTTTCCTGTACGTCCTCTTTTGCTATCAATGCATGACACATAAAATTTGGTTCTGTACGCTCTATCGCTCCTTTCTTCATACACCGCTTAATCAATGTATAGGTTGTATTTTTATTCCAACCTAATTCCTGTGTTAATCGGTCTGCAACATATTTTGCCGGAACAATACCTTCTTTCCACAAAATATCCATAACTTTCAGTTCCGAATCAAAAAGTTTAATATTTTCTGATTGCATTATTCTTTCTCCTTTCATAAGACTGTTGTCGTCTGTCTCATTCACAGACTACCACAGTCTTATACGTATGTCAAGATATAGATTTTTTCTTGCTAATTATTCTTCATTCGTATCCTTATCTGTTGTTTTGTCCGCTTAGAACAATACTTTCCACACCACACAATCCTGCACCGGAAACTCTGCTTACACTCATGCACACACTTCTTGCACTGTTGTAGTTGGAATTATTCTCAAAATACCCATCCATGTAATACTCCAGTACAATAAAGCCGAACCTTTCATCATATACCACACACATATCTCCCAATTCATCCATCATACTGCGGAACAGTTCCATAACCTTTGTACACTTTCTGATTTCTTCCTGTTTCATAAGCTCTCTATCCTCCATACCCTTAACCGTTTACTGTTACTTCCTTTGATTTCTGTTCTTCCTCTGCGATACGCTTTCTCCGCTTTTCCATGTATCTGCGGTTATATTCTGCTTTTTTTGCCCTGCGTGCTTTCAGCTTTTCGTGCTCTGCAATTTCTTCCGCAGTCGGTTCTTTTACAGGCAGTTCAAACTTCCCGATAAAGTTCAGGTAAATCTCCACTTCCTGTACCCTTTCTCCGCTGGAATAATCCGCTTCATGGACAAGTATCTTTTCCACAAATTCATTCAGCATGGGGGTAGTTAATTCACTGAAACTCTTCCTTTCTTTTTTTCTACAAAAAAAGACCAAGTAAATCTCTCTACTCAGTCTGTTAATAATAACAATATTTAATTTTTCCCGAAGGGATTTGCAACGAAGCTGCTTCATCCTGTGAAGCTCTGCTACAAGCAATACCCAGTACTTAGTGGCGAAACGCCACTAACTGGGCAATGGTTGTACCCTTGACCGGCTAAGGGGCTTCGCCCTCAATCAGAGCGGAGCCTTTCTCCTGCCCCTTGCATAAGGCTCTGTCTTTACAATCCGACAAGCTTGAATTGTATATTATTCAATCCAAAGCTTCATATAATCGCCCTCTTGATAGTTATATACTCGTTTGCCTGCTTCTTCTTTTTTCAATTACTTCAGTATCTGAAAGCTCATCATAAAAAGAATAACCATCAGATATAAAAATATCTTGACCAGTTTCTGATACATCGTTGTTGCCGGACTTATGAGTGGGTTCCAGGTTTCCTCTGTGACAGGCATATTGTTTTTATTGCTCCAGTTTTTTCCAGTTATCTTCTGGGCATAGAGACGGTTGGATGCATAAGAGAGCATTTCCTTGGCGGCTTCTGCCTCGTGTTCTGACAATTCAAGGGTTCTGCCATCTGCGAAAGAGAGCATTTTCCATTTGCCTGCTTTCTTTCTCGGGGAGGTCCATCCGCTGATGTCTGTGAGAAGCGGAATATAGTAAACACCGGCGGCGGCCTGTTCGTCAATGATAAAATGATGAGTGACCGTGAACGATCTGTTGCTGGAAACTGGCTGCATGAGAAAATATTCCGTACAGAAAAGCTCTCTGATCTGCTTGCGCTGTCCCCATGCATCGAAGCAGGAAAGTGTCCGCATGACCGGACCAATGGCGATAAGAACGACAAACACTGCGCCTGTCAGCAGCAAAAAGACTGCGTATATCATAATCGACGAGTAATCACTGAAAGGCGATGCCGCTTCCCGAAGCATCACTCCACAAAGCGGAATCACCAACTCAGCTTCCAGCAGGGAAATCCCACGAAAAATGGCATTCTGGCAAAACAGATAATAAAAGCTGACAAAGGTATCAGCATTCTGCCCACTATGGTAGCGAAGCGGAATTCGCATTAACAAAAGTTCAGACAAAAGGCCGACAAGCAGCACCACTTCCTTGCATACAAGGATATAAATTCCATACATCCATATATAGAGCCAGGTTCTGCGGGAGCCATAAAGAGCCAGTAAATCTCCATCCTCCGCATTTTCCAGAACACTATTCAGGATATTTTCCCCGAAAAACAGGTGATAACCGATGCCCAATATCAGTATGATCCATGCAATATAATCAGGAATGCAGGACAGCACCCAGCGTTTGCGGCTGCCGTGTTCATGCCTCCTTTGTCGTAAGAGCCCGATTCCCCATAGAATCGGATAAAGAAATACAATAAGAAGCAGCGCAAGATTCGTTTGTGGCTGTATTGCCGTTATAAGCAGGCTCAGGCGTTTGGCCTGTGAAGCTATGCTCTGCAGATTCGGTACATGCGCAAAAATTGATAGCATCGACACGAAAATTACTGCAAAGACTCCTGGTATCGCCATCAGACTGAATGTTTCCGCTTTTGACTTGCGCTTCACCAGATTATATAGGTCGTTAAGATACAGACCTGCATTCAGATAAAGAAGTATCATTGTAATCCAAAAGTCTGGTAAATAATCGGCATCCACCGTATATAATTGAAAGAAATCCAAGAGCGCCTCTATCATTTTTCACTCTTCTCCCTATTGAGATTTATCCTGTTTATTCTTACGGAAACACCCTTGTTCATAGTCATTAAAAATGTCTCCTTTACAAAATTCCTATTTGTTAAACTATCTATACAATACCATATCTCTTTAGCTAATACAATATTTGCATCGCTCCAGCTTATTCTCATCAATTCCGCAACTAATGTATCTTAATCATATGCATATTGTCAGGCTGTCTGTTCTCTTTTCTTTGCATGATACGTTTCACGTCTCATAGCCAGTGTTTTTTCATATCAATTCCCGATAACTCTCTGTCTCTGTGAGTGGCATCGCATCCCTTCCCTTCCGTTCCGGCAGACAATCTGCCGCGCAATCCCGAAGGGGAATGAAATCGGCTCTCGTTTGGTCAAATGAGGTCAAACTATATCAGCCCGTTTAGGTATAAGAAAACCCCGGAAAACCTTGATTTTCCGGGGTTTTTGAACCATTTTTATATAGTCCGAGCAGTCGATTATCGCTTGCTGAACTGTGGAGCACGACGAGCTGCCTTTAAGCCGTACTTCTTTCTCTCCTTCATTCTTGGGTCTCTTGTTAAGAATCCGCTCTTCTTGAGTACCGGACGGAAATCTGCGTCTGCCTTGCAAAGTGCTCTTGCAATGCCGTGACGGATAGCACCAGCCTGACCTGTTGTACCACCACCGTGTACGTTAACGAGAACATCATACTTATCAGCTGTCTCAGTAGCTACGAGCGGCTGACGAACGATGAGCTTAAGTGTCTCAAGACCGAAATACTCATCAATGCTTCTCTTGTTTATTGTGATATTGCCGTTACCAGGCATAATATATACTCTTGCGATGCTGCTCTTTCTTCTACCTGTACCATAGAATTTTGCGCTTGTTGCCTTAGCCATTGTATTTTCCTCCTTCTTGTTCCCTTAATTAAAATGTCAATGTCTCAGGCTTCTGAGCTGCGTGATCATGCTCAGGTCCTGCATATACATGAAGCTTTGTGTACATTGTTCTTCCTAAAGGTCCCTTTGGAAGCATACCCTTAACTGCTAACTCAACAGCTCTCTCAGGCTTCTTAGCCATAAGCTCTCTGAGTGTTGTCTCCTTCATACCGCCAACATAGTCGGAATGATTGAAGTAAATCTTCTGGTCTAACTTCTTACCTGTAACCTTAACCTTGTCTGCGTTAACGATGATTACATAATCACCTGTGTCAAGGCTTGGTGTAAATGTAGGCTTATTCTTGCCTCTAAGTACTGCTGCAACATTAGCTGCGAGACGGCCTAATGTATATCCTGTAGCGTCAACTACATACCATTTTCTTTCAATTGTTGATGGACTAGCCATAAATGTGTTCATTGGTCAACCTCCTTGAAATTTTCAAAAGCGTAAATTATTCAAAAACATATAGGATGTCATCGGCGATAAGACCGACAACGTGCCGTATAATCGGCGAAAGTATATAGTAAAATGTCGTACCGGGGCTTTGGCTAAACATTTACTTTCGTACTGTCACAGTTTTACATTATATAATAGGTTGTCCGTTATGTCAATGTCTTTTTAAGCTTTTTGTAAACAATTTTGGGGAAATTATCCACAATTCTGTGGTGTAGTGTTGATTTTATCCACCGGATTTTTTTTATTGCCACATACGTCACCACCACAGCTAAAATAAAACAATTGAAAACTTTTGTCTTTTTCGCTATATTATTTTATATATGCGTGTACCTAAATTCACATATTCCGGCTATGAATACGTTTGCTTCACGCATATATTTTAGTTCCGGCAAATGAAGGGCAAAACTCACACAGTGCAAGGTGCTCTCACGCCCGCCCTTTCAGCAGCCATTGACTTGTATCAATAAAAGGAGTCTCTATGGATTTAAAACGTTACACACATAATCTTATATATGAAGGAAAAGACATGCCTCTTTCCGACAATCTGGCACGCTTTAAGATTGTCTGCCCGGAATACGCTCCGCATGAGATAGAGGTAAAGCCATACCCAATACCTGCAGCCGAGCATATTTTTGCACTTATGTGGGATATAAGCCCACAACATGTTGTTTCCGCGACACTGCTGCCCTCCGCCTCACATTTTCTCTATTCCAAGGGATTTACACCGGGAATGAAAACACAGATGCACTCACATGAATATCTTGAATTATTCTATATAATAGATGGCGAATACCGGCAGAAAATCCTTGGAAATGAATACGTTTTCCACAAGGGTGAGCTCTGTCTGATAGACCGCAACTGCCAGCATCAGGAAATCCTTGGTGATAAACCTGCCACCATTCTTTTTCTCGGAATCACGAATATCATGTTTGATGATGTCATGGAAAAAAAAGTAACCACTGAACGTATATCAGCTTTCTTAAAGACAGCTCTGCTTAAACAGAAATCGCTTCAGCAATACCTTCATTTTAAGCCGTTACCATCTGACTCACTCCCGCCTAATACCTGGCATGATAAAAATGGGTTCAGGATTGAAGATACGCTCATGCAGCTTCTAAACGAGCTTGACCACCACGATGAAGCTTCACCCTATATATGTCAGGGTCTTTTGCTGAGAATATTCTATATACTCAGCACGCAGTATGATTTCTCCATATCACAGAAGCTGCGCCGCGAAATGAACTGGATTTTGTTTGAAGAGATTACACAATTCATGAATGAGCATCTTGCGGACATTTCCCTTGCCGCTCTCACGCAGGAATTTCATTTTCAGGAAGATTATTTTAACAGGCTTCTTAAATCACATGCCGGTCTCACCTACACTGAATATCTTCAACAGTGTCGGCTGAAAAGAGCCGAAGAACTTCTGCTCTCAACAAGCTACAGTATTGACTACATAATGGAGCTTATCGGCTATCACAACAAGGGTTACTTTTATAAGATTTTTTTGGAAAAATATAAAATGACGCCCGCACAGTACAGAGCGAAATATAGAGGCGGGGCATAGACTTTTGGCTGTGGGCGTGGACATGGCGGCTGGGTTGGGACAGGGGTCAGGTACATGTCCCAGGTATGGGACACGTACCTGACCCCCTGTCCCAACCCAGCCACTGTCCCAACCTCCGCTCACGCAAAAAAGCAATGCCCGCTGTCTATCCGACAGTGGGCATTGCTTTTTGACATTGTTTAAATCTTTCATCGGTAATCACATCGATAAGAATATTCATCTTTCGTATACTTTTTCTTTAGTACATGTTCTTATGTAGTCACAATTATTGCTGTGTAACTGCTGTTTTTATAAATCCCATTTCCAATCTCTTACCTCAGGCAAGTCGAGTCCATACTCATGGATGTACTGCTTATGCTCAACAAGCTTGTCATTCATCTGCTGTACAAGATATGAACCTCTGTTTCCAAGCTGAGGAAGGAAGCGGATAGCATTCTTTACAAGGTTGAAACGGTCAATCTCATTCTGCACTCTCATATCGAATGGAGTTGTGATTGTACCCTCCTCCTGATAACCGTATACATGAAGGTTACGGTTATTTCTGCGATATGTAAGCTCATGGATGAGTGTATGGTAGCCATGGAACGCAAATACAATTGGCTTATCCTTTGTGAACAGCGCATCGTACTCAGCGTCCGTAAGGCCATGAGGATGCTTGGTGCTAGGCTCAAGCTTCATAAGGTCTACTACGTTTACAACACGGATTTTAAGCTCTGGAAGAGCCTTTCTCAAAATTGTGACTGCTGCAAGTGTCTCAAGAGTCGGTGTGTCGCCACAGCATGCCATAACGATATCCGGCTCCTGTCCCTGGTCATTGCTTGCCCAATCCCAGATACCGATACCCTGTGTACAATGCTTAACCGCCTGCTCCATTGTGAGCCACTGCTGTCTTGGGTGCTTGGAAGTTACAAGCACGTTCACATAGTTACGGCTTCTGATACAATGATCGAAGCATGAAAGAAGACAGTTCGTATCCGGTGGCAGATAAAGGCGTACAACGTCTGACTTCTTATTTGCAATATGGTCAAGGAAGCCCGGATCCTGATGTGTGAATCCGTTGTGATCCTGCTGCCATACATTTGATGAGAGAATAAGGTTCAGTGAAGCAATCGACTGTCTCCAAGGAAGCTGGTTGCATACCTTTAACCACTTAGCGTGCTGTGCACACATAGAATCTACAACTCTGATAAATGCCTCATAGCTTGCAAAGAAGCCATGACGTCCGGTAAGAAGGTATCCCTCTAACCAGCCCTCGCACATGTGCTCTGAGAGCATTGAATCCATTACACGTCCATCAGCCGCAAGAAACTCATCAGAATCATACTTCTCATTGTTCCAGTCACGGTTAGTAACCTCGAATACCTTGCCAAGACGGTTGGACATCGTCTCATCAGGTCCGAAGATACGGAAGTTCTTTGACTCCTCGTTGAGCTTGAAGATGTCTCTTACAAACCCACCAAGCTCAATCATATCCTGTGCCTCAACAGCGCCCGGCTTAGGCACATCTATACCATACTCTCTGAAATCAGGGAGCCTTAAATCCTTTAAAAGCTTACCACCGTTAGCATGTGGATTAGAACCGATTCTTCTGTCACCTGTAGGTGCAAGAGCCTTAAGCTCAGGAATAAGCTTGCCATTCTCATCGAAAAGCTCCTCCGGATGGTAGCTCTCCAGCCAGTTCTTTAATAACTCAAGATGCTCCGGCTTCTCCATTGTAATAGGAACCTGATGAGCTCTGAAGGAACCCTCAATCTGCTTGCCGTCAACCTCCTTAGGTCCTGTCCAGCCCTTCGGTGTACGAAGCACAATCATAGGCCACTTATGTCTTGTTGTATCTCCATCCTCCCTTGCTGACTTCTGGATTGCCTTGATTTCATCCATGCAGGCATCAAGAGCCTCTGCCATACTGCGGTGCATTGTCATAGGGTCATCACCCTCAACAAAGTATGGCTTCCAGCCACATCCGTCGAAGAAGTGCTCAAGCTCCTCGTGGGAGATACGCGCAAGAACAGTAGGATTGCTTATTTTGTAGCCGTTAAGATGAAGGATAGGAAGAACCGCACCGTCATTCTTGGCATTTAAGAACTTGTTACACTGCCATGATGTTGCAAGAGGACCAGTCTCAGCCTCGCCGTCACCAACGATACATGCAACAACTAAATCCGGGTTATCGAATACGGCTCCGAATGAATGTGCAAGTGAGTATCCAAGCTCACCACCCTCATTGATTGAGCCCGGAGTCTCAGGTGCTACATGGCTTGAGATACCGCCCGGGAAGGAGAACTGCTTACACAGCTTCTTAAGACCATCCATATCCTCTCCAATGTTAGGATATATCTCGCTGTAGGTTCCCTCAAGATATGTATTTGCAACAAAGAAATTTCCGCCATGACCCGGACCTGAAATTAAAATCATATCCTGATCATACTTCTTAATTACCCGGTTCAAGTGTACATATACAAAGTTCTGTCCCGGAACTGTACCCCAGTGACCAACAATTTTCTTTTTAATGTGCTCCATAGTAAGCGGCTCACGAAGTAACGGATTGTCAAGAAGATATAGCTGAGCTGCACCAAGATAGTTCGCTGCACGCCAGTAAGCATCCATTTTCTTGAGATACTCGTCTGTGAGCGGCTGCTTTTCAACAATGTTCATGTCTGACATAATTTTCTCCATTCAGCAGGTTTTCCTGCGTATATCTTATTATCCGGGTTCCAACCAAGCACGATTCCCAATACATTATATCAAAGCATTCGCGGATAACTTAACTGCGCAAATACAATTGATTACTTCACCTGAAATGTTGTCCCGGATATTGTTATATTTTAGACAATTCAATGCATATCCGCAATTTCCAATCACTGTCAAAAAAAAGTAATGTTACCTACAGCGACCTGTTTTTGGACATAAAAAAAGACAGCGGGCATGAAACAGCGGTGTGCCTGGGACAGTGGGGTCAGACCCCTGTCCCAATTTTGTCTGGGACAGGGGTCTGACCCCACTGTCCCAAGCACACGCTATCGCAACATGATTACTGTCTTACATTGAAAGCCTTGATTCCCGGATATACTGCTGCCTGCCCAAGCTCTTCTTCTATACGGAGAAGCTGGTTGTACTTGGCAACGCGCTCCGAACGGCTAGGCGCGCCTGTCTTAATCTGGCAGGTGTTAAGTGCAACCGCAAGGTCGGCAATCGTCGTGTCCGCTGTCTCGCCTGAACGGTGTGAGGATATGGCGGTATAGCCTGCCTTGTGTGCCATCTTGATTGCCTCAAGTGTCTCCGATACCGAGCCTATCTGGTTAAGCTTTATGAGAATTGCATTTCCTGCCCCAAGCTCAATTCCCTTTGACAGACGCTCCGTGTTGGTGACAAAGAGGTCATCGCCGACCAGCTGTACCTTATCTCCCAGCCTCTTAGTGAGCTTCTGCCAGCCTTCCCAGTCCTCCTCATCAAGTCCATCCTCAATTGAGATTATAGGATACTTTTCACACAGTGCTGCCCAGTGCTCGATAAGCTCCTCCGAAGTATACTCTGTTCCTGCCTTCGGAAGCTTGTAAAAGCCCTTGCCCTTCTCACTCTTCCACTCGGACGAGGCTGCATCCATGGCAATCTTAAAATCACGTCCCGGCTCATAGCCTGCCTTCCTGACCGCCTCAAGTATCGTCTCAACTGCCTCCTCATCGGACTTAAGCGCCGGTGCAAATCCACCTTCATCACCTACGGATGTGGCAAGCCCGCGCTCCTTTAAGATAGCTGCAAGTGCGTGGAATACCTCCGCACACCATCTTAAGCACTCCTTGAACGATGGTGCTCCCACAGGCATGATCATGAACTCCTGCACATCAAGCCCTGAGGAGAGTGCATGGCAGCCTCCATTTACTATATTCATCATGGGAACCGGAAGTCTGTTTCCCGATATTCCGCCAAGGAAACGATAAAGAGGAATATCAAGAGCTATGGCCGCTGCTCTTGCCGCTGCAATCGAAACAGCAAGAATCGCATTAGCGCCAAGCCTTGACTTATCCTTGGTTCCATCCGCCTCAAGCATTGCCATGTCAACCGCATATATATCGGAGGCATCAAGCCCTGTAACCGCATCGTTGATAACCGTATTGATATTCCCAACAGCCTTAAGTACACCCTTTCCAAGATATCTTGACTTATCTCCATCGCGAAGTTCAAGCGCCTCAAATTCACCTGTTGACGCACCACTAGGTGCTGTTCCCCTTCCAACAGTCCCATCTGCAAGATATACCTCCGCCTCAACTGTTGGATTTCCTCTGGAGTCTAATATTTCCCTTCCGACAACCTTTTCGATTTCAAGATAATTCATGACAAATCTCCCTTCTGCTGTCCTCCCCGGAAGGGCCAGACAAACCCTTCCGAAAGAAGTCATTACATGATTATTCACAAGTTAGTATTATCTAACCAAAGTTATAGTATACTATCTCGTTGCGATTGTCAAGAATTAACCCAGCCATTTTTTCAAAACCTCGGTCAGTCTCCCAAACTCCAACGGCTTAGCTATATGTTCATTCATTCCGGCGGAATATGCCGCCTCAACATCCTCCGTAAAAGCATTAGCCGTCATTGCTATTATCGGTATGCTCTTCGCATCCTCCCTGTCAAGCATTCTTATACACCTTGCTGCATCATAGCCATTCATAACAGGAAGCTGGATATCCATAAATATGAGCCCATAATATCCCGGTTCGTGTGCCATGCAGCGTTCAACCGCCACCCTGCCATTTTCGGCAAGCTCCACATTGACACCCGTTATTCCTATCAGCTCTGAAGCCACCTCGGCATTTCTTTTATTATCCTCAACAAGAAGAATATTTTTGCCGCTATATATATTATAGCTGCTCTCATACAATGTATTATAACCATTTTCCGTCCGGTTAATCTTCTCCTGCTGATATATTGTATCCGGCAGCTTAAGAAAAATTGTGACAGTGAACTTAGAGCCCTTATTCACCTCACTCTCAACCTGTATCGTGCCATCCATCATTGAAACAATGTTCTTCGCTATTGAAAGCCCCAGTCCTGTTCCCTCAATACTGTTTATACGAGTATCCTCGGCTCTTGAAAACGGGTCAAAAATATATTTCATATACTCCTGCGTCATCCCAATACCGTTGTCCTCAAATATAAACTCATAACACCCTAACCTTGGTGTTCTCGAACTCTTTTCATTCAGACTGATTGTGATATTACCATACGGCGGAGTATATTTTACCGCATTCCCGAGAAGATTGACAAACACCTGCCGGATTCGCTGCGAGTCTCCCTCCACTGTTGTATGCTTTAATTCCCCGATATTAAGTGTAAGCTTATGATGCTTTTCATCTATCACCGCCCTGGACATTTCAATTAAATCCTGTGTGAGCTTTACAATGTCAAACTGCTCTGAACCCAATTCAAAATTTCCAGCTTCAATCTTACTCATATCAAGCACTTCGTTTAACAGCCCTAAAAGATGGGCACTTGACATATCAATTTTTTTCAGACAATCCGACACCTTTTCCATATCACCTAAATTCATCCGTGCTATGGTTGTCATTCCTATAATGGCATTCATAGGGGTTCTTATATCATGGCTCATTCTTGAAAGGAAATCCGATTTAGCCGCATTCGCCTGCTTAGCGGATTCATACGCCTTTACCAATGATATTTTATTTTTATACTCTTCAGCTCTCAGCCTGGTAACATCCTTTACCGTACACATTGCAACCATATCGTGTGCCGGGTCATCATAAACTATGAGTATTGTATGACGGATAACCCTTATTGAAGCTTCCCCGCGAAGCTTTGACTGAAATTCATGGACAATCTCTGCCTTGCCATCTAAAAATGACTGCATAATATGTTCGCGGTTATATATTTTCTTAAAGCTCTCCCTATCCTGCGGCGACACCATTTTCTCAGCCCATTTATTTGCAAATTCATCAAATCTGCAAGGTACCGACAGCCCTACTTCATTAAGGACATCCACTTCCACTCCATCTATTGTCTCATACATCTCATCTGTTATACAATTGGCGGTAAGATTTATGTAATACACCATCGAGGCTCCTGAAACCATAGCCTGTCGATACTGTTCTTCACTGGTAAGATTCTTTCTTAATTGTTCATTTATAGACTCAAGACGCTGTTTCGCTTCAATTTCAGACTGTCTGCGGTCATCAATAAGCGAAATGAATATAATTATAACAAGCTCGTCCGAAGCATGACTTACAATTGCTGCCCTAAGCTCAGTCCAATGCTGCCCATCCGACAGAAGCTGCGGAAGCTCCAGCACAATCGGTTCACCGCTTTCAGAAAAATGCTTTTTAACTGCTGCCGTACAAAAATACTTTTCAAATTTGCCACGATAGTCCGCATCCACCTTATTATAAATATACTCGTACAGCTTATCATACTCAGTTCTTCTCGGGAGTACTGCATCAACTACCGCATTAGCAAACAGCTCGCAGCGATTCAGCGTGAGATTAGCATATACAATGCATAGATATGTGTTACTCATGGCTGCAAAAATTGCATTTTTCTCCTTTTCCATAAGTCTTTCGCGCTGAATGTCTGCCTCTATATTCTTTGCGCTCATGTATATGCACTTGATGTTGCCATCCTTGTCCGACAAAGGTGTCAAAATAACCCTCATCGCCTCAGGAAGTCCCGATTCCCCGATAATGTGTACCTGAAATTCCGTCTCCTGTCTAAGTCTTTTCAGGTTATTTATCTCCATCTGCCACTTAAAAAAACGATAATCCTGACTATATATATGATTTTCGGCAATATTATCCATAAAGACATCAAAATCATACTGCTTTCCAGTCAAATCGGTTCTTGTTCCGCAATACATTATTATCGCTTTTTTTGAAATGACATCTATTTCAAGACAAAGATCCATAAATCCCATCATATTATGGAATAAAACACGATTATATTTATAACTGTGAATATCGTAATCCGCAGCTGAACAGCCGTAACTGTTCCTTTCTCCCCCTGCTTCCTGCTCATCATTCATACTCAATCACCTTAAGAGTCAGCCCCTTAGCCGGTGCCGTAGGACCTGCTCCCTTTCTGTCCCTCTTATCAATTATTTTTTCAACTTCCTCCGGTCTCATCTGTCCTCTTCCCACCATAAGAAGTGTACCGGCAATAATTCTAACCATATTATACAAAAAACCATTCCCCTGTATGGTCATTGTAATAATATCATCCTTTCTCTCAAGTTCTAAGGAGTACACTGTTCTCACCGTATCCTTCACCTGGCTTCCCGAAGCCATAAAGCATACAAAGTCATGTGTTCCGACAATATATTCTGCTGCCCTTCTCATGCTGTCAATATCCAGCCTTCCACGGTAAAAATATGTATTGCGCCTTCTGTTCGGATCGGGCAATGCCGTGTTCAATATCCTGTACTGATATGTCTTTCTGCAATCACAATGCCTTGGATGGAAATTATCTTCAGCTGCAATCGATTCGACCACTACAATATCCTCCGGAAGCAGGTTATTGAGTGCATATTTTATCTTATCGGACGGAATAGTTGTATCACAGTCAAATACCGCCACATTCCCCTCTGCATGAACTCCGGCATCGGTGCGGCTCGCACCTATCAGGGGTACATCTGTGCCCATAAGCTTGTTGAGGGCGCTCTTAAGAGTGCCCTCAACCGTCCTCAGCCCGGGCTGTATCTGCCAGCCACAGTATTCTGTTCCGTCATAAGCTACACGAAGCATATAACGCATAAAGTATTCCCTTCCCCCTATTCCAATGCTTTTTCTATCTCTCTGATAACAATTTTCAGAGCCTTTATCCTTGCATAATATTTATTGTTGGACTCAAGTATATACCATGGTGCAAAATCGGTGCTTGTCCTGTGAAGCATCTCATTCACAGCATCCTCATACTGATCCCATTTTTCTCTGTTGCGCCAGTCCTCATCCGTTATCTTCCAGCGCTTCTCCGGGGTGTTCTCCCTGTCCTTAAAACGCGCAAGCTGCGTATCCTTGTCTATCTGGACCCAGAACTTTATTATTACCGCGCCCCAGTCCTTAAGCTCCCTCTCGAACTCATTTATCTCATTGTAGGCTCTCTGCCAGTCATTCTGGCTGCAGAAGCCCTCAAGCCTCTCGACCATAACCCTTCCGTACCATGTTCTGTCAAAAATAGCGATATGGCCTGTCTTAGGAAGTCTTGTCCAGAAACGCCACAGATAATGCCTCGATTTCTCATGCGGTTCGGGACTGGCAATAGGGTGCACATCATACCCGCGCGGGTCAAGCGCACCTGCGATTCTCTTTATATTACCGCCCTTGCCTGCCGCATCCCAGCCTTCATAGGCGATGATAACCGGCACCTTCTTCCTGTACAGCTCATTATGGAGCTTGGCAAGCTTCTTCTGGCACTTTGCAAGCTGCTTTCTATACTCCATGACATCCATATCCTGATTAAGCTCAACCTCCGACAGCATCGGCATGCTCCTTAATCTGAACCTGTTCTCCGGTATAGCTGCCTCCTGCACACCTGCCTCAAGGCTCTCGTCAAGCTTCTCTAAAAGAACTGACATCAGCTCAAGCTGTGCCCACTTCTGGTGCTTGGCATCTATAATATTCCACGGTGACCTGCTATCCTCGAAGCGCTGCATAAAATAATCGAACTGCCTGCAGCACTTATCATAGTTCTTATTCTGCCACTTGTCCTTATCGGATACCCTCCAGCTCGTGTTCTTGTCCTCAAGAAGTCTGTCCATTCTCCTTCTCTGTTCCTTCTTGGTGATATGGAAAAAGAACTTAACCAGCAGATATCCGTTATCCGCAAGCTGTCTCTCAAAGCACTCCACTGAACGGATTCCTCTCTCATATTCATCCTCCGATATTTTACCATGAAGCAGCTGTGAATTCAGCTCATCCATCCAGCCGCCCTCTAAGAACATGAACTTTCCCGCTTCGGGAAGCTGTGCAAAATACTTATACAGGAACGGACGTCTAAGCTCTTCCTCCGAGGGCTTATCCATCGTTCTCACATCGAAAAATCTCGGGTCAAGGTCTTTTATAACCTTTCCCAGCACACTTCCCTTGCCTGCCGCATCCCAGCCCTCCAGCACAACAAGCACCGGAAGCTTCTTCTCCTTGACCTGTATCTGTATATCCGCAAGTCTCTTTTTCGCCTCTTCAACGCCCTCATCAATCTCCGCATCAACAGGTCTTTTAGGTCTGTTCCAGTTATCAAGCATATTATCCCCCTTTTCCGGGCACCACGCAGCCCACACTATGATACTGTTAAAAATTCCTACACATAATTATACATGTATTTTATCACACTGCGTATCTAAACAAAACACTTTTTACCTTTGTCACAATAATATTTTCACAGCAATCATAACCGCAAGATATGCGAATATAATGATATACGCAACAGCATCGGCGCGTCTGTAACTGAGCGGCTTCATCTTGGTTCTGCCCTCACCGCCCCTGTAGCACTTGGCCTCCATAGCTGTAGCTAAATCGTAAGCACGTCTTATCGCAGAAATAAAAAGCGGAACCAGCAGTGGAACCATCGCCTTCGCCTTCTTTACGATGCCTCCTGTCTCAAAATCAGCGCCCCTCGCCTGCTGTGCCTTCATAATCTTGTCCGTTTCGTCTATCAGAATCGGTATAAATCTGAGCGCAATCGACATCATCATCGATATCTCGTGAACCGGTATGCGGATAACCTTCAGGAATCCAAGGCTCTTTTCAAGTCCGTCCGTCAGGTCATTCGGTGTCGTCGTGAGTGTCATAAGCGAAGAACCCATTATAAGAAATACAAGCCTTACAGCCATAGCGGCCGCTATATATATTCCTTCCTTAGTCACCCTTATCTTCCATATCTGGAAAAGCACCTCGCCGTCTGTGAGAAATATGTTAAAAATAACGCTGAACATCAGCAGCATAAATACAGCCTTCAGACCTCTTAAAATAAATTTAACAGGAACCTTTGAAGCTCTTATGCAGGCGAACAGAAACAAGCCCGCAATCGTATATATAAGTATATTCTGCCCTAAAAAAAGGGAAATAATGTATATAAGCGTCCAAAACAATTTAACTCGCGGGTCAAGCTTGTGGATTATCGAATTAGACGGATAATACTGTCCGATTGTTATGTCCCTTAACATTTAAAACCTCCAAGTGCCTTCTTCACTGTAGCCACAGCCTCCTCCATAGTGATTGCATCTGTATCCACATCAAAGCCGTTTGCTTTCAAATCATTCATAATGTACGTGAGCTGCGGAGCGGCAAGACCGATTTTCTCAAGTTCTCTATAATTTCTGAATACCTTTTTAGGTATATCATCGTACATAACCCTTCCATGGTCAAGCACTATAAGCCTTCCGACATATTTTGCGACATCCTCCATGCTGTGTGACACAAGAATTACCGTTATTCCTGTCTCCTCATGCAGCTTCTTTATCTGGTCAAGAATCTCGTCCCTGCCCTTCGGGTCAAGCCCGGCTGTCGGCTCGTCAAGTATAAGCACCTCCGGCTTCATGGCAAGAACACCCGCAATCGCCGCTCTTCTCTTCTGTCCTCCGGACAGCTCAAACGGTGAATTGTAGAACAATTCCTTGGGGAAGCCTACCATCTCCAACGCCTCAAAAGCCCTAAGCTCGACATCCTTCTTATCCAGTCCAAGGTTCTTAGGTCCGAAACACACATCCGTGAACACATCACTCTCAAAGAGCTGGTGCTCAGGATACTGAAAGACAAGCCCCACCTTGCTTCTTAGGTTTTTCATCACAAAGCCCTTTTCATATATGTCCTGTCCGTCATAATATATATTTCCGCTCGTAGCCCTGAGCAGACCGTTAAGGTGCTGTGTCAACGTAGATTTGCCTGAGCCTGTGTGACCTATAAGCCCGATAAATTCTCCCTTATCGATTGTAAGACTCACATCATCAAGCGCCTTCTTCTCAAAGCCGCTCCCCTCACTATATACATAATTCACCTTATCCAATATGATTAGCATGAAGTACTCCTTCTATCTATATGATTGTGCTTCGCCACCTTAATAAGCTCCTGCGTAAATTCCTCTATCGTAAGAATCCCCCTCTTCATCGGAAGCCCAGCCTTCTCAAGTTCAAACGCAAGCTCCGTTGTGTGAGGCACATCAAGCCTCAATGCCTTTAAGTGCTCGACCTTTGAAAACACCTCACGCGGCGTACCGCTTAAGACAACCTTTCCTTCATCCATCACAAACACCTTATCTGCTCCTATTACCTCATCCATATAATGCGTTATGAGAATTACTGTCACGTGCTCCTCTTTATTGAGCTTCGTTATTGTGGCGATAACCTCCTTGCGTCCATTAGGGTCAAGCATAGCTGTCGGCTCATCAAGCACAATGCACTTAGGCTTCATCGCAAGTATTCCCGCGATGGCAACCCTCTGCTTCTGTCCGCCTGAGAGCTTGTTAGGTGAGTGGTGCCTGTATTCTGTCATACCGACAGCCTCAAGTGACGCATCCACGCGCTCCCAGATTTCCTCCGTTGGTACTCCTAAATTTTCCGGTCCGAATCCTACATCCTCCTCAACTATGGTTCCGATAATCTGATTGTCCGGGTTCTGGAAAACCATTCCCGCCGTCTGCCTTATATCCCACAGCTTAGCTTCATCCTTTGTATCCATTCCATCCACCCATATAGTTCCCTCCGTCGGTGAGAGAAGTGCATTTATATGCTTGGCAAATGTGGATTTTCCTGAGCCGTTATGCCCTAATATTGCAATAAATTGTCCCTGTTCTATATCAAGAGATACGTGGTCAACCGCAGTTTTCACGTTCTCAATGTTATCCTCTTCATCTCTGATTATATATTCAAATGTAAGATCCTTTGCCTGTACAATACCCATGTCTGTCCTCTTTCTGTTGCAGCCCTCTTCTATCTCTTTGCAGACCTCCCCATTCATCCGCAATCCCACACTTAACTTACATACTAAAACACACTAATGCCTGTTGCCACAGACATATTCTACATCCTAAATAGTCTGCAGAAGTAACATCCTGTATTCAGAAAAAGCGAATGCTGCCCTGCAACATTCGCTTCCTGTTAACTTAATATCAACAATATACGCAATCCGCTTTCGCTTCCTGCTCATATAAAATAGATTATACTAACTCGATTACTACTTCCATAGCAGCATCGCCCTTACGTGGTCCAATCTTTACGATTCTTGTGTAACCACCGTTACGGGACTCATACTTAGGAGCGATCTCGTCAAATAACTTAGCAACTAAATCAACTTCCTTTGTATTCTTCTTTCTTCCGGCTGCCTCAGCAGGAACCTCTGTTACAGAGTAAAGAACCTTGTTCATCTGCTTTCTGGCATGAAGTCTTGAAGGCATATCCTTCTTAATCTTCTTCTCAACTGTATCATATACAGTCTTCTTCTTGCCATCAACAACTTCCTTAACTCTCTTGCCTTCGCTGTCCTTACGGGCAACCTTAGCCTGAACTGTTACTTCCTCGAAGTTATCCTTCTCCTTAACAGCCATAGCGATAAGTCCCTCTGCAACCTTGCGGATTTCCTTAGCCTTAGCCTCTGTTGTAACAATCTTGCCATTGTATAATAAAGCTGTTACCTGATTTCTGATTAAAGCCTTTCTCTGGCTTGATGTTCTTCCAAGTTTTCTATACTTTGCCATTTTAATTTTCCTCTCTTTCATGGTGCATCCGGCCACGCACTTTGGACTTACTTACCGAATGTAAATTAGTTCCACATAGAGAAAATTATTAGCGTACACTTTGGATTTACCGCTAATAATTATCTATTTATGCTTTATATACTTTATTCTTCTGAAGGGTTAAGCTGAAGCCCAAGCTCCTTTAACTTAGCTAATACTTCCTCTAATGACTTACGTCCGAGGTTTCTTACCTTCATCATATCGTCTGAAGTCTTATTACATAATTCTTCAACCGTGTTGATACCGGCTCTCTTTAAGCAGTTATATGAACGAACTGATAACTCAAGTTCATCAATGCTCATCTCAAGAACCTTCTCCTTCTCATCGTCTTCCTTCTCTACCATGACATCAATCTTCTTGGCATTCTCGGATAAATCGATGAATAAGCTGAGATGCTCACTGAGTACCTTTGCGGCAAGGCTTACAGCCTCATCCGGTGCAAGTGTACCATTAGTAAACACATCCAATGTAAGCTTATCATAGTCAGTAATCTGACCCACACGAGTATTCTCAACAGCCAAATTAACTCTCTCAACAGGTGTGTAGATGGAGTCAATGGCAAGTGTGCCGATTGGCTGATCCTCGCTCTTATTTTTCTCTGAGCTGACATAGCCTCTGCCCTTAGTAATTGTAAGCTCCATAAAAAGCTTGCAATCAGGACCGCCGTTAAGTGTGGCAATTTTAAGGTCAGGATTAAGTATTTCAATGTCTGAGTCAACCTGAATATCAGATGCTCTTACAACACCTTCTCTTCCATCGCATTCGATGTAAGCAATCTTAGGCTCATTCGTCTCACTGTTGTTCTTGATAGCGAGCTTCTTGATGTTCATGATAATCTCAGCAACGTCTTCCTTAACACCCGGAATAGGACTGAACTCATGTAAAACGCCTTCAATCTTAACCTGGCTTACTGCAGCACCCGGTAATGAAGATAACATAATTCTTCTAAGTGAATTACCCAGTGTTGTACCGTAGCCTCTCTCAAGTGGTTCAACGACAAATCTTCCATACTTCTTGTCTTCAGACATCTCTGCAATTTCAATTTTTGGTATTTTAAAATCGAACACTGGAAAGCCCCTCCTTTTGGGTTATATTATGTGTGAGAGCGTTATACGGCCTAATTATTACTTAGAGTATAACTCGACTATAAGCATCTCATCAACAGGAACATCAATAACCTCTCTTGTAGGAAGGTTCTTAACTGCACCCTTTAAATTCTCTGAATCAGCCTCAAGCCACTCCGGAACTACTCTTCCGGCTGTTGCATCAAGGACATCCTTATATCTCTGAGAAGACTTGTTCTTTTCCTTAATCTCGATTGTATCGCCAGCCTTAACTAAGTAAGATGGAATGTTAACAGCCTTACCATTTACAAGAACATGCTTGTGATCTACGATCTGTCTGGCTTCCTTTCTTGTTCTGGCAAAACCTAATCTGAAGATAACATTGTCAAGTCTTGACTCAAGAATAACCATGAGGTTCTCACCTGTCTGGCCATTCATCTTCTCAGCCTTCTCGAAATAGTTGCGGAAAGGCTTCTCTAATACGCCATAGATGAACTTAGCCTTCTGCTTCTCTCTGAGCTGGAGACCATACTCGCTCACCTTCTTATTGGCTCTCTTTAACTGTCTGTTTGATTTCTTATCTATTCCTAAATAAATTGGATCTAATCCAAGTGATCTGCATCTTTTAAGAACAGGAACTCTATTAATAGCCATCTTTATTACCTCCTATTAGACTCTTCTACGCTTTGGTGGACGGCATCCATTGTGTGGAACTGGTGTAACGTCCTTAATGCTGGTAACTTCAAGGCCGCATGCCTGAAGAGCACGAATAGCTGCCTCACGACCTGCTCCTGGTCCCTTAACCATAACGTCTACAGTCTTTAAACCGTGTACTAAAGCTGCCTTAGTAGCAGTTTCTGCTGCCATCTGAGCTGCATAAGGAGTAGATTTCTTTGAACCTCTAAATCCTAGACCACCGGCACTAGCCCATGATAAAGCGTTACCCTCTGTATCTGTAAGTGTAACGATTGTATTGTTGAATGAAGCCTGGATATGTGCCTGTCCGCGTTCAACGTTCTTCTTAACGCGCTTCTTTGTCACTTTCTTTGTAACCTTAGCCATTTTCTAAACTAACCTCCCTTATGGGTTCCCTTACGGGTTATTTCTTCTTGTTTGCGATTGTCTTCTTAGGACCCTTGCGAGTTCTAGCGTTTGTCTTAGTCTTCTGTCCTCTGACTGGAAGACCCTTTCTGTGACGGATACCTCTGTAGCATCCAATCTCCTGTAATCTCTTAATGTTGAGAGCTATCTCTCTTCTTAAATCACCTTCAACAGGTACTTCTAATGTCTCGATTGCCTTCTGGATTCTAGCAACCTCATCGTCTGTTAAATCCTTAACTCTGGTATCAGGGCTAACTCCTGCTTCGTTAAGAAGACGATTAGAAACAACGCGGCCGATACCGTAGATATAGGTAAGACCGATCTCAACTCGTTTTTCTCTTGGTAAATCAACACCAGCGATACGTGCCATGTGCTCTTACACCTCCATTGTTGTTTAACGTTAATGTTACATTGGGTATTACTTTAATAATTTATTTTAAGTGACAAACAACACCTCCGGGTGGTTCATCACTGCAGCCGCAAAATTCCGAAAGAGGATGAAACAACGAATGCTACGCTGCGCGTGCCATTCTTATGTTGGTAAATCAACCCTGCTTCTGCTTATGCTTTGGGTTCTCGCAGATTACCATAATATTTCCTTTTCTCTTGATGATCTTGCATTTCTCGCAAATAGGCTTAACTGATGATCTAACCTTCATGGTAAATCCTCCTTTCCATAAATGCACGCATAACCGCTTCGAAACGACATTCTCCACAGTCACAACTATACTACTTATATATTTATATGGAAGTCCGTTGTTGCAACTCGTGGTGAACTTCCCTATAAACTAAATAACTGAAAAAAAACGTCCGTCCTATAATATAGCATAGGTCAGGTATAAATTGCAAGCTTTTTTTCAAAATTATTTATCACGCCAGATAATTCTTCCCTTTGTCAAATCATACGGGGATAATTCAATTGTTACCTTATCACCAGGAAGAATTCTGATGTAGTTCATACGAAGCTTACCACTGATGTGTGCAAGTACCTGATGGCCATTCTCAAGCTCTACCTGGAACATTGCATTAGGAAGCTTCTCAACTACCTTACCTTCAATTTCAATTACATCTGACTTTGACATGTCTCCTCGCATTCTGCCGCAGTGCGGCCATATACAACCTACAGTTCTAATTCGGTAATGACAGAATCTCACATCCGTCCTTAGTTATAAGTATGGTATTTTCATAGTGTGCTGAGAGTGAATTGTCTGCACTGACAACCGTCCAGTCATCATCTAACCATTCAACCTCCCATGTACCCATGTTGATCATAGGCTCAACAGCAAGTGTCATTCCCGCCTGAAGCTTCATTCCGCGGAATCTCTGGCGGAAATTCGGCACCTCAGGCTCCTCATGGAGCTTCGTTCCTATTCCGTGACCAACCAAATCTCTTACAACTCCATATCCAAACTTCTCTGCGTAAGCAGCAATCGCATTGGATATTTCATGCAGATGTCCGCCATCCTTCGCATACTTGATTCCCTCGAAGAATGACTGTCTGGTCACATCGATAAGCTGCCTTGCCTCCGGGCTTATATTGCCTACGCCGTGTGTTCTTGCGGCATCGGAATGATATCCCTTGTAAATAACTCCTGCGTCAAGACTCACTATATCTCCGTCCTTGATTATTCTCTTCTTGGACGGAATACCATGCACAACTTCCTCGTTAACGGATACACATATTGATGCCGGATATCCATTATAATTAAGAAATGAAGGGATACAGCCATAATGTCTTATCTGCTCGTATCCGTACCTGTCTATATCATAGGTACTGATTCCCGGCTTGAGAAACTTTTCAAGGTCCTCATGGACTCTTCCAAGTATTCTTCCAGCCTCACGCATTAGCTCTATTTCTCTGCTGGACTTAATTGTAACTGACATATTAGCACCTTACCCTAAAATCTTTACAATTGCATTAAAGACATCTTCCATATCAACAGTTCCGTCTACCTCAGCAAGAACGCCCTTATTCTTATAGAAATCTATAAGAGGCTGTGTCTGCTTGTGATATACATTAAGTCTGTTCTGAACTGTCTCAGGCTTGTCATCATCTCTTAAAATAAGCTCCTTGCCACATCTGTCACATATTCCATCAACCTTGGTCGGTGCATATACAACATGATATGTTGAACCACATGATACACATGCTCTTCTTCCGGACATTCTGTTCACAATATTCTCATCAGGTACTTCAACATTGATAGCATAATCAATCTTCTCACCTGCGTTTGTGAGAGCCTCATCAAGAGCCTCTGCCTGAGGAATTGTTCTTGGGAATCCATCAAGCACATATCCATTCTTACAATCCTCTGCCTTAAAACGATCCATTATGAGATCGAGTGTGAGCTCATCAGGAACCAAAAGACCCTTATCCATATATTCCTTAGCCTTTTTTCCAAGCTCTGTGCCGTTTTTAATGTTGGCTCTGAAGATATCTCCTGTTGAGATATGAGGTATATTATACCTGTCCGCAATCTTCTTTGCCTGTGTGCCTTTACCTGCACCCGGAGCACCTAACATAATGATTTTCATTATAACTGCCTCCCTGAACAACGAATGATTTATTGTATGAATCATTATCCGTCAAAAACAAATCAACCTGATGACCTTTCGTGCGCCGGCGTACCGACTTACATCCAGCCATCAGGTTGAGTAAGAATCTGATTTAGAAGATTCTCGATGGCTTTCTTACAACCATCAATGCTTCTATCTGTCTTATTGTCTCAAGTACAACGCCCACGATAATGATGATAGATGTTCCACCAAATGATACGTCCGCATTAAATACACCTGAGAAGAAAATAGGAATAACAGATATTATTGTAAGTCCTACCGCACCGATGAAGATGATGTAATTAAGTATTCTTGTAAGATACTCAGCAGTTGGCTTACCAGGTGTTATACCACCAATAGTAGCTCCGCTCTTCTGAAGATTACGTGCAACTTCATATGGATTAAATGTTATTGATGTATAGAAATATGCAAAGAAAACAATCAATGCAATATATACAATCAAACCAATTGAATATATCGGTGCATTCGGATCACACCAGTTGCCCTGTGATAAACCTCTTAATATCTTTCCTCCAAATGAAGAATAATCAACATTGAAGAAGGATGCAATTACTACAGGAAATGACATTAATGACTGTGCAAAAATGACAGGAATAACGCCTGCTGTATTAACCTTAAGAGGAATAGCGGTCTTCTGTCCACCGGAACGTGCATTTCCGCTAATCTTCTGTGAGTACTGAACAGGAATATTCTTAGTACCAGCATTAAGATATACAATAAATGCTACCATTCCGATAATTACAGCCGCGATAATTACTATCGCAATAACTGCCTTGAGTACTGACTTACCCTGGATAAACTGCTGATAGAGGGTAACGAAATCCTCAGGAATTCTTGATACGATACTGATAACAAGGATGATGGAAATACCATTTCCAACTCCCTTATCTGTTATTCTCTCACCAAGCCACATAAGGAATGCTGAACCGGCTGTAAGTGTCACCACCATTACCAGTCCCTCTAAAAACATTTCAAAGCCGCTCATGGATGAATAGCCGCTGAAAAGGCCACGGCCACCGAATCCAACTGCCATCGCAATACTCTCGATTAAAGCAAGAGCTACCGTCACATAACGTGTATACTCTGCAATCTTCTTTCTTCCATCTTCGCCTTCCTTCTGCATTTCCTCTAAGCGCGGAATTGCAATAGTGAGAAGCTGCATAATAATAGAAGATGTAATATATGGTGTGATACTAAGTGCAAATACAGACATCGTAAGGAACGAACCACCTGTAACTGCATTAAAGAAATCAAAACCATCGCCACTCATAAGTGTATTAAAATAGGAAGTATCCACTCCCGGTATAGGGAGCAGACTTCCAAAACGTACCACGAGAAGCATTAAAAACGTAAAGAGGATTCTCATGCGAATCTCTTTGACCTTCATTGCGTTGGCCAATGTCTTAAACATTAGATCACCTCGCAGGTTCCACCAAGTGCCTCAATCTTAGCCTTTGCTCCCTCGCTGAAAGCGTTAGCCTTAACATTGAGCTTCTTAGTTAATTCTCCATTTCCAAGGATCTTAACGCCATCCCTAGGATTCTTAACGATACCTGTCTCAACTAATGTCTCAACAGTTACCTCAGCACCGTTCTCGAAACGCTCAAGAGCGCTTACGTTGATGCCTACGATTTCAAGAGTATTTCTGTTTGTGAAACCTCTCTTAGGTAATCTTCTATATAATGGCATCTGACCACCTTCGAAACCTGGTCTTGGAGCTCCTGAACGAGCCTTCTGACCCTTGTGTCCATAACCGGCAGTCTTACCATTTCCTGAACCGTGACCACGGCCTTTTCTGAAGCTATCAGTCTTAGAGCCCATAGCCGGCTGTAATGTTGATAAGTTCATCATAGCACCTCCTATCTAAAATAATTAGATTTCTTCTACCTTTACTAAATGTCTAACCTGGTTAAGCATTCCTCTGACAGCTGCGTTGTCCGGTAACTCCTTAACCTTGTGCATCTTGCTAAGACCAAGTGCCTCTACAGTCTTAACATGCTTTGGAACAGCACCGATTGTAGACTTTACTAATTCTACTCTTAACATATTTGCCATTTTAATATCCTCCCTTACTTGTAGAGCTCTTCAACGGACTTACCGCGAAGTCTTGCTACTTCTTCCGGAGTCTTTAACTGGCTTAAACCGGTAATAGTTGCAAGAACTACATTCTGCTTATTGTTTGAGCCAAGGGACTTTGTACGGATGTTCTTAATACCAGCCATCTCAAGAACGACACGGGCAGGACCACCGGCGATAACACCAGTACCTTCCGGAGCCTTCTTTAATAATACAGATGCGCTTCCGAACTTTCCGATATAGTCATGTGGAATACTGTCATTGTTATCAATAGGAACAGTAACCATCTGCTTCATAGCAGCTTCCTTACCCTTACGGATTGCCTCAGGAATTTCGATTGACTTACCGATACCGGCACCAACATGTCCCTGGCCATCACCTACAACAACTAAAGCTGAAAATCTGAAGTTACGTCCACCCTTTACAACCTTAGTTACACGCTTGATATCTACTACCTTCTCATTTAACTCTAACTGAGAAGCATCAACGATTGTATGTCTCATGTGTTTCTCCTTCCGCCTAGAACTCAAGGCCAGCTTCTCTAGCTGCCTCTGCTAATGCCTTAATTTTTCCCTGATATATGAAACCGCCTCTGTCGAATACTACAGTTGTGATTCCCTTCTCGATAGCTCTCTTAGCGATAACAGTGCCAAGGTAGCTTGCTGCTGCAACATCATTTGTGTGCTCAAGCTCTGCCTTAACAGCCTTCTCTACTGTAGAAGCTGCTACAAGAGTATTTCCAACTGTATCATCAATAATCTGAGCGTACATATGATCATTACTTCTGAATACAGCTAAACGTGGTCTTTCTGCTGTTCCGTTAAAACGGTTGCGAAGTCTTCTGTGCTTATTCTGACGAATCTCTGCTCTTGATTCTTTACTAACCATCTTTGTCTCACTCCTTTAATTATTTCTTACCAGTCTTACCAACCTTACGTCTGATAACTTCAGTATTGTACTTAATACCCTTGCCCTTGTATGGTTCTGGGGATCTCTTAGCTCTGATTTCAGCAGCGTACTGGCCAACTTTTTCTTTATCTATACCTTTAACAGTAATCTTGTTTGTTGCTGTATCAACAACAGACTCAAGACCTTCTGGATCAACCATCTCAACAGGATGTGAATATCCTAATGATAATACTAAAGTCTTTCCATTCTTCTGTGCCTTGTAACCAACACCGTTGATCTCAAGCACCTTCTCATAACCCTGAGTAACACCTGTCACCATGTTAGCGATGAGTGTTCTTGTTAAGCCATGTAATGACTTCATCTTCTTTAAATCGTTAGGTCTGGAAACTACAACCTCAGCTCCCTCAACCTTGATTTCCATCTCCGCAGGTAATACTCTCTCAAGAGTTCCCTTTGGTCCTTTAACAGTCACTTTATTATTTTCTGCTATCTCAACTGTAACTCCAGCCGGAATAGCGATAGGCATTCTTCCGATACGTGACATGCCTGCACCTCCTTAAATATATTGAGAAGTAGTTTAACAGCTCTTGCGGTTAAACCCGGTAGCTGCATAAAGCAGCTACACATTATAGTTACAATCGCTCCGGGCGTGTACTAACTACCAAACAAAAGCGAGTACTTCACCGCCGACATTAAGCTTTCTGGCTTCCTTGTCAGTCATAACACCCTGATTTGTAGAGATAATAGCGATTCCTAAACCACCAAGTACTCTTGGAAGCTCATCCTTGCCCGCGTATACACGAAGACCCGGCTTAGAAATTCTCTTAAGACCGGAAATAATCTTCTCGTTCTTATCTTTACCATATTTTAATGTAATACGAATGTTCTTAGCAGTACCATCCTCAACGAGGTCATACTTAGCAACATATCCCTCTTTTACAAGGATATCAGCGATAGCTAACTTCATCTTAGAAGCCGGCACATCAACTGTGTCATGCTTTGATGTATTCGCATTACGAATTCTTGTAAGCATATCTGCAATTGGATCTGTCATTTGATTATCCTCCTATTAAATATAACGAAAGAAGCTTACCAGCTTGCTTTCTTAACGCCAGGGATCTGTCCCTTGTATGCTAACTCACGGAAGCAAATTCTGCAGATTCCATACTTTCTTAAGTATGCGTGTGGACGTCCACAGATCTTACAACGTGTGTATTCTCTTGTAGAGAACTTCTGCTTGCGTGACTGCTTAATCTTCATAGAAGTCTTAGCCATTGAATTTCCCTCCTAAATTATTTCTTGAATGGCATGTTGAAGAATCTTAATAATTCACGAGCTTCTTCATCTGTCTTAGCTGTAGTTACAACGATAACATCCATACCTCTTACCTTATCGATCTTGTCATACTCGATCTCAGGGAAGATAATCTGCTCCTTGATACCAAGAGCATAGTTACCTCTGCCATCAAAGGAATCTGCGCTAACGCCTCTGAAGTCACGTACACGTGGTAATGCAAGATTTACTAATCTGTCTAAGAACTCGTACATTCTCTCACCACGAAGTGTAACCTTACATCCGATAGGCATACCTTCTCTAATCTTGAAGTTTGCAACTGAGTTCTTAGCTCTTGTAAGAACTGCCTTCTGTCCAGCGATTGTCTCAAGCTCCTTAACTGCAACATCAAGGATCTTAGAGTTATCCTTAGCCTCGCCGACACCCATATTTATAACGATTTTATCGAGCTTTGGTACTTCCATAATGTTCTTGTAACCGAACTTCTTTACCATTGCATCAACGATTTCACTTGTATATAAGTCATGTAATCTACTCACCGTCACAGACCTCCTTTCTCAAATTAATCAATAACCTCTCCGGTTGATTTTGCCACACGGGACTTCTTGCCGTTCTCAAGCTTGTAGCCAATCTTAGTAGCCTTTCCCTTGTGAACATACATAACGTTAGAAACATTGATTGGAGCTTCCATACGGACAATGCCACCATTCTGGTTCTGTGCGTTAGGCTTTGTGTGCTTGGATACCATATTGACACCCTCAACAACTACCTTGTTATTCTTAGCATCGACGGAAACAACCTTTCCCTCTTTGCCCTTATCTGTACCGGTGATTACCTGTACGGTATCACCCTTCTTAATCTTCATTGCTGACATCTTAGACACCTCCCTATAATACTTCTGGTGCTAATGAGACGATCTTCATGAACTGCTTCTCTCTTAGCTCTCTAGCTACTGGTCCAAAGATACGAGTACCCTTTGGTGTCTTATCATCTTTAATAATAACAGCAGCATTCTCATCGAATTTAATATATGAGCCGTCCTTACGACGTGCGCCCTTAACAGAACGAACAACTACGGCCTTAACAACGTCACCCTTTTTAACAACGCCGCCTGGTGTTGCATCTTTAACGCTGGCAACGATTACATCACCGATATTTGCATATCTTCTTGTTGATCCACCCATAACTCTGATGCAAAGTAATTCCTTAGCACCGGTGTTATCAGCAACCTTAAGTCTTGTCTCTTGCTGAATCATCAGGTTAATCCTCCTTATTTGATTATAAACGATATCCTATTATTCCGGTCTGCTGATAAGCTCAACAAATCTCCATCTCTTCTCCTTTGATAAAGGTCTTGTCTCCATAACCTTTACAATATCACCGATCTGGCACTCATTGTTCTCATCATGAGCCTTTAACTTATATGTCTTCTTCACAATCTTGTTGTAAAGAGGGTGCTTTACGTGATCCTCAACTGCTACAACGATTGTCTTGTCCATCTTATTGCTTACGACCTTACCGGTACGTGTCTTTCTTAAATTTCTTTCTTCCACAACAGTTCCTCCCTTCTAGGATTACTCAGCAGCATTAACTTTTTCAGCAATGATAGTCTGAATTCTTGCGATATTCTTTCTAACATCCTTGATTCTGCTTGTGTTATCTAACTGATTAGTTGCGTTCTGGAATCTTAAATTGAAAAGTTCTTTCTTAGCAGCTACTAATTCTTCATTTAATTCTGTAGCTGATTTTGCTCTTAAATCTTCTACATACTTATTAATTTTCACTGTTGTCACCGCCTTCTAAATCCGCACGTGAAGCTATCTTACACTTTAACGGAAGCTTGTGCATTGCAAGACGTAATGCTTCTCTGGCAACCTCATCAGATACACCTGAGATCTCGAACATTACACGTCCTGGCTTAACTACTGCTACCCAATACTCTACATTACCTTTTCCTTTACCCATACGAACACCAAGAGGCTTCTGAGTAAATGGATGATCAGGGAATATATTAATCCATACCTTACCACCACGCTTGATGTAACGTGTCATGGCGATACGGGCTGCTTCAATCTGTCTTGAACTGATCCATGCTGGCTCCATTGCTACGATGCCGTACTCACCCTGGAGAATCTTGTTTCCACGAGTAGCCTTACCTGCCATAGAACCACGGAACTGCTTACGATGTTTAACTCTCTTAGGTAATAACATTATGCTTCGCTCCCTTCCTTAACTGCCTTTGTTGGAAGCACATCACCCTTGTAGATCCAAACCTTAACGCCGATCTTACCGTATGTGGTGTCTGCCTCAGCAAAACCATAGTCGATATCTGCACGTAATGTCTGAAGAGGAATTGTGCCTTCTGTGTAGAATTCTGAACGAGCCATATCAGCTCCACCAAGACGTCCTGCGCACATTGTCTTGATACCCTTAACGCCAGACTTCATTGTTCTGGACATTACAGACTTCATTGCTCTTCTGAAAGATACACGGTTCTCAAGCTGGAGTGCGATGTTCTCTGCTACAAGCTGAGCATCTCTGTCCGGTCTCTTGATTTCCTTAATATCTAATGATAACTTCTTGTTTGTAAGCTTCTGAGTCTCAACTCTGAGTGCATCAACATCAGCACCGCCCTTACCAATAACGACACCAGGCTTAGCTGTGTGGATGATAACCTTAACCTTGTCGGAAGCTCTCTCTATCTCAATCTTAGCGATTCCGGCACTGTATAACTTCTTCTTAAGAAACTTTCTGATGTTGTAATCTTCTACAAGATTATCAGCGAAATCAGCTTCTGCGTACCACTTGGAATCCCAGTCTTTTATAACGCCGACTCTTATGCCATGAGGATTAACTTTCTGTCCCATAATGTCCTCCTTATCTCTCATTAAGCACGATAGTGATATTGCTCATTCTCTTCTCGATTCTGTAAGCTCTACCCTGTGCTCTAGGTTTAACTCTCTTCATGATTGGGGCGCTGCCTGCGTAGCACTCCTCAACATAAAGGTTCTCAGCCTTCATACCATTGTTGTTCTCAGCATTGGCAATAGCTGACTTTAATAACTTCTCTATAAGTGTGGAAGCGTATCTTGGGTTGTAAGTTACGATAGCAAGAGCTGTTGTAACATCCTTACCTCTGATAGCATCTAATACGAAACATGCCTTCTGTACAGAAACTCTTGCGTAAGATAACTTAGCAGATGGTCTTGTATCCTTAACGGCATTTCTCTCTCTCTTAATTTTAGATCTATGTCCCTTTGCCATGGATTAAACCTCCTTTCAAATTGTACGAACTAACGAGACTTTGTCTTCTTCTCGTCTTTTCCATGTCCTCTAAAAGTTCTTGTGGCAACGAATTCGCCAAGCTTGTGTCCTACCATATCCTCTGTAACATATACAGGAACATGCTTTCTGCCATCATGAACTGCGATTGTATGTCCAACCATCTGAGGGAAAATTGTAGAACGGCGTGACCAAGTCTTAATTACTGACTTCTGTCCGGATTCGTTCATAGCAGCTACTTTCTTAAGTAAGCTCTCGTCTGCAAATGGTCCTTTTTTAAGTGAACGAGCCATTGGTTCATTACCTCCTATTATTTAAAGTTCTTACCGTCTCTTCTTCTTACGATAAGCTTGTTAGACTGCTTGTTGTTCTTTCTGGTCTTGAGACCGAGTGCCGGCTTGCCCCATGGTGTTACAGGACCTGGACGACCAATACCAGTCTTACCTTCACCACCACCGTGTGGATGGTCATTAGGGTTCATTACGGAACCACGAACAGTTGGGCGGATACCCATATGTCTCTTACGTCCAGCCTTACCTAAGTTGATGAGGCTGTGGTCACCATTGCCAAGTGTACCTATTGTAGCACGGCAGATGATAGGAACCATTCTCATTTCGCCTGATGGAAGTCTGAGTGTTGCATACTTGCCTTCCTTAGCCATGAGCTGTGCTGAGTTACCGGCTGCACGAACGAGCTGTCCACCCTTACCAGGATATAACTCAATGTTGTGTACCTCAGTACCTACAGGAATCTCAGAAAGTGGTAAGCAGTTACCTACTCTGACCTCTGCGCCTGCACCGTTCATAACTGTCATTCCATCTGTTAAACCAGCTGGAGCAAGGATATATGCCTTCTCACCATCAGCGTAAGCGATAAGTGCGATGTTAGCTGTTCTGTTTGGATCGTACTCAATACCAAGAACCTTAGCTGGGATGCCATCCTTATTTCTCTTAAAATCTATTACTCTATATTTCTTTCTGTTTCCACCGCCGCGGTGTCTTACAGTAATCTTACCCTGGTTGTTACGACCAGCGTTCTTCTGAAATGAAACTAATAATGACTTCTCAGGAGTGCTCTTTGTGATCTCAGAGAAATCAGAACCAGTCATGTTTCTTCTAGAAGGTGTATATGGGTTATATGATTTGATTCCCATTATATTCTCTCCTTTCGACTATCTGTCACATGTTATCAGGCCCGGTCGGAGCCTATATTTCTTGTATCAGAACCCTGTGGTTCTATTTATTAAAGACCAGCGAAAATCTCGATATCAGCGCTGTCAGCTGTAAGCTGAACAATTGCCTTCTTCTTCTTTGCTGTCTTGCCGTATGTCATTCCTCTTCTGCGGGTCTTGCCATCGAGGTTCATTGTGTTAACGCCTGCAACCTTAGTACCTGCGAACATCTTCTCAACAGCTTCCTTGATCTGAGTCTTGTTAGCATCAGGATGAACAAGGAATGTATACTTCTTTGCAGCCATGTCAGCCATGCTCTTCTCAGTAACAACCGGCTTTAAAATTACGTCATAATACATTAAGCTTGCCATTATGCATACACCTCCTGAATTGTTCCAACAGCTTCCTTGGAAACAACCATTGTATCATACTTAAGGATGTCATATACGTTGATTGTATCAGCTGTTGCTGTCTTAACGTCCTGAATGTTTCTTGCGGAAAGAATTACATTCTTGTCGTCATTTGCTGTTACTACTAATGCCTTAGCAACCTTTAAGTTGTTAAGAACATTTACCATATTCTTTGTCTTGATATCGTTGAAAGTAAGACCCTCAACTACGATGAACTTCTTATCCTCTACTCTTGATGTAAGAGCTGATAATAAAGCTGCTCTCTTCTCTTTCTTGTTCATCTTGAAAGAGTAATCTCTTGGCTTCGGAGCGAATACAACGCCGCCGCCCTTCCACTGTGGAGCTCTGATGGAACCCTGTCTTGCATGACCTGTTCCCTTCTGCTTCCATGGCTTTCTTCCGCCGCCACGAACCTCTGCACGAGTCTTAGCACTCTGTGTTCCCTGACGGTTATTTGCAAGCTGGCTCACAACTGCCATGTGTACTAAGTGCTCATTAACTTCTACACCGAATACAGCATCGTTAAGCTCTATTGTGCCAACTTCTTTGCCTTCAATATTATAAACAGATACGTTTGCCATCTGTGTGTTCCTCCTTCCTTAACAGCACTACTTCTCAAATTTTACTGTCTCTTTGATAGTTACAAGAGACTTCTTTGGTCCCGGTACAGCACCCTTAACTAAGATTAAGTTGTTCTCAGCATCAACCTTAACAACCTCAAGGTTCTGAATCGTGATCTTCTTATTTCCCATATGACCTGGCATTCCCTTGCCCTTGAATACTCTACCCGGAGTAGTTGCAGAGCCGTTAGAACCCTGATGTCTGTGGAACTTAGAGCCGTGTGCCATAGGTCCTCTGGACTGGCCTAATCTCTTGATTGCGCCCTGGAAGCCCTTTCCCTTGGAAATTGCTGTTGCGTCAACCTTGTCACCTGCTGCGAAGATGTCTGCCTTAATCTCATCCTTTACAGAATAATCAGCAGCGTTCTCAAAACGGAACTCCTTAACATACTTCTTACTTGTAACGCCGGCCTTCTCAAAGTGACCCTTTAAAGCCTTGTTAACACCATGTCTGTTTCTGATTTCTTTCTTGCCGCTCTTGTCTTTTGCTACAACCTTTTCCTTAGCATCAACAAAACCAACCTGTACTGCTGCGTAACCGTCATTCTCAACTGTCTTAACCTGTGTTACTACACAAGGACCAGCCTGAAGAACAGTTACCGGAGTGAGAACTCCGTCTTCGTTGAAAATCTGTGTCATTCCAACCTTTGTTGCTAAAATAGCTTTCTTCATTGTTTTACCTCCTGTTTAATCTACAGCGGACCCCAATATTCCGGGGTCATCCTAGAACAGTCAATATAAGTGGAACAAATTCGGTAAAATGTGTTGCTTCTATATTAAACCCTTCAGGACTTCTTAATTAATTCTTGCTGACATCCAATTATTTCATCTTGATGTCAATCTGCACACCTGCTGGCATCTCTAAACGAGATAATGCTTCAACAGTCTTCTGTGATGGAGTAATGATATCGATGAGTCTCTTATGAGTTCTCTGCTCGAACTGCTCTCTGGAATCCTTGTACTTGTGAACAGCTCTAAGAATTGTAACAACTTCCTTCTTAGTAGGAAGAGGTACCGGTCCGCTCACCTGAGCCCCTGTCTTCTTAGCACTCTCGATAATCTTCTTGGCTGACTGATCAACTAACTGATGATCGTAAGCCTTCAATGTGATTCTCATTACTTGACTTGCCATAAAAAAAGCCGCCTCCTTTTCGCACTATAAATCAGTACGACAAGTGGTGACTGTACACATGCCCGCGCGTATCCTCTGCTCATTCGCACACAAATGTGCATACTTTTCGTGCAGTAAGCTTCTTCGCGTTTCTCTCTGTCTTCAAAGCTTTCGCTCGACAGATTCTTAACTTGTACAGTGACTTGTCGCCAGTTTCCTAACTTGACATTCGCTCCACGGAACACCTGCAATCAATGCAGCAACCTCACGCTTCTACGCTATCAATGTCACAGCAAATGATATGTTACTATATATCTTAGGAAAATGCAAGTACTTTTTAAAATTTTTTAAAATATTTTTGCGGCTTGGTTATATCAATTGATTTTCTTACAACGGTTCCATGTGTATCATAGCATATTAAAAGCAAAAATGCAACTAGATTCCGCATAATTTTATTAGTTTCTTCCTATATATAATAACGCCCCCCTTCCATATTGCCAATGATGGCTTGCCACTAATTCAATCATAGTATATAATATGTAAATAATAACACATCTTACGGAAAGGATTAAAATATGTGGATTGCAGATAGATGGAAAGATTATGAGGTTATGGATACCTCATCAGGGGAAAAGCTTGAACGCTGGGGAAATTACACCCTTGTCCGCCCTGACCCACAGGTAATATGGAACACTCCTAAGAAGGCGCGCGGCTGGAAGAATATGAACGGCCACTATCACAGAAGCAGCAAGGGTGGCGGTGAGTGGGAATTTTTTGATTTACCCGAACAGTGGTCGATCGATTATGAAGGTGTCGGCGGCAAGCTCACCTTCAACCTCAAGCCGTTCTCATTCAAGCACACGGGGCTTTTCCCTGAGCAGGCTTCTAACTGGGACTGGTTCGGAAAGAAAATAAAGGACGCTGTTTCCTCGGGCCGTGAAATCAAGGTTCTCAACCTCTTTGCCTACACCGGTGGTGCTACTCTTGCCGCTGCCTCAGCAGGTGCGAAGGTAACCCATGTTGACGCCGCCAAGGGCATGGTAAGCTGGGCAAAGGAAAATGCCGTATCCTCCGGACTGGGTGACGAACCTATCCGCTGGCTTGTCGATGACTGTGGAAAATTTGTCGAGCGTGAGATAAGACGCGGGAATAAATACGATGGCATAATAATGGACCCACCTTCCTACGGAAGAGGTCCTAAGGGTGAGATATGGAAGATTGAGGATTCGATATATCCATTCATACAGCAGACAGAACAGCTTTTAAGCGATGACCCGCTGTTCTTCCTAATCAACTCGTACACAACAGGTCTGGCACCATCCGTACTCACCTACATGATTTCTACAGCCATTATTCCAAAGCATGGCGGAAGCGTTGAATCAGGAGAGCTTGGACTTCCGGTATCCGGAAACGGACTTGTGCTTCCTTGTGGAGCCAGCGGAAGATGGAGCAGATAATGTACGGATATTATTATCACTCAATCAGTGACCTGTATATCCTCGGCATTATATTAATAATTTTCGGCGTCGCCAACCTGCTCGGTCATGGGCGCACACCCGGGACATACAAGAGCTATTACTATGTCCTCCGCTACAGAAGGCGCAACGGGCTCATCCGCCTCATATCAGGCATACTGCTGATTATCATTTGTGCGCTGTCCAAAAGCATCGGCAAAACCACTTTCACAGTGATGCTCCTGCTGCTTACGGCTGCCATAATTGTTTTTACAATCATCAATGAAAAGAGCATCAAATAATTTTAAGTTAAAAACATCTGCATTTTAATGCTGAAAAGGCTGTCACCTCAAAAATCAGGTGGCAGCCTCTTTTTTGCTTGGCTTATTCTCCTAGAATCCAAATAGTCCCTTCTTAGCGTAAGGCTCTCTGCTTATTCCCGTTACAGTGTAACCTGTTGCGTCGATGATAGACTTAATCTGTTCATCCGTAAGTCCCTCCTCAGCAATTATAACCGTCTCCTTCTTAGAATGTGAGGAGGTAACCTTCTTAACCTTGAGTGCGTTTCTGACCGCATCATTCACATGTGCCTCGCAGTGGCCACACATCATTCCATCAACACCAACTGTAATCTTTTCCATATTCCTTTACCTCTTTCTTTTTATTTATCTTTTTATTTTTTAATATGCATTTATTTATAACGCTATTAGATAGCTGCATACTTCTTATAACTTCATAATTTTTATATAATACCATTTTCTATGATGTTGCCCTGTTCCACACCTAGCCAAAAGCAGCACGGAGGCTGCTTTAGAAGCAATGCATACACGGATGTATGCCGGCTTCGGTGGCTAACGTATAGAAAGACCTTTATCAGAGTTCTTAGAACATCTTGCTTCGGACAACGGAGCTGATATGCATAAATATAATGCGTTATACACCCGTACATTAAGTTGGCATGTTTTGACTCCAACATCATTTTCTATAATGTCATTGTCCATAACTCCATTATCGCACAGACTAGTCCTTAAAAAGATTAAGACGCAACGCGTTAGTCACCACGCAGAAGCTTGACAGGCTCATTGCCGCTGCTCCGAACATCGGATTGAGCGTCCAACCAAAAAGCTGAATCCACACACCTGCCGCAAGCGGTATACCTATAATATTGTATATAAACGCCCAGAACAGGTTCTCATGGATATTGCGGAGTGTAGCACGGCTTAACCGTATCGCGGTAACAACATCGCTCAGCCTGCTCTTCATAAGCACCACATCAGCAGCATCAATAGCTATATCCGTTCCTGCACCTATGGCAAGTCCTATGTCGGCGGATGTAAGGGCAGGTGCATCATTTATACCATCACCGACCATTATAACCTTGCCGCGTGACTTAAATCTGCCCACTGCTTCCGCCTTTTCATCCGGCAGTACACCTGCAATGACTTCGTCAACTCCCGCCTGCGCGCCTATGGTCCTGGCTGTCTTTTCATTGTCACCGGTGAGCATTACGACATGGATACCCATATTTTTTAGCTGTCTTACAGCCTCCGGGCTGTCTGTTTTTATGACATCTGCAACCGCTATTATTCCGAGCAGCCTGTCCTTCTCAGCAAAAAACAGTGCTGTCTTCCCCTCCTCCGAGAAGCTGTCTGCCACCTTAACTGCCTCATTCAGGGCATTAACTGCCGGCTCCCCCGCTTCTCCTAACACATTCTCTATAAATCCTGCATTTCCTCCGTATATTCCGTTGCCCCCTAAGCTTCCTGCAAGACCACTTCCTGGAACTGCACTGAAATCCTCCACAGTACCAAGCAGCTTAGCCTTGGCAAGCAAACTTTCCTCATTTTCAACCCCCGCTATCACAGCCTTTGCAAGTGGATGTTCGCTCTTACTCTCAATAGCATACGCTTTCATAAGAAGCTCATCACGGCTCACTCCAGCTGCCGGGTACACATCCGTTATCATAGGTGCACCGCTCGTTATGGTTCCTGTCTTGTCCAGAACCACAACCTTCGCCTTACCTGTCTCCTCAAGGGATACTGCAGTCTTGAACATGATTCCATGCTTAGCACCCACTCCGTTTCCAACCATGATTGCAACAGGTGTCGCAAGTCCAAGTGCACAAGGGCAGCTTATGACAAGCACAGAGATAGCTCTTGCAAGCGCATAGCCAAAAGCATGTCCTGTCAGCAGCCATACTATAAAGGTCACAACGGCAATCCCTATTACAACCGGAACGAACACACCGGAAACCTTGTCCGCCACCTTCGCAATCGGTGCCTTAGTAGCAGCCGCGTCACCCACCATCTTGATTATCCGGGATAATGTGGTATCCTCTCCGACACGCGTAGCTTCGCAGACAATATATCCAAGCTGGTTTACCGTAGCCGCCGACACCTTATCTCCTTCAGCCTTATCAACCGGAAGACTCTCGCCGGTAAGCGCCGCCTCATTCACCGCAGTAGTTCCTTCTACTATAATACCATCCACCGGAATGCTGTCACCCGGATGAACCACAAAGTAATCTCCCTTGTGAACCTGCTCTATCGGAACTGTCACCTCTTCTCCGTCTCTTTTAACAACTGCCGTCTTAGGTGCAAGCTTCATAAGTCCTTTAAGCGCATCCGTAGTTCTGCCCTTGGATATCGCCTCTAACAGCTTACCCACGGTGATAAGTGTAAGTATCATTGCAGCAGACTCAAAGTAAAACTCATGCATATAAGCCATAACAGCCTCTGTATCGCTCCTGAGCTGTGCAGATGTCATCGCATACAGTGCGTACACACTGTACACATACGAAGCCGCGGAGCCCAATGCAACAAGTGTGTCCATATTAGGTGCCCCATGCGCAGCGCTCCTGAAACCACTTATGAAAAATCTCTGGTTTATAACCATAATCATGGTTGCTAAAAGAAGCTGCGTAAGCCCCATTGCAATGTGATTCCCGTCCATGAAAGAAGGAAGCTTCCAATTCCACATCATATGACCCATTGAAATATACATGAGCGGAAGCAGAAGTACGACCGAAGCCACCAGCCTTTTGACCATAACCGGCGTCTCCCTATCCTTAAGTAAATCCTCATCCGCAGAAGCCGCACTGCTCTGCGCCGCACTGCCCTTGTCCTTCTTAATCGAAGCGCCATATCCAGCCGCCTTCACTGCCTTTATAATCTCCGCGCTCGAAGCCGTGCCCTCGACTCCCATCGAGTTGGTGAGCAGGCTCACAGAGCACGATGTGACTCCCGGGACCTTGCTCACAGCCTTCTCAACCCTCGCCTGACAGGCGGCACAGCTCATCCCTGTAACCTTATATTGTTCCAAGCTTCATCTCTCCTTTCGCTATTTCATAAGCCTCTGAATAACCCCCACAAGCTCATCAACCACCTCATCATTCCCTTCACGTATATTCTCAGCCACACAGGTTCTTATGTGATTCCCTAAAAGAACCTTATTAAAGCTGTTGAGTGCGGCATTGATAGCCGCAACCTGCACCAGCACATCCGTGCAGTACGCGTCCTCCTCTATCATATGTTCGACGCCTCTGACCTGTCCCTCTATACGCTTCAGCCGGTTTAACAAATCCTTATATTCCTTCGGTGAACGCTCCTTATGCTTCTCGCAGCAGCAGCACTTGTTCTCTGTCTTTCCGCCGCATGCCGGACAATTATCCTTATTGTTCTCCATAATACCCTCCTGACAGCCTTCTGATTGATACCTAAAAAATCCTGCATAGAATCGTATCTCTGCTCCATAAATGAAATGATATACCTCGCAGCCAGCATACCCCTATCAGGTATCCTGACATTATATTATACCCTATGAGGGTATTTTGCAAGCATTTTTTTTATTTGATTTTCAAATAAATTTTGACTTTACTCATTGTAATTTATTCCACACTTGTCAACATTGTGGGATATACCCTTGAAATAGAAGCCGTAATCGACACAGAATTGAAAATTGGTACATAAAACAAAAAGCTGACAGAAATTCTGCCACATACATGCGCAGCTTTCATGCCAGCTTTTTTATTTAATCTAATGTAATACCAAATTCTTCCGGAAGGAATCTCGGACACACATTCTCCGATGATGTGATGACCGAGGCAGCGAGACGGCTTCCAATCTCCACCGCTTCGCTGAGCGTCTTTCCATAGGTAAGTCCGCTTGCGACACCTGCACAGAACGCATCTCCTGCTCCGGTTGTATCCTTTACGCGGACGCGCTGAGGCGGACATATTCCCTTTTCCCCGTTGACATCTGCATAGACTGCTCCGTTTCCACCCATCGTGACAATCATCGCCGGTATTTTTCCAAGGATGACACGCTTAGAAAGAATATCGCGAAGCTCCTCCGGGCTCTTATCCGCATAGTCCTCCATGAACAGCATTCCTGCTTCAAGCTGGTTACAGATGAAACAGTCAAAATGTTTAAGAAAATCCCTTCTCTCCACAGCTATACTCATATTGCTGACAACACCGTACAGCTTCTTGTTATACTGCTTTGCAAGTGCAACAACCTTCTTGATTATATCCTTGTCCATGTCGACCTCGACAATAACGGAATCCGCATTTGCGAAAATCTCATCGCCCTTCTCCTCAAGAAGTCCAAGTATAGGCATGAGATTAGGTCTCTGTGATATTGAACCCGCAAGGTCACCATTATGGTCAAATACGGCAAGCCATGTTCCCATTCCTCCCGGCATCGTCATGACATAATCGGTATTAACTTTATGATTCTTAAGCTTCTTAACCACATCCTCGCCAAGCGCACTGTCATCGACAATGCCTACAAATGTTGGGCGAAGCTCAATATTGGCTATATCCTCAACTACATTTCTGCTCACACCGCCATGGATATACTCTACATGTCCCACATTTCTTCCATCAGGTATATAGATATCCTCCGGAAAGCCCTTGATATCCACAAACACTGCTCCCATAACTACTATTCCCATAAATAACTCCATTTCTATTATCACATTTATGTAGCATGATGTTGGGGTCAAAACATGTGCTGTAAACTTAGCGTGTATAACGTATTATATTTATGCATATCACGACTTTTGGGAGAAGCTTAGATGTTCTTAGAACATCTTGCTTCGGACAACGGAGCTGATATGCATAAATATAATACGTTATACACTCGTACATTAAATTTGCATGTTTTGTCCCACCACCATACTATGGAGCTATTATAAGACATACCGCCTGTTTTGCAAAGCTCTATTTTATCCCACTCCTTACAGCACCTTGCTTCCGTTAGCCGTGAGCTTGAACCTGGCTCCGAAAAGCTCCGCAGCATGTCTGCACATCTGCATACGTCCAAGAAATATATCGAAGTAATCGTACATTGTACATATACTTTCATCAATCTGGAGATTCAACGATATGAGCTTCTTCTCCGGCGATATTTTGAGTGTGGATTCTGTGACTGCATAATTTACACGGTCATGAATATCATACCTAGCTCTGTCCTTAGCTCTCACCCTGTCTCTTCGCACATCGGTCTTATCCGCTATGACAAGTGCGGCCGATATTATGTCCACCGCACCACCCGTAGATTCATCATGATTGGCAATCGCGGACACCACTGTCACTCTGTCCTCAAGGCTCATATCCGTCTGCCTTAAAAGCTCATTTGCCAGAAGTGCGCCATACTCCGCATGGTGCCTGCGGTTAATACTGTTTCCGATATCATGCATATAACCTGCAATCTTTGCAAGCTCAGTCTCATGTTCGCCGTAACCGAATTTTTCAAGTATCAACGCAGCTCTTTCCGCAACAAGGCTGCAATGAACCTGTGAATGGTCGGTGTAACCAAGTACGCCAAGATTATCATTTCCCTTCTTTATGTACGCATTTATTTCTTTATTTTTCTTTATCTCTCTGTATGTCATATTTTCCTCATTTCCGGGTTCAGCACCCTTTATATATTAGAATTGCAATGTTATCCTATTTTGATGATGTTGGGGTCAAAACATGTGCTATAAACTTAGCATGTATAACGTATTATATTTATGCATATCACGACTTTTGGAAGAAGCTTAGATGTTCTTAGAACATCTTGCTTCGTACAACGGAGCTGATATGCATAAATATAATACGTTATACACTCGTAAATTAAGTTGGCATGTTTTGACCCCAACATCATTTTAATAAGAGTATAACTCAGCCAATATAAAAAGTATTATCATTATATTGTAAAAACCATGTAAAATATTCTGCAGAACAAAACAATTTCCAAAATAATCCGTACTCACTTGAATAAATATCAATTCAATGATACACTGAATCGATAAAACCATTTTGATTGCAGGATAATTCCAAGATTTTCAATATAAAGCCACAGGGGAGGTCACAATATGCTTCGTGAAGGAGATTTAAACGAAATATCAGATGGAAGACTATACACATTAAATGATCTTGTACGCGCAGACTGTCAGGACTGCACAGGTTGTTCGGCGTGCTGCCGCGGTATGGGCAACTCCATTGTCCTCACACCTTATGATGTATGTCTGCTCACCAACAACCTCTCATGCAGCTTCGAACAGCTCATAGCCGACCGTGTTGAATTAAGTGTAATCGACGGGCTTATTCTTCCAAGCCTTAAGATGTCCGGTGACATGGAGCAATGCTCATTTCTCGATGAGAACGGCAGGTGCAGTATACACTCCTTCAGGCCGGGAATATGCAGGCTGTTCCCACTCGGACGCATATACGATGAAAATGGCTTCAAATATTTTCTACAGACAGGTGAGTGCCTTAACAACCACCGCACAAAAATCAAGGTAGAAAAGTGGCTTGACACTCCCGATATAGAGAAGAATGAAAGGTTTATATGGGAATGGCATGAGCTTTTGAAAAGGCTACGAAACGCAACAAAGGCTGACCCGGATTACGAATCAGCCAAGAAGCGCAACATAATGCTGCTTCAGATATTTTATTTTACACCATACAGTATTGAAGCTTTCTATTCGCAGATAGAGGAACGCATGGCACTTATCTAATCAGAAATTTTTTCCATGAAGTAAAGCCTTGAGGCAAAATCAGGGAAATGCCTTACCTCCTCAGAAAAACCCGTGGCGGCAAAGGCCTGCTTCAGCCTGACACCGCAATTCATCAGCATGCTTCCGCTCAGCTCATACTTTTCCGTCTCCCCCGGCATGGTTACGAATTTTGCGACCATGCCATGAAGAAGTGAGCCCTGTCTTATATGAATCGGTGCGACCGTATTTATCAAATCTCCGAATTCTTTTACATTATGCTTTAACGGTCTGTTATAAAAGCTATAGACAGCCTCAGGGTCAAGTCCCACAGCATAGTATTCCTCATTCTGTGTGTTTGCACGGACAAGCTCCTGCATTATCAGCCCTGCCGCCCTGCCTGCCTCCTCATCCACAACTGTCCACTGATGAATATTCCCGGTGCGCTGGCGGTAGAAACTGCCAAACTGCATAGCGTGTCTCCATTTTTTGTAAATATCTATCTGTGTCTTTATCTCGCTCCTTTCAGACCTGCTCATATCCACAAGATTACACTCGTAACCGCATATTCCAAAAGCCGCCACGTTAAAGCGTGTTGACAGCGGTGTAACGCGGAGCGTCTGATGATTCGGACATGCTGAGACATGAGCCGAAACAGTTGACATCGGATAGCCGTAGCTTAGACCCTCCTGTATATAGGCTCTGCTCACCGCATCCGTGTTATCGCTCGCCCATATCTGTGGGAAATAGCATAATATACCAAGGTCAAAGCGGTTGCCCCCGGCTGCACAGCCTTCAAAAAGTATATGCGGAAAACGCTCAGTCAACGTCCTCATAATCCTGCCGAGTGCCATCACATAGCGGTGCGCTGTCTCGCCCTGTGGTCTTCCCTGCGCCTTGAGATATTTAGAGTAATAATCGGAAAAAATCCTGTTCATATCCCATTTTACATAATCAATATTCGCCGATGAAAACACCTTGGTCATACTGTCAATTATATATTCCGTAACCTCAGGATTACACAGGTCAAGTATTCTCTGATTGCGTCCTTCTGAGTGCGCACAGCCCGGAATATCCATCGCCCAGTCCGGGTGCAGCCTGTACAAGTCGCTGTTTACATTGAGCATCTCCGGCTCAACCCATATTCCGAATGACATTCCGAGTGCATTTATCTTGTCACATATACCCTTAAGCCCATTCGGAAGCTTCTTCTTATTCACATACCAGTCTCCAAGTGAGCTGCTGTCATCATCCCTGTTTCCAAACCAGCCATCATCCATGACAAAAAGCTCAATGCCCACATCATGTCCCGCCTTTGCAAGCTCATATAGCTTTCTCTCGCTTATATCAAAATATGCTGCCTCCCAACTGTTAAGCAGCACAGGGCGTTCCTTATACTGCCACTGTCCTCGCACTATGTGCTTTCTCACGAAGTCATGCATATTCCTGCTCATGGCATTGAAGCCCTTGTCCGAATAGGTCATTACCGCCTCCGGCGCTTCGAAGGTCTCCCCTGCGTCCAATATATAAGAAAATGACTGAGGATTTATACCGGCCACTATGCGCGTGCTGTCACACATGCCAGCCTCCACAGCCTCATAGTGATTCCCGCTGTAGATGAGATTAAGCCCGATACAGCTTCCCTGATCCTGCGTGGTATCCTTCTTAGATATCATCACAAACGGATTGGCTCTGCTCGAAGATGTCCCGGTATAGGAGAAGTTGACATGCTTTCCTGCCGTGACAACTGTATCATGCCTTTCCATCTCCCGCGCCCACGCTCCGTTAAAGGTCGTGAATACATACCCTGCTCCGTCAATGTCCATCAGCATGCTCATAACACGTCTGATATCAACCCTCACATCGCTGTCATTTATGAGCCGGCAGCTTCTTCCTATCACGTCACAATTCTCATATACATAATAGTACAGCTCCAATGTAAGCCCATAATTCTTATCCTTTAACACCAGCTTAAGCTGTGACACCTCAGCCTCACTTCCGTATGAACACGGCAGAGTTGTAAGCTCATCCCTGCCGCTCTTTATCTCGAAGCTGTCATACAGAAAATCTGAGGTAAACGAACCATCATCATGCACAATCTCCAGAAACGGCTCTCTTATATCACCTTTTCCGTAGGATGACATCTCAAGTCTCGCCGCCTCAAGCGAAAATGACACATTTTCATCTGAATAGCTCACAGTATTTCCGACAGGTGTTGTCTGTTTGTGTGAGAGCGCCTCACCATGTCCTGCAATGGCTATCTTTTTTCCATAGTATAAATGCTCAGGATGTCCTGTAGGCAGCACCATAAAAGCGTAGGTTGTGTTTCTTGTATCAAGAGTAAATAAGCCTTTATTTTCTGATATCATACTTATCCCTTCGTCTTAGTCTCACGGTTGAATGCCAGCTCCCTGGAAATCTCCTCAAGCTTCGCGTCGGTGAGTTTATATTTATTAACAAATATAATGAGTGCGGCGCACAGACCGAATATCGGAATCATCGCCATGGTTGTCCTTAACACCATTCTTGAACTATCTGAGAGTGCGGCTGCCGCAGCTGCCTCTGTGGTATCCTTGCTTATCTTTCCTACCGAAATACATATACTTGCAGCAAGTACCGCAACTCCGCTCGCAAGCTTTACTACAAATGTCTGCATTGAAAAGATAATGCTCTCATCCCTGCGGCTGTTTTTGAGTTCTCCATAGTCAACCGTATTTGCAAGAAACACTGTGGTGAGCACAGTCAGCATGCCAAATGCGGCAAATATGAAAAATCCCGGTACAAGGAGCACATACACGCTCGACACCCCAATGCACATCATCACAAACAACGTGAGATACCCCATTATCGCCATCGCGAAGCTGACATAGAATACCTTGATTGAACTCATAAATTTTCTGAGCAGAGGGTAGAACAGCATCATTGAGATTATCTGCACAGCGCCTCCGACTGTGTTAAAGAGCACATAATTGGCATTCCAGTCCGAACCACCTATGTCATACTTGAAGAAATATATCAACAGATTGGATGTGATGTACAATGAGCAGTTGATAAGCACGATTGTCACAACCACAGTAACCGCCTGGTCATTGGAAAAGAGAGCCTTGAACATCTGGCTGACTGTCGGTGACTGCATATTCACCGTGGATTTTTCCTTAATGCAGATACAGGTAATGGTGATAAATACGATAAAAAGTATGGCAACTATAAGTGTAAACCACTTAAAGCCGTCCCTCTCAATAAGCTTACCTGCCTCAAGCCCGGCAAGCCTTACAGCATCGGAAGCTTCTGCGGCATTTCCCGCATCTGCAAGCGCTGCCCTATCGGAATTTCCGATTCTGCCAAGCATAGGTACACATATCATCGTTATAACCGTGATTATCGCTGAGCCAACCCCTGCGCATGAGCGCGCAAGTGTTGAAAGGTTCTCTCTCTCCTTGCCGCCCTCTGTAAAAGCCGGAATCATTGACCAGAATGGAATATCCATCATCGTATAGGTTATTCCCCATGTGATATAAAGCACTGCCGCATAAGCGACCAGTCCCCCACCCGTGACCGATTTAGGCACTGCAAACATGAAAAACAGGACAATGGCATTTAATACCGTTCCTATAAGCAGCCATGGTCTGAACTTACCCCACTTAGTCTGTGTCTTTGCAACGATAACTCCCATTATCGGGTCATTGAATGCATCGAATATTCGCGCCGCCATGAGTATGACACCCATAACCCATGAGCTCACACCCAGTAAATCCTGATAATAATACAGAATATAGCTTGCAGAAAGCATATACACCATATCCTTTCCTACAGCTCCAAGCCCGTAGGACGCTTTTTCCTTTGCTGAAAGCTTCATAGTACATCTCCTTTTCAATGTGTTATTTAATCAGGTAATTGCGAAACTCAGTGTGTCACAACCAGACGTTGTGAAATTTTGCTAGTACCCTTCCGGACACGTTCGCACTCCTTGAAAGCCGTAGCGGTACATAAGCGGCTAAAATACAGCCGCTAAGAACCGACGGCATTCAAAAGGTCCGGCAGTGTACTAGTAAAATTACACAACTGTCTACTGGCGAGAATACGTTTCGCAATTACCTCATTATTTCTTTCCTCCCATTGCAAGTTCGACCACCTTATAGGCGCCATCGTAAATGCCCATCTGCTTGTTTCTCACGATGTTACCGCACATGTCGGCAAGGAGGTTGTCATCGTTTATGAAAAGCTCCACCATCTGAAGGGTGTGTGCTGTGTCCTGACACTCAAGGGTTCCGTCACCTATCTCCGCGGAATGGATTGCGCCCCAGCGCTCATGTCCGCCGACTCTCTTTATGAAGAGCTTGGGCACCGGATAGAAGGCAAGCTCACTTGGCTTTGTGACAAGGACATCGCAGCTTCGCAGTAACAGGTTGGTGCAGTAGACCGCCTCAAAAATATTGGAGTGATAGAAGCCGTGGATTCCTCTTACTTCGCCTTCAAGTGCCTGTGCCGCAAACCTCTTTGTCTCATCCCAATCGTCAAAGTGCTCATGGGCTATATGTCCAAGCTGTGGTATTTCCGTCACAAGCTGTTCCCACACATTCTTGTAATCGCCCACATTAACATAGAGTGCCGCTTTTCCTGCCTTGATTGCCGGAAGAAGCCTCTTTATTATCGCTGCGAATATCTCCTTCTGTGCGCCTGCTCCGCCGATGGTGAGCAGAAAGCGCATCGGCTGTCCGCCCTTTTTTCTGGCAGCTCTGGCAGCACAGTCTGCCTCAATATTGGACACAAGCTCATGGTCAATATAATGTCCGGTATACACAAGGCTGTCGGCAGGCATTGGCTTTAGTACCTTCCTGCCATCCATGCCGTTCAATATCCTGTAGCCCAGGTAGGAGTTGTGTGTCTGTATCGTGTGTATGCTTCCCTCCGAAAGATGAAGCGCCATAGGCCAGTTATCCGGAATAGCATTCACAACATGCTTCATCCCGGCATGAACCGCAGCCTGTGCCGGCCACACATGCGTGCCTACAACCGGTATGTCCTTCGGAACCTTTCTGTACACAGGTGCCATAAGCTCTGCATTCTTCTGGTCACAGGCATTGTAGGAGAGCTTTCTGAAGCCCTCATAGTTCACCGGCTCCCACACAAGCTTGTTAAAAAGTCTGCTTTTCTGTGATATTCTTGAACCTAATGAGTACAAATCATTCTGCGCGCTGATTACCTTCGTGCAGGTTGTATCAGGAAAAGAGTTTAAATCCATCCAGTACGGCGTATACCCCATGCTGTGTGCCGCTGAGGCTATTGCCATGGATATTCTGTAATGTCCGAAGCCCATCCTGATGTTTCCGACAATCAGTCCCTTCTCCATGTCAAAATCCGGCTTTTCGGTCTGTACGCCTTTATTTTTCCCAGGCCTTGCAACCACTATGTCCTTCACGCCGAGAATATCTCCTATGTGCTTGTTGTCTCTTATCATAAGCTCATAGTCAACATTGCTGTCATCCCCGAATTTCTTTACATAGCCCTTCTTACCGCGGACGGCTTTCTTATACGTCACCCTGCTCATCTTATTACCAAAAATAACCTTCGACTTATCCATGCCGCATCTCCTTCTCTATATTCTTAGCTAATTGCCAAACATAAATTTGTCAATACACAGTTGTGTAATTTTGCTAGTACACTGCCGGACCTTTTGAAACCAGTAATAGTTCGCGTAGCGAACTAATGTACTTAGCGGCTGTATTTTAGCCGCTTATGTACCGCTACTGGTTTCAAGGAGTGTAATAGTTCGACTATGTCGAACTAATGTGTTCGGAAGGGTACTAGCAAAATTACACAACGTCCGGATTTCGCAAACTTCGTTTCGCAATTACCTGATTTTTATCCCATTACATATAATGTCCACCACCTCAGCCAGCGCATCACTGTAGCTTATATGATTCTTTACAAGTACATCCCTCTTAAAAAACTGCTCAAGCGCCGCCTCGAACATCACCTTCACGATCACGGTGTCTATCTTCCTCACCACGCCTTCATCCATGCCCCGCTTCAGAAGCTCTATGGTCATATCCCACCCGCTCTCTAAGCGTTCTTCAACTCTGGTATAGATTCTTGGATACTTATCCTTCAGTATATACAGCTGGGCAAAATCTATATCCTTATATCCCTCCGGCAAAACCCCAAGAATTGCCTGAAGCTTTTCCATTGTCGTAAGTCCGGCATTTTTCATCACTCGCTCCTCGCTCTCCTTAATTGAGTCGAAGCAGTAATCAACCATACAAAAGACCAGCTCCTGCTTATCAGAAAACACTGTGTATATGGTCTTTTTGCTCATGCCCGCTTCCTTGGCGACATCATCCATTGTAAATTTCATGCCTTTTTTGTTAAAAACCGTTATTGTGGCATTAAGTATCTCATTCTTTATATTTGTCTGTGCCATCTCGTATAATCTCCATTTCCCGGCGGCTTTTCATTAAAAAATTCATTGTAAATACAGTTAACGCAATTTATTTCCGCCCATAAACAAACTGCGACTTTCTCCATCGGTCATGCCACAACCGGAAACTATTTTCATTGTTTCAGTTTCCTAAATTGTAGCATATTATCCGTGTCACGGCAAGAAACTCATTTTACAATTTTAGTTTCCTGTTTTTATGCACTTTTCACAAATTTATCCGCTTTGTTAATTTTTTATTGGATATTCTTAGCATTTGTCCTCACCTTCAGTGCTTTATATGATATACCATCTCGATCTTTCTTAAAAATAATGGTTAAATAATGCAAGTTATAATCAAACCGCAAAAAAGAGCATGCTGACCGGCACGCTCTTTTTTAATGTCAGATATTTAATTTACCTGCACAACATTATATTTGTCTTCAAACTCATGTATAGGAATAGGCTTCGAAAAATAATACCCCTGAAATACACGGCAGCCCATATCTGTAAGCATGTCCACCTGCTCTCTTGTCTCGACTCCCTCTGTGATTACGGTCATATTCATTCTGTTGGAGAGTCTTATAATCTCTTCAAGAATATCCCTGCTTCTGACAGCATTCTCAGTTTCGCGCAGGAACTCACGGTCAATCTTAAGCACATCACTGCATATATCCTTCAACATATTAAGTGATGAATATCCGCTTCCGAAATCATCTATCTCAATAATAAATCCCGCATCATGCAGCTTGCGTATAACCTCCATATTGTCATTCTCATTGACAACAGCCGTCTCCGTAAGCTCGAGACGGAGATTTTTTATGTCGACCTTATATTTTTCCACAAGACCCATGATAACTTCATATACATCCAGATAGAAAAAATCCTTTGCGGAAATATTTATGGAAATATGCAGATCAGAGCGCCCCAGCTCCGTCCAGCGTCTTAAGGTCTTAACGGCCTCCTCCCATACATACTCGTCAAGCCTGTGTATCAGGCCGCATCTCTCGTAACAGTCCACGAACGAGCCCGGAGACATAAGCCCGCTCTTAGGATGTGCCCATCTGACAAGAGCCTCCGCACCATGGCACAATCCATCCGCATCTGTCTGTGGCTGTAGATAAACACAGAACTCATTATTCTCAAGCGCACGGTCGAACTCGGCAATAAGCTTCTTCTGCTCCAGCTCCTTCTCAAGAATCGCCTCATCATAGTAAGCAACAGCCATCTGATAATTGCCCTTCATGCACTTAATAGCCATGTTTGCCTTGTCACACATATTGCCTACCGGTTCATTTCTGTCCTTTATGTCATATACGCCTATATATATGAACATCTGGTAATATCCTGTAGAGAATTCCTTCTTCATCTCTACAATATTATCTATAAACTGTGACTCATCAAAATGCTCCTTCGGCATACATAATGCGAATCTGTCACCGCCTATTCTTCCGGCCACCGACCCCGGTCCCGCAAAGCGTGTAATAAGCTCTGCTTCCTTTATAAGAACCCTGTCGCCTACCTCGTCACCATATATGTCATTTATCATCTTGAAATCTTTAACATCCGAACATACCATGATATATTCCGTATCAGGATTGTTCTTCAGCATTTTTCCCGCCCTATTTATAAAGCCATCCCTGTTAAGCACACCTGTGAGCATATCATAGTCTGCCCTATAGGCAAGATGCTTTGTCTTGCTGTGTATTTCCGATATGAACCTGCTGCAGTAAAAAATCAGCGCAGCTATCGAAAATAAAGCGTTTGCCATAAAAATTCCAAGAACATATTTCTCCTCTATATACGGAACCAGATTACATTCTCCGCCAATAAATGCCGTTGATGTCACAACAAGCAGATCTATAACCGCAATACAATGGGGCACATACGTCTTCTGTGTCTGATTGTCAAGGTAAAAGAAATAGTACACTATAGGAACCAGCATCATTCCATATAGTATATATCCATATCCCCAGCCAAGCACAAGCTGACCCAGCACAGCATCGAGAAGAATCTCAATGACAAACATAATGATCCATCTTCTTGTATGTCTGGAATAGCATATTCCAAACGCTCCGATCAGATAGAATACCGCAGCAGCAGCACTCTCATACAGCATGATATTTATCTCCAGCTTCATAAAGCATAGCGCCATCACCGCATGCAGCACAGCACATGCCAGGTAAAGAATCCTGCATTCCCTTTGTATATCTGTTACACCTACATATCTGTAAGCATCTTCTTTTACGTCACTTCTATTACCAGACGTCATTCTTTCATCCTCCGCACCCTCTAGACAGGTTAAAATTATTATATTCAAAATATCTATATATTAAACTTATATCCACATTTCGGGCATTCTTTCATATTTTTATATACATAGCCGCATCTGAAGCAGCATATTACATCATGGCTCTCCTTAGCCAGATACTTCTCCTTTCTCGAAAACGGTTTTTGTTTCAGATACATGACAAAATCATTCAAGGTCATGGCGTATGCTTCAAGCTCATCCTTAGCAATCACACTTGAAAGCCGGATTTTTGAACCATCGTCAAGATATACTATCACATACCTGCCCATAAATCCAGTGTATGACCCAATTCTTTCAATATTTTCTGCCATTATATGTCCATACGTGTAAAAATTACCATAATATATGGCATCCGGTGTTATAAACATACCCCGTTTTCCATTCTGTTTTCCAGTCGTATCCTCCATAATAACAGGATATTCATACTTTCCAAGACCAGGTGCATATGAATCCACTGCGCATTCAAGATGGTCTTTAACATGTGTATCCGCCCTTCCTTCAAGTATCTCCATTGCCGGATAAAAATATAACGCATGATTCTCAGACACACCATTTTCGCATAGACTCTTTTTAATGCGCTTTACAAGAAGCTCTGCCTCCTCGTTTCTGATTTTCCATAATCTTCCGGATACACTGTCAAGTGCTGCTGCCTTAATCTCCGGCAGGAACTCTTCTTCCTCTATCATACTATAAAGCTTCTCAAGCTCTTCACCATTATAGTCAAGGTATCCCTTGCAGGCTTCATCTATACGTCTCCTGTCAAGCGCTGCTATGTTCTCCTGCAATTTACCGGCATATTCCATCTGCACAGTCTTGTCAAAATGACCTGCCTTTACCTTATCAAGCAAATCAACAATATCTTTTCTTGTGGCATTTCCTGTTTTCTCCAGAAGCTCATCAAGCTTCCTTCTCTGAGCCGGAGCGCTTTCAGCCTCCTCTCTCACGATGCACCCTGCCTTTCCATCAGAAGCCGTCACTGCACCCGGAGCACTTGTACGTTCGGCATTCCTATATGGCTCTTTGTCGGAATTCTCCTCCGATGCTTTCCCATAGCCCTTACGTCTGAACCATTTAACTATGCTGAATGACTTAAATAACACAGCCAGCCTTCGTATCCTTAATTTACGTCTGCTTGACTTTATTGCGTCTTTGCACCATACATGTGAAGCATCCTTCCTGTATGTATGAAGCTCCCCGGTTCCGTCTATATCTGCCATTACAGCAGCTTTCTCATGTACAATGTCAAAAACATCCTCTTTGTCCGGATTGCCGGAAACCTTATCTGATATCTGTTCATTCTCATCATCGAATTTTCTTACACCGTTAAGACTTCTACGGTCATCGCTTGTTCCCTTGTCGATTCCGTTAAGGTCACTTCTGTCATCCTTTATCCCCTTGTCGATTCCGTTCAGGCTTCTTCTGTCATCGCTTATCCCCTTGTCAATTCCGTTAAGGCTCCTTCTGTCATCCTTTATTCCCTTGTCAATTCCGTTAAGGCTCCTTCTGTCATCCTTTATCCCCTTGTCAATTCCGTTAAGGCTTCTTCTGTCATCGCTTATCCCCTTGTCGATTCCGTTCAGGCTCCTTCTGTCATCCTTTATCCCCTTGTCAATTCCGTTAAGGCTTCTTCTGTCATCGCTTATCCCCTTGTCGATTCCGTTCAGGCTCCTTCTGTCATCCTTTATCCCCTTGTCAATTCCGTTAAGGCTTCTTCTGTCATCCTTTATCCCCTTGTCAATTCCGTTAAGGCTCCTTCTGTCATCCTTTATTCCCTTGTCGATTCCGTTCAGGCTTCTCCGCTCATCGCTTATTCCCTTGTCGATTCCGTTAAGTGACTGTCTGGTTGTTGTTCTGCCTTCATCATTGACGCGGTCAACGTATTTGTTGAAATCACCGTTGACCTCCCGTGTTCCCAGCCTTCCAAGCATCTCCATGTAGTCATTCCCGGCGGTCTTATCGCCATCAAAATCCAGATAATAAACCTCCTCATCCTCAAGCCCTGCTTCCGGAAGTGGGGTGTAGAATATGACACAGGACGGACAGAAGAAGGCGCGCGCAAGCTGTACACGTCCCTCCACTGTGTCGATAACAGGCTTTTCCCTGCCGGAAAAGGATGCCATGTACAGCTTCTCACCGCAGTGAGGGCAGGCATAGCCTACCTTGTAAAAGTTGTGTCCTATTCTTCCTTTTCTGCGCTGTGCCATCGGCAGCTTCTCGAATATGAAGCTCTGGTTATCAAGCTTCCAGGTTGTGCTGTGCCACAGACCTGTCTCCTCCTCTATATCCTCCTCAGACTCAGGCTGTCTGTGTTCGCTCTCAATCGCAAGCTGGATTACATCCTCATACGTGATTCTTGTTCCATCTTTATACCAGAAGCAGTGCTGTTCAGTATAGTCGGCTGACACACCATAGGCACCGAACACCGCACCAAAAAGCGTGTTTATCTTCTTATAATCTTTCTCAACCGTTATACCTTTAAGTGCTCCCCACTTTCCGAATGCATAGAGCACAAGGTTAAAAATATTTATAAGACCAGAGCCTTCCTTTATAGGCTCCGGCACCTTCCGGCTGAGCTTATCATCCGAAAGATTGGTAGTCACCCTTCTTGTATCATAATTGAATATAACCGAGCGCTCCTTTCCTGGAAGTATCAGAAAATTACCGGAAATGACAAAATTTCCATTCCACTCAACGGGAACAGAAAGCGTCTTTATCAATTTATTAAAAACAAGGTGCAGCTCTGCCGTGCTCTTTAGTACAATCATTATCTGCCTGCCCTTCCTTCAACCCTTAATATATACAATCTGCCGTAATCCTTAAAATACTATAATATATTATTGTAACACCTGCCCGGATACTTTTCCAGCTATTTCATATTGAATTGCTAAGCTTTGCCGCATTTTATTTAAAAAATAATAATTTTTAATTTGAAAAATAGCTGAAATGGGGTAAAATAGAAAAAGGGTTATTTTGAAAGGAACATTGTTATGGGTAAGGCTGAAGAAAATAAGCAGCACAAAAGGCTCTCGCTGCTTAACACAGCATTTGAGCTGTTCACAACAAAGGGAGTCAATAAAACAAGCATTTCCGAGATATCAGAACAGGCAGGCATTGCAAAGGGAACCTTCTATCTCTATTTTAAGGATAAATATGATATCCGCAATAAGCTTATAAGCCACCAGTCCGGGCTTGTCCTGAGCAAGGCATTGGAGGCTTTAAAAGAATCCCGGATTGAGGAGCAGTACTCGGGGCTTGAAGGCTTCAAAAAGACATTTCTCTTTATTGCGGACAATGTCATCAACCAGTTCACCGAGAATAAAGCTCTGCTGACCTTTATATCAAAGAACTTAAGCTGGGCTATTTTCAAAAAAGCTCTGACAACCAACAGCTCAGATGATTCAATAGATTTCCGGCAGGCGTACTATTCACTCATCGAGCGCTCCGGAATACAGTTTAAAGAACCCGAGATAATGCTTTTCATGATAATAGAGCTTATCAGTTCAATATCCTACAGTGCCATTCTCTACAATGACCCATTGGATATTGATGGTCTTAAGCCATACCTTTACAACACCATCAACTATATTATAGAAAGCCACGCTATTACGGAGGAAGAACATGAACACTGAAAACGAGATACATGAAAATGAAAACCTGCAGCCGCATCATCACCACCATCATAAGGACGCCGCCAATGCCAAATCAAGCCCTGCCAAAAAAATAATAATAGCAGCTCTCACCATCATTCTTATATGTGCTGCCTCCTTCGGCATATTTGCCCTGATACGTAATGTCGACTACATGCGGCCTGTGCGGGACATCTGCAGCATTTATAACAATCGTGAAACAGATACACATAAGCTGTTAAAGCTTATCTATTCATCATCGGACAGAAAAGCCTACAGTCAGGCATACAAGATAATTGCCAACTCCGACACCTATTATAATTATTTTGAAAATCTTCCGGCACAGCTTGAAGAATATTATCGTGATAATGCCGCCTCGGGTGGAAGCGACATAAAAATGAAGTTCGACACAACAGGGACCAAGGACAAGATGGATGACAGCCAGCTTGCCATTATCTACAATGAAATTGAAGCCCAGGCCACATCCTATCAGCAGATAATTGACACTATCGATAATATGGGAAAAGAGGACATCCAGACCTTCGCCGATTCCATGGGAATCTCCTACAGACGGGCTTCATCACTATGTGATATAATACGCTCCCGCTGTGAAAGCTGCATAAAATTCAGCTTAAGCTCCGGCTACTACATTACCGGCAGATATGTTCTCTGCAACAAGACAGGCGATACCGTCGACAAGACAGACAAGCTCACCCTCGCTGTGATTAAATTTAACGGAAAATGGTGTATCTATGACGGCAGGGAGGACGGCGTAAGACTTGCGACAGGAATGGATTCATTGGCAGACAATGATATTCTCTGGGATATCTACAACAATTATATTAAGACTGTACGTTAAGCGTGATAATTTACTTTACCTCAACTGATTTCTGTGTACAAAAAGAACCATATCCGGTACGGACATGGTTCTTTTTATATGGCTATTAATCTGTATTAATGGCTTAATAATGATGTTGGGGTCAAAACATGCCAACTTAATTTACGAGTGTATAACGTATTATATTTATGCATATCAGCTCCGTTGTACGAATCAAGATGTTCTAAGAACATCTAAGCTTCTTCCAAAAGTCGTGATATTCATAAATATAATACGTTATACATGCTAAGTTTATAGCACATGTTTTGACCCCAACATCTTAATAATAACTTCCAAGTATGCTCTGTAAATCCCAGATACTTATATTCTGGTCATCCATAACAGATAAATAATCAATCATCCAGCTTCCGTTAAGCTTGATAACCTTCACCGTCATCTTGTCGGACTTCCAGAGGGTATCACTACCATCGCTTATAACAACTCTTCCTGTAAGAGTATAGCCTGCTGTAACCTTGACATCCTTAAATTCCTTCATGAGGTTAACAGCTACCTTACATAAATCCTTTGCCTTTGATGTGGAAATTCCAAGAGAATCTGCTAAGTCCTCATAATCATACTTATCATAGTCTGCAATCTCTTCACATGCTGACTCAAAGTATGCTGTGTACAGTCTTGAATAGGTTGAAGCAACGCTTTCAAGCTGATCAGCCTCAAGCTTTTCCTTGTCGGCATAGTCGAACTTTATCTTCCAGCCATCATCATAGCTGTCATCAAGCTCATCATAAAACTCCTGAACTGACTGCTCAGCCTCGTCATACGCCTCGGCAAAATCATCTGAGGTCTTCATAATCTTTACAGCCTTCTTATATGCCGATGCCGCGAAGTCCGGAAGTACTGTCGCTGCAAGTGAATCTATACTTGAAGTCTTTTTATTTATAGCACCTGCTATACTGTCAATCGGCTTCTTATATGCATTCGCACTATGTAAGAAAAAGGTGATACCTCCTGCAACAGCGATTATAAGCACCAGCACTGCAATTACAAGACCTTTCTTTCCCTTCTTCTTTCCGCCATCCACAACCGGCTGCTCCGTGCTTACATTCTGATTGACATTCCCACCATCAGCTTTCTGTGTGCAGTTACATATTTCTCCATCAGCAAGCGGTCTGCCGCAATTTTCACAAAATGCCATTTCGTTCCTCCTTATACATTATATTGTTGAATCCCTGACAATAAAAATTATAGCTTTTTTATAGAAAAATGCAACCAAAAAGCCAAATTTTCTCAAATTTACCATATTCTCCATCAATGCTGTCATAAAGCCTTATAATCTCCATTAACTATACATCCCGCCATAAGGGAGGCAAAAATTGTCATCGTAACAGAAAAGTCCAGATAGAAAAAGCTCACAATATATCCTATCATAAAAAGTCCTAAAAGCTTATCTTCGATTGCCGTCTTTTTTCTGTAATCATCAAGTGCCTTATATGCCAGAGCGCACATAAGCGCTATCGTCAAAAACAGTGCTATGAATCCACACTGCGAAAGAATATTGTCGAGAACACCTGCAAAATTATTGATATACACATAAATGTAGAGCAATGCCGTGGTCACTGTCTTCGTTCCGTCATGCAGCTGCATTCCGAAAATATCATTCATATTCATTATTCCCCAGAAAAATAATACCGCAAATGTTATTCCTATCGTAGTCTGCCATCTCTTAAGGGACGGAATATGCTTCTTATCCCTGTCAGACTTTATTCTTGGATGTCTCTCCCTGAGAAGAAGGCTTGCAAATCCTAATATCACCAGAACAACATATAGGCCCTCATTTTTTGCCAGCAGCTGCATAAGCCCATCCTTCAGCGGGATATTCTTGAGAAAGAATACTATACCAACCATTTTCAGTATAAAGACCATCATAAACCATACTAATACATACTTTGATACAGCCGTATAGGTTGCATCAAGCACCATTATTGCTGCAATAATCATCCCAATACAGATAATTATTCCATTACTGTCCTGATTAATTACAAAGACAAACATGCTCCCGATTACCCCGAGTGCAAACGGAACACATTTTGCTCCTGTTATATTGGTAAAGCCCGCTATGGAAAACAGCAGGATAACCGCGGCAAAGCTCAGAAATCCGTCATTTATTGTCCTGCTCACCAGAAACTGCACTCCCGCAATGACCAGAACAGGAATAAACATAATTGAAAGCACCATCGGCAGATACTTCTTAATACCGCCAAGCATTGCCCCCGCAAGGTAGACCAGAATGCAAGCCGTCATATACACTGCCTGCAGATACTGTCCGTTAAATATTCCCAATATTGCAAAATACAACGCCATTCCGACAAACAGTATATTGAGAGATCTGTCATTCTTCATTATCAATGGAATCTCATCAATGTATTTTTTCATAATGCTTCTCCAGCTCCTCTACTTATATTCATCCTTCAGATTGAAGAAATAATACAGTACCGTCCCTTGATAGCCCTCATACATAACCTTAGGTCCATCAACCTGATAGAACTCACTCATTCTTTCTATTGCTGCCTTAGAATCTCCGCGATTCCATGGAATTTCAATATATACCAGCCGTTCAGGGAGTTTTTCAAGCTTTAGGACACCGTCAACCGCCACTCTGTTCACATTCACAAAGCAGCCATCCGCCTGTCCGCTGTGGTACACAAGCTCTCCTTTTTCTCTATCCCACTTGATATTATCCTGCCGGAACTGTGTCTCTCCTTCATTTGCGGATGAAGCCACCACTATATCCGTGTCCGAAGCATACTCCTTGAGAATACTATCTATTGCCTCGTTTACAAATGTATAATGATAATTATAATAACCGTAATCGCCAAGATTTCCATTGAGTGCTTTCTCATCCTTGGAAAACCCCGCAGTATACAGTATCGGAAAACGGTTAGTCTCCATATTCGTAAACAGCTTCGCACTCACAGGGTCAATCGTAATCATAGTCTCCCCCAGCATAAGAGCACCTATAACCGTAAGTGTTGAGAGAATCACCCTTCTCCTCTCAAAAAGCTTGATGAGCATGATCACGCCGAACATGGAAAGTAATGTGTCTGCCAGCATATTGTACCTTGGCAGTGTTGCCTTAGGATATGCCAGAAGATACAGCACATACACTGCATAGCACCCTGTCATGACAAGCCATGGCGTAAATTCCATTCTGTGTGTTCTTCTCACGCGCATATTTGCATACACCATGACAATGCCCATAAGCACGACTATAAGCCATATCCAGTTAAAATTGAGTACATACAGCTGTGCAAGCTTGATTCTGATGTAGTAACCGGAAAATGCTATTCCGTTCACTGCGCACACCCTGATAACACCGTATACAAAGAACATTGCCGCTGCTATCGCAGCCATGGTCACTATTCCGGTCTTTACATTGTACTCATCGCCATCCGTGTCATAGCTGTTATCGTCCTCTGCCGGCTTCTCCTGTGTCCCCCGCTTCTTGTCTCTGAGCGCTGTCACAAGCAGCCCGATTAAATATGTTCCAGCAAAGCACAGTGCTACAAGCATGCCCGAGCTCTTGGTTGTCCCAAGCATTATAAGCCAGAACACCATCAGTATATATTTCTTGTTGACACAGCAGTACAGCGCATATATGAAAAACATAGTCATTCCATACTCTAATCCGCATAGCGTAGACATTCCAAGCGCCATAGGTGATAATGACACAACCAGAGCCGCAAGGAACAGTATTATAAGCCTTGCCTTAGGGAAAAGCCGCCTGAATGTCATATATATACATGCTGCCGCTGCCATTCCCATAAATAACTGGCTCCACTGGAAGCCTGTTCCACGGCCGGGGATAAGGAATTCGCCCATAAGCGCAAAAAAGCAGTAACCATGCGCATTTCTGTCCGCAATCTTTCCAGCCTCCAAAAAGTCTGTCACAATTATATCCGGATTATATAACAGCTTTTCCAAGGATTCATAGCAGGTCAGACCTTCATCAAGCTGCACAGTTCCAACCAGCCCGGCTCTTATAAGATAATGAATGGTGATAAGCAGGGCGCATACAGTCACATCGCGATAATCAGGTTTTATAAATCCCCCTTTTATCTGAAGTAATACAATTCCAGCTATCATAACAAGCAGTAGTATCGTACTTATGACCAGTCCCGTATCCACCAGACCTGTGAAGCTGTCGCTCCATACCGTGCCATACAGCTCCGATACCCTTGCCAAAGCAAAAAATAGCACAAAAAACAGCGCAATAAAGTTAACCTGCACTATATTATTTATTAAATTACGGTTATTCCATCCGGACGCTGCATTTTTCATTTTCTATACATTCCCCTGACATCATCAACAAATTCTGCCTGTCTTACAAGCTCCTGGGCCATACTCTCACGAAGCCTCTCATCCTCGACAGCCCTCAGATACATTTTAATTGATTCCTCAAACGCATCACAGGACGGTAGCTCCACAGTCCTGCTGCCGGCTCCTGTTTCAACAAGTGCCACCGGCTTAAAGCCATCCGGTGCCGTATATATCCTTCCTGTTGTAAGCCTTCCCCTGCTTCCCCATAGCTCAAGTGAGCATTGATACTGACAATCCATTCCGAATGCCGCCTGTGCTATGACTCCGTCATCATTCACGAACTCCGCGGTGCCGAATATATCAATGCCTGTCTTTTCGTCATAATCAAGCTGTGCTGACACAAGCCTCATGCTTTCTCCAAGCAGCATGTCGATGAGCTTGATGGTGTAGCCGCCATTGTCCATCATGGTGCCGCCGCCAAGCTCCTTAGCATACCTGAAATCGCCCTCAGCCCTCCTTGGAAATCCGAAGCTTGTCCTTACAAGTCTCAGCTTTCCAAGCTCACCCGATGCGATAAGGTTCTCTATCTCCTTTAGCTGTGCATGGAATTGGAACATATAATTTTCCTGTACAACAAGTCCTTTTTCTCCGGCTATTCCCACAAGCTCCTTAGTGTCATCAGCCGAAGTTGTCGATGGCTTTTCAAGGAATACATGTTTCCCCGCAAGCAGAGCCTTTTTTGCCCACTCATAGTGAAATGCAGGAGGAAGCGGTATATAAACGCAATCGACACTGTCATCACCTATAACCTCATTATATGATGAGTAAACATGCACATTATACTTTTCAACAAATCTCTTTAACTTATCCGGGGAGTTAGATGCCACTCCGGCACACTCCACGCCTTCAACCTTCATAAGCGCCGGAATGAACTTATTGAAGGCTATATCTGCCGCACCAAGTATTCCTATTCTAAACATAAAATATCCAATCCTTTCGATAATCTATATATACGGCTATATCTCCAGCAATGAGAGCAGATTCCTAAGCTGTATATTAAGGCAGTTATTAATCTGTATCATATAATTTAATGTGCCGTAATCAATCCAGAAATATCCCTCCGGAAGCTCCTTAAGCTCATCAGGTTCTATCTCTACTATATAATTATGATTCTGCTCGTGATAGAAGCGTCCGCCCTCCTCAGACAATATGACCTGATACTGAGTCTCATGTGCAGCAATCTTCTCACGGAACAGTGCGTCGACCGCATTATCGCTATCTGCCTTTTTAGTCGGCTCCCACTGAACCGATGGTCCAAGCTCAATATAATCAAACGAACCAATCTCCGGTCTGCCTGCAACAAGAAATTCCTTCTTTCCATTGACCGTTCTTGTTATAAGCCCGAAGGCTGCCTTGCCGATTGCCTTAAAAAGCGGCTGGCTCCACTGCTTTACCTCTCTTCCGGTAATATCTATGTCATAATATCTCACCATATAGTCCGCCTCATGGCTGCAGGTGACTCCCGCGTCGTCCACGCTCCAGTCGCGGAGCTGATTGAGCGGCACAAGCACAGTCTTTTTCTCCTCGAACATCTTATAATTGTTCAAAAACTGATATATCTCCGATATATTTGCCGTGATTCCACCTGTAAATATCGAATGGAAAAATGTCTTATCCGTAAAATATTCCGAAAGCTCCGAAAGCTCACCCTCCGAAAATCCGCAATTGGTGAGTGGTATTCCCGAAAGAACCGTCCTTGTATCCATGTTCACCAGATTGTCTATCTTCATAAGCTGCTTTATCTGTCCCAATGTCATCCACCTGTAATTCGGCAGAACCTCAATATCCTCATCAAGAAGCATTATAATGTTGCGGTTTCGCTTCTTATAGAATCTTCCTGCCTGCTCGGACTGAATCTGGTCATAGATAACTGTATAATTTTTTGAATTGTAGAAATAATTAAAATAATTAGGTAGAACTCCACCGTGTCTTCTCGTATAATTGCTCTTGGTTGCCTGTATGGTTGGAGAAATCTGAATGACATTCACGTTGCCCGGTTCAATCTTGGCCTGCATAAGGAAATTGATTACTCCGTCAATCTCCTTACATATAATCCCAAGATATCCTATCTCCGGCTGCACGATTATGGGCTGCTCTGCTACAAGCCTGTTGTTCTCATAGCGCTGTATTCCGGTTATCGAAAAGAAGGAGCGTTTTCTGTTATGTATCTCCCCCACATAATCATCATAGAACCAGAAGCTGTTGTCCCCCGACTCACACTCCTTGATTGAAACACGCGCATCACGGTTAAGAGCCGCCACCCAGTCAAGTATCTGCGCTGTCGAGTTGACATTTCCCTCCGTTGCCGACCATGATTTAATTATTTTCCTGATAATCTCCTTCATTAAAAAAATCCCCATTTCCTTTGATTCCACAATATAGCATTGCCTTACCTTGTCTTTATTTTCCCAGAAGCCTGTTCTTTAAACCTCCGAGCTTTATCTTTAGCTGCGCCCCCAGCTGTGACATACATACCGCCGCATAGCTCTTGTCAAATGCCTGAATAGCACTCTTAGCGCGTCCCGAACAGTGAATCGCAAATACCCTGACCAACGTCCCGTCAGCTTTTACAAGGTATGGCTGCTTTCTGTCCAAAGCATCCTTCCTGATAACATATTTTTTAATTCCGGCAAATGAATTATACCTATATTCGTTCTCCGAGAAATTCACCCTGTCACACAGATTCTGGTCTATGGTTCCTCCGTCGAATATTCTGGCTGAATTTAAAACCCTGTCATTATCCTTCGACCACAGATACACCAAAGTCATGTCGCACACGCCGCCTGCAAGGTTATGCTCCCTCTGATAGTTCCACTTTTTAAGCAGAAGCTCCTTATTATCGGAAAATGTGCTCTGGCAGAAATTCAGGAAATCATCTAGTGCCTCCCTTGTCCAGTATGAACAATGGCAGCATGAACTCCATCCATAATCCTTCTCCTGTCCGTCAACCGTTGATACCATGGCATAAGCACATTTAAGTGATGGTATGCTGCTGTAATCCGCACAGTTGTACAGATCACTCTCTGCGACAAGTATCCTGTCAAAATCAAGCTCCTTCATAAGCTCATAATACAGAAAATATCTCTTAAAGCATATCTGCGCAAAAAAATCCGTGTATGTCGAATAGTTCTCAAATACTTTTAAAAACTCATTATATCTTGTAAGGTCAAGCTTTTCATGATCAAACCATTCCCCTGCAACATTCCTGTTTGCTTCATCGCCAAGCAGAATCACCCGCTCATTCCATCTCTGCGCCGACTGTACACTGTACGGAAGATGCTCAGGACATCCCACATGAAATATTACTACCGGTATAATATCCTTTTTCTCACTGCTGCCCATCTGTTTTTTTCTCCTGATTCTCTTCTTTAAGACCCGAAGCATTATTCATATAAGCAAGTTCATTTACTATCGAATCCTGAGTTGTCCCTGCCATAGGAACCGGCTTGTCATCAAAATTAATCGTCTTTTCGACGACCACAAGCGGTCTGTGAATGACACGCTTATTGATGTTCAAAATGTATTCACCGATAAGCCCGATGAAAAACAGCTGGATGGAACCGATAAGGAATATACCTATCACAATAGGTGCCGTACCGGCAGTAAATGTGTACCAATGTGTCAATTTATAAACAAGGTATATTACTGCAACCAGCATTGAGAGCGCTGAGGCTATGAAACCGAAAAAGGTTGCCAGTCTTAAGCCCACCTTAGTGTATGATGTGATACTAAGCATCGCAGCGTCATACAATGAATAGAAATTATTCTTGGTCTTTCCAGCACGTCTCTTAGGCTGTGTGTACTCAAGATCCTTTCTCTTAAAGCCGTACTCTGCAACTATTCCTCTTATAAACGGCATCGGGTCATCAAGCTGTCTGAGAAGATGAATAAAAGTCTTATCATACAAGCCGAAGCCCGTAAAATGCTCAATCATCTCGACATCGGACATCTTGCGTATCATCTTATAATAAATTGTTCTTAACATATAGATGAATTTGTTTTCTTTGCTGTGGCTCTTTATTCCGCTCACTATCTTATAGCCATTCTCCCACTCTGCAACGAACTTAGGAATCATCTCAACCGGATCCTGAAAATCGCAGCACACCGATATGGCACAATCTCCGGTGGTCTGGCACAGACCGTAAAAGGGTGAGTTGAACTGTCCGAAATTCGTCACATTGAAAATTGCCTTTATATTTTTGTTTCCCTCGCATATCTTCTCAAGATATTCCCTTGTTCTGTCCTGTGAGCAGTTATCTATAAATAAAATCTCATAGTCGTACTGAGGCAGCTCCCTTGTCATGACATCGACGAGTGCTTCACTCATCGGAATGACATTCTCCTCCTCATTGTAGCACGGAACCATGATACTTATTTTCTTTCTTTTCTTGTTTTCTTCCAAAATGCTCCTCTTTTCTGCCGTTTTACGGCATATACGCCTTAGTATCCGTACAACGGAATGCCATAAGTGCGTACCCATTCTATCGTCTTTTTAATTCCATCATCAAATGTTGTCGCAGGAACGAATCCAACGTCCTGCCAAAGCCTGCTTATATCTGCGGTCAGGTACATTACCTGCGCACTGCCATAATGTATCTCACCGAATCCTAAGAGACTCTCATCCGCCCCCGCCGCCCTGCACAGTCTTAATATATATTCCCTCAGCCTACCTTCTGCTTCACCTGCAAGACAGTAGGTTCTGCTCTGTACACTAAGCGATGATGCACCCAGCATAAACAGTGCCCTCGCGGCATCCCCTGAGTACAGGTAATTCCATATCTGCTCCCCCTTTGTCAGGGCGACTCTCTCCCCGGACAGAAGTCCCCTGATAACCGACATTATCATAGTGTTTCTCCCATCAAAGGGACCATAGACGCTTAAAACACGCACCCATGAATGTCTGAGCCCAAGCCCACGGCACAGCTCTGCGCTGCGTATTCCGGCAGCAAGCTTCGCCCTGCCGTACTCATTCTCCGGAAGTGTGCGTGTATCAGGTGTTAACCTGCCCTCGAACCTTCCGTACTCCGCCTGTGAGCCGACACCTATAAAATGAACACAGCCAAGGCGCTTTGCAAGTCTCACGGCGTCAAGCGTATACTCTACGTTTTTCTGCTGCATATCTGCATCGTTTCGCTGCTCACCGAAGGTTCCACTCCAGCCAAGATGATAAAATACAGCGGTGTCGGCTCCACCTGCTGCTTTCGTCAATAAATCCTGCGAAGCGTAGGTCTGCATATCCTGTGTATTCCTGCTCAGGGCGTAGCCTGAAAGCTCCTCAAGGCTCACATACTCTATCCTCAACAATCCGCTTGCAAGCTCCCTGGAAAAGCTGTCCTTCACACGATCATTCCGCCCGGAGCCTTTCCGCAGAAAGACCGTGGTGCTTATTCCGTTTTTCAAAAGTTCACCTACAAGTGCCATCCCTATAGCTCCTGTCGCACCTGTTATATATGCTTTTTTCATAGCACGTCCCTTATTCGTTATTTTGCTATATCTTACTCGTTATATTGAATTGTATGGCGGTATCAGCATATTGCGCTCTAACTCCTCCTTAGGAAGAAACGGAGCAAGGTCCTCAAGCGGTGCCGACACCAGTGTTCCGTCCTCAAGCCTCTTTGTAGCTGATTTCGGTTCAAACTTCTGTCCTCTGCTCACGAACACCTCGCATATCGCCGGTCCCTTCATCGCAAGCACTTCATCTATCACATTGAAGCTACTGTTGTTCTTAACCGCCCTGTATTCATAGCCGTAAGCCCACGCAAGCTTTGCCATATCCGGAAAGCTTAAGTCCCCGCTGTCCTCGCCGATACCCACAAGCGGCTCACCGAAGAAATTCTTCTGTGTCTGACGTATCGAATGATAGCCGCCGTTATTAATCACGAATATTTTCATGTCCATTCTGTGATGAATAATTGTCTGAAGCTCCTGAAGATTCATCTGAATACTGCCGTCGCCGGTCACACAGATAATATCCTTATGGGCATTATTCTTTATTATATCATAACTGTCGGCAGGATTGCCACTATTTTCATTATCTGCCACCCACACTCCTATGGCCGCCGGCAGATCATAGCCCATTGAGGCAACCGCCGAATTGATTATAAAGCGCTGGTGCTCCTTTATCACATAGGCGTGGCTCCCGACAACGCATGCCGAACCATTTCCTACAACCGTAATCTGCCCCGGCTCAAGCCTTCTGCTCAATTCCTTGATAAACGCATATACGTTAGCATACTCATGTCCGTTCTCAATACAGCTCTCATAATGCTTTTTCTGAACCACAGGATAATCATTCTTCCAGCCGCGGCATATCTCATGCCACTCACTGTCATCAAACAGCTTTTCTTTCTCACCGCTGACCTCATCAAGACATTCATCAAGCCTTGTCAGGAAATCAAGCGCATCCGCCCAGACAGGCATGTCCACATGGAGAGTCGGCTTTTTAAGCTCCTCGGCATCCACATCCTCTATAATCGTGTACGCAGCTCTCGCCCAGCTCTTATAATTATATCCAACCTGTCTTATGCTCAGCCTGCTTCCGACAGAAAGAAATAAATCACTGTTCTGCACTGCAAAGTTACCTGCTCTGTCGCCCATTATTCCGGCACGCCCCACATACAGCTCATCATCGTCCGCACACAAATCTATACTGTCCCAGCCTGTCACAACAGGGATATTCAGCTTCCTCCTGACGCTCTCAAAAACCTTCTCCGCCCCGGCTATGCGTATTCCGTTTCCGGCATTAAGCACCGGACGCTTTGATGACTTTACCCTATCAATAACGGACATCACAAGCTCCCTTGATACCTTCGGAGGCAGTGTATCCTCATACTCCCTGTAATCTGCACAGCTCTCGTCATAATCTGCAAGGTCATCCGTATCGATACAGGCACCCTGGACATTGAGAGGAATGTCAAGCCATGTTGGCCCCGGTCTGCCCGTTGTCGCTATATGGAATGCCTTTTTTACATAATATTTTATCCTGTCCGGCTCCGTCACCAGCTCACAGTATTTTGTCATGGAAGCAACAGCCCTTGTTATGTCGAACTCCTGATCGCCCATAGCCCTTATCCCAAGCCCTGTGCTCCGCGCGGTGGTATCATATCTTACCTGTCCCGAGATCACAAGCATTGGTATGGAATCTAAATAAGCACCCAGCACTCCTGTGAGTGCATTCGTGCCTCCCGGCCCCGTTGTGACACACAAAAGAGCAGGCTTCCCGGCAATCCGGGCATAACTTTCTGCCCCGATTGCGCAAGCCTGCTCATGGTGATTGTATATACATTTCAAGCTTTCACTGTGTCCAAATGCATCATTAAGGTGCATGGCTCCCCCGCCCGTAACTGTAAACACGCGCTCTATTCCAAGCTGTGATGTGAACTGTGCTATATAATCTGATACCTTAATTCTCATGTATACTCTCTCCAATCTCAATGGCTTTATTTTATACTGCCGGGTACTGTATAGGCTGTATGTGATGCTCTAATTAAAAAGTATTCTTAATTATTCCTTTTTTGCTATATTTTCTCTGATTTGCTGTCTCAGTATAATTTGCTGTCTCACTACGATTTGCTATCTTAATACAGCTTCATGGATAGTCTTTATCATATATGACAGCTTAGCCTCTGTCATCCCCGGATAGACACCTATCCAGAAGGTATTTTCCATAATTAAATCTGTATTCTCAAGGCTGCCTGCCACCCTGAAGCCTGTGCCCGAAGCCCTCATTCCATCAAAGCAAGGCTGCTTTATTAAATTTCCGGAAAACAGCATTCTTGTCTGTACATTGCGGCTCTCAATATATCCGACAACCTTATTCTTGTCCGTTCCAGGCCTGCAGGTCATGCAGAAGCCGAACCAGCTTGGGTTGGAATTTTCCACCGCCTCAGGAAGGTAGAAGTACTCCGCGAGGTCGGAAAGTCCTTCATATAGCACCTTGAAATTCTCCCTTCTTCTCTCAACAAAGGATGGGAATTTCTTCAGCTGTGCACAGCCGATAGCCGCCTGCATATCGGTGGCCTTAAGATTGTAACCAAAATGGGAGTACACATATTTATGGTCATAGCCCTTCGGAAGCTCACCGTACTGTCCGTCAAACCTATGTCCGCACAGATTGTCCTGACCGGAGGCGCACACGCAGTCCCTTCCCCAGTCGCGGAGTGAGCGTATTATCTTGTTGAGCAGTGGATTGTCCGTGTACACCGCTCCTCCCTCGCCCATAGTCATGTGGTGTGGCGGATAGAAGCTGCTCGTTCCTATATCGCCCACAGTTCCGGTAAGCCTTGTCCTTCCGTCGATGGTATACTCAGAACCCAGCGCGTCGCAGTTATCCTCCACAAGCCATAGTCCATGTCTGTCGCAGAATGCCTTGACTGCGGATAAATCGAACGGATTTCCAAGTGTATGTGCTATCATAACCGCCTTAGTTCTCTCCGAATAAGCCTGCTCAAGCTTGGTCACATCAATATTGTATTGTGGAATCGTCACATCGACAAACACAGGAACCGCACCATACTGTATAATCGGTGTTACTGTAGTCGGAAAGCCCGCCGCAACGGTGATAACCTCATCCCCGCGCCCTATGGCACGCTCACCTAAAAGCGGTGATGTGAGTGCCATGAATGCAAGAAGATTCGCCGATGAACCTGAATTTACAAGGCTGCAGAAACGCACCCCAAGATATTTTGCGAACTCACTCTCAAACTGTGCCGTATATCTTCCTGATGTAAGCCAGAATTCAAGAGAGGAATCAACAAGCTTCACCATCTCATCATGGTCATAGACCCTCGCCGCATAAGGGAGACGGTCGCCTTCCTTATATTCTTTATTCTGATTGTGGAAGCGGTCACAGTACTCACTCACCAGCTCAAGTATCTGCTCGCGCGCCTCCTTTTCATTCTTTCCCTCAAACATGTGATGGGCTCCTTTTCTCTATATAAATTTTCTTTATATATTTTTCAATATAATTAAAACAACAATTAATGAAACTCTAATTAGCGGAACCTTAATTATTGAAACTTCAATTATTAAAACTCCAATTAATAATGAAACCGCTCTGTAAATGGGTATTTCTTGATAATTTACCATCTCTATACCCATTTTTTAATGTTTTGCATATTATTTTTCGGAGTTTCCGGGTATACGCAGAGCTTATTTTATATCCATACCCAAAAATCAACTATATCCTTACATTTAAAGCGTATATTTCATGTTTTTTATTTCTTATACCCATATCTTGCTTGTATTTGTAAATCAGACATTCAGAATTATGCTTTTCTCGCGTCCGCAATATATTCCATAATCTGTCTATCCATACATTCCGAAAAGTTATTTCCAGATAAAGCTTTCGTTTCCTGTTCAGTACCTGTCAACGCTTCTGTTTCATCCGCTATTTTCCTGCTTCCGCAATGCATACCCTCAAGCAGCGTTGAATCAAGCAGCATTGAAAATTCCACCGTCTTTTGCACTGCCGCCCGTATGTTCCAGACCGGATTCCACGAAAATGTGTCCTTAAGCTTATCGCAGTTCAGCTTTAAAAAACCCGCTTCATGAGGTCCTCCATCGCCCTTCCCCTGCCACTTCGTTCCCTTCCAGCAGTCCGTAAATATATTCACAAGCTCACCGGTGGTCACGCAGTCCGTGTCATCGGGTCCTACATTGTACCAGCCGGAAAGCTCCCTGTTCACATACTGCTCCATGGCAATCATAAGATAGACAAACACCGGCTCTAACACATGCTGGTATGGACGCACGGAATACGGATTTCTCACGACAATTTCTCTTTTTTCAAGTGCCGCCCTGACACAGTCCGGAATTATTCTGTCGACAGCAAAATCCCCGCCTCCTATGACATTTCCCGCCCTCGCGGTCGACACGGCAATACCTGAATCGGCAAGAAATGAGCGCATATAGCTGTGTGTCACAAGCTCAGAGCATGACTTGGAATTAGAATAAGGGTCATAGCCGTCAAGCGGCTCCTCCTCCCTGTAACCGCCCTCACTGCGCTCCTTATTGTCATAGACCTTGTCCGTGGTCACGTTCACAAATGAGCGTACGCCCTCATAGCCGTCTGCGCCCGCACTTTTGCTCAGCCGCACACACTCACATACATTTACCGTACCCATGACATTCGTCTCAAATGTATATCTCGGATTCTTATATGATTCCCTCACAATAGGCTGTGCTGCCAGATGAAGGACCACTTCCGGCTTAAACTCATCAAACACTTCTTTAAGCTTCCCATAATCGCGGATATCACCTATGAAGGACTTGATTTTCCCATCACCTTCAAGCCCCGCCAGCTCAAAAAGCGACGGCTCTGTCGGCGGCTCCAGCGCATATCCGCACACCTCTGCCCCCGCAAGCAGGAGAACCCTGCACATCCAGCTTCCCTTAAAGCCGGTATGTCCTGTCACAAGCACACGCTTACCCTTGTAAAATTCCATCAGCTTCCGATAATCCATATCTGCCCCCATCACAATATTTTTACATCAATACAGTTTTTAAAGACCAACACACCCACAGCACCTTAAACCAATATAAAAAACATCACTCCCACAGCTTCCAAGGTGCATTTCCGCTCTCCCAGAGTGCCTCCAGCTTCTGCTTATCCCTCTGCGTATCCATGTTCTTCCAGAAGCCCGGATGATGGTAAGCCATAAGCTGTCCCTCCGCGACAAGCCTCTCAACAGGCTCCTTCTCAAATACTGTCTCCGGTCCGTCAATATAATCAAATATCTCCGGCTGGCATACCATGAATCCACCGTTTATAACTCTTCCATCAAGATCATGCTTCTCACGGAACGCAGTAATCACACCATCCTCACGCACATCAAGAGCTCCGAACTGCTGCCCTATATTGATAGCCGTGATGGTCATAAGCTTTCCATGCGACTTATGGTACTCAAGAAGCCTGTTGATATCCACATCCGCAACCCCGTCACCATATGTGAGCATAAAAGGCTCATCGCCTATATACTCCTGCACCTTCTTTATTCGTCCGCCTGTCATAGTCTTAAGCCCGGTATCCACCAGAGTGACCTTCCAAGGCTCCGCCTTTACATTGTGGACTATCATATTGTTAGCCGCAAGGTCAAAGGTGACATCTGAAGTATGAAGAAAATAATCAGCAAAAAATTCCTTTACAATATACTGTTTATATCCAAGGCAGACTACAAAATCATTGAACCCATAGTGCGAATATATCTTCATAATATGCCATAACATAGGCATACCGCCAATCTCTATCATCGGCTTCGGTTTAAGGTGGCTCTCCTCACTTATTCTGGTTCCGAAACCGCCCGCTAAAATTATTGTTTTCATATTTTCGTATCCTCTATAATGTGCTTATAACTACCGGTTTAGTATACCACATTATATTGTTTCACGCTACATGCATTTCACTGCCTGTGGGACAGAAGGGGTCAGACCCCTGTCCCAGGACAGGGGTCTGACCCCTCTGTCCCAAGCCTCAGCGCTCCAATGCCCTCAACAAGCTCTGTCACAGTGCTGAGATATTTATCCGTTGTCTTAAGCTCATCCCTTGCAGGTGTGTACCTGAAATACGGAACCGCCTCCACCTTGAACTGTACACGTCCGTCATACTTCTTGACAAAATCAGGTATCCTGTTGACATCAACCCTTGCCTGCGGATACATTCTTATTATAATCTGCGCCTGAGAGCCCTTTATCTCAATGATATCCGCAAGGTGCGCATTGGACTTGATAAATGCGACACGCATAAGATTGATTGCCGTCTTTGGTATATCACCGAAACGGTCTGTCAGCTCATCCTGCATATCCACAAGCTCCTCCCTTGTCGTGATAGCGGCAATACGCTTGTATATGTCAAGCTTCTGCGCCTCACTCCTTATATATGTCGCCGGTATAAATGCATCAACCGGAAGATCTACGTTCGTCTCGAACTCGTCCTCAAGCTTCTTATAACCCTTGAGCGTTAGCACTGCCTCATTCAACATCTTACAATATAGATCATACCCAACAGCCGCCATGTGTCCGTGCTGCTCCTCACCTAAGACATTTCCGGCACCTCTGATTTCAAGATCCTTCATCGCAATCTTAAAGCCGCTTCCAAGCTCCGTAAATTCCCTGATTGCCGACAGCCTCTTTTCCGCCTCCTCGCGCAGCATCCTGTCGCGCTTGTATAGCAAAAACGCATACGCGGTACGGTTAGAACGCCCGACACGCCCTCTCAGCTGATATAGCTGAGACAATCCGAAGCGGTCGGCATCATGGATGATGATTGTGTTGGTGTTAGGGATATCAAGCCCCGTCTCTATAATCGTTGTCGACACAAGCACATCTATGTCACCATTTATAAAGTCAAACATTATCTTCTCAAGCTGTCTTTCGTGCATCTGTCCATGTGCGTAGGCAACATTGGCATCCGGAACTATCGCCGATATCTTCGCCGCCACATCCTCAATGCCCTTCACCATATTGAACACATAGTACACCTGTCCGCCCCTCGAAAGCTCTCGTATTACTGCCTCCCTTATAAGCTCCTCGTCATACTCCGTGACAAAGGTCTGTATAGGCATCCTGTCGACCGGTGCCTCCGTGAGCACACTCATGTCCCTTATACCCACAAGGCTCATGTGCAGGGTTCGCGGAATAGGCGTTGCCGACAGTGTGAGCACGTCAAGATCCGATTTTAACTGCTTGATTTTCTCCTTGTGCGTCACGCCGAAACGCTGCTCCTCGTCGATTATCATAAGCCCTAAATCCTTGAACTTAACGTCCTTTGACAGAACCCTGTGTGTTCCTATTACAATGTCGACCGTCCCTTTTTTAAGTCCATCGAGTGTATTTTTAACCTGCGTCGGGGTACAGAAACGGCTTAAAAGCTCAACCCTCACACCGAATGACTGCATTCTCTGGACAAAGCTGTTGTAATGCTGCTGTGCAAGTATGGTGGTAGGTACAAGATAGACAACCTGCTTTCCGTCACATACCGCCTTGAATGCCGCGCGCATGGCAACCTCCGTCTTTCCGAAGCCAACGTCGCCGCACAGAAGTCTGTCCATTATCTTGGTGCTCTCCATATCCTGCTTCGTCTGCGCAATCGCGGTAAGCTGGTCATCCGTTTCCTGATAAGGGAACATCTCCTCAAACTCCTGCTGCCATACCGTGTCCGGTCCGAACTTATAGCCCTGCCTGTTCTGCCTTATCGCATACAGCTCAACAAGCTCCTTTGCAATTCCCGCAACCGCGCTCTTTACCTTCGCCTTGGTCTTAGACCACTCAACAGTTCCCAGCTTATTAAGCTTCGGCTTGTGTCCGTCCGGCCCTGAGAACTTCTGTATACTGTCAAGCTGCGTGGCAAGCACATACAGATTGCTTCCGCCACTGTACTCAATCTTTATATAGTCCTTCTCGACCTTGTCCACAACAACCTTCTCAATACCGCGGTAAATTCCCATTCCGTGATTCTCATGCACCACATAGTCGCCGATTGACAGCTCCGCGAAATCAGAGATTGACTTTCCCTCGTATGCCTTTGTCTTAACCCTCTTCTTTTTCTTATCCTGTGTAAAAATATCGCTCTCTGCGATAAGGACAAATTTAATCTGCGGGTACTCGAAGCCCTTTGAGATATTGCCGAACACCGTCATCACCTCGCCCGGCAGCAGCTCTCTGTCATACTTGTCGGAGAAAAATGCAGTGACATCATTCTCCCGCAGATCAGCCGCAAGTCTCTCAGCCCTTATTCTTGATGAGGAGGCAAGAATTGTCACATACCCTTCCTTCTTATATCTCCTCACATCGCCGACAAGCGTCTCAAAGCTGTTGTTATAAGAGCTTATTCCCTTTGCACCGATATCATATCTTCCACCGATATTAAGCCCTTCCGCCCTTGTATCAAGAACGGACAGTGCCAACAGTGACCCCTTGTACAGTTTTCCATATACATAGGAAGTATCATAAAGTACATCTGTCTGTTTTGGCAGTATATCGCCCTTCTCAAGTCTGTGCGACATGCTCTCACCGAACTCATACTGCACAGCCTTAAGTCTCTCTGCAATCCTTCCCGGCTCGTCAAGCACAAAGGTTGTATCCGACGGCGAGAAATACTCCGCAAAAGACACCGTATAATCTGCAAGATAACCGATATAGCTCTCAATCCCCATTGAGCCGTTCACACCCTCAGGGTCGAGCATGAGCCTTTCCTCAAGCTCCGCATATTTATTTCTTATGCGTGCCGCCTCAGTAAGCTTCTTTTCCCTCTCAAAAAGCTGTGCCTGCTTATCCGTGTCCGCCTTAATCTTTTTTAACGCAGAGAAAATATCCCCCGACGAAAATATAAGCTCCGTCGCAGGGTAGAAGAACACCTCGTCCACGTTCTCTATTGAGCGCTGGCTCTGTGCGTCATAGCTCTTTATCGAATCAATCTCATCACCCCACAGCTCCATTCTGTACGGTGTCTCCTCAGTGAAAGGAAACACATCCACGATACCGCCGCGCACGGCGAACTGTCCCGGGCTCTCCGCCTGGGCACACCTCTCATAGCCGAGCTTCACAAGCTTTTTCTCATACTCCGTGAGATTAATCTCCGCGCCGACCTCAAGATGTATCAGATTATTTTCAATATATTCAAGCGGAAGGAGCTTGTCAATGCAGCCGTCGATGGTGGTAATCACAGTAAGAGCTGTCTCCCTGTGTTCTCCGTCCTTTTCCTGCTTCTGCGCCTTCCTCTGATCCGCAATATGCTTTACCGCATTGATACGCTCCTTCACAATAAGGTTTCCGTGTATGTCCGCATTGTAAAAAATAAAGTCCTTTGCAGGATAGTACACTACATTTCTGTCAAAGAAACGATACTCCTCATAGAGCTGCCTTGCACGAATCTCATTGTGCGTGATGATAAGCCTGAACGGTGTATCGCACACGCCAAAAACAAGGTGTGCCTTCTGCTGCTCAACACACCCTGTCACCAAAACCGCCTTACCCGATTTACTTAAATCTCTCTTCATATCCTCAAAGACCGCAAGGTGCTTTAACGGATATACAAAACTATTCATGCCGGAAATCCTTTCTGATAATTTTTATGCCCTTTAACTATTTACCATAAATTTTTATCATCTATGCAATCACCAGATTATGAGCTTCGTTTTCAGGCTCGTCAAAATGGCAAATTGCTTATCTTATATTTTAATGATGTTGGGGGCAAAACATGTGCTATAAACTTAGCATGTATAACGTATTATATTTATGCATATCACGACTTTTGGAAGAAGCTTAGATGTTCTTAGAACCCTGTTCACACACTAGCCAGAACCGGCACGGATGCCGGTTCAGAAGCAATGCATACAAGGATGTATGCCTGCTTCGGTGGCGGACGTATAGAAAGCCTATATCAGAGTTCTTAGAACATCTTGCTTCGTACAACGGAGCTGATATGCATAAATATAATACGTTATACACTCGTAAATTAAGTTGGCATGTTTTGACCCCAACATCAT
>CDZY01003319.1_pt1 | contig 111281 bp, 82 predicted proteins | sample 557671 | NCBI WGS metagenome assembly CDZY01 (sample SAMEA3182091, study PRJEB8094) | gut metagenome | biome: human; feature: gut; material: Stool; isolation source: human stools | place: Canada | collected 2013-03-11
GTATAACGTATTATATTTATGCATATCAGCTCTGTTGTCCGAAGCAAGATGTTCTAAGAACTCTGATATAGGCTTTCTATACGTCCGCCACCGAAGCAGGCATACATCCTTGTATGCATTGCTTCTAAAGCAGCATCCGTGCTGCTTTTGGCTGGGGACTTAGCAGAGTTCTAAGAACATCTAAGCTTCTTCCAAAAGTTGTGATATGCATAAATATAATACGTTATACACGCTAATTTTACAGCACATGTTTTGATCCCAACATCAAATATATCAGACAAATGTAGAATTTATATAGTGTGATGAATATATTCAGGAGGGGCATATATAATGGGAGTTTATTTGAATCCGGGTAATGATAGCTTCAGAAAAATGGTTAATTCAGATATATATGTTGACAAAACGGGGCTGATTGACTACACGAACAAGGTTATCAATACAATGCAGCAATATATATGTGTCAGCCGTCCGCGCCGTTTTGGTAAGTCCATGGCGGCAGGAATGCTTGCTGCATATTACAGCAGTGCTTGTGATTCAAGTGAACTTTTCTCAAAGTTCGAGATAGCACATTGTGAAAGCTTTGACAGGTATCTTAATAAATACAATGTAATATCAGTCAATATGCAGGAGTTTTTAAGCCAGTGTACCTGCATTGATGATATGATAAAGCTTCTGGAAAGAAGTGTTCTATGGGAATTGCTGGATGTATATAGTGATGTCCGCTATTTTGACAATACGAATCTTGCGCGGTCTATGCAGGATATCTATACGGAAAAGAAATGTCCTTTTATCGTTATTATCGATGAATGGGACTGTATTTTCAGGGAGTACAAGACGGATAAGGCTGCACAGGAAAAGTACCTTGACTTTTTGAGAAGCTTTTTGAAGGATAAGGTATATATACATCTTGCGTACATGACAGGGATACTTCCTATAAAAAAATATGGTACACATTCAGCGCTCAACATGTTCGATGAGTTTTCCATGATTGACCCGGGCCCATTGGCAAAGTATGTGGGGTTTACCGGGGAAGAGGTGTCAGAGCTGTGTGGACGCTACGGCATGGACATGGAGGAGGTGAAGAGCTGGTATGACGGATATTTTTTTGAACCGGATATCAGTGTGTACAGTCCGCGTTCGGTGGTAAGCTGCATGAGGTTCGGAAGGATTGGAAATTACTGGAATCAGACAGAGACATTCGAGGCGCTTAAGTGCTATATTGATATGAATTTTTCGGGACTGAGGGATGATATTCTTAGTATGATGGCAGGCGAAAAAGCCGCAGTCAATACAGGAAGCTTTACAAATGATATGTCAACTTTCAGAACGGAGGATGACGTGCTCACGCTGCTGATACATCTGGGGTATCTTGGATATGATTATGAGAATAAGTGCGTTTTTATACCAAATAATGAAATCCGCGCTGAGTATGTCAATGCGGTATCGGTTTCCGACTGGGGAGAGGTCTCAATGGCACTTAAAAATTCAGCGGATATATTGAATGCAATATGGCAGAGAAGGGAACAGCGTGTTGCTGATGGAATAAAGGAGGCTCACTTTGAGACATCACATATACAGTACAATGATGAAAATGCGTTGAGCTATACCATATCGCTGGCACTTTATGCCGCAAGAAATTTTTACACGGTATACAGAGAGTTTCCGGGCGGAAAGGGCTTTGCCGATATGGTTTACATTCCAAAGAAAAAGTTCAGCGATAAGCCGGCACTTGTGGTAGAGCTAAAGTGGGATAAGGATGCGCGCGGAGCGATTGAACAGATAAAGAACAAGGAGTACTGTAAATCTTTTGATGAATACAGGGGCAATATTTTACTTGTTGTTATTAACTATAGTTTAAAGACAAAAGAACATGAATGTATTATAGAGGAGTACACAAAATGACAGCTTCCAATATTAAGATAGACAGGCAGAGAGTGATTGACACATTTGCGGCATACGTTAAGAATTACAACAGCGAGGACACCAAGGTTAAGTTAAAGATTGAACACACCTACCGTGTGGCAGGGCTGTGCCAGCTCATAGGACAGTCCATAGGGCTTAAGGGTGCAGACCTTGACATTGCGTGGCTTACAGGAATGCTCCACGATGTAGGAAGATTCGAGCAGTTGAGACGCTACAACACGTTCTATGATGACAAGTCGGTCAACCACGCACATCTTGGCTGTGAGATACTGTTTGAGGAGGGAAGGATAAGAGATTATCTTGACGATGACAGTGAGGATGAGCTTATAAGGAGGGCGATATACCATCACAGCGACTACCGCATACCGCAGGATTTTGATGAGCGCACCACGATGTACTGTAACATACTGCGCGACGCAGATAAGGTTGATATATTGAAGGTCAACTGTGATTTTCCGCTTGAGGAGATATACAATGCCACAACTAAGGAGATAAGGAACGGAGAGATAACAGACGCGGTGCTGAAGGCGTTCTCAGAGAGACATACGATACTAAGGTCACTTAAAAAGACGGCTGTCGACAATGTGCCGGGGCATATTTCACTGGTCTTTGAGCTTGTGTATGATGAGAGCGTCAGACAGGCAGTGAAGCAGGGGTATCTCGACAAAATGCTTGCCTTTGAATCCGATAACCCGGATACACAGAGGAAGATGAAGGAAGTTAACAGGATAATGAAGGAATATATATCGGAGAGATTATAGTTTGACTACCGGTTATGTGTGGATATAATGGAGGTATTGCAGCTATAACAGAGCTTTATGCCTGCTGTACATAGTCCATGGAATAAAGGCGGGTATGGAAGGCATAAAAACCTCCCATTATCGATAAGCAAGCGGCTTATGGTAATGGGAGGTTTTTTAATTAGCTCCGGATATAATTTTCAAATATCTAAAATATTTAATATTACTTTCCGAGCTGCATATCGTTGTTACCTGAATCAGATGTGAAGATCTCAAGCATGTTGACAGGGTCATTGTAATCTGCTAACCAACCCTCACGGCACATACCGGAGTAGTTACCTGACTTACGGTCTGCAAGGAATACATTCCAGTCCTCCTGCTTTATTGTAACCTCGATACCAAGGATTGAGAGGTCTGCCTGGATTGACTCGGCAACTGCAACGTGTCCTGTGGATGTGTTTGTAAGGTACTCGAAGCCAAGAGCAGGGCTGATTGCATATGAACATAGCCGGAATATTAATTTAAATACAAAACGCACCCATAAGGATGCGTCTTGCTAAATAAAAAGTATGAAGGATGAAAGTGGGCTGTATAACATTCAAAATGCCGATAATGTAAATAATATATCGACAGAAATTATCAAATAATAACTGTATAAATAAACTACAAATGTGATTATATAGGTTGGTGCAGGACTAATGTCAAGTACTTTATTTATTTTTTTATTGAAAAATATATATTGTGATAATTTAAAATCTGAATCATTAAGCCACAATTTGCTTTTTTATCCGTAATTATATGAGAATAGCTTGTATTGTAACTTGCCGTGGTGTTATTATAATGATGTTGGGGTCAAAACATGCCAACTTAATTTACGAGTGTATAACGTATTATATTTATGCATATCAGCTCCGTTGTACGAAGCAAGATGTTCTAAGAACTCTGATATAGGCTTTCTATACGTCCGCCACCGAAGCAGGCATACATCCTTGTATGCATTGCTTCTGAACCGGCATCCGTGCCGGTTCAGGCTAGTATGTGAACAGAGTTCTAAGAACATCTAAGCTTCTTCCAAAAGTCGTGATATGCATAAATATAATACGTTATACATGCTAAGTTTATAGCACATGTTTTGACCCCAACATTATTATAATTATATTTATATCTGAAATGGAGAAAACTTATGAATCTTATAGATATTGTGGGGCCGGTGATGGTAGGACCGTCAAGTTCACATACTGCGGGAGCCGTGAGGATAGGGCTTATTTCCAGAAGGCTCTTAGGCGAGCCTGTAGCTGAAGCCAGAATTTATATGCATGGCTCCTTTGCGGCTACAGGAAAAGGGCATGGAACAGACAGAGCGCTTGTTGCCGGACTTTTAGGTATGCAGGTTGACGATGAGAGAATACCGATGAGCTTTAAATACGCTGCAGATAGAAATATGGCATATTCTTTTCATGCCATAGAGCTGGTGGAGGCACACCCTAATTCAGTTAAGCTTGTGCTTACAGGTATTGCGGGGAAGCAGCTTGAGATAGTTGCGGCATCCGTAGGAGGAGGTCAGATTCAGATATGTGAGATTGATGGACTTACCGCCAATTTCGCCGGAAATTATCCGACGCTGGTTGTGCATAATCAGGATCAGCCGGGGCATGTTATGTGTGTGACAACACTTCTTGCACACAGGTCAATAAATATAGCTACCATGCAGCTTTTCAGAGATGCGAGAGGCGGGTATGCTGTCATGGTTGTTGAATGTGATCAGGAGATACCGGATGAGGCTATTGACTGGCTCAGACGTCAGGAGGGTATCATAAAGGTAACTTATTTGAGCAGAACAGGTATGGAGGAATGTGATGTATAGATCGTTGGCTGAGATTGTTGAGGCGGAGAAGATGTCTGGAAAGAGCTTCTGGCAGGTTGTGCTGGAGGACGATATAAAGGAGCAGGGGATTACATTCAATGAAGGCTTTGCACAGATGAAGGATATGTACCTTGCGATGAAGCATGCGGATAAGATGTATGACGATAAACTACGTTCGGCAAGTGGAATGGTGGGAACCGATGGTGGCAGACTTGAGCAGGCAAGGCTTGCGGGAGGAAGTATATGCGGTGATTTTATAATGAAGGTTCTCGAAAAAGCCGTCAAGATGGGGGAATCTAACGCATGCATGAAGAGGATAGTAGCAGCTCCTACTGCAGGCTCCTGCGGCGTTATTCCCGCTGTGCTTATTTCTATGGAAGAGGAATATGGATACTCGGAGGATGAGATAACCAAGGGGCTTATTGCAGCGGCAGGTATCGGTGGCGTTATAGCGCAGAGGGCATTTCTTGCAGGGGCGGCAGGAGGCTGTCAGGCAGAAATCGGTTCTGCCTCAGCGATGGCTGCAGGAGCTGCGGTATGTCTTAGAGGTGGAGACGGACAGCAGATTATACAGGCTGCTGCCATGGCACTTAAGAACCTTTTAGGACTTGCATGTGACCCGGTCGGAGGTCTTGTGGAGGTTCCCTGCGTGAAGAGAAATACGATAGGTGCTGTAGGTGCGCTCACTGCGGCGGATATGGCTCTTGCCGGCGTGTACAGCAGAATTGTACCTGATGAAGTGATAGATGCAATGAGAAATATAGGCATAGCGATGCCGGCATGTATAAAGGAAACCGGAAGCGGCGGACTGGCTGTGACACCATGTGCGAGGAGCATGATGCAGGAGCTTGAAAAGAAAGAAACTGTTGCGGAGAATTGTTGAAAAGCTTGTAAGGGCAGCTGATGGGGTGGCTTCTAAGCCTGCGTGGCTCTGTGCATGAATCCGGCTGTATATTTTATAAAAGAAAATGGCTCGCAATACCTTAATCAGTATGCAGACGGATGAGATATTGCGGGCTTTTTTTCTTCTGTCATAATGTTAAGAAACAATGTAATAACTTTAACAAAAAAGTAACAATAATTAACTTTAGTGTAACAAATTTTAAAACAAATGTAACATATATTTGTAAAGCATGTGATAACATATATTTATGAAGGGCTTAGAATGAAGGAGCCTTTATTTAACATAGATAAAGGGGCAGCAGGGGTATGGTCTTTTCCAGTCTTGAATTTATTTTTCGGTTTTTACCTATTTTCTTTTTGGTTTATTTTGCAACACCGGCAAGGTACAGAAATATTGTGCTGGTGGTCGGAAGTCTTGTATTTTATGCGGTTGGGGAACCGGTGTATATATTTCTTATGATGGCATCAATTCTTTTAAATTATGTATTGGCGATAGGAATATCCGATAGCAGGGGACATGGACGTGCGGGCATGCTACTTGCTGTTGGTCTTGCGGTTGACCTTGGACTGCTTTTCTTTTTTAAGTATCTTAACTTTTTTGTTGAAAATATATGCGCTGTAACCGGCTTTAAGGCACCCACCATCGATGTAGCACTGCCGCTCGGAATAAGCTTTTACACCTTCCAGATTATGTCATATATAATAGATGTATACAGAAAAAAGTATCCTGCAGGCAGGAATCTGATAGAAGTAGCTGCATATATAAGCATGTTTCCACAGCTCATCGCCGGACCTATTGTGACCTTCGACGAGGTACAGCCGAGGTTGAGGGAGAGAAAAATAAGTCCTGCAAATATTGAAAATGGACTGCTGCTTTTTGTGGTTGGGCTTGTATATAAGGTTATGCTGGCAAATCAGATAGCGGCGTTATGGAATGATGTCATGGTGTCTGGCGTGATGGGAATTAATACGGCAACGGCATGGCTTGGCGCGTGGGGATACTCGATGCAGATATATTTTGATTTTCTTGGGTATTCGCTTATGGCAATAGGTATGGGGTATTTGCTGGGCTTTAGGTTCCCTAAGAATTTTTCCAATCCGTACTGCGCGGTATCTGTCACGGATTTCTGGCGCAGATGGCATATAACCCTTGGAAGATGGTTCCGCGAATATGTCTACATTCCGCTGGGAGGAAATAAAAAAGGACAGTTCAGACTTGTTATCAATACCTTCATTGTATGGTTTCTCACAGGTTTGTGGCATGGCGCGGCATGGAATTTTATTATATGGGGAATGTTTTTCTTCATTCTTATGATGCTTGAAAAGTTCATTTACCTGAGGTTTTTGGAAAAGCATCCGATAATAGGGCATCTGTATATGCTCATTATAATTCCGGTATCATGGGTTATATTTAATATCAGCAATCTTGGTGAGCTTAAATTGTATCTGCTCAGAATGTTCGGAAATCATGCTGTATCCGGTGTGCCGCTCGGCGGCATGGAGAAATTCGTCAGTCTTTTTGGAAAATACTGGTGGATGCTGGCAATATGCATGGTGTGTGCAACACCGCTCCCGATGAGACTTATAAGCAGGTACAAAAATAATATTTTTTTGAAGATACTTTTTGTATTTCTGTTCTGGATATGCGTATATCTGCTATCAGTACAAAAGAGCAATCCTTTTTTGTATTTCAGATTTTAAAATATCAGTAATGTACTTAAGGAGGTGCGTCTTACGGCAGCTAAATTTATTAAACAATGTTCTTTTACATGGATGCTGATTTTATCGGCTGTCATGATATATATAGTCAGCTTCGCAGGCGTTAAAAGTGGTAAGCTTAAGAATGATATTTCATGGACAAGGCCTATTTTTGTGGCACTTTTTAGCGATGATATAAATGATGGCTGCACGGAGAAAGCCAATACTCCGGTTGAAGTGGTTATAAAGGAAGGAAAGCTTGATAAAACATCGGCTTCCGGTACGACGACATCCGATGGGAAGGGTGGAACGGAGACTATTGATAAGGATGACAGCACAGAGCCGGTGACTGATGTGACGGATAAGGAGACAGAGGCAGGAAGCGGAGAGGTTGATATAGTGGACAAGAATGGTATTGACAGTGAAAGCGGCACTGACAGTGCATACTCTGGGCAGGTAGAGCTCGTCAAGGTTGATATGCGCCATGCAAGGTCGAGATATTACAATGATTTTGACACTATAGCACTCACCTCTGAGCTTGATTATATAAAGGTGGACAGTGATTATTTTTCAAATGCCTGTTTTATCGGCGATTCACGAATGGAGGGGCTGTATTTTTATGGCGATTTAAAGGAAGCGGATTTTTTGTATAAGCCGGGAGCCACAGTGTATGACATAATGAATATAAAGCTGTCCATGAACGGCGGCGGAGGCTGCCTGTTGACGGATGTACTTTCCGGGAAGCAGTATTCACATATATATATGATGGTCGGTGTGAATGAGCTTGGTGACAGGACTCCGAATGAATATGCGAAAGCTTATTCAAACGATATAGAGACTATAAGACAGCTTCAGCCGGATGCAGTCATATTCATAATAGGCATGATGCATGTGACAACACAGTATTCCAATTCAAGTGATGTGTTTAACAACGATAATATAGATGCCAGAAATACGGCAGCTGCCGCTATTGCCAACGGCAGGGATATTTTCTATCTTGATATGAATGAGTGCGTGGATGACGGTGTGGGAGGAGTTATCGGGGACTACAGCTATGATGGTGTTCATCTGAAGGCTGAATATTATAAGCTCTGGACAGAATGGATGAAAGCACACGGCATAAAAAACTTAATAAAATGAAGCGGTAAACAAAATGGTGCATTTTATTTAATAATCATAATTTTTTTATTGCGCATGATTTACTTTTATTGTATAATGCATTAACAGAGCAAAGTGCAGAAAGCTTTGTCATGAATCAGCATAGGCTGATACAACTTTCAGGAGGTATAATTTTATGTCATACGTTGATGAAGTGCTTGCAAAAGTTAAGGAGAAGAACGCATCAGAGCCGGAATTCCTTCAGGCAGTAACAGAGGTTCTTGAATCACTCAGACCTGTTATTGATGCAAATGAGGAGCTTTATAAGAAGAATGCAATTCTTGAGAGAATCACTGAGCCGGATCGTCAGATTATGTTCCGTGTACCTTGGGTTGATGACAATGGACAGGTTCAGGTCAACAGAGGCTTCCGTGTACAGTTTAACAATGCCATTGGACCATACAAGGGCGGTTTAAGACTTCATCCTTCTGTTAACTTAGGTATCATCAAGTTCCTTGGTTTTGAGCAGGTATTCAAGAACTCCCTCACAACACTTCCTATCGGCGGTGGCAAGGGTGGTTCTGACTTCAACCCTAAGGGAAAGTCTGACAGAGAGATTATGGCATTCTGCCAGAGCTTCATGACAGAGCTTTATAAGTATATCGGTGCAGATGTGGATGTACCGGCAGGTGATATCGGCACAGGCGCAAGGGAAATCGGATTTATGTTTGGTCAGTATAAGAGAATCCGTGGCTGCTACGAGGGTGTGCTCACAGGCAAGGGACTTTCCTACGGCGGTTCACTCGCACGTACACAGGCTACAGGCTATGGTCTTTTATATCTGACAAATGCACTTTTAAAGGATCACGGCATTGACATCGCAGGCAAGACCTGTGCTGTATCTGGTTCAGGTAATGTTGCAATCTACGCTATTGAGAAGGCACATCAGCTTGGTGCTAAGGTTGTTACCTGCTCAGATTCAACAGGCTGGGTTTATGATCCGGAAGGCATTGATGTGGCTCTCCTCAAGGAGGTTAAGGAGGTTAAGCGTGCACGACTTACTGAGTACGCAGCAGCACGTCCATCGGCAGAGTACCATGAGAAGAAGAACGGTGAGCATGGTGTATGGCAGTACAAGGTAGATTTGGCTCTTCCATGTGCAACACAGAATGAGCTTGACCTCGAGGACGCTAAGATGCTTGTAGCTAATGGCGTTACATCTGTAACAGAGGGTGCCAACATGCCTACTACTCTTGAGGCTACCAAGTACTTACAGGCTAACGGCGTACTGTTCGTAGGCGGTAAGGCAGCCAACGCAGGCGGTGTTGCTACATCCGCATTGGAGATGAGCCAGAACTCCGAGAGACTTTCATGGACCTTCGAGGAGGTTGATGGTAAGCTTAAGGGTATCATGGAGACAATCTATGCTAACATCAGTGATGCTGCCAAGAGATACAATGCAACAGCAGGCGGACAGACAGACTACGTTGCAGGTGCTAACATCGCAGGCTTCGAGAAGGTTGTAGATGCTATGCTTGCACAGGGTGTTTATTAAATCTCACATTACGAAAAACAGAATTGTAAATAATGCAGAAATCCGTTATACTACTATACATGTATAACGGATTTTTGTTATCGTGGGACAGGGGACTCTGGGACAGGGGTCTGACCCCTGTCCCAGAGTCCCCTGTCCCAGAGTCCCCTGTCCCAACAATATTTAACATTATGGAGAAAGACAATGAGTGAACAAATAGAATATGCTGTAAAGACATTAAGACCGATAGGAAGGAATCTGCTTATATTGTTAAAATGGCTGACGCTGGCGGTGCTTGTGGGGCTGGTTGCCGGCGGTGTGAGCACGCTGTTTGCCAAGGCGATGGGCTTTGTGACAACCTTCAGGATGGAAAATCCGTGGCTGATATTGCTTCTGCCTGTGGGCGGAATAATCATCGTGACGGCGTACAGGCTTTTGCACAATGAGAATGACAGGGGAACCAATCTTATACTTGCCGAGATACACAAGGGCGGAGATGTCCCGTCAAGGGTTGCGCCGCTTATCATATTTTCAACGGTAGTCAGCCATTTCTTCGGTGCGTCGGTGGGACGTGAGGGTGCGGCACTTCAGCTTGGAGGAAGTATCGGAAGCTTTCTTGGAAGGATAATCCGCCTTGATGAGAAGGACAGAAGGGTAATGATAATGTGCGGCATGAGTGCTGCGTTTGCGGCACTGTTCGGAACGCCGATGGCTGCAGCCATATTCGCGATAGAGGTTGTGCAGGTCGGAATCATGTACTATGTGGCACTTGTACCATGTATTTTCGCAGCACTGGTGGCGAGCAACTTCTCAGCGAGCATGGGAATAAATCCTGAGGCATTTATCATAAAAGATATTCCGGAGATAACTGTCCTTAATATGGGAAGGACTGTGCTCTTTGCCATAATATGTGCGGGTGTCAGTGTCATTTTCTGTATGATGCTTCATAATGCCGGAAAGTATTTCAGGAAGTATATAAAGAATCAATATCTGAGAATAATTGCAGGGAGTGCTCTTATAATTCTTATAACCATTCTGTTAAAAACTGATGACTACATGGGTGCAGGAATGAATGTTATTGAGCGCGCGATAGAGGGTGAGGCTGTTCCAGCAGCTTTCCTGTTAAAGATGCTGTTGACTGCGCTTGCAATCGGCTGCGGTTTTAAGGGTGGAGAGATTGTTCCGACCTTCTATGTTGGTGCTACGCTTGGATGCGTTGTCGGTCAGCTTATCGGGCTTCCTGCTTCCTGTGCGGCCGCTGTAGGAATGATAGGTATGTTCTGCTGTGTGACTAACTGCCCACTGGCTTCAATGCTCATTGCGTTTGAACTGTTCGGCTATGAGGCAGCACCGTTTTTCCTTGTGTGCAATGCGGTCGGGTATCTGATGAGTGGGTATTACGGACTGTACAGTGAACAGGTATTTATCGGGTCGAAATATAAGTTTGACAGTGAGGAGAAGAAGGTGCATTGATTGCGAAACTCAGTGCGTGGCAGACGGATGTTGTGTAATTTTGGTGCCAAAACATGCCAATTTGGTCTGTGAGCGTATAACGTATAATGTTTATGCATATCAGCTCCATTGTACGAAGCAGGATGTTCTAAGAACATCTAAGCTTCTCCCAAAGTCGTGATATACATAAACATTATACGTTATACGCGGGTGAGGGTGTAGAGGCATGTTCTGGCACTAAAATTACATAACTGGTTACTGGCTGATTTGCGTTACGCAATTAACAGGCATAAACTAAGTAAAAGGGGGGAGTACACAGTATGAGAATTGTATCGTTGTCAATCAGGAACTTTAAATCAATAAAAAGCATTGAGATAAATGACATCGAGAGCGCATTTATAATTGTCGGGAAGAATAGCGTGGGAAAGACGGTTATTCTTGATGCGATAAGGGCGGCAGCGGGGCAGTATGCGATTAAGAAGGAAGATTTCAATACTGTCGGGAGCAATATTGAGATTGGGGTGAGGCTTGAGATCACACGCGCAGACCTTGCTCTCCTTAACAGGTACGGAGTGGTGAGCCACTATAAGAGGTATACGGCGTGGGAGAAGGATTTTAAGTCGAAGCTGCCTTCGTATGCGGTGGAGTCAGAGGACAGCGAAGGGGTGTTATCGTTCACATATATAGCGAATGCGGAGGGGAAAATACGCTATTTTGACGGCTTTAAGAAGGATAACAGATATATTCCGGAGGTATTTCCTACTCTTCACTTCATCTCACATGAGAGGGAGCTTACAGAGCTGCAGAGGGATATATTCCTTGGGGACAAGGAGCTTAAGCTTCTCTCAGATGGGAATTGTATGTTTGATGTCGGAAAGAAGTGTGACAATTGCTTTCAGTGCATAGGAATGATTGAGAACAAGAAGGCTTCGGAGCTAAGCATTTTTGAATCTGCGAGACTTTTCCAGTATAAGCTTACAAGGCTTGACATGCAGGACTTTCTTGAGCGGCTTAACAATAACTTCATAAAAAACGGTGGCCGTGACAGGCTGATACTCAAGGTTGATGACACACTCATGCGCAATGCGATACCGCAGGTGTATGTCGAGAATGAGGCACAGGGCTTTACCAACACGATAGCCGAGATGGGTGAGGGGCTGAAAAGCATGTATATTCTGTCATTGCTAGAAACATACGCGGAGGATGAGGACAGGATACCATGTATTATTATGATTGAAGACCCGGAGAGCTATCTGCACCCACAGCTTCAGAAGAATGCGGGTGGGATTTTATACAAGCTGTCCAAGAAGAATCAGGTGATTTTTTCCACACATTCGCCTAATATGATATTTAACTTTAATTCAAGACAGATTAAACAGGTGTATATAGGTGATGAGGGCTATACACAGGTGAGAGAGAAACCGGACATTGACAGAATATTGAATGATCTTGGATATTCGGCAAATGATCTTATGAATGTCAGCTTCGTTTTTTTTGTGGAGGGAAAGCAGGACGAGAGCAGACTGCCCTTGCTGCTCAGAAAATACTATGGCGAGACTTATGATGAGGATGGTCAGTTAAGGCGTGTTGCGATTATTGCAACCAACAGCTGTACCAATATCAAGACTTATGCCAACTTAAAGTATATAAATAAATTGTATATAAAAGATCAGTTCCTTATGATACGGGATGGTGATGCGAAGGATGCCGACGAGCTTAAACGTCAGCTATGCGGTTATTACAGGGAAAGGGGAAAGGCGGACAAGGGAAATCTTCCGCGTGTTACTGAGAAGAATGTACTTATACTCAAGTATTATTCATTTGAGAATTACTTCCTCGACCCTGAAATAATGACAAGGATAGGTGTGGTTAAGAGCGTTGACCGTTTCTATGACATTCTATACTCGAAGTACAGGGAATATCTGTTTAAGCTAAAGAGCATGAAGAATATGTGTGAGCGGCTGGGAATAACTATAGACAGCCGTGAGGATATAATTGCCAATATGGAAAATATACGGATATATGTCAGAGGACATAATCTTTATGATATTTTTTACGGAAGATATAAGGGAGAACGTGAGAGGGAGATTCTGAACAGATACATTGAGGAGGCAGACAGGGATGCCTTCAAGGATATTCTGGATGCTATAGACAGCTTTGTATATTTTGAGAATAAAAAAACGGACAGCAGTGAGGCTTAAGCCCTGCTGTCCGGTGAAATGCATTGTAAATTGATTTTCTAAAGATACTTCAATTTAATTACATAAGATGAAGCTTCTTAGCGAGGCGCCCGATACGCATTCCCATAGGAAAGTCCGGCAAATCACTTTCATTTAATCCCCCAAGAAGTAATATAAGCACAAAGTAGATGATGACGGCAGCGATAACTGCTATAATGCACGAAATTATATTAGAATGAAGCAGTGCATACCCAAGGCGGTATATGAGCAGTGCACAGCCACCCATTATTACGCTTGAGATTGCAGGAATTATGAAGGTAGTCCTGTATTCCTGTCTGTAGCGGAGATGTCTGTTCACGCAGATGGCATTGAGTATGCAGACAACGAGCGGATACGTCACATTTCCGATTACCAGAGTGTATATTCCAAGCCTTGTGAATTTCAGCAGTATAAATACAAGTACTACATGTATCAATAACGATATTGCTGCGTGCTTTACCGGCATGCGCATAAGGTTTATGCCCTGCAGCGCAGCATTGGTCACGGTTGAAAGAGCGTAGAAGATGACAGCCACACTTCCGGCCGCTAACAGCCATCCGCCGAGTTTATAGTCGGATGATGGGAACAGCATGCGCACGATAGGTCCTCCGAGGAAGGTCAGTCCGAGGGCACACGGAAAGGCGATAATCATATTTACCTTTACCGATACAGCTATCTTCTGCTTCATGGCTTTTCTGTCACCCTTTGTAAAGGCAGCGACTAGAGTCGGAATCAATGACGATGCCATGGCAGACGAGATTGCGATAGGCACATTTACAAGAAGCTTGTACTTAGTGCTGTACACACCATATAAGGTTGAGACATTATCACCTGCTGCGAGCTTTGAGAACATCATACTGTCGATAACGCCGCTGAGCTGATACACAGTCTGTCCGAGAATTACGGGGATGATAGTGGCAATCAGCATTTTATATATTTCAAAATAACCTGTATCGTCGATACTGCGGTCGTGGTGAAGCTGTTTTTTTACAATAGGATGATATATAATATATACAAATACAAGAAAGAAAAGGCCTGTGGCGGCACCGAGCAGGGTTCCCATTGTGGAACCGGCAGCACCCCAGCCTGCGGATATTTCGGAATCCGCATGTCCGCGTATGAATGACCATGCAAAGAATATGCTTCCCGCCGCGTTGACAAGCTGTTCAAGAACCTGTGATATCGCGGTTGGAATCATGGTTCTTCTTGCCTGGAAGAAACCTCTCAGGGTTCCGAGAAGTGCGACAACGAAAATTGTGATGGCAAGTACTTTTAATGGAATTGCAATTCCTGTAAAATTACTATAAAAATGCGTTTCTATAAAAGCGGCTCCGAAGAAAATAAGCAGTGCCATAAGCCCGCCGGATATACATGAGAAGATGAGCGCTGCGGTGAAGATTTTCTTTCCTGTCCTGTAACAGCCCTTTGCAAGCTGAGCTGAGAGGAGCTTGGAGACTGCAAGCGGCAGACTGTATGAGGAGAGAATCAGTGCAAGATTGTATATTTCGTATGCGGCACCATAGATACCGTTTCCCTCATCACCTATAATATTGGCTACTGGAATACGATATACAATGCCTATCATTCGTACTATTATTGATGCCATGGCAAGAATCGTGCCTTGACGGATAAAGTTGGTTTTCCGGTTCTCAGACATAAGAGGACTCCTTATCGGTGACTGATGTATAAATATTTATTTTCAAAACGTAAATATAATATACGCTTTTATGAGTAATTTGGCAATCATACTTTTTTATTATAAATATTACCCTATAAAATATAATACAACAAGGAGGCTGTACATGAAATTCGTTCATTGCGCCGATGTACATATCGGTATGGAGTTTGCACTTAACAGACTTAGGAGTAAGCAGAGAAAAGCAGAGATATTGCAGAGCTTTCTGCGGGTGATAGATTACTGCCGGGATGAGGAGGTAGATATTCTACTGATTGCGGGTGACCTATTTGACAGCGAGAAGGTTGAGGCTGCGGTTGTAGAGCAGATTAAGGAGGCATTTGCAGGAATACCCGGGACGGATATATATATAGCTCCGGGAAATCATGACCCATATACGCTGACGTCCCCATACAGGCAGGAGGGCTGGAGTGCTAATGTCACGATATTCAGTGGTACGCCGCAGGTGCTTGAACGCAGGGATAAGGGCTACCGTATATGGGGCTGCGGTTTTGAGAACTGCTATGTCACGGACAGGCTTCTGATGGGGGTGAGGCTTCCTAAGGATGAGCTTATTAATATAGGAATACTTCATGGCCAGCTTGTCGGAAAGAACGGAAGAAGTGAATACAACGCGATTACGGATGAGGATATAGAAAAGAGCGGTATTGATTATCTCGCACTTGGACATGTGCATAAGCAGACAAGGGTGCGGAGAATTGGCGGTACACTGTTTGCGTATTCGGGAACAATAGAGGGGCAGGGTTTTGACGAGGACGGAATAAAGGGTTTTTATACAGGGGAATTGTCTAAGCAGCAGCTGTTAAGACATGAGCTTATAACAGAGTATGTGAGCACATCAAGAAGAAGGTATTATCATGTCAGTGTCGATATCACACAGGCACGAAGCCGATCCGAGGTTGTGGACATGATATTCAGGGCGGCGCAGAGTGTGGCTGAGGATGATGCGTTCTGTGTGCTCCTCACGGAGAACAGGGCGGAAGATAACCTGTATAAGATTACACTCATTGGTGATGTCTGCGAGGAGGCAGCATCTTCCGTGGAGGAGCTGTCGGCACGGCTTGCGGGAAAATTTTATTATATCAAGGTAAGGGATAATTCAAGACTTCTGATTGATTATGAGGAACTGGCAAAGGAAAATTCGCTAAAGGGTATGTATACCGCGAGGATGCTTGACGGTATACGCACGCAGAAGCAGGCAGGCAGCGATAGAGGAGTACAGCTCTATACCAAGGCGCTTGAACTGGGGATAAGGGCATTTGACGGGGAGGTGGGCGTGGATGAAAATTGACAGCATATATATAGAGAGCTTCGGAAAATTCAAAAACTATAAACTGGATTTTAAGGACGGAATGAACATAATATACGGCGACAATGAAGCCGGCAAATCGACTATAATGGCATTTATTGAGATGATGTTCTACGGAAGGACTGCACAGGAGAAAAGCACGGATGTCGGTAAGAGCCTCAGAAAGAAATATGCCCCATGGGACGGTTCAGCTATGTGCGGTGAGCTGGAGTTCTCATATGGAGGACGAAGCTACAGAATACGCAAGGTCTTTAAAAAGACAATAAAAACCGATATTGTAAGGCTATATGATGCACAGACAGGCGAGGAGTTAGAGCTTGGGCGCGATGAGGAGATAGGACACCGCTTTTTCGGAATAGATGTCGGAAGCTTTGAAAAGAGTGTATATATAAGCGGATTTGGCGGTTTCGCAAGCAGCGGCCAGACGAATGAGGATATCGCTGTCAGGTTATCGAATCTGGTGACAACGATGGACGAGGAGGTTTCACAGTCCACAGTGCTTGCACGGCTTAGCAGGGCGAAGGAGCTATTGCTGTCGAAGAGCGGAAGCAGGGGAAGGCTTGTACAGCTTACACAGGAGCTTGAAGATGTACAGACAGAGCTTATAAAAAATGAGGAGCTTGTAAGGCAGCAGTCACAGTATATTGACAGGAGAACACGTCTTGAAGCGGAGCTTGGGGAATGTATACGAAGGAAGAATAGTTTAAAGAGAGAAGAACAGATTCTTAAGCTTACAGAAACCCAAAAACAGTATGGGAAGCAGCGCACTGAGTGTGAAAACGAGCGGGAGAAGATTACCGGACTTATAGATGAGGGCAGGGCGCTTGAACAGGAGAAGGATTCCTTCGCAGGAAAGAATTACAACTATAATACAGTGCCGGAGTATATGCAGCATGCTGATGAACTTAGACATAATCTGTCAGCAAAGCAGTCCCAGGCAGATGAACTTGGGAAAAGAAAGCAGTCCGGGGTTATGGTGGACAGGGATGATGTAATGCTGGCAAGAACACAGGAGGCAATGCGGGAAAAGCTGTGTTATCTGAGTGAAAGAATCAGCGACGGTTACAGACCGGCTCTCGCGGCGAAACAGACTGCACAGAGGGAGGAGGCAGATGCTCTCAGGATGATTGACAGTATAGGCGATGTCAAAAAGACAAGGCTTACAGCGAGTGCTGTGGCGCTGCTTGTCACAATCATATTTGTGGTGATGACATTTACAGTGTCGGTGTTCTGTCTTGCAGGTGCATTTGTGTCTGCCGGAGTTGGTTTTATGATTTTTTCAGCATATAAAAAACAGTATGACACTCATGCACGCAGCATGGAAGAAGCTAAGGCACTTATCAAGAGACGCTCGCAGGAAAAAGCGGATGCAAGCAATAATCTTGAGAGAGAAAAGGGCAGGCTTTTTGATAAGGGAGAAGGTATCTATCCTGATACAGAGTGCGATTTTGAGACTATAACACGGGAGAAGCTTCTAAAGTGCCGCAATACAATTGATGACATATATCAGAAATATGGAGTTTCCTCGCTTTCAGAGCTGGAGCTGTTAGCACAGGAAAATGAGGAAGCTGCCGTGAATAAAAGCCTTTATGATGCGGCTGTTGCGGAGCTTTCGGAAGCACAAAGCGAATATAGGGCATTTGTCGGTGATGATGACCCGGAGAGAGTGCGTGTAATCTACAATGGACTGCGTGAGAAGATTGCCGTATTCGACGGAAAGCTTAAAGCCCGGAACGGACAAATACAGTCATATAGAGAGCTTGACAAGATTGTGAAGGACATTGATGAGCAGCTTAAGGAAAATACAGAAAAGGCAGAGGAGCTTGAAGCAGAGCTTAGGAAGCTTGCGGATGAAGCTGACAGTGATATACGGCGGCTTGATGAGCAGTCTGTAAGGAATGCTGTTGATGACAACGAGGCTGTCATGGAGGATATAAGGGGACAGTTAGGAGAGCTTGCGCTGCTGCTTAGAAGTCCTGAGCATGATGAGAATGAGTTAAAAAGGCTGTCGGCGGAGCTTACAGATGAGTATTCGCAGAAAAAGGAGCTATATGATGCATTGGAGCTTGCTGAGGAGAATATGCAGGCTGCGGTTGATGACATAAGCCGGAGCTTTGGACCGCTTCTCAATGAAAAGACAGCAGAAATTTTCTCGAATCTTACAGGTGGCAGATACGAGAAGGTCATGGTCGACAAAGAATACGCTATCCAGGCAAAGCCGAAGGCCGGAGGCTATCACGAATGGAAATATCTCAGCAGCGGAACAACGGATCAGGCTTATCTTTCACTCAGGCTTGCCATGACGGAGCTGATAACGGATAATGGCGAGAGGCTTCCGCTCATGCTCGACGATGTTCTGCTGCAATATGATGCCGAGAGGGCAGAAAATGCACTTGAATACCTGAAAAAGTATGCGCAGAATGCACAGATATTGTTCTTTACATGCAGAAATATGCAGGATGAAGATATAATAAATCTCCGGAATATCATAGAATGAAAGGAAACATGCGATGAATCATTTTTCAATCTACGAGCTGCTGTGGTTATTTTTAATATATTCCTTTGCGGGATGGCTTTTTGAAACCACTTACGCAGCAATAAGACAGAAGCATTTTGTGAACAGAGGACTGGTGAGCGGTCCAATGTGTATCGTATATGGTATAGGAACTGTGCTTATGACAGTCGGCTTACAGGGAATTACCGGATTCTGGCTGTTCCTGTTCGCAACGGTGTACGCGGCAGCTATTGAACTTGCCGCCGGAAAACTCATAGAGCGAATATATCATGAGAGATGGTGGAATTACAGCAATATCAAGTGGAATCTTGATGGATATATATGTGTTCCGTTTTCGCTCATAAAGGGTGCACTTGGCTATCTTGTGGTCAGATATGTGAACAGGCTCCTGTTAAGCCTCATGCAGGTTATGCCGCAGCTTCTTATCCATATTGTGCTGATTATCCTGATATCAGTGCTGGCTGTGGACGTGCTTGCGTCATATATTCTTGTAAAAGGTAAGAGCAGACATCCCGAAAAGTGGGAGGAGGCTAATGATGCGATAGCCTCCGTGGGCTTTAGAATTGCGAAGGCAATCAACCGCACCATGGACAGGCGAATACATAAAGCATATCCGAAGGCTGCTAAGGTAGAAGCCGTACCGAAGGATAAAAGGGTGTTCGCGCAGGGCTGTGATTTTTATAAGGTGGTCATGCTGTTCTTTATTGGAGCATTCCTAGGGGACATAACGGAGACAATATTCTGCCGCATAACGGCTGGTGTGTGGATGAGCAGGAGCAGTGTTGTGTGGGGACCGTTCAGCATAGTGTGGGGGCTGGCAATCGCTGCCGCAACGGCAATGCTCTATAAATACAGGAATAAGAGTGACAGCTTCCTTTTCTGGACAGGGACTCTTCTTGGAGGTGCCTATGAGTATCTTTGCAGTGTGTTCACAGAGATAGTCTTTGGCAAGGTATTCTGGGATTACAGCAAGCTTCCGTTTAACCTTGGCGGCAGAATCAATCTTCTCTACTGCTTCTTCTGGGGAATAGCAGCCGTTGTGTGGCTCAAGCTCATATATCCGAGGGCATCGGCACTTATAGAGAAGATACCGATGGTTATAGGAAAGATTGTAACATGGGTTCTGATAGTGTTCATGTTGTGCAATATGGCTGTGTCAGGGCTTGCGCTTATAAGATACGATGAGAGAGAAAAAAATGTAGCGGCAGAGGCTAAGTGGCAGGTGTGGATGGATGAACATTATAACGATGCCAAGATGGAAAGGATATATCCTAATGCAAAGACGGTAGCCGATTAAGATTATGATGTTTTGCCCCTGATATCAGATTACTGCGAAGAGAAATGCAATATGAAATCTTTGAAATTATTTTATTAAAAAATAATAGTTGTTTTCAGAAAATAATGGTATAATAATGAAAAACTTTTAGAGAAAATATAGTGGGTTGTGGAGCGGGCGGCATCAGCTTTGTTTCATCTATCCAAGAATGGAGGAAAACATGAACATATTTGAAAAAATACGCAAGGATGTTGTGTGGTCATCGATAGCATATCTTATAATTGGCTTTATTCTTCTTATCAAGCCGGGTACGGCACTTGTAACTATAGTTCATATCCTTGCACTTCTCGCGGTGGTTATGGGAGTTGTATCGCTTGTCACATATTTTAAGGACAAGTACAGTGTGGGAAACGGCGGAGTAATAAAAGGTATAGTATATTTTGTCATAGCGGCTTTCCTTTACTTCGGAGCAGGCTTTATCATCTCGATAGTGCCTTTTATACTTGGACTTCTCATCGTGATAAGCGGAATTGTGAAGCTTCAGGAAGCGCTTGATATGATGAAGTACAGGGCAGACGGAAGTGTGACGGTTCTTGTCATTGCGATACTCAGCCTTGTATTAGGAATACTTATTCTGATAAATCCTTTCGGAACAGCAGAGCTTCTGTTCAGAATAATTGGTATTGCGCTTATCTACAATGGCGTTTCAGACTTGTTGACTGTATTTTACTTTTCCAGGAAAACAAGATACTAGAAATCGACCTTTTTACTACATGACAGGTTTAAAAGCTTGTATTTGCAGCTGAACGAAAAACATTCTAAAAAGCTATTGACCCTGAACCCAACTTTAGGTATATATTTATTGCTGGGGTAAGGGTCAATTTTTTGCTTGAACGCAGAATAAGCAATCCCCCGCTTCAAGTGTGTAGAGCACTAAGCGGTGGGTAAGGGGGATGCTTATGTCAGTGGGAGTTAAAAGCTCCCACTTAAAGTTCGCAAAGCGGCTGCGTTCATGAGCAAGTAGCGAAAGCGGATTGCGAATGTCCGCTTTACAGGCTATTGTAAAATTATCCCAAGAATTATTTGTGCTGTATAAGGCAGCAGAATGGAGATTTTTGTTATGAACAATGTGAAAAAACTTGCTGTGACAGCGATGCTGTTTGCTGTCGGAATGGTGCTGCCTTTTTTCATAGGCCAGATACCGGCTATAGGAAAGATGCTTCTGCCGATGCATATTCCGGTATTGCTCTGCGGATTTATTGTAGGATGGCAGTATGGAGCGCTGATAGGCTTCCTGCTTCCGATTGTGAGAGGATTGGTATTCGGAATGCCGCCGCTGTACCCTAATGCGATTGCGATGGCATTTGAAATGGCTGCATACGGCTTTGTCAGTGGTTATCTGTACAGCCATGCCAGATGGCAGTGCACAAAAATGCTCTATATCTCACTTGTAACGGCTATGCTTGCGGGAAGAATTGTATGGGCGTTTGCTGAGGTCATCCTGCTTGGTATCGGCGGTAATATATTCACATGGAAGATGTTCGCCGCAGGTGCATTCTTAAATGCGATACCGGGAATTATAGTGCAGCTTACACTTATACCGCTTATTATGGTTGCGCTTAGACGTGCCAAGGTTGTGCCGCTGTGGATTGGAACTGAGAATAAATCAGGCGTGTCGGGACAGCTTGCGGAAAAGTAGAAAAATTGATGTGGGGATTGGTATGAATAATGTGTTAGACAATATACTGGGACGCATGGAGGAGTCGCAGAAAAACAACAGAAGGCTTCTGATTGTGATAGACGGAAAGTGTAGTTCGGGAAAGACGACCCTGTCTGAGCGGTTGGGTGAGCGATATGGGTGCAATGTATTCCATATCGACGATTTTTACCTGCCGATAGTCATGCAGACGCCCGAGGTTATGAAGGAACCGGGCGGGAATATCAATTATGATAGATTTATAGCCGAGATTATGGCGCCGCTTACATCGGACAGCACGGTTGTGTACCGACCGTTTCTGTGTATGGAACAGGAGTATGCACCCGGCGTGAGCCTTAAAAGGACAGGGGTGAATGTAATAGAGGGCACATACTCCTGTCATCCTGTACTTCGCGAAATCTATGCTAAGCTGACAGGTTGGGAGGTTATCACCCTTTTTATGGATATTGATGACCGGAATCAGCGTGACCGCGTGAGAGGGCGCGTGGGGCAGCTGCGGTTCAAGCTGTTTGAGGATAAGTGGATTCCGAGGGAGAGGGAATATTTTAGTGCGTATTCCGTCCGGGAATACTGCGATTACAGTATTTCCGGGATGGATGACAGCATTTTATTTCTATGAGAAGATGGGAATGAAGCCTAAGGAAACCATGATGGAATACATTCTTAAATAATCTCAAAAATTGCAAAAATATTCTTGACCTTACAGCGCACTGTAATGGTGTAATGGGGGTGTAAGGAGGAGACGATATGACAATCATTATCATGCCATCGTGCAACATGACCGCCTCCAAGGATAATAAGAACCATCTTTATATATTAAAAATGGTAAAGAAGTAATGTAGAGAAATAGTGTAAAAAATAGTGTAAAAAAATCACCCCTATACATCATGCGTGCAAACCGGGCATAAAAGCTACGGCTACTTCGCAATAATGTATAGGGGTGATTTTTAGTTGTATAAATTACATATGCTGTAGGATTCGGGTTACAAAACATGCTAAATCCCTAGCCGTGTATAACGTATTATATTTATGCATATCACGACTTTGGGAGAAGCTTAGATGTTCTTAGAACTCTGATAAATCCCTAGCCAGAACCGGCACGGATGCCGGTTCAGAAGCAATGCATACAAGGATGTATGCTTTGCTTCGGTGGCGGACGTATATAAAGCCTTTATCAGAGTTCTTAGAACATCTTGCTTCGTACAACGGAGCTGATATGCATAAATATAATACGTTATACACTCACAGATTAGCTGGGCATGTTTTGTAACCCGAATCCGTATAACAAATGTATATTACTTTCTGCTGTTCTGCTCCTTGAGCGCCGCCTCTATGAATCCGCGAAACAACGGATGTGGTCTGTTAGGACGTGACTTGAACTCAGGATGTGCCTGTGTTCCGATGAACCAAGGATGCTCCTTTAGCTCTACCATCTCAACAATTCGTCCATCAGGTGATATACCGGATAACAGCATGCCGTTTTCGGTGAGCACATTTCTGAAATCGTTGTTTACTTCATATCTGTGGCGATGTCTCTCATGTATTTCCTTGCTTCCGTACAGTGCATAAGCCTTGGAGGACTCATCGAGGATACATGGGTAGGAGCCGAGTCTCAAGGTACCTCCTATATCGTCTATTCCCTCCTGATCCGGCATGAGATGTATTACAGGATGGGTTGTCCCCGGAAGAAATTCAACGCTGTGTGCGTCATTGTAACCGACAACATCCCTTGTAAATTCTACAATTGTAAGCTGCATTCCAAGGCACAGACCGAGGAAAGGAACCTTTTTCTCCCTTGCGTAGCGGATGGACTGAATCATTCCCTCTATACCTCTGTCACCGAAGCCGCCAGGAACGATGATTCCTGATACATCGCCAAGAAATTCCTCGACATTCTCGGCAGTTACCTTCTCGGAATCAACCCACTTTATGTTTACGGATACACCATTAGCTATTCCGCCATGCTTTAAGGACTCTACAACGCTTATATATGCATCGTGGAGCTGTGTGTATTTTCCGACGAGTGCTACGGATACTTCACCCTTCGGGTGCTTGAGTGCCGTGCACATAGCTTTCCAGTCGGAAAGGTTCGGCTCAGGGCATGGAAGCCCGAGACATTCGCAGGCAACCTGTGCCAAATGCTCCTCCTCCATTGCAAGAGGTGCCTCATACAGATATTCAACATCAAGGTTCTGAAGAACATGTGAGCTTGGAACATTACAGAAAAGAGCAATCTTATCCTTGATTCCATTGTCAAGCGGGTACTCCGAACGGCATACGATGATATCAGGCTGGATACCCATTCCCTGAAGCTCCTTGACACTTGCCTGTGTAGGCTTGGTCTTCATTTCACCTGAGGACTTGAGGTAAGGAATCAATGTGACATGAAGGAATATAGCATTTTCCTTTCCGACCTCATGCTGGAACTGGCGGAGTGCTTCAAGGAAAGGCTGGCTCTCTATATCGCCGACGGTACCACCTATTTCCACGATGGCGATTTTGGTATCGTCGCTTGAGTAGTCACGGAAAAGTCTGCTCTTAATCTCGTTGGTAATATGCGGGATAACCTGAACGGTACCTCCGCCGAAATCGCCGCGTCGCTCCTTTGAGAGAACCGACCAGTATACCTTGCCGGAGGTGACATTGGAATTCTTTCCGAGACTTTCATCGATAAAACGCTCATAATGTCCGAGGTCAAGATCCGTTTCAGCTCCATCGTCCGTAACAAATACCTCTCCGTGCTGAATAGGATTCATTGTGCCCGGGTCAATGTTGATATAAGGGTCAAACTTCTGCATTGTTACCGAATATCCTCTGGCTTTCAAAAGACGGCCAAGTGATGCTGCGGTGATTCCCTTGCCAAGACCGGATACTACACCGCCTGTTACAAAAACGTACTTTACCATGACGAACCTCCATAATATTTCAATTTAATTTTAAAAACAATATTCTACATTCTACTACAAAATCGGCTTTAATGGAATTATTATTTTGCCGCTTTTGACTTAAGAATATTCGTTTCTTTTATAGGAAAACGTAAGATAATTAAGATAAAGAAAACTATAATGATAGAAACAGAATCATGATGTTGAGGTCAAGGATTGAAACCGCAATAGTAAAACCATGGAACAGCTTGATATGACAGCCTGAAAATTAAAATAACCTGCCACATAGCTTAAATGTTAAAATTCGTTAACATTAAAATATATGACAGGTTAATTTATTTAATTATCTATGGTACAGCTTGTTGGTCTGATATTCAGGTTCACAGGTTAAATTAACTCCGAGCTTCCTGAATATGTCGCGGTCAACGGAGGACAGGATAACGGTTGAATGGACGTCACAGCCCTCAAGCTCAGACAGCTTGTCAAAAGCGAGTCTTGCATTGTCGTCCTCAGCTGCACAGATTGAGAGGGCAATGAGAATCTCATCTGTGTGGAGGCGTGGGTTATGGTTGCCGAGATGGTCAACCTTCAGCTTCTGTATAGGCTCTATAACCTTAGGGGAAATGAGGTCTATCTCATCAGGTATTCCCGCAAGTCTTTTAAGTGCATTCAAGAGCATTGCCGCTGATGCACCAAGAAGGGAGCCTGTCTTACCTGTTATGACTGTCCCATCGGAGAGTGCGATTGAAGCGGCAGGATTGCCTGTGCGCTCAGCAACCTCAAGTGCTGCAGGAACAAGCGGGCGGTCCGAAGGCTTGATTCCTGCCTTTGACATAAGCAGCTCAAGCTTATATATAGGTTCATTTCCTATGGTTCCCTGACGCTTCTGGCACAGAAGGTTGTGGTAACGGCGAAGGATTTCCTCATTGGCAGCGGCACGCACGGCTTCGTCATCCACGATACAGAAACCTGCCATATTGACACCCATATCTGTAGGTGATTTATATGGGGATGAGCCTAATATGCGCTCGAACATTGTGTTGAGCACAGGGAATATCTCAATATCACGGTTGTAGTTGACAGTTGTCTCACCATATGCCGCAAGGTGGAAGGAGTCAATCATGTTGACGTCATTTAAGTCTGCGGTAGCTGCCTCATAAGCTAAGTTGACCGGGTGGTCGAGAGGGAGATTCCAGATAGGGAATGTCTCGAACTTGGCATAGCCGGAGGAGATACCTCTCTTGTTGTCATGGTAGAGCTGGGAAAGACAGGTTGCCATCTTGCCGCTTCCCGGTCCCGGTGCCGTCACAACGATGAGTGAACGGCTTGTCTCAATATAATCGTTCTTACCGTAGCCCTCATCACTTACAATATATGGAATATTGGAAGGATAGCCCTCAATCGGGTAGTGGCGGTATACCTTGATACCGAGTGACTCAAGCTTCTTCTGGTATGCAATTACGCTGGGCTGATTGCAGAAACGTGTAAGGACAACGCTTCCTACATACAGACCATACTCATGAAAAGCATCGATAAGACGAAGAACGTCCATGTCATAGGTGATTCCGAGATCCGCGCGGACCTTATTTTTTTCAATATCACTGGAATTGATTGCTATGACAATCTCAGCCTTATCCTTAAGCTTAGAGAGCATTACAATCTTACTGTCCGGCTTGAAACCCGGAAGTACGCGGGAGGCATGGAAGTCATCAAAGAGCTTGCCGCCGAATTCGAGATACAGCTTGCCGCCGAACTTGGCAATTCTCTCCGTGATTTTTTCGGACTGCATTTTTACGTAAGCGTCATTATCGAAGCCTGTAATTTTCATTTGGAAACCTCATTTCTATTTTTTTTAATAATCAAAATCATTATAGATAATAATATTATTAAATTCAATCTCATATTTTACTTTTTTATTTAAAGAAATTCATTTAACACTTTTTTCACAATAATCGTATTGATTTATCACGGCAGATAATGGTATTATATGTAAAGACATTGCCTTCTTCATTATTATTAATGGAACCGGGCAAATAGGAATGTCATAATTTGGGGGTTTTTCGTGGACGAGAAGAACAATAAAAATCAAAATCAGAGCCAGAATAACAAGGATGGCAATAAGGGAAATAAGTTTAACCAGACTCTGCTGATACTTCTCATTGCAGGAGTCATAACGGTATTGGCAATAAGCTGTGTGAATACTTTCCTGAATAACAGCACAAGTCAGGAGATAAGCTATACAGACTTCATCAACATGCTTGAGAACGGAAATGTGTCCAAGGTGGTATATGATCAGGACGTTATAAGAATCACGCCGAAGACACAGCCTATAGAAGGCCTGAAGCTCACATACTATACAGGATATATTTATGATGAAGATGTAATTCAGTATATGAAGGACAACAATGTAGAGTACAATGTCAAGATACAGGACAAGAGTTCATCTATTCTTGATTTTCTTCTTGTGTATATTGTTCCGTGGGTTCTCATCTATTTCATTTTCAGCTTCGTATTCAGGAAGATGTCCGGTGGCGGCGGAATGATGGGCGTTGGCAAGTCAAATGCCAAGATGTACGGCATGGAAAAGGCGACGGGAGTCACATTTAAGGACGTTGCGGGACAGGATGAGGCGAAAGAGTCACTCACTGAGATAGTTGATTTCCTTCATAATCCGGCTAAGTACACCCATATAGGTGCAAAGCTTCCTAAGGGTGCACTCCTGGTTGGACCTCCGGGAACAGGTAAGACACTTCTTGCCAAGGCAGTTGCGGGAGAAGCGGGAGTTCCTTTCTTTTCACTTTCAGGTTCAGACTTTGTCGAAATGTTTGTCGGTGTGGGAGCCTCAAGAGTGCGTGACCTGTTCAAGCAGGCACAGCAGTCGGCTCCGTGTATCATATTCATCGATGAGATTGATGCCATCGGTAAGAGCCGTGATTCAAGGTATGGCGGCGGCAATGATGAGAGAGAGCAGACGCTCAACCAGCTTCTTGCTGAGATGGATGGATTTGACCCGTCCAAGGGTGTATTTATCCTTGCTGCGACCAACAGACCTGATGTGCTTGATAAGGCACTTTTAAGACCGGGACGTTTCGACCGGAGAATTATAGTTGATAAACCGGATTTAAAGGGAAGAGTCAATATACTTAAGGTACATTCCAAGGATGTGCTTATGGACGATACGGTTGATCTTGAGGCTATTGCTCTTGCCACGGCTGGTGCGGTGGGTTCAGACCTTGCCAATATGATTAACGAGGCTGCCATCAACGCTGTCAAGAATGGCAGGGGAGTTGTAAGCCAGAAGGATCTGTTTGAATCTGTGGAGGTTGTCATTGCAGGTAAGGAGAAGAAGGACAGATTGTTAAGCCCTCAGGAGAAGAAGATTGTGTCTTACCATGAGGTAGGTCACGCACTTGTCACGGCTCTCAGCAAGAATGCGGAGCCGGTTCAGAAGATTACCATTGTCCCAAGAACCATGGGGTCTCTTGGATATACCATGCAGGTGCCTGAGGAAGAGAAGTACCTTATGAGCAAGGAAGAGCTGATGACGAGAGTGTACACTCTTCTTGGAGGCCGTGCGGCAGAGGAGATTGTGTTCAATTCAGTGACAACAGGAGCGTCTAATGATATTGAGAGGGCTACGAAGCTTGTCCGCAATATGATTACACTGTATGGTATGTCAGACCGGTTTGGACTCATGGGGCTTGAGACTGTCGAGAATCAGTATCTTGACGGAAGAACAGTCCTCAATTGCTCGGACAGAACGGCTGCAGAGGTTGATGACGAGGTTAAGGTTGTCTTAAAGGATGCTTATGGCAGGGTCAAGGAAATGCTTGCACAGAACAGAGAAGTGCTGGATAAGGTAGCAGACTTCCTTATCGAAAAAGAGACCATAACAGGCAAAGAGTTTATGGAGATTTTCAATGAGGTGAAGGGTATTAAGCCGGATGAGACCGGGCAGAGTGGTGCAGAGCCGGACAGCACGGAACAGAGTGGAACTGAAGCAGGTCAGCCGGAGCAGAGTATCGCTGAGGTGATTAGCAACGATGCAGACACGGAAAAAGCTGACGGAAATATAAATTAAGCCATATAAGAAGCCGATATAATCTGTAACGGATTGTATCGGCGTTTTTGCGTAATAGGAAATTTTGTTCTATGGAGGATGAATTCATGAGAATTGACAATAATACCGGCATGACGGATATGAGAAATACAGAGTCATCGGCTGATAAGACTGTTGGGAAGGGTAGTACACAGGACGGAGCAGCAAAAGAGGCTTCATCAGGGAACGGACTTACAATCAATGGAAGTCAGCTTAATCTCGGCGAGGACCTGGTTGAGGAGAAGAGAAAGAAGGCAAGAAGCATGGCTATGGAGCTTATGCTTGATGCCTACAACCATGATAAGGAGATAGATGACACCATTGCTGAGAGCAGTGCACATGCTGAATCGCTGCTTGCGGAGAATCAGGAGTCAAGAAGCATGATTAAGGATATCCGCAAGGAGAAAGAGAACACGAATGAGATATATAATGTGTCTGAGGGCAGTCAGGAGGCAGAGGAGCTTGAAATTCTCAGAAAAGGAAGAGACTCGATGGGCAATCCTCAAGCTGTATTGACGGAGAATGAATATGCAAGGTATAAGGAACTCTATGCTGACGGACTCTCGGACTATCACAGCAGAATGCTGCAGTTAGATGCAGATGAGAAGGTGTATACTGATAAGATAAGGGACAACAATATAAGCATTGCGGGAGATTATGCATTCAACCGCAACATGGGAATTGAACGTCTTAAGACTCATGAGATGTACGATGCGAAGAAGCATGGAGAGCAGATTGTTGATGCCGCTTCAAAGGAAATAATATCTAATGTTATGCAGGATGCTGTTGACAAGATAGACGAAGATATGGACAATAAGAAGGAAGAGGCACTTGAAAAGAAGCAGGAAAAGCAGGAAATGGAAGAGCGCATCGAGAAATCAAAGGGTGAGACACACAAGGACGATGGAGATGATGAGCTTATGTATGAGCTTGACGATATGCTGGATGAGGTAGGAAAGATAAGCTCAGATAATGCGTCACAGACAATTGAGAAGTCGATGGGACTTATGGTCGCACAGCTTCAGCTTACGGCACAGGACGTGAAAGGGCTTGTGGTTGACACCAAGCTATAGGGAGTGATTCAGCAATGTTCGTAATTGAGGAAGAATTAAAGAAGCTTCCGGGGAAGCCGGGAGTCTATATAATGCATGACGACCATGACAACATAATCTATGTCGGCAAGGCGATAAGCCTTAAGAACAGAGTACGCCAGTATTTTCAGTCGTCGAGAAATCATACTGAGAAGATTAAGCAGATGGTGAGTCATGTAAGCTATTTTGAATATATAATCACCGATTCGGAGCTTGAGGCACTTGTTCTTGAAAATAATCTCATCAAGGAGCATAAGCCGAAGTACAATACAATGCTCAAGGATGACAAGACATATCCTTATATAAAGGTTACAGTTAATGAGGACTTCCCGAGAGTCCTCTTTTCGCGTGAATTAAAAAAGGACAAGGCTAAGTATTTCGGACCTTATACGAGTGCGGGTTCGGTTAAGGATACTATTGAGCTTCTGCGCAAGCTGTACAAGATAAGAACCTGCAGCAGGTGTCTGCCGAGAGATATAGGTAAGGAGCGCCCCTGCCTCAATTATCATATCAAGCAGTGTGATGCGCCATGTCAGGGATATATTTCCAAGGAGGAATACAGGGAGAACATCAATAAGACACTTGAATTTTTAAATGGTAATTATACAGGCGTAATAAATTCCCTGAAAGAGAAGATGGAGAAAGCGTCGGAGAATCTTGAATTTGAGGAGGCAGCGGTATATCGTGACCTCTTAGCGAGTGTGCAGGCTGTGGCTCAGAAGCAGAAGATAACCAACAGCGATATGCTTGATAAGGACATTATCGCGGCGGCAATTGATGGAAATACCTGTGTTGTACAGGCGTTTTTTGTCAGGGAGGGAAGGCTTATCGGAAGGGATAAGTACAATATGGAGCTTGCGGCGACGGACACGAGGGCTGAGGTCATAACAGACTTTATAAAGCAGTTCTATGCGGGAATACCATTTGTGCCAAGACAGATTATGGTGCAGGAGGAACTGCCGGACATGAAGCTTCTTGAGGAATGGCTGAGTGGCAAAAGAGGCTCGAAGGTGGACATTGTCGCCCCTAAGAAGGGTCAGAAGGAGAAGCTTGTGGAGCTTGCCCAGAAGAATGCAGAGATGGTGCTTGCACAGGATATTGACAAGCTGCAGCGGGAGAAGAGAAGGACAACAGGAGCAGTAAAGGAGATAGAGGAGCTTTTAGGAATAGATAGTGCATACCGCATGGAGGCTTATGATATATCCAATATCAGCGGAGCACAGTCAGTCGGATCAATGGTGGTATATCAGGATGGGCGTCCTAAGAGAAACGATTACCGCAAGTTCAGGATAAAGACGGTTGTGGGACCTAACGATTATGCAAGCATGGAGGAGGTTCTCACAAGACGTTTCACACATGAAAATGATTCAAGCTTCGATGCCATGCCGGATCTTATAATGATGGACGGTGGACGCGGACAGGTAAATATATGCCTTGGTGTACTTGAAAGGCTGGGACTTGATATAAAGGTGTGCGGTATGGTTAAGGACGATAACCACCGAACCAGAGGCTTGTACTATAATAATATTGAGATACCTATAAGCCGTGACAGCGAGGCATTCAAGCTGATTACCAGAATACAGGATGAGGCGCACCGTTTTGCGATAGAGTATCACAGGAGCTTAAGAAGTATCAATCAGGTCCGCTCCGTGCTTGATGACATTGAGGGAATAGGACCTGCAAGAAGAAAAGCATTGCTGCATTATTTTAAGGATGTGGAGCATATAAAGGAGGCAGGTGAGGAAGAGCTTGCACAGGTTGACGGAATGAATGCGAAGGCGGCAGCTTCAGTGTATAACTTTTTTCACAGACCTATAGGATAAATAGCTTTTTTTTGGCATTGATTCGTGATATAATGAGCGCAAGAGAGCCAACATGCTTGCATGATTGGCGAACGGCGAATTGGATCATGATAGTTGCGAAGCAACGGTAAGCACCGAAGGTGCGAATCATGATATAATAAAAAAATTCATCATTCAGGAGGGTGGACATGAAGTTAGGTAATGACGAAGTACAGCTTACAAAGATTGTTGAGAAGATGGGACTTACCAATCTCACGCCGCAGATTGATACAGATACTAAATATGTGACACAGCCGGATGTCAACAGACCGGCACTTCAGCTTGCAGGCTTTTATGATCATTTTGACAATGAGCGTGTTCAGATCATAGGTTACGTTGAGGAAGCATATATTGAGAAGCTGGACAGGGATACAAGAGTGCAGAGATACCGTCAGCTCATGGAGAGCAATATTCCATGTCTTATTTTCTGCCGTTCACAGCAGCCGGACCAGGATTTACTTGAGCTTGCACTTAAGTATGAGATTCCTCTTTTGAGCTCAGATGCCTCTACCTCCTCATTTATGGCGGAGATTATACGTTGGCTTAAGGTACAGCTTGCACCTACAATCTCGATTCATGGTGTATTGGTTGACGTATTCGGCGAGGGTGTTCTTATTATGGGTGAGAGCGGTATCGGTAAGAGTGAGGCAGCGCTGGAGCTCATCAAGAGAGGACATCGTCTTGTAACGGATGATGTTGTTGAGATTAAGAAGGTAAGTGATGAGACACTTATCGGAACAGCACCGGATATCACAAGGCATTTTATAGAGCTTCGCGGAATCGGTATTATAGATGTCAAGAGCCTTTTCGGAGTTGAGAGTATCAAGGAGACACAGGGCATAGACATGGTTATCAAGCTTGAGGAGTGGGACAAGGATAAGGAGTATGACCGTCTCGGACTGGAGGAGACATACACCGAGATTCTCGGAAACAGGGTTGTGAGCCACAACATTCCTATCAGACCGGGACGTAATCTTGCCGTTATCGTTGAGACGGCTGCGGTCAACTGGAGACAGCGCAAGATGGGCTACAATGCAGCACAGGAATTATATAACAGGGTACAGCAGAACCTTAACAAGGGAATGGAATAAGATATAATAATACTGCATATTATTTTAATTATAGAACAGTGAAAAATGTGGGCTGCTTACAGTAATTGTTTTAAGCGGAAGATGCCTGTCCTGACGGCAGCCTGTATTGGCAATTCGCTTAGAAATGAGGATTAGTGGATAAGTTAGAATCAATAATCAGAGAATTTATGCCTGATGGCAGTGTCTTTATCAATGAGCCGATGAAGAAGCATACAACCTTCAGGATAGGAGGACCTGCAGATATTCTTGTGAAACCCTCGGATATAGAACAGATAAAAAAGCTATGTGGGGAATGTCAGAAACAGAACGCTCCGTATGTGATTCTTGGAAACGGCAGCAATGTGCTGGTAGCGGACGAGGGCATAAGAGGGGTTGTGATATTGTTACTTGACAACTACGCACGTATCAGGGTGGAGGGCGATATCATAACCGCACAGGCAGGCGCAAGGCTGTCTAAGATTGGTTCTGCTGCACTTTCAAAATCACTCTCCGGCTTTGAATTTGCATGCGGGATACCGGGAACATTAGGTGGAGCCTGCATTATGAACGCAGGTGCGTACGGCGGCGAGATGAAGGACATTCTTCTTAGTGTGACCGCTATGGATAAAGACGGTAATATAAGGGAATATGAGCCGCATGAGATGGGGCTTGGCTACAGAAGCAGCAGATTCGCGAAGGAAGGCCTGATTGTTCTCGAGGCTAAAATACAGCTTCGCAAGGGAAACCAGGGAGAGATAGAGGCCTCGATGAAGGATCTGGCGGAGAGAAGACGACAGAAGCAGCCGCTTGAATATCCTAGTGCCGGAAGCACCTTCAAGCGGCCGGAAGGATATTTTGCGGGAAAGCTTATTATGGATGCGGGGCTTCGCGGCTTCACCGTGGGAGGTGCCAGTGTATCCGAGAAGCATTGTGGTTTTGTGGTTAATAATGGTGATGCAACGGCGGCGGATGTGTGCAGGCTGATGCATGAGGTATCCGATACCGTCAAGGCTAAGTTCGGGGTAGAGCTTGAGCCTGAGGTGAAGATTCTGGGCACTGATTTTTAAGTAATATGGACATTAACACTTTAGTATTTTAACTTAATAAAACAAATTTCTGTTGACATATTCATTATATAGATGTAACCTAAACAGGTGCGAATATTTTACCCTTGAAGCAGCTTGTATACTATTTTGGAGGCGGGTAGAATGAGAATAGTGATTGTTACAGGAATGTCCGGTGCCGGAAAGAGCACCGTGCTTAAGATGTTCGAAGATATAGGATATTATTGTGTTGATAATATGCCGGTTGCACTTGTTGAAAAGTTCGTTGACATAGCGGTTGCGGGAAATTCCGAGCTAAAGAATATCGCTCTTGGAGTGGATATAAGGAGCGGACAGGCGTTTGGCGGATTTGATTCGGTTCTTGACCGGCTGAGCGCTGCCGGGGTCAAGTATGAGATACTCTTTCTTGACTGTGCGGACAATGTGCTGGTGAAGCGGTACAAGGAGACGAGAAGAAGTCATCCGCTTGCTGTCGGCGGCAGAATTGACAAAGGAATAGCTCTTGAGAGAGAAGCAATTGATTTTTTAAAGAAAAAATCGGATTACATTATAGATACGAGTTCACTTTTAACAAGGGACTTAAGGCAGGAGATAGAGAGAATTTTTGTAAATGATGAGAAGTATAATAATCTCTTCGTGACTATTCTCTCATTTGGATTTAAGTATGGAATCCCGGCAGATGCAGACCTTGTATTTGATGTGCGCTTTCTGCCGAATCCGTATTACAATGAGAAACTAAGACCGCTCACCGGTAATGACAAGCCTATACAGGATTTTGTCATGGGATGTCCGCAGGCGGTGGAATTCATGGATAAGCTGGAGGATATGATTAACTTCCTGATACCTAATTATATTTTAGAGGGTAAGAACAGTCTTGTAATTGCAGTAGGCTGTACAGGGGGAAAACATCGTTCGGTTACACTTGCCAATGAGTTATACAGGAGGCTTTCAAACAAGGATTACGGTGTCAAGATTGAACATCGTGATATCATGCTTGATTCGCTTCGAAAAAAATAAGCCTGATAATATATTTTACATAATAAGAACAGAGGCGGATGGGATGGGTGCCGATGTCATTTTCAAGTGATGTTAAAGCAGAGCTGGCTGAGTATATAGCAGAAGCCAGACATTGCCTGATTGCGGAACTGTCTGCCATGCTCAGCATGAGTGCCAGGGTCAGGAAGAGAAAAGAAGAATATGAGATTATATTCTCGACAGAGAATATAGCAGTGGCACGAAAGCTTGCCATATACATAAGCAATGGTTTTAATTATATATCGCAGGTGAGTGTGCGTACGGCAGGTCATGCCGGAAAAAATCATATATATACGATAAAGGTTGAAGACTGCACTGTGGCAGAGCAGATACTTATGGCTGCAAGGCTGATGACGGCAGATGAGGAACCATCGCCGGATATGATGCTTAAGAGCAGTATGGTGATAAAGAATGAATGCTGTAAAAGGGCATTTATAAGAGGAGCCTTCCTTACCTCGGGAAGCATGAGTGACCCTGAGAAGTTTTATCATTTTGAGATTGTATGTCCTACACAGCGCAAGGCGGAATTTATTCAGTCGATTCTGGCGGGATTTACATTTGATGCAAGAATAGTTCAACGTAAAAAATATTATGTTGTCTATATAAAAGAAGGTGAGCAGATTGTTGATTTGCTCAATATCATGATGGCTCACCGCGCACTTTTAAATCTTGAGAATGTAAGGATACTCAAGGAAGTGCGGAATTCCATAAATCGTCAGGTTAACTGTGAGACGGCTAATCTTAACAGGACAGTTTCGGCTGCGGTTAAACAGCTTGAGGATATCAACTATATCAAAGATACGGTGGGACTTGACAGCCTGAGTGAGGGTTTGATGGAGATAGCGGTTCTTAGGGCGGAGAACACAGGAGTTTCTCTTAAGGAATTGGGAGAGATGCTTTCACCACCTGTAGGAAAATCGGGAGTTAATCATCGTCTCAGAAAAATCAGTGAGATTGCTGATGAGCTGAGGCAGCACAAAATATAAAGATATGGAGAATATTTATCATGATTCAGAAGAACATCAAAATTCAGATTCCGACAGGTTTAGAGGCAAGACCTGTAGCGGTTTTAGTTCAGATTGCCAGCAAGTATGAGAGCTCAATTTTTATTGAATCAGGTACGAAGAAGGTTAATGCCAAGAGCATTATGGGAATGATGGCGTTAGGTCTTGAGGCTGATGAGGAGATAACGGTGATTGCTGAAGGCAGTGATGAAGAAGAGGCTGTAAAGGGAATAGAGGAATTTATCACAGCCGCTAAATAAATTAAAAATTATATTCGTTGTAAATGCTCCCCGGCTCTGTCTGAGGAGCTTTTACGTTTATAAACATCTGGTAGAGTGGAGGCACTTATGAATTTTACGCATTTACATGTGCATACAGAATACAGCCTTCTTGACGGTTCAAGTAAGATAAAGGAGCTTCCGGCAAGAGCCAGGGAGCTTGGAATGGACAGCCTTGCGATAACGGACCACGGAGTTATGTACGGGGTTATTGATTTTTACCGTGCGTGTAATGCTGTGGGGATAAAACCGATCATAGGCTGTGAGGTTTATGTGGCACCGGGTTCAAGGTTCGACAAGGAGCCTATAGGACAGGGGGATGACAGGTACTATCATCTTGTGCTGTTGGCGGAGAATAATACAGGTTATTCCAACCTTATGAAGATTGTCTCACGAGGATTTACAGAGGGATTTTATTATAAACCGAGAGTGGATTATGAAGTTCTGAGGGAATACCATGAGGGAATTATCGCACTGAGCGCCTGCCTTGCAGGTGAGGTGGCGAGGGATATTACCAGAAACAATTATGAGGAGGCAAAAAAAGCTGCGCTGCTTTATCAGGATATATTCGGTAAGGGAAATTTCTTTCTGGAGCTTCAGGATCATGGAATACCTGCACAGAGACTCGTGAATCAGGAGCTTATGAGAATGAGCCGGGAGACAGGGATAGAGCTTGTATGTACCAACGATATACATTATACATTTGCTGATGATGCGGAGGCACATGACCTTCTGTTATGTCTGCAGACCGGCAAAAAGGTGACTGATGAGGACAGGATGCGCTATGAGGGCGGACAGTACTATTGCAAATCGCCTGAGGAGATGGCGTCAATTTTTCCTTATGCGCCGGAGGCACTTGAAAATACCTATAAGATTGCACAAAGGTGCAATGTAGAGATAGAATTCGGTCATACCAGGCTCCCGAAATATGAGGTGCCGGAGGGCTACGATTCGTGGACTTATCTGCTTCATCTGTGCAATGAAGGTCTTGTAAAGCGCTACGGTGACCATGCGGAGGACTACAGGGAGAGACTTGACTATGAGCTTGGTGTAATAAAGAAGATGGGGTATGTCGACTACTTCCTCATTGTGTGGGATTTCATCAATTATGCCAAGCAGAATGGCATTGCCGTGGGACCGGGACGAGGCTCAGGAGCGGGAAGCATAGTTGCGTATTCGCTTGCAATCACGGATATTGACCCAATCAGGTACAATCTGCTTTTTGAGCGTTTCTTGAACCCGGAGCGTGTGTCCATGCCTGATATAGATGTAGATTTCTGCTATGAGCGCCGTCAGGAGGTGATTGACTACGTTGTAAGAAAATATGGCAAGGATAAGGTAGTGCAGATTGTAACATTTGGTACACTTGCAGCAAAGGCTGTTATAAGGGATGTCGGAAGAGTGCTTGACATGCCTTATGCCGATGTTGATAAGGTTGCAAGATTGATTCCGAATGAGCTTGGAATTACCCTTGACAAGGCACTTGCGGAAAGCCAGGATTTCAAGTCGCTCTATGAGGGGGACTCATCGGTCAGGCACCTTGTGGATATGGCGAGAAGGCTTGAAGGACTGCCGAGAAACACATCCATGCATGCGGCAGGAGTTGTCATCTGCCAGAAGGCGGCGGACGAGTTCGTGCCTCTGTCAAGGGGAGGTGATGGTGCAATCACAACGCAGTACACCATGACAACCCTTGAGGAGCTTGGACTTTTGAAGATGGATTTCCTTGGGCTTAGGACGCTGACAGTCATTCAGGATGCGGTGAAGCTTGTGAACAAAGCATATCCGGGCAGTCTTGATATCAACAGGATAGATTACAATGACCAGAAGGTTATGGAGCTTATAGGCTCAGGGCATACGGAGGGTATATTCCAGCTTGAGAGCCCCGGCATGAAGAACTTCATGAAGGAATTAAAGCCGAAGAGCCTGGAGGATATCACTGCCGGAATATCCCTGTACCGCCCGGGTCCTATGGATTTTATTCCGAAGTATTTAAAGGGCAAGAATGATCCGCAGGATATTGAATATGAATGTCCGCAGCTTGAGAGTATTCTGAGCACAACCTACGGCTGTATCGTCTATCAGGAGCAGGTTATGCAGATTGTGCGTGACCTTGCAGGATATACTCTTGGACGAAGCGATCTGGTGCGAAGAGCCATGTCCAAGAAGAAGGCCGCGGTCATGGAAAAGGAACGTCAGAATTTCATATACGGAAATGCTGATGAAGGGGTTCCCGGCTGTATTGCAAATGGTATATCAGAAAGGACTGCGGGAATAATATATGATAACATGATAGACTTTGCCAAGTATGCGTTCAATAAATCGCATGCGGCATGTTATGCAGTTGTGTCCTACCAGACAGCATATTTAAAGTGCTATTATCCTAAGGAGTTTTTTGCGGCTCTTATGACCAGTGTACTTGCAAATAACTCCAAGGTGGCCGCGTATGCTTATACCTGCAGACAGATGGGGATAGATATTCTTCCTCCTAATATAAATGAAGGTGAAGGCAGCTTCTCGGTTGCGGATAAGGGTATCATGTATGGCTTATCCGCACTGAAGAGTGTCGGAAAACCGGTGATTGATGCGATTATTGAAGAGAGGGAGAGAAATGGAAGCTTCACCGGACTCGAGGATTTTATAGGCAGGCTTTCGGGCAGAGAGGTAAATAAAAGAACCATAGAGAGCTTTATAAAGTCCGGAGCCTTTGACTGCTTTGGCGTTAACAGACACCAGATGATGTTGGTTTATGCCAATGTGATAGACAATGTCACAAATGAACGCAAGAACAATATTGCAGGACAGATGTCCCTGTTTGACATGTTTGAGGAGAAGCATGACAAGGTCAATATGCCGGATGTTCCTGAATATGACAAGGAGCAGCTTCTTGCCTACGAGAAGGAAGTTCTTGGCGTGTATGTAAGCGGGCATCCGATGGATGATTATGATGCTCTGTGGCGAAGGTATATCACCAACGTAAGCTCCGATTTTATCAACGAGGAGGATAATCCACCGAAGGTGAATGAGGGGGAGAAGGCGGTAATAGGAGGAATAATTACCGGAAAGAGCGTGAAAAATACCAGCTCAGGAAAGCTGATGGCATATATTACCCTTGAGGATGTGTTCGGCGCAGTTGAGGTTATAGTGTTCCCGCGCGACTATGAGAAATACAAGGATAAGCTTACCGAGGACAATAAGGTGTTCATAGAGGGACGTGTGAATGTGAGAGAGGATGAGAACGGAAAGCTTGTGTGCACCAAGGTCGATGCGTTCGACGAGATTCCGAGGGTGTGCTGGATTCAGTTCTCCAACAAACAGGCATATTTGGACGCACAGCCCGAGCTTGACCGGATAATAGCAGCCTCGGATGGAAATGACCTTGTGACAATCTATTGCAGGGAGGAAAGACAGCGCAAGGTGCTTCCGAAAAGCCAGAGCATACAGGCACAGGGAGATACGCTTAAGCAGTTAATCCAAAGATTCGGTGAGGAAAATGTAAAGGTTGTATAGACTGTAAGAGCAGTTTGAAAAATTAATAAATTATACTATTGAAAATAATTTGATTTAGGGGTATTATAAGTAAAAAATGACATTGTTAAATTTTTCACTGTTTAAGAAAGACATTTAAACATCGGTAGAACGGAGGATATTATGGCTAAGGAAATTAAGACAATCGGTGTACTTACAAGTGGCGGTGATGCGCCGGGAATGAACGCTGCAATTCGTGCGGTTGTTCGTACAGCTATTGCGAAGGGACTTAAGGTAAAGGGTATATTAAAGGGGTACAATGGTCTTCTCAACGAGGAAATCATTGATATGGATGCGCTTAGTGTTGCTGATATTATTCATAGAGGCGGTACTATTCTCTATACTGCAAGATGTCTTGAGTTTATAACTCCTGAAGGCCAGCAGAAGGCTGCCGATATATGTAAGAAGCATGGTATAGACGGCCTTATCGTTATCGGTGGAGATGGTTCTTTCCGTGGTGCACAGAAGCTCGCTGCTCTCGGAATCAATACAATCGGTGTTCCGGGAACAATCGACCTTGATATTGCATGTACAGATTATACAATCGGATTTGACACAGCAATCAATACTGCAATGGAGGCTATTGATAAGATAAGGGATACATCCACATCACACGAGCGCTGCAGTATCATTGAGGTTATGGGACGTAATGCAGGATATATTGCACTATGGTGCGGTATTGCCAACGGAGCGGAGGATATCCTTCTTCCTGAGCGTTACAACAATGACGAGCAGACTCTTATAAACAGTATCATCAATAACCGTAAGAAGGGCAAGAGACATCACATTATCATCAATGCCGAGGGAATCGGTCATTCAACCAGCATGGCAAGAAGAATCGAGGCTGCTACAGGCATTGAGACAAGGGCAACTATACTTGGCCACATGCAGCGTGGCGGAAGCCCTACATGTAAGGACAGAATGTATGCTTCAATCATGGGAGCTTACGCTGTGGACTGCCTCATTGCAGGAAAGAGCAAGAGGGTTGTTGCACATTCACATGGAGAGTTCGTAGATTATGATATCGATGAGGCTCTTGCAATGAAGAAGGATATTGACGAGTATCAGTATGCGATAAGCAGGAATCTGGCGAGATAATTATTCGTGAAGAACCGCAGGAATGGTTATTCATTGTAAACATGAAAATAAGATAGGAAAAGGTAATGATTACAAGCACATCAAATACACAGATAAAAAATGTAATTAACCTCATCAAAAAGTCTAAGGACCGCAAGGCCCAAGGACTTTTTGTTGTTGAGGGGAAGAGAATGTTTGAGGAGACACCTAAGGAGCGTATTCACAGTCTTTTTGTCTCAGAGAGCTTTGAAAGGGCGAACAAGGACAGCCTGCGTGGATATGCCTATGAGCTTGTGGCAGATGACGTATTTTCGCATATGTCTGATACAAAGACACCGCAGGGGGTCATGGCACTTGTAAAGATGTCGGAGTATTCCATCGAGGACATGCTGAAGGGTGGAAATCCTCTCATTATGATTCTTGAGAATCTTCAGGATCCGGGCAATCTGGGTACGATAATCAGGACGGCGGAGGGAGCGGGTGTTGACGGAATAATAATGACATCAGGAACAGTCGATATATATAACCCTAAGGTGATTCGCTCGACAATGGGAGCAATGTACAGAATGAAATATGCCTATACGGACAATCTTAAAGAGGCGGCTGCCTTCTTAAGGAGCAGGGGTATTACAACCTATGCTGCACATCTTCAAGGTGCGGTTGATTATGTGACATGTGATTTTAAAAAGGGAACGGCATTTTTCATCGGGAATGAGGGAAACGGACTCACAGATGAGGCAACAGCGCTCGCCGACAGGAAAATCATCATACCGATGATGGGAAAATTAGAGTCGCTCAATGCCGCAGTGAGTGGTGCGGTACTTATGTATGAGGCAGCAAGACAGAGAAGGGCTTGACATTTTCGTTAGTAATTGTTACAATAAGGCGTAACATTTCTTAACAATTTTGTAACAAGTTATTGATGGAGAGTTGAAAAATGAGAAGAAACAAGAAGTTTTATGTGTACATGATGCTCTTTTTAGTACTCATTGCACAGCTTGCATTTTCCGGCAAGGGATTTATTGGAACAGATGTGGCTGCCTCAGTCAGAACATCAGCATCCGGAGCGGTTGATATGCAGGCAGACAGCACAGTAGACCTTTACGTTTCAGATGACTTATCAGAAGATATACAGGCATTGCCGTTGGGAGCAGCCGCCGGAGCGGATGCTGTGACCGGTGAAGAAGCGAAGATAGAACCAAGAATAGTGTACAACAGTACATTAACTGCAAGCGGAGAGATAATTGATGACCTGACCGGTAATACAGGAAAGAGTGATTTTGAGAACAAGGTCATTTCCTACTGTGAGGACAGAATCAATATTTACTCCGAGCCGGACGAGACATCAGATATTGTAGGCTGTATGTATTCGCGCTCACAGGCAGACATTATTGAGAAGGGTGAGATATGGACTAAGATTTCATCCGGCAATGTTGTCGGCTATGCCAAGAATACCTACCTGTTATTCGGCGAGGAAGCCGACAAGGTAGCACCGTTCATAGGTGACAAGACAACGGTTGTGGAAGCTGAAGAGCTTCCTGTATATGCTTCCGCTGATTCCTCGAGTGCGGTAATTGCCACATTCCATGCAGGCGAGAATATCAACGCATACGAGGAGATTGGCAACTGGGTTCTTGTAGAGTGCGAGAGCGGATACGGCTATGTGGAGGACACAGGCATCAGCTCCACCTATGACCTTGCGACTGCATGGACAGTTGACGAGGAGAACGCATATCTTGCGGAGCAGGCTAGAATAGAAGCGGAGAGAAGAGAGGCTGAGCGTGTTGCCGCCGCTAAGGCAGCGATGTCACAGAGCACAAGCATCGGAAGAACAACCAATGCCGCCATGAGTGCAAGTGATTCAGAGGTCTATCTCTTAGCTTGTATTATCGAATGGGAAGCAGGCTGGGAGCCTTACGAGGGCAAGCTTGCGGTTGCCAATGTAGTACTCAACAGGGTGCGAAGCTCCAGATTCAAGCAGAATACGATTACGGATGTAATATATGCTCCGGGACAGTTCACAGGTGTACTTGACGGCAACGGAAACATTTCCGAGCGTTTCAGTACACTGCTGGCAAATGGGCCGTCACACCAGGATTCCTACACCGCAGCAGGTGAGGCACTTGCAGGTGTTAACAATATCGGTGATTATCTGTTCTTCATCAGCGTGAAGAAGGCTAACTATGCAAGATATTCGCAATATACGGTATTGAATAACCATTGCTTCTATGTTTACTAATTGAATTTGCAGCTATTGTATATATGCCTGCTGATTGAATATGTAACTATTATATATATGCCTTATGCTTTGTGCATAACAGGCAGGGGTATAATAGGCTGGGTTGACATCCCACCGAGGGGCGGACGCTTTTCGGTGGGATGTTTTTTTGATTCCCGCTATGAGCGTCCTGTCTATAGAATTATCTGATAAAAAAGCAAAAAATAGGAATATAGTTCGATAAGAGAAAAATTAAGTTGTAAAGGGCGGGATATTAGTGTATTATAGAACATAAGAATTCTATTATTAAGTAAGGAGGGGAAGGATAATGAATGCAATGATATGGCTTATTTTGTTTGTTGTGCTTGTAGTGTTTGAGATAGCTACAATGGGGCTTACAACTATATGGTTTGCGGCGGGTGCACTTATTGCTTTTTTTGCGTCACTTCTTCATGCTACGTGGTGGCTCCAGTTCGTATTCTTTATTGTGGTTTCGCTGATAATGCTGATTTTTACAAGACCATTTGCATTGCGATATGTGAATCGGCATACCACAAAGACGAATATAGACAGTGTTATCGGACAGACTGGGCGTGTTATTGCACAGATTGATAATGCGCAGGCTTCTGGCTATGTCACAATCAATGGTATTGAATGGGCTGCAAGGTCGGCGGACGGAAGTGTCATGGAAGTTGACACTATGGTTACTGTGAAGTCGATAGAGGGAGTTAAGGTTATAGTTGAACGAAAGAATTCTGAAAATTAAAATTATAGGAGGATTTTAAAATGCCGGGTTTAGTTGGTGGAATTATTGTTATTGCGGTTATCGTACTTGTTATTTTAGCATCATGTATTAAGATTGTGCCTCAGGCACAGGCTGTTGTACTTGAGCGTCTCGGTGCGTACAAGGAGACATGGAATGTAGGTATTCACTTTAAGGTTCCGTTCATCGATAAGATGGCGAGGAGAGTTGTACTCAAGGAGCAGGTGGCAGATTTCCCACCGCAGCCTGTTATCACAAAGGATAATGTAACAATGAGAATTGATACGGTTATCTTTTTCCAGATTACAGACCCTAAGCTCTTCGCATATGGTGTTGAGAATCCTATTATGGCGATTGAGAATCTCACAGCTACCACACTGAGAAATATCATCGGTGAGCTTGCGTTTGACCAGACACTTACATCCCGTGAGGTTATCAATTCCAAGATGAGAGTATCCCTTGATGTAGCTACCGACCCTTGGGGAATCAAGGTGAACAGAGTCGAGGTTAAGAACATCATTCCTCCGGCAGCTATTCAGGATGCGATGGAGAAGCAGAAGAGAGCAGAGCTTGAGAAGATTGAGGCGGTTACACGTTCTGAAGGTCAGAAGCAGTCAGCCGTACTTGTTGCAGAAGGTAAGAAGCGCTCATTGATTCTTGATGCAGAGGCAGAGAAGGAATCAGCGATTCTCCGTGCTGAAGCTCAGAAGCAGAAGATGATTAGAGAGGCAGAAGGTCAGGCTGAAGCTATAAGAGTTGTCCAGATGGCCAATGCAGAAGGTCTTAAGATGATTAAGGAGGCCGGAGCAGATGAGGCTGTGTTAAGACTTAAGAGCCTTGAGGCATTCGAGAAGGCAGCGGACGGTCAGGCTACCAAGATTATCATTCCTTCAGAGATTCAGGGACTTGCAGGGCTTGCAAAGTCTGTTGTTGAGGTTGCGAAGGAAGCCTAGCTGTAATAGAAAGCATGGTTATAGGAAAGTCCGGTTACAGTGAAGATAAGCTGTAATGAAGCTTAATATAAGCGTAATTTAATCAAAGCTAAGCTTTATTAAATGAGTGCAGAGTAATTATTTTTAAAAACTAAGTTATAAGATATTTAATCAGGTGGCACAATAATTTAAGGTCGCCGGAAAATGAGGATAAGACATAATGAGTGAACCTATTGAATTCAGATATGATACACAGCTGCTTATTGAGGGAGAGAATCTTGACGAGGATGCCATCAATGAGTACTTTACCGAGAACTTTAAGGGTGACTGTCTTCTTGCAGTTGGCGATGAAGAGCTTATAAAGATACATTATCATACCAATGAGCCATGGAAGGTACTGGAGTATTGCAGAACCTTGGGTGAGATATATGATATTGTGGTTGAGGACATGGACAGACAGGCAAGAGGTCTTCACGGCTAGGTATATATAGTGTGGAAAACACGTAAAAAGCACGTTCTTCATTACTATTTAAGTCATTGCAAAAGCAGTGACATGAGGATTTTATGAATTGTAAAAAAGGTATTACGGCATATCAGTTGAAGGTCATCGCTATAGTGGCGATGACCTTTGACCATATAGCATGGATGTGGGTTCCGGTGGTATCTCTGCCGGGACAGTGCATGCATATAATTGGGCGGATTACGGCACCGGTGATGTGTTATCTTCTGGCAGAAGGGTATATTCATACCCATGACATCAGAAAATACACGTTGAGACTGGGTTTATTTGCTGTGGTATCCGCCTTTGCTTTTTATTTGTTTGAGAGAAGGGCAGGAATGGCAGGCGGCGGAATTTCACTTGGCATGATATACACCTTATTTCTGGCGCTGCTTGCGATACGGATCTATGACAGCCATATAGGTGAGATAAAAAAGAGCTTGATTATAGCTGCTTTGTTTCTATTATCTCTGTTGGGCGACTGGGCTGGGATTGGACTTATATGGCCGCTCATGCTGTATGTGTACAGGGAAGATAAAAAGGCACAGCTTAAGCTACTGATGTATACGTCAACATTATTTGCAGCCTTGCTTGCGCTTGATGGTGCCATTTCCAACCCGGAATGCCCATATATATCGCTGTTTCAGTTCGGAATGCTGCCCGCAATTCCTCTTATTGGTGCTTATAACGGAGCTCTTGGTGGAAAAAGAGGAGGGAAATGGTTCTTTTATGTGTATTATCCTGCACATTTGCTGTTGATTTGTCTGGTTGATTATCTGTTATAAAGATGCCGGGGTCAGGACATGTTAATGTGATGTATTAGAGTATAACGTATTATATTTATGCTAAGCAATTCCATTGCACGGAACAGAATGTTCTTAGTAAGATATCTATGCTGATATTTAAAAACTGCGATATGCATAAATATACATAAAATATAAAATAAATGTATTATTATGCATTGACAGATAAATGAATAAGGTGTATTCTGTAGAGCAGAAAGCTAACATAAGGAGGCCGCCATGAATTTAAAAGGACGCGATTTTTTGACACTCAAGGATTTTTCTAAGGAAGAGATTATGTATCTTATTGATCTTGCAGCAGAGCTTAAGGACAAGAAAAAGAAGGGCATACCTGTAGATCATCATAGGGGAAAGAATGTTGCCCTTATATTTGAAAAGACCAGCACAAGAACCCGCTGTTCCTTTGAGGTGGCGGCACATGACCTTGGCATGGGTACAACCTATCTTGATCCATCAGGCTCACAGATTGGCAGGAAGGAGAGCATTGCCGATACGGCGAGAGTTCTAAGCCGAATGTACGATGGAATTGAATACCGCGGATTCGGGCAGAATATTGTGGAGGAGCTTGCAAAGTATTCGGACGTGCCTGTATGGAACGGACTTACCAACGAGTATCATCCTACACAGATGCTTGCGGACATGCTTACAATCAGGGAGCACTTTGGAAAGCTTGAGGGTATCAACTTTACATATATGGGAGATGCCCGCTACAATATGGGAAATTCACTTATGATTGCATGCGCTAAGCTGGGTCTTAACTTCACCGCATGCACCAATAAGAAGTATTTTCCTGATGAGGAGCTTGTTGAATTGTGTAAGGGATATGCAGCACAGTCAGGAGCGGCAATAACACTCACAGAGGATGTTGATGCCGGAACTAAGGGTGCAGATGTTATCTATACAGATGTATGGGTATCAATGGGGGAGCCTGCTGAGGTGTGGGAGGAGCGTATACATGACCTTCTTCCATATCAGGTTAACAAAAAGGCAATGGACAATGCCGGCCCACAGGCGGTATTTATGCACTGCTTACCTGCATTCCATGACCTGAAAACTACAGTCGGGGCACAGATACATGATAAATTCGGACTTGAAGAGCTGGAGGTTACCGATGAGGTATTCGAGTCCGCACAGTCGATTGTGTTTGACGAGGCGGAGAACCGCATGCATACTATAAAGGCTGTGATGGATGCAACGGTATAATTGGTTGGTCTGCTGCAGTCATATACGGATGGCACTGTGCACTGGAAAAAGCAATAATAATCGGGCTGTTTTATTTTAAGCAGTATGCAGACAGTTGCAAAAGCTTGAATTAAGGGAAAGCGTGAATTAAAGGAACACTTGAATTATGACACCGCGAATGGTATTATGTAAAATATCGCTTGCGGTGTTATATTTTGTTTATGAGGTATAGTGATTATAGTGGAGGTTATATGGCTTCAAAAAGAGAGAGAGCGTTTCGCAAGGTCAGGGTAGTAATAGATGTAGTGAATATTATACTCAGCATTGCTGTCGTGGGGATTACGGTCTATACTTTTATGGATGTGCATAACAGGATGCATATTTTTCCGGGGATTTTTTATCTGGGAGCGCTGATAAATGCCATAACAGGCGTAAAGCATGTGATTTCGGATAAACAGTGGCAGGGTATAGCGGTATTTATTTTTACATTTGTGCTTATAGCGGCAGGGCTGTTCTGTGGAAGAATAGTGTCGGCGAATGTGTAAAAGCGTTGATGCTTAGTGGATAGGTAAGAATTATTGCTTATAATTTGTGGATAAAGGTTGTAGTCGGAGGAATATAGTACGGATATGAAGGATAAAATATTGCAGGTGCTCAGGGAGGCTGATGATTTTATTTCAGGGCAGGAGATATGTAACAGGTTTTCTGTTTCGAGAACTGCCGTGTGGAAGGCAATAAAGCAGCTTCGCGATGAAGGATACAGTATAGAAGCAGTTAACAATAAGGGATACCGGCTGGAGGAGACACCTGATGTTATTTCAGCTCAGGAGCTTGGGAGTCTGCTTCATACACAATGGTTTGGAAAAGAGATTCTATATTTTGATTCCATTGATTCTACGAACAATGAATTGAAAAGGCAGGCGGAAAAAGGTGTGAAGCATGGACTGCTTGCGGTTGCGGAGGAACAGACAGCAGGCAGGGGACGAAGAGGGCATGCGTGGGTATCGCCGCCCGGAACAGGTATATGGTTCTCGTTTTTATTAAAACCGGAAATATCACCGGATAAGGCTTCAATGCTCACGATTGTGGCAGCCATGGCTGTATCGGGCGCCATAAGGGAGGTCACAGGGCTGGATGCGCAGATTAAGTGGCCGAATGATATAGTTGTCAACAAAAAAAAGGTGTGTGGCATGCTTACAGAGCTGTCAGCGGAGCTTTCATGTATCAATTATGTAGTTATCGGGATCGGTATAAATGCTAATATGAAGGAATTTCCGGATGAGATAAAGGATATTGCAAGCTCTCTTTATATCGAATCAGGTAAACATGTGAAGAGGGCATACGTCATAGAGGCGGTCGGGAGATATTTTGAAAAATATTACGATGCTTTTATCAAGGCAGGGGACTTGTCAGAAATAACAGATGAATATAATGCCATGCTTGCCAATGCCGGAAAGCAGGTGAGGATAATAGGCAATGATAAGGAAGAGATATATACTGCGGTAGGCATCAATCCCGAGGGCGGGCTTGTGGTTAAGGATGATGACGGAAATCTAAAGGAAATCCGCTCAGGTGAGGTGTCCGTGCGCGGATTATATGGGTACGTCTAAATATAATTGTATAAAATAAGATAGGGCAGAAGGGAAGGATTGTATGTACTACGAAGATGATGTGGTATTGTGCGTTTCAAATGCGTATGAGAAGAAATTTTATATGAACCCGGATTTCAATGGACTTCCGGACCATATTAAGAAGGAGCTCAAGATTATGTGCGTTCTGTTTACGGAGGATGTAGGGGGAATCATGATGCTTGAGTATGATGAGAACGGAACACTCCAGATTAAGACGGAGGCTGCGGAGGAGGATATCCTTTATGATGAGATTGGTGCAGCACTTAAAATAAAGCAAATAAGAAATGAGAAGGCAGACCTTTTACAGGCATTAGAACTCTATTTTAAGGTGTTTTTTCTTGATGAGGATGTGTAAAACAGTATTTGACGTGTGCAGGCACGGTATTATGTGCGCAGATGTATGGTGCCGGGTGTGAAATTTTAAGATTTCTGATTTTGCAGGTACATGAAAATTATGGGCAATAATAAGCCGGGGAATGGGGAAAGATATGTTATTAGCTATAGATATAGGAAATACTAATTTTACCGTAGGCGTATTCAAGGAGAGGGAGCTTCTGGCAACATTCAGAATAACCACGAAGCTGCAGCGTACATCGGATGAGTATGGAATTGTCTTTATTGAACTTATAAGGACAAGAGGACTTAGTCCGGCAGATATAGAGGATGTCATAATAAGTTCGGTAGTTCCGAATGTCATGCATTCTGTTGTCAATGCGATGAAAAAATATTTTAACAGACAGCCGATACTTGTCGGACCGGGAATAAAGACGGGAATCCGTCTGGCATGTGATAATCCGAGGGAGATTGGACCGGACAGAATTGTTGATGCGGTGGGGGCTTATGAGCTGTACGGAGGACCTGTTATAGCAATGGATTTCGGCACGGCTACAACCTATGACCTCATACTTGATGAGGGAGTATTTACGGCGGGAATCACCTCACCGGGACTTGGCACAAGTGCGCGCTCATTATGGAGCGATGCCGCCAAGCTGCCGGAGATTGAGATTGCCAAGCCTAAGAGTATCCTTGCAAAGAACACTGTGACGAGCATGCAGGCAGGACTTGTATACGGCTATATAGGACAGACCGAATATATAATAAAGAAGATTAAAGAGGAAGCCGGTATTGAGAACATCAGAACCGTTGCGACAGGAGGCTATGGGCGCCTGATAGCGGAGAATACCGACAGCATACAGATATATGACAGTGAGCTTACCTTGAAGGGGCTGCAGCTTATATACGCGAAGAACAGATAAGTGTAAAAAAGTATGTGACAGCAGACTTTTTTAAACAATGTAAAATGAGGAAGACATGAAGATAGGAAATGTGAACATTGAGAATAACCTTGTGCTTGCACCGATGGCAGGAGTTACCGACCTGCCGTTTCGTATTCTCTGCAGGGAGCAGGGCTGCGGACTTCTGTATACGGAGATGGTGAGCGCAAAGGCGGTTCTCTACAATAATAAAAATACCGAGGCTCTTTTAGAGGTGGAGCCTGAGGAAAACCCGATATCGTTGCAGCTCTTTGGCTCCGACCCGCAGATTATGGCGGACATGGCAAAGAGACTTGAGGAAAGACCATTTGATATATTTGATATCAATATGGGCTGCCCGGTGCCGAAGATTGTCAATAACGGTGAGGGTTCGGCTCTTATGAAAAATCCACTGCTGGTCGGACAGATTGTTGAGGCTATGGCGAAGGCGGTAAAGAAGCCTGTGACCGTAAAAATAAGAAAGGGCTTTAACGATGACATGATAAACGCTCCGGAGATAGCGCATATTGTCGAAGAATCCGGCGGAGCCGCGGTTGCGGTACACGGAAGGACGCGTGAGCAGTTCTATTCCGGCAAAGCCGACTGGGATATCATAAGGCAGGTTGTGGAGCGCGTGAACATTCCGGTAATAGGGAACGGCGATGTGTGCAGTGCGGAGGATGTGATTGCCATGGAGCAGCAGACCGGCTGTGAGGCTGTGATGATTGGGCGCGGTGCGCGGGGAAATCCATGGATTTTTTCACGCATAAATGAGTACCGCCGCACAGGTGTACTTCCACCGAAGCCGGATGTGGCTGAGATTAAGAGAATGATTAAAAAGCATGCACAGCTGCAGCTCAGGTACAAGGGAGAGTACCTTGGAATACGAGAGATGAGAAAGCATGTGGCATGGTACACGACCGGGCTTAAGGATTCGGCAGCACTCAGAAATGAGGTCAACCTCACAGAGAGCATGGATGAGCTTTTTGAGCTTCTCGATAAAAAAATGGTTGATTAAAATATGCTTTTGAAATAAGGATTCTGGTGTCAAAACATACCAATTTAATATAATGATGTTGGGGTCAAAACATGTGCTGTAAACTTAGCGTGTATAACGTATTATATTTATGCATATCACGACTTTTGGGAGAAGCTTAGATGTTCTTAGAACTCTGCTAAGTCCCCAGCCAAAAGCAGCACGGATGCTGCTTTAGAAGCAATGCATACGCGGATGTATGCCAGCTTCGGTGGCGGACACAAGAAACCTTTATCAGAGTTCTTAGAACATCTTGCTTCGGACAAGGGAGCTGATATGCATAAATATAATACGTTATACACTCGTACATTAAATTAGCATGTTTTGACCTCAACATCATATAATACGATATACACGGCTAAGTATATACGGCATGTTCTGGCACTCGAATAAACATTATTGTAATAATATTTGCTAAACGCATAATAATAAGCACACCGGGAAAATTGAATGGTTGACATTTGAGGTTGATTATATTATAATACGGTGCATTGAATGGGGGAATATACCCTAAAATAGCCGCGTTTAGCGGCATTTGTTATATAAAAATGGGAAGGTATAGGTGTTTTATTATGGCAAAGAAAATAGTCATGACATACGAAGGAATGAAAAAGCTTCAGGACGAATTACAGAGCTTAAAGGTAGATAGACGTAAAGATGTAGCGAAGAAGCTTCAGGAAGCCAGAGAGCAGGGAGACTTATCAGAGAACGCAGAGTACGATGCAGCTAAGGATGAGCAGCGTGACATAGAGACAAGAATAGATGAGTTAGAGGCAATTCTCAAAAACGTGGAGGTTGTTGTAAGCGATGATGTCGATATCGATAAGATAAGCATTGGCTGTACAGTAGATCTTCTTGATGTTGAGTTCGACGAGACATTAGAGTACAAGATTGTAGGCTCGACAGAGGCAAGCAGCCTCAGCGGCTATATTTCCAACGAGTCACCTCTTGGAAAGGCACTTATCGGTTCTAAGGTTGGACAGACAATCACTGTTGCAGCACCTGCAGGAGATGTAGCTTACAAGATTTTATCAATCAGAAGAACAGAGAACAATTAAACAAAGCATATTTCTGCAAGGAGGAAATAAGGTGGCAGAACAGAAGAATCCACAGGCACAGGAGAATGTCTCCAGCCAGAATATCAATGAGTTAATAAGAGTAAGAAGGGAGAAGCTTGCTGCGTTGCAGGAAGCCGGAAAGGACCCTTTTACAATCACTAAGTATAATCAGACACATCACACAGATGAGGTTAAGAGTCTTTACAATGACCATGAGGCTAAGCTTCTTGCAGGAAGGGTAAGACCTTCAACAGAGGGACTTGACGAGCAGCAGGCTAAGGATGTCATCAACGAGGACTACAACGAGAGACGAGCAATCATGGACGCAGACCCTATCGAGGTGTCCATCGCCGGACGTATGATGTTCAAGCGTGTTATGGGTAAGGCTTCATTCTGTAACATTGCCGATTTAAAGGGAAATATCCAGGTATATGTTGCAAAGGACGCAGTCGGCGAGGAAGCATACGCAGATTTCAAGAAGTCCGATATCGGCGATATCTACGGTGTTAAGGGATATGTTTTCAGAACAAAGACAGATGAGATTTCCATACATGCAGAGGAAATCACACTTCTGTCCAAGTCACTTCAGGTGCTTCCGGAGAAGTTCCACGGAATCACCGACACAGATACAAGATACCGCCAGAGATACGTTGACCTCATAATGAACCCTGATGTTAAGGATACATTTGTAAAGCGCTCAAAGGTCATCAGCACAGTCCGCCGTTATCTTGACGCACAGGGCTTCATGGAGGTTGAGACACCTATGCTTGTCTCCAACGCAGGTGGTGCCGCAGCAAGACCGTTTGAGACACATTTTAATGCACTTGACGAGGACTTAAAGCTTCGTATTTCACTTGAGTTATATTTAAAGAGACTTATTGTCGGCGGAATGGAGCGCGTTTACGAGATTGGACGTGTATTCCGTAACGAGGGACTTGATACAAGACATAACCCTGAGTTCACACTCATGGAGTTATATCAGGCATACACAGATTACCACGGCATGATGGATCTTACAGAGAATCTCTACCGCTATGTGGCTAAGGAGGTTACAGGTTCAGAGCTTCTTACCTACGGTGAGAATGTGATGGATTTATCCAAGCCTTTTGAGAGAATAACAATGGTTGATGCCGTGAAGAAGTATTCAGGCGTTGACTTTAACGAGATTCACACTCTTGAGGAGGCCAGGGCGGCTGCCAGGGAAAAGAACGTGGCATTCGAGGAGCGCCATAAGAAGGGCGATATTCTCAACCTCTTCTTCGAGGAATTCGTTGAGGAGCACTTGATTCAGCCTACCTTCGTTATGGATCACCCGATTGAGATATCACCTCTCACCAAGAAGAAGCCGGAAAATCCGGAGTACGTTGAGCGCTTCGAGTTCTTTATGAACGGCTGGGAGATGGCTAATGCCTACTCAGAGCTCAATGACCCTATCGACCAGAGAGCACGCTTTGCAGCCCAGGAGGAGCTCTTCGCCGCAGGAGATGACGAGGCTAACCACACAGATGAGGACTTCTTAAATGCCCTCAGCATCGGTATGCCACCTACGGGCGGAATCGGCTTCGGTATCGACAGAATGGTAATGATGATGACCAACAGCCCTGCAATCAGGGATGTGCTTCTCTTCCCGACGATGAAGAGTGTCGGTACAGACGCAGCTAAGAAGGCAGCAGCCAAGTCAGAAGCACAGGGCGGAGAGTCCGCAGAAGCAGCTTCAGCCGCAGCATCCAACAATAACGGATTTTTCACTGCAAATGAGAAGATTGATTTCTCAAATGTAAAGGTAGAGCCATTATTCGAGGAGGCAGTTGATTTCGAGACATTCTCAAAGTCAGACTTCAGAGCAGTTAAGGTTAAGGAATGCGTTGCAGTACCTAAGTCAAAGAAGCTTTTACAGTTCACACTTGACGATGGCACAGGAACAGACCGTACAATCCTTAGCGGAATCCATGCTTTCTATGAGCCGGAAGAACTTGTTGGAAAGACACTCATCGCTATCACCAACCTCCCTCCAAGAAAGATGATGGGAATTGAATCCTGCGGTATGCTGCTTTCAGCAGTAAACAACCTCAAGGATTCGGAGGATGAAGAGCTTCATCTTCTCATGGTTGATAACCATATTCCTGCGGGAGCGAAGCTTTACTAAAAATACACCAATCTTACGCCAAACGATGCGGAGCTTGATGTAAGAAAAGATTATAATGATTTTGAATCAGACGATATGACATATGAAGCCCCATTGGATAGAGAAATCTGTCCGGTGGGGCTTTATGATTTTGATGCATTTATTCGCGGAGTGGTTTTGTCTGGTAGTTGGTGTAGCGGATTGGAAGGAAAGAGTTCTGATTTGGATGTGGTTGTTGTGCTATGTGGTAATGAAAGAGAAGATGATTTGTTCAACCTGTTTCATGATGATAAATTTTCCATTGGTGGAATATGTGTCGATATTAATCCAATCACAGAATATAGAATCGGAACGCTGGAGGAATATCTGCCTGGAGTGGAGAGGTATTTGGAAGAGAAACGACAGAAGGAGAAGAAGTCTGAGATTTAAGTGAAGTACGAAAAAGTGGATAAGGGTAGTAAGAAGAAAAAAGCAAATGTGAGATAAGAATAGTTAAGTAAATGAGCGAAGTTGTGGCTATCAGTGGCTGTGACTTCGCCCGTTTTTGATATTGACCATTATGCAATATTTATCTCGAATTCAAGCATAAGATGACCAAAATTATTTATAAAATAAGTATATTGGATTGGGTGCGTTTGCTTTAGCTTTTGATATCTATTACAGTGGGAAGGTTCTAAATGAACACCAAAACCGCAATACATACAACCATTTCTGCTATAGCCCATCTCATAAAGCTTTGGAATTGTTACGTTATATTTGGAGATGTATTTGAGGATGTCTTCATCTGTCCAAAAAGACAATGGGCGACTTTGATTATCATTTCGTTCGTGAAATACGTTGCATCCATATTCTAACCAATCTTTTTCGCGTTGGTAACTTTCGGAGGCAAGAATGCCTAAGATGGTGCATTCTAGTCCTAGTTCTTTTGCTTTTCGACGAAGAGGCTCTTTTTTTAGTTTGTCACAGCACTTATCTGAAATTGGTAATTCTTTGTATTTATCATATTTTTTAAAATTACGGTTAATGTAATTTTGCGAATTTTGCTTTGTGCGTTCAGAAAGAGCATGCTGATATGTTCTTATGGCACTAGATACCCGTTTGGAAAACATCGGATATCCATATCGTTCAACTACTTTTTTAAATGTCCAAAGTTCTCCGTGGCAATCTATGGGAAGGACAGTAATAATGTTTGTGCCGTTTTTTTCCTTTTCCCATTTAATATGCTGAATGGTTTCGGGATATTCATTTGTTGTATTTGCAAACAAGTGCAAAATATTTGGGTACATGCTTTTGGCAATGTGGGAAAGAACGGTTGAATCTTTTCCGCCGGAATATGAAATGTATACTTTATCAAGTCCAAATTCCATGACAGCACATTTTATCAGATATTTTGTTTGAATAATCTTGGACTCAAGATTCATTTCGCGCAATGATGCTAATGTATGTCTGCGTTCAGAGAGATATGTAGTGTGTTCAGTACCACACGTTATACAGTATCTGTGATCTGAGGGATAAACATTATCAGCAGTAAGTTCTTCTAAGCATTTTTTACAAACCATTTTTGTTTTTCTCCTCTTAATAATGTATAAAACTAACAAAAAGTTTGTATTTATTATATAATACAAGAATATTGTTAGTCAAGCATTAAATACATAATATTATTGTTTTTATTGCTATTTTTGTGTATAATTTGTATTTAGTATAACTGTACACACTGGTTGGATTATGCCATTTTGTATCATTTACTATAATGGAGTATGAAAGACATGCAAACAATAGGAAAACGATTAGCAGAAATAAGAAAAAGTAAAAAATACAAACAGACAGAGCTGGCTGAAATGTTAAATGTTTCGCAGCAAGTTATTAGTAATATCGAAAGAGGTGTAACAGCACCGGATATTGAGCAACTTAAAAGATTTGCTGACATTTATAATATATCGCTTGATAAGTTGGTGGGCAGAGAGTTTTTTGGCGATGATGCAGATGATGTGGAACGAAAAATTATAAGTTATATCAAACAAATGGACGACGAAGGAAAGGAGCTGAGCCTTGGTCTATTAAGTCAGGTAGCTCAGCATCGAGGTAGCAACGATGGCAACGAATAGTTATTTTAATGAGAATACGCTAGAAGAGCTGATAGAAGAAATAAAATATGTTTATCAGTCAGATAAGCGTCCTTGGGTAATTGGCTATAGTGGAGGAAAGGATTCTACAACCGTCGTTGAATTGGTGTATAAGATGTTGCTGATTCTTCCTAAAGAGGAGAGAAACAAGAATGTTTATATTGTTTCCTCAGATACACTTATTGAGAATCCATTAATAAAGATATATCTCGGTAAGATGAATAAACTTCTTGGAGAAGCAGCGGTAAATGATGAATTACCAATTATTTCAACAATGGTAACACCACCGGCAGACAATTCATTTTGGGCAAATGTGATAGGTAGAGGATTTCCTACTCCAAGAATGAATGGAACATTTAGATGGTGTACAGACAGATTAAAGATAAATCCTAGCGCTGATTATATTAGAGATGTAATAAAAAAAGAAGGCGAAGAAGTTGTTGTGCTTTTGGGAGTTCGAAAAGCTGAGAGCGAAGCACGTAGAAGACGAATTGAAGGAAGAGAACTTGCAAATCGTCTTATGAATAGACACGAAACTATTCAGGATGCATATGTATATAACCCGATTGTTGAATTAACTACTGATGACGTTTGGGATGTACTGTTAAAACTTGATGGTGGAAAAACTCCTTGGGGATCAAATAACAATGAACTTGTGGCATTGTATGCGGATGCAGATAGTGGAGAGTGTCCTTTTGCTGGCGTTCATGCAGGTGGTCAGACACAGTCTTGTGGTAATTCAAGATTTGGATGTTGGGTTTGTACTGTTGTTAAAGATGATAAGTCTTTGAATGGATTCATCAGAAGCGGACATCGTGAATTAATTCCATTGGCTGAATTCCGAACATGGATTATGAGTATTCGTGACAAAGACGAATATAGAGAGAAAAAGCGTAGGAACGGAACCGTTTACGAAACAAAGACCGGGGAAATGGGATACGGTCCATTTACCTGGGAGGCAAGAAAACTTATTTTGACAAAACTGATAGAGACTCAGCAACAGATGGGATATGAACTGATTACCTTGGAAGAACTTAAGGCAATAGATGAAATTTGGGATGATGAGTTAGATTTATCAAGACGTACATTAGTCGAATTATACGAAGAATTAACCGGGGAAAGATTACCTTGGTATCAGTATAAAGAACCACTTGTTGATAAAGAGACTGTTGATGAATTGGAAAGATTGGCAGCAGTGAATGATGTACCATTTGACTTAGTTAGAAATATTATTTTGTCTGTTTACCATAATAAGAATTTTTCTAACCAAAGAATTATGAAAGACGCAATGGAGCGCTTGCTTAATCAGCAATGGCTTCATCATGAAATCCTAAAGGAGATTGAAGATGAAAATAAATAAAATAGTGTTATACAATTTCAACTCCTATGAGGGATTGAATGAGTTTGATTTTACAAGTGATGATAGTAAGAAAAATATTATTCTGATTGGTGGAAAGAATGGTGCAGGAAAGACATCGTTGTTTACTGCCATAAAAATCGCTTTATATGGACCGTTGTCTTTTGGATATGTAGGCGTTAATCCGAAGTATATTGCAAAAATAAAAGATTGCATTAATTCAAAGGCTTTTCAACAAGACGTAGTAGAGTCACGCGTTCAGATATCTGTATCTTTAATGGTTGAGCGAGAAGTTAAAGAGTATGAGATAACCAGAGAGTGGGATTATACGAAACAAAAGCTAGAAGAGAAATACTATGTTAGAACAGATGGTTGTTTGTTAGATGAACAAGAATTGTCATATTTTCAGAATTATTTGCAGGGGATGATTCCACTAGATTTGTTTGAATTCTTCTTGTTTGATGGAGAAGAAGTGGGAAGTATTTTCTCAACAAGTAACTACAATTCATATGTAAAGAATGCGATTTATACATTATGCGGATTAGATATCTTTGAAATTATTCGCAAGTATACTACGGGATATGCAGGTAAAGCAGAAAGTACAGATGAAGAAGAGATATATGCGCAGTATGAAGAGCTGCGAAAAAGTACTGAAGAAATAGAGACAAGCTATACAGAACTCTTGGCTCAAATTGAGGCCGATAAAGATGAGCTAGAAAAGGTTGAGACGGAATTAATGGAGGTTGAAACAGCATTTAAAAATGCTGGCGGAATAACTGAAGTTGAGCGTCAAGCACTTTTAAAAGAATTCTCGGAGATGGAGCATACAAAAACAGAAGCTCTTACAAAAATTAAAATGTTCGTTGAAGGTTTAATGCCATTTTTTATTCTTCGGGATTTTACAGGAAGAATTTCTGACCAGTTAGATTTTGAGGAAAAAGGCGAGATTTATTATTATATTCAGCAAAAATTAAAGAAACAGGAAATAAAGAATACACTAAATGAGAATCAGGAAGTTAGTGATGCTGCTGTTGACGCATTGATGGAGTTTTTACTGAAGAAATTCGAACCGAAAGGATTCAAAGAAGGTGCACAGCCTGTTCATGATCTTTCTAAGGAGGATTCTGGAAGAGTTAATGCAATGATTTCAGCAATTGATGATTTCAATGTTGAGGCCATGGTTAAACTAGTTGGAAAAAGAAAAGCAGCAGCCGATAGAACTATGGAAATCAATCGTATTCTAAAAAGTGCAATGAAAGATGAAGATGCAAGAAGATTTGCTGAAAAAGAGAATGTGTTACTGAAAAGGGAAACTGAAATTTCATCGAGAATTCACAAGTCTGAGATGCGTTTAAATACAGTGAAAGAAGAGCTGACAATTGCGATTCAGCAAAGAAATCATGCGTTCCAAAGCATCAAGGATAAGGCTCAGAATAAACATGTATTTAAATTAAGCACCGGCTTATCGAAGATGATGGGAATGATGCTTGAGAACAAATCTGAATCGATTAAGCGAGAACTTGAAAAGCTTATTGTTCAGAATTTGCAGCGCATATACAGAAAGAATAATTTGATTACCCATATTGAGATAGAAGATGATTTCCAATTCAATCTTTATCAAAATGTTAAGTACAGTACAACAGAGCTGCTTTATTTATTAAAGAATCTTGGAAAAGAGGTGTTTGCTCAGGAGATTGGAAAGCAGGGTATGAAACTGCTGTGTGATGAATATAAAGTTGATACAGTGCCGCAGTTGCAGCAGGCAATAGAGGCTGAAAAGAAGAAAAAAAGTCTTGATTTATTTAAGCGTATTGACATCAGTCGCTTGTCAAAGGGAGAACGACAGATATTTATTTTGTCTTTGTATTGGGCAATTATTGAATTATCCGGTCAGGATATTCCATTTATTATTGATACTCCTTATGCACGTATTGATGCTAATCATAGAAGAGAGATATCAGAGAAGTTTTTCCCTAATATCAGTAAGCAGGTAGTTATTCTTTCAACAGATGAAGAAATCAATGAAGAGTATTACGAGATTATCAAGCCTTATATAGCAAAGGAATACCTTCTAATAAATGATGAAAGTCAAAACAGAACTACTGTTGAAAACCATTATTTTTTTGAGGTGTAAGCAATGATTTTTAGATTAAAAACTTCAAAGAGAACTCAGGAAATATTCCAAGAGTTGGAAAATAGAACAAATTATAAGCCGTACACTTTAGTGAAACATGCTATAGCATGGTCGCTTAAGGAGAATACCTCTGTGGCTGATTATGAATCGGATTCTGATGGACTGGATCTCAATAGACAGACAATTACAGGAGATAATGAAACATACTTTAAGGTGTTAATTGAGGAAGTTGAAGGCAGATATTTACCGGAAGAAGAATTCTTTCCTAAATATGTAAAAGCGCATATTGATAGAGGAAGTGAGTTGTTACTTGATATGTATAATCATGCAGGGAATATGGACAAATATATACTTCAAGTATTAGGAGTGGGTGATACCGTATGATTTATTTTGATAATAGCGCAACATCTCCTGTGGATGAAGAAGTGTTGGATGCAATGCTACCTTATCTTAGGGAAGAATATGGAAATCCTTCAAGTAAATATTACTGTAAGGCTGTTAATGCTCATAATGCGGTAGAAGATGCACGTGCCAAGGTCGCAAAGCTAATTGGAGCAAATCCAGAGGAAATTATTTTTACAGCAGGGGCAACGGAGAGTACTAACTTTATCATCAAAGGGTATATGGATTATCGCCGGTATTACGGTGATGGAAAGAATCATATCATCACATCGGTTGCTGAGCATAAGGCTACTTTGAATACCTGTAAGTATCTCAATGGAGATATGTATTCAAATAATGACCCGACATTAACTTTGTTTGGTGGGAAAAAAACAGTGGACAGAGGATATGAGGCTTCCTTTGTTGGTATAACTGAAACTGGTGAAATCTTGGCTGCAACAATAGACGAAGCAATTAAGAACAATACAGCTATGGTATCTGTCATTTATGTGAATAATGAAGTTGGAACCATTAGTAATATTTCTGAAATTGCTAAGTTGTGTGCAAAGAAAGGGATTGCAATTCATTCTGATTTGACACAGGCCATTGGAAAAATGGCAATAGATGTTCACGGTTTGGGTATAGATTTTGCATCATGTTCGGCACATAAAATCTATGGCCCTAAGGGAGTTGGTGCCGCTTTTCTAAAGAGTGATGCATATGGCATTCCACCTATTACAGCCTTCATGCATGGCGGAGAACAGGAGAATGGTTTTAGGGCGGGAACTTTGGCTGTTCATAATATTGTTGGATTTGGTAAGGCTGCAGAAATCGCATTAAGAGATTTGGCTGCAAATGAAACAAGAATTTTAAGCCTTGATCAGATGTTCATTGCTGGTGTAGCGGCAATACCGGCTATCTCTTTGACAAATAAATCAGATAATAGATTGCCTGGAATTATAAGCATAGTGGTTGATAAGAAGGATTTTAATAACGAGAGATTTATTAAGCGTATTAGTGATAAAGTTGCTTTGTCAACTGGCTCTGCATGTAGTGCAGGGGAGCCTTCATATGTAATAACAGCATTAGGATTGGAAGATAAGGTTTCAAAGGTGTTACGAATATCATTAAACAAATATACAACAGAGGAAGAAGTCAATCGGCTGATAAAGATATTGAGAGAAGAATTGTAGAAGGTGAGCTTATGAGAATTGTTGATGCATTGATTGAAGTTCTTAAGGAAAAAGAGAGTTTAACATGTACAGAAGCGTACAAAATGATTAAAGAGAGGAACTTGTATCAATTTGGAGCAAAAAATCCTGAAGCGGTGGTTAACGGTAAACTACGACGACATTGCGAGGGACTAAACTTTCCCAGTGCTTCACCGGTTAAGTATTTTAAGATAGTTGGTCAGAAAGAAACTAAAAATCTTTACGCGTTGATTAATGGGGAGCAAGAAGAATTCGAATGTAAGAAAGAACGTAAAAAAAATGCAAAGGCAGTATTAGAAGATGACTTGTTACCAGAGGAAAAGATCAATCTTACGTATTTGTTTTACAAGAATAATATCAAGCGACAAATCTTGAATCATATATTAGAATGTCATCCTAGTTTCTTTGAACAACTGGTGCTTAATTTATTGCTTGAGATGGGGTACGGATTTGATGAGTTGTCTGGTCGTGTATTGGGTAAATCTCATGACGGCGGAATAGATGGAGTGATTTATGAAGACAAGCTCGGATTAAGCAAGATTTATATTCAAGCAAAAAAAAATGACAGTAGTAACGCAATTGGACGCCCGTTATTACAAGCCTTTGTAGGTGCTATGCAGGATGTTCAAAAAGGTGTATTTATAACAACATCTTCTTTTACAAAAGAAGCAAGAAATTATGCTGAGAAACAGCAGCAGAAGAGTTTGAAGCTTATAGATGGAGATTTGCTCGCAGAACTGATGATTAAATATGGAATTGGCTTAGAAAAAGTACAGACATACACGGTATATAAGATCAACGAGGATTTCTTTGAGTAATACATATCGGGGGTAAGCATCATGGCGATGATGATAGATAAAAAACCTGAATATAAAGGCGAAGGTAAAGTATGGGAGAGTCTTTCTGATAATTTACCAGGAGAGGCTATTGTATACAATAGTCGTGAGATTAACGGAAGAGAGTTTGATTTCTGCATTCTAATGAAGAATGTTGGAATGATTATTATTGAGGTAAAAGGCTGGCTGGCAGACAGTATCTTTGATGTGGCTGGAGTAGATGAAATAATAATTCAGGGATATGACAAACCTGAGAAATCTCCAAAGAAACAAGCAAGGGCTTACAGGTTTGGATTACTAAATTTAATAAGCGACAAATACAATGTTAGTCCATTGATATTTGATTTGGTTTGTTACCCTTTTATTTCAAAGAAAGAATATTACAATAAAAGGTTAGATATTGTATCTGAAGAGACACTTACTCTTTTTAAGGAAGATTTGTCAGACCCGATTCGTTTAGGTGATAAGTTGCTTAACGCATATAATCAGTGTAAATCCATCCCTCATGCTGAAATGGATGATGATTTGATGGGGAAAATCAGACAGCACTTTGAACCTCATTTTCAGATGAAAAAGCCTTTAGAACTCAGCAATCAAGTTCCATATTCGGTGGTAGTTGCCAATGTCAAGAAACTTGCAAAGAAGCAGATTCATGATATCGTAGATAGCTATTTGAAAGGTACAAAAACAATTATTTTTGTTTCTTCTGAAGAAATGGCAGATTCTATTCTTTATGTTTTAGGGGGCGAACTGAACGAAAAAGGTGTATTAGCAGAAAAGAACAATCTTAAATTACAAAAAGATGCCGAAAATGAATTTGCTATAAAGAATAACGAGTTTAGGATATTTAATTTAGAATTGTATGTAGTAGAAGCCTTGACAGATATGCTGGAAGAAACTGCAACAATTTATGAAGGTGACTGTTCGTTTGAAGAAAAACAACTGTTAGAAAAACTAGCAGAGAAAAGTACATTTAATATTCAGCAGTATTTTATCGAGCACGCATCACCAGAAAAGAACATTTTGGTAAGAGCAGGAGCAGGAACCGGAAAAACATATTCAATGGTTTCAAGAATTGCTTTCCTCTGCAATAAATATGAAAATCCAACAGTCAATTTGATTGAGGATGTTGCTATGGTTACCTTTACAAACGATGCGGCAGACAATATGAAGAATAGACTGAAGCAGATGTTTATAAACTATTTCGTATTAACATCTAATCCTAAGTTTTTGAAATACATTGAAGATACTGATTTCATGTGTATTTCAACGATTCATAAATTTGCCCGTGAAATTATTAAGGAAGCATCCATGCAAATGGGATTAGGTGAGAATTTTACAATTACCTCTGGTGATTATATAAAAGAGCAGATATATGAAAAGTATTTAAATGATTTTATTGCAAAGAAAGAGGCAGAAAATCCAAATTTTATCAATGAAATAAGGTTGCCTTTGTATCAATTAAGAAGAATGTTGATAGAGTTTTCAAACCAGCTTTATAACAAGAGTATTGATATAAAAAAAATCAAAGCTGAGGAGTTAGGACAGGCTCCGGGATTGCTTCCTTTTTTTAATGAAATAATAATGGAAGTTATTATTACTGCAGAAATAGAGTATGAGATTAGAATACAAGAAAGCAATAAGATTGATTTAAGGGAAACAATGATTATTCTGAATGATGTTGTTAACCAGAAAGATAAAGAAAAAACACATTTAGATTATAGATATATTTTTATTGACGAATTTCAGGATACCGACGACACACAGATAGATTCTTTTTTGAAGATACAACAGCTTATAGGTGAGAATTGTAATTTGTTTGTTGTAGGCGACTTGAAACAGAGTATTTATCGCTTCCGTGGTGCGACAATTAGTGCTTTTAAGAGATTAAATGCGTCTCCTGATAAGTGGGAAGAACATACAATAAATACGAATTATAGAACAGATTCCAGATTACTCGAAATAATGGATGAGATTTTCCAAGTAATGGGAGCCAGTGATTGGTTGCCGTACACTTTTGATGCAGATCATTTGGTAAGTAATCTAAGTGTTGGGGCTAAAGAAGAGGAGCTGTTTGAATGCGTTTCATTCCATGGAAAAAATGATGAACAATTTAAAGTTTTACTTGGATTACTAAAGAGAGAAAAAGAAAAAATTATTGAATTAGAAAAGACAAGAATGTTAAGCAAAGAGGAAAAGACAATCGCTATACTCGTAAGAGAAAATTGGCAGATTGAAACCATCATAAAAGGATGTAAAGAACTGGATGAAGAGATAGAAATTGAAACAAAAGTGGGCGGAGATTTATATCAGTTAGATTCCACGATTGATTTTTGCAAGTTACTTATGGCGTTGACAAATCCTGATGATCCAGTATACCTTGTTAACTTTATAGAATCAAATTATGTAGATATGCCACTCTGGTATCAAGGGCTTCAAAATGAGGAAAAGAATGTTCAAACAGAGAAGCTGGTTGAAGCTTTAGATAAGTATTTCATGGCACGAATGAATAAGTCTTGGAACGGATTAGTAGCGTATGTACAGGCAAATCCGGTTTTGGTTGTTCTTAAGACAATATTTGAAACATTGCAGCCTTGGAACCAATATAGCGATGATATTGATAAGCAAAGATTTTATAAGTCCAATTATGAGCTTTTGATTGAGAAGATTATAAAGTCATATAGCGTTGATTACTTGACGTTAACAGTTATTGCAAACTCTATTCAGATTAATATTTTTACAAAGCAGCAAGAACTTGCCAGAACTGTCGCAGAGGATGAAACGGGAATTAAGTTCCTGTGTACAACTGTACATAAGGCCAAGGGATTGGAATATGGAACAGTAATATTACCGTTTACAGCTCAGGCTATTGATAATCTGAAAAAGGCTAATACGGATGTAAATTACAGTAATTCGAAGTTGGCGTATTCGATTAAGGTTGATGAAAATAAAAAGGATTGTAATTCGAATTATGATTCGCAGGAAGAGATTGGACAACGAATCTGTGAGGAAGCACGAATTCTTTATGTCGCATTGACGAGAGCAATAAGAAATTGCATCTGGATGAAGGATGCAGATAAAAAATCCAACATGAGCTGGAGTAGGTTTTTGGAGGTATAAGGGATGCCGTTTTCTATTTATACATACAGCAATCCATATGAAATAAATAAAGAATTATACTGGGATTCCATAAAGAATTGCCCTCATTTTTGCGTGTCACAGACAATGGCAAACGGAATGATGGGAACCTATGAAGAGATGCCAGCCGGTAAAGTGTCTACTGTTGAGAACTTGGTAAAAGGACTTTTCTCTTATTGGGAGAGTAGTGAATGCAAAATCAAGCAGTATACTGTGATAGACGAAGCTATCAATAGATTGAATATTGCTGAAAACGAAGAAAAGATTAAGCAGTCATTGAGATTCAACAGAAAACAGCTCAGCAATAGTTTGCGTATTTTGTTTGAGTTGGATATGAGCATTGAAGAAATGCGGACTGAATTGATGACTGAAGAACAACGTCATCTGGTTGAACTATACAGAATAATAAGAAAATCTGATTTGGTTCAGGATTTTACGTTGAAAAGACATTTCTCTGAGAGTGATATTGAAAATGCAATTTGTAAGGGAATGAAACTTGAGCGTGAAGAAGCTGACATAAGTGCTGTTGATGTGGATACGATTGTAATTCATGGAGTACATCAGTTTTCACCAATGATTCTTCAAACGCTTGAATTGGTGGCGAAATATAAAAGAGTGATTCTTTTATTTAATTATCAGCAGCAGTATAAGAATGTATATCAAACATGGATAGATGTATACTCATCATTTGATTTACCTATTAAAAGTCAGTTTACTAATGAATTTAAGCCTAATCCATTGCTGGCAAATAGTTATGAGGGGAATCTATTAGCAGACAGAATGGCAAATTTAATAGAGGGACATCCAGAAGAAAATGAAGAAGAATGTCCTTTTGAGGTGATGGAGTTTGATAACAATACAGAATTTGCCAGCTATGTTGCAGGTGTGTTTGAGGATGCATTGAAACGCCAGGAAAGAGATAAAGATGCAAGAAGATCAACTCTGTATTATATGCAGGAACAATTCTATGCGGCTAATAATAGTGTAAATAACATTCTCAAGATTTATTATCCTGAACAATTTGGTGAACGTCATTTCTTGACATACCCGATTGGTCATTTTTTCCTTTCCATCACCAATATGTGGAATGCAGAGGAAGGTGGCATTCAAATTGAAAATATGAATGATATTGTTGAATGCTTGAATTCTGGATTTATAAAGGAGGAAACGCCAGGAAAGCTTTATTCCATTTTCAATAGAACAAAAGAGTTCTTTATACGTGCGGAGACAATAGAACAGATAACAGATTTATTAGGAAAACTTAAAAAGAGAATTGGTAAAGCAGCGAAGGATACAACTGAAAGACGCATAGGAAGCAGATTGGTATACTTTGACGTTACACCGGAGGAGATAGATACACTTGTTGCAGCTTTGGAACAGTTGGATCAGATTACAAAGCTTTTTTATGCTGATTTCGAGGATACAGAGAATAACTTTAAAAAGTTTTATAGGAGAATAAAAGAGTTTCTTGAAACAAGAATACTTGAGGCGGAAGATCTGGAGGATGAGTTTAGAGATGTGGTAAAGCGTGTCCTCATTCGCTTGGAAGAAATAGATAAAATTGATGCTACCGGTTCATTTGATGTTCTGAAAGAGACGATGGCATATTATCTGAAACAAGAGGCTAAGAAGGGAATTAGTGCCAATTGGATTGTCAGAGATTTTGAGCAAATCGATGGCGATATATTAAAGAGCAAAAAACAAAATAAAGATATTGTATATCATTTTGCGTGTCTTTCAGATAATGATATGAACGTGACTCGTAGAGATAGATTTCCGTGGCCTTTGGATGTAACTTTCTTTGAAGTTGCGCAGTATCCTATTGATTGGAAGTATCAGGTTTACGTTAAATCCAGAAGAGAATATAAGAATTTCAAACGATATGCAATGATATATGGTCTCCAGTTTAATAGGGTTAAGTTTAAATTAAGTTATGTGAAAAATGTTGATGACAAAGAGAATGAGATGTTTTATTTGCTTAAAATTCTTGGGGCAAAGAAAGCGTATCAAAAAACAGAACCCGTTAGAGCATTGCCAGAATCAGTAAGTAATTTTCATTTCGATATTGATACAGCTAATAACTATGGACAATATGATTTATATCGTTATCGGATTTGCAAATATAGATTCCTTTTGGAATCTACAATAGAAAAGAGAGCAGTGTTCAGGGATCATTTTCTACTTTTAAAATATATGGAAATATTATTGGAGAATGCAGCAAGAGTAACTCTTCAAGGCCAGATTGCCACGAAAGATATGTTGCTTGACACTTTGAATGATGAATATAGAAAGCTAGAACGAAAGTTTGAGTTCGTAAAAGATATGCATACTGAGCGTATGGACATTATTACTAATGCGAAAAATTATTTACAGAAAAGTGTATTACGGAACAATACAACATTTCCTATGATAAGTCCGACAGATGATACATATATGAAAAAAAGAGAAGAGTTTATATATCTTCAATTAGGCAATGGTGATGGAAACTTCTCAGGATATTTCAAGGAAGCTCATAAAGGGGAAATAGAGACGAGGTTAAGTAGTAATTGGGTTAATGCAGCTGGTTACGCAAAATCTTGTGATGAGTGGTGCCAGTATTGTGCTGTAAGAGAGATTTGTTTAGAACCATATAAGTACGAAAGAAACTAACGATGAAAGGGTGGGACTATGTTACTAGAGAAGATGTATGTGCGCTGTCCGATTGATCATGACATGATTAATCCGCGTGATTTTTTGATGGGGCAAATTACCAAAATAGATAGCTTCGCAGACACTGTGGAGGTTGTGTTTAACGACCCATTTAATTACCGAGTGTACTACGCCAACTTCCCGAAAACCGCTCCGCTTCCAATCTCAATGGTGCAAAGATGTCAGTTTTTTGTTGGTTCAATTGTTCTTTATGAGAAAGAAAAGTATAAGATTGTTTCCTGCGTAAAAAAGGAAGATGTATTTTATGATTATTATATTGAGAATCTGTATGACAAGTCATTAATTTGTGCTCCTGAAAATAGAATTACAGCTCCTTTTACAGTTGGCAAGGTTGATCCGGCTTCTCAGCTGCAACATTATGAATTTCAAAATCCTTGCTGGTTGTTTGGCAGAAGTATTGTTACAAAGACAATGAATGTTCTTGATAATTCAATTATGGGATTTAAGGAGTTAGCAGGATGTAAGATTTTTCTTATGCCACATCAGCTTAAATCGATTATGAGATGTCTTCAGGAAGAAGTTTGTAGATATATGTTAGCTGATGAGGTTGGTTTGGGTAAAACCATTGAGGCTGCATCAATTTTGAAAATCTTCTTCTCAAGGCATAGTGATGTTAACGCATTGATTGTTGTTCCAAAATCATTGTTAGAACAATGGAAAACAGAATTGTTCTTGAAATTTGACCTGTATGACGGCAAAAACGAGAACAATAATTTTATTACGTTTGCAGAGTTGGAGACAGCTTCAGATCAAGAATGTAAAAAACATTGGGATTTTACAATAATTGACGAAGCACACAGATTGTTAAGATATAAGGCATACTACGATTCTTTTCATAGATTAAGTCGTAATACCGATAATTTGCTTTTGTTAAGTGCTACACCAGTTCAGCAGAAGAAATCTGATTATTTGGATTTACTTCGTTTGATTTTGCCGGAAAAATACGATTCATGTACAAAAGAGCAATTCGATGAGTTGGTTGAAAAACAGGGCAATATTACTAAAGCAGCAGTAATGGTACTATCAAATATTGAGGATTTAGATGAGGTCATTAGGGACTCATTAGAAGCAGAAGAAGATCCACACGATAATGAAGACAGTGAGGATTTTTACGAAGATATTTTGAGCGGCTTTAGAAAGCTTTATAAAATTGTCGGAGATGAAATGCTCAAAGAGATGTATGAGAAAGCAGATTTTGATGGCGAAGATTTGGGACTACATAATTTTAAGGTTGCCATTTCATATTTGTGTGAAAATTATCAGATTGAAAAGAACATAATCAGAAATAGAAGAGATACGCTTGAAGATTTACCGGAGCGACAGCTGGCTTCGCTGCCATATGTGTTGGATCCAGATAAGAATTTTTATGAATATGGTGCATACCAGGATTTAGTGGCATGGATTACTGAAAAGGAATTAACTGAGGAGGAGTTTGAAAAGATATTCAAACCTCTTTTTGGAGCGTTCTTTAGTTCACCATGGGCATTTGAGCAGCAGGTTAATCTTTTGGAAACAGATGGGGTTATTATACCGGATAGCTTAAAAGATAATCTGCGTAGATGGAAAATGTATGAGCAAGATATTGCCGACAATATAGTTGATGTGCTGGATGAACCCGAAGAACATACTTCCAGAATAGTGCGGACTATGTATTATCTCGATGAATATGCAACTGATTCGAAGGTTGTGTTATTTACAAATTATAAAGAAACCTTTGAATTATATGCAGAAATGCTTGCCGATTTCTATACGAAGGATGGTTTCAGCTGTTTTAGAAGAGGTATGTCTGCAGATGAATTAGAGGTTAATGTTTGTAAATTTCAAAATGATAGGAATTGTACCATCATGCTTTGTGATGAGTCAGGTGGAGAAGGTAGAAACTTTCAGTGTGCAGATTATGTGGTACATATTGATTTGCCATGGGATGCAAATGCGATAGAGCAGAGAATTGGTCGACTGGACCGTATGGGAAGAGAAAATGGAAGACCTATTGTGTCGGTGGTTCCGTATGCAGAAGAAACATTAGAAGAGGAATTGTTTAGATTTTGGGATAATGGCTTGAAGATATTTAATCATTCATTGAGTGGATTAGAAATTATCATGAATGATATTAATAATGCGATAATATCTGCCATCATTAAAGATTTCAGATTTGGATTAACAAATGAAATACAGAATGTAATTGATAGATCGGCAAGACTTAAAGAAGAAGTTCGAGAAGAACAGCATTTTGATACAGCTGCTTATATATATAGACCGATGAATCAGGAATTAATCAGTTTGGTTAAGTATTACAACCGCAATGAAAATAAAATGTTTGCAGACGCAATGCTTAAGTGGGCAATGCTTTCTGGATTTAGGGATGTCGTGGAAAGAGATGAAGTTATAAGTTTTAATGATAATTCGTTTTCAACAAAATCAGCCGAAAACTCATTGCTAATTCCGCCGAATTGGGATTCGTATTTTGCACAGAGGCAAAATCAATTTATTAGTAAGATACATGAGTTGCGACAAGATAAGCAAGATAAGAATACATCCCATTATAGTCGATCAATTGATGGCACATTTAGCAGAAAGAAAGCAATTGAAAATGACTATATTCATTTCTTTGCACCAGGAGATGACATATTTGATTGTATTGTTGACAATGCCATGAGATCTTGTAGAGGTCAGGCAGCTGCCTTTGCAATGAAGGCAAGTATTAATTGGACTGGTTTTATTTATACATGGTCACTGTATCCTAATGAAAGATTATTGATTGAAAAGCGAGTTCCGCTTTCGTATTTGAGTGCATTCAGAAACTATTTGGCTGTTGAACAAGTACAGGTACCTGTAAGAATTGGTGCAGAGGGTGATATTGCGGATGAAAAGGTTATAAGAGAGTTCAACCTTATGTTGCAACGCGATTTTGAAAGCAGTAAAGATGATATAGACCACCTTGGAAGACGTAGTAGAAATGAGGGATTTTTATGTATATTCTCTCAATATAGAGCAGCTAATATTGATTATTTTAGAAGTGCTTATCCGCAAGAAAGATGGGATGATTTGGTTAAAAAATCAAGAAAGGTTAGCAAAGATAAGGCTTTGAAGGCACTGAAGGAGCGATCACATACTGCAGAAGCTAAGTCGGAGATGGATAGAATTCTTACATCAATGATTGCCACTTCGGAGTACTATAATCAAGAACTTGAAGATTATGACAAAATGAAAGAAATTTACGAAGTTGTATTAGAGAGTCTTACAAAACCGGCAGTAAGACTTGAATCGGCTTGTTTCGTTTGGATGGTGAAGAAATAATGGATACGAAGGTCATAGAAACCTATGTTGAAAACTACATAAATGGCAGTGCTGGTGGTAGTATGCCTGAGATTTTAGGAGAGTATTCTGCCATTAATTACTTTCGATATAACACGGTCAAAAGATTACTTATTTGTTTTGATAAGTACAAATTTGGAATAGCAAGTAAGGATGTCTTTTTGTGTTCTCTAAGAAATTATTTACTGGTTTTTCAGAATGAAATATCAGTTCCAGAAGGGATGATTTCTCCGGACAATGAATATGGCATTATAAAAAATGCTGACGGACTGTACTATGCAAGTCTCGAAATGCCAAATTATATTAACTCTTTTTTCGTGAATCAGGCTTTCCAAAGAAAGAAGGTAGGGAATGATGCGGAAAAACAGAAAGAGATATTTTATGGAAATAATGCGTACATTTATAATTTGACGCACTATAAGGAATTCAAGTCTTTAGAACAGAAATTAGCTGTGTTTGGTGCTCTTAATACACCAGAGGGATACACTACTTTGGTTTCACTTCCAACTGGTGGTGGAAAAAGTTTAATAACACAAACAATGGCATATCAGAAGGAGGGATTAACAATTGTTATTGTCCCTACTGTATCATTGGCAATAGATCAGGTGCGAAATGCTAAAAACAATATAAAACATAATACCGATAATGAAATTTTCTGTTATTACAGTGGTATTGAATTGGAGCGTAAGAATGCACTTAGAAATGCTATAAAAGCTGAGATAGCAAGGCTTCTATTTATATCTCCGGAGGCACTTATCAGAAACACTGAATTTGTGAATATGATTGCCGAAGCTAATGCTAAAAAATATCTCAAAAGCCTAATTATTGATGAAGCACATATTGTAATTGAATGGGGAAATTTTTTTAGAGTTGATTATCAATTTCTTGAACCATGGAGAAAAGAACTACTGGTAGTTAATTCCCAGCTTCGTACAGTTTTATTATCTGCAACCTATACAAAAATGGCGGTGGAAAAACTGAAGCAAATGTTTGCAACGACCGGAAAGTGGATTGAAGTCAGATGTGATGCACTGAGACGTGAGCCGCGGTATATGCTTGTAAAAGCGAAGAGTTATTCGGACAAAAGGCGAAAAATGATTGAGTTGGTAAAGAAATTACCGCATCCAATGGTTGTATATATTAATTCGCCCAAAGAAGCTGAAGAAATTAAGAAGGCACTTGTTTCTGCCGGTCTTGATAGTCTAGAGACATTCACTGGAAATACAAAGTCTGATGAGAGAGAAAGAATTATCAAGGACTGGACAGAAAATAAAATAGATTTGATTATTGCGACATCAGCATTTGGAGTTGGAGTAGACAAAGGAGATGTAAGAACGGTTTTGCATCTGTATATACCAGATACTCCAAATCAGTATTATCAGGAACTTGGTCGTGGTGGAAGAGATGGATTGGTGAGCTTGAGTGTAATGTGTATCAATCCAGTTGATGATATTGAATCTGCCTATGGAAGAATGAGCGTTGTATTAAAACCCGAAACTATCTGGAAAAGATGGGTGTACATGTATAAAAGTCCTAAAACTTCATGGTTTAAGGGAATGGTTACAATAGATACATCTGTAAAGCCAAAAGAAGGAACGGATGAGGGAAATGCACTGGATATTCAATGGAATGTATATGTGATTCTTTTGCTAAGAAGACATAATTTGATTTCGATTAAGTCAATGGTATATGACGCAAGCAATGAAAGTTACAAAATACGAATAGATATATTGGATGATTCATTGCGTAGTGAATCATTAATTGTGCCGCAGATCATAACAGATATAAGAGATAAAGAATCTGTTGGCTTTGAAAAAGAGCTTAAGAGAATAAAGAATGGAATAGAATTTAGTGACAGAATTTGTTGGTCTGAAATGTTTTATTCCACATATGATAAAGTTTCTATGTACTGCGGTGGTTGTACAAAACATCAGTATCCGGAAATGATGGAAGAAGGAAAGTTCCCGTTATTATTACCTGTAAAAGAGCCTAAGAAAATAATAACACCAGAGCTGAATAAACTGTGTCAGGGAGAAAATGAAGTCTTGGTTTTAGGCGAAGCGGATGATTTCTCTTTGATGAACCGTTATGTGAGTGCGGGTGCTAGCATAATTGTAGTTGAAGATACAGGTATTGAGAATGGTTTTGATTTAATTCTCAATATGAATAAACAGAGCAATGTAATGGTTATTGGAATCAAGGAATATCGAGAACTTTGCACACAAGGATCTAGCTATTATATTTCTGGTGGAGTAGTTGCTTTATATAATTCTGGTGCTGATAAAGCATATGAATTTTGCTCAACACTTAGAAAGTATAAGAATAACGATATTAGATTGATTCATATTGTCAAAGATGATTATTATATTCAGAAGGTTCAAAAGCCAATATCTGCTATGGTTGAAGGACCGAAAATAGATAGTTATATTTTAGAAAGGATGTAGGATTATGTTTGGAAATAGAATGCAAACGTCTGCCATACCAGAAAGAGTATATGCACTATGTAGAGAAGTGGCAAGCAGGTCGATGGATGAGAATACGTTGAAATTGTTGCTTGAGCCGCAGAATCTGGGTGGAAAAACTACGTATTTTGGTACTGTCAAAACTGCTGCAGAGCAATTGCAACTTATAAATACTAAGGAAAATACGATTTCTTTAGCGGTAGATAAAGATGTTGTAAAAAGTATGGATAACATGAGACATTACATCAACATGCACTTGGAACTTGTTTCTGACAGTTTGTTTTATTTGGTGACTCAAGGATATTTGGAAATGGGAACGGATGTATTCTGTCACAAGAGCGTTTCGAAAATGAGTGATGTAATGGGACGTTATATTGGGGTAAAAGTAATAGAAGATGATATGCGAGCGTGGAGATTCTGGATGGCATTCTTGGGGTTTGGATATATGCATGAACCACAGGCTGGTGCCGCAGGTATTTTGCTTCCTAATACAGCTATTTTTCTTAGAGATATTATTGAGAGCCTTAAACTTAATAAAAAGACGGAATATAGGATAGATGAATTTGTTGATGTTATTATGCCGTATGCAAAAATAGCTTTGCATAATGCTGTGGAAACCAAGACATTTAATTACGGTTTTTCAAATGCGATTAGAATGCTTAATGATCTGGGCGTAATAAAAGCCGAGCATAGACTTGATGCTAAAGAAATATGGTCATTACATCCATGTCAAGGTCATGATCTTGAGACCACAGTTACCCATATTACGATAGGGGGTTAAGTATGAATTCAGAAGTTGCAAAACAAAGATTATCAGAAGTAGTAAGAATAGATACTATTACCAGTTCATATGGTGATTTTTTAGCTACGCATGTTCCTTTTAAGCAAATTCAATTGCAGAAGGAGTATGATTCCAATGCGGTATCCAAAACGTATACAGAAGAAGAAATATATAAACGAGTTGTATTAAATCCAAAGGATCAGCATCAGTTTGTTCTTGTAATCGGCTCAAGTGGCGCAGGAAAATCTCATTTGATTAGGTGGTTTGATGCTAAAATAGAAAGGCAGAAACCAGATAGTGAGGTTGTTCTTTTCGTACGAAGAAGTGACAATACGTTGAAGGGAACAATCAAACAGCTTTTAGAAAAGCCAGAGGTCGCATCCATTCAAAATAAAGATTTATATGAGAGATTGGTAAAAGCGACATCAACTATTAGTGAAAGCAAATTGATGAATGCTATTTATCATCAATTTATTGTTGAAATTGAAGATGATAATGGTGAGGATATTGATTATATAAATAATGCTGATAGGAAGAGAATTGCACCGCTTTTAAGTAATGAGTTATTTAAGGCACGTATGATGGCAGATGATGGACCTATAGTAAGAATTTATTCTAAGGTAGCAGAAAGCAGTACACCAGATAATCGCGATGTTGTTCCAGAATTTTTGCCGGAAGACTTTCAAGTTGATATAGCTTTTTGTGATAAGGTTCAATATGATGGTGGTGATAAGAAAGCAGTACGTTTACTTGAAAAGTTATATATGGAGCCTGAGGTTGCCGATGCCGTAGCGAAATATCTTAACTCAAAGGTTGATACAGTAATTCAGAGTTGTGCAGGGTTAGAACCAGGAGACTTTGAACAAGTATTTAAGGAAATAAGAAAAGAATTAAAGAGGCAAGGAAAATCATTAACTTTGCTTATCGAGGATATTACTGCGTTTACAGGTGTCAATGAAGCGTTACTAAATGTATTGACTGTATGGCATACTGGTGAAAATGAGCAAGATGGTATGTGCAGAATTTCCTCCATAATTGGAACAACTAGCGAGTATTATAAGAGTAATTTTCGTGATAACTATAAGAATCGAGTTACTCAGTTTATTGTTATACCGGATGATGTTTTTGGTTCTAGTGAAAATGATTTATGCGAATTTGTGGGACGATATCTTAACGCAATGTCGTTGTCAAAAGATGAAGTTGATGCATGGGCTAATTCAGACGGATCAGGAGATTCTTTGCCTGTACATGACGTTAAGCAAGGTAAGGGCTGGGACGTTGCTGTTACAGAAGAAGGAAAAGAATTAAATTTATATCCATTTTCAAGAAGATCAATTGTATATTTATATAACAACCTTTTACAGGAAAACTATCGTACACCTCGATATCTGTTAAGATATGTTGTAGAAAAAACAGTAAGAGATGCATTATGGAATTTTGATAATTTTCCTGGCTTTAAAATTGTTAATACGAATATCAATTCAAGCCTTAGAGATGCAATTCAAAAGACAGGTGTTTCAAATGAGCAGTTTGAAAGAATGTATCTTTTCATGTGTATCTGGGGTGATGCAACAACCGATACATATAAAGAGGGTGAAAATACATATATTTCAGGACTTTCAACACAAGTATATGAGGATATGGGATTTCCTTTAATCGCTGGTAAAAAGATTGCCGAAAAGCCTACAAAAACAAAGTCGGTAAGTACTAATAGTGTACAAACTTTTACAAGTACCACGGTTGTAAAAACGCCGGCTCAGATTGCGGAAGAAAAGAAAATACAAGCAGAACGAGCTCAATTAAATGAAAGTTTGCAGTCATTAGAAAATTGGGTATTGGGAGGCACAATCAATGTAGGTGCAACAACAGGTAATGTTGAATTATTATCACATGCGCGTAATGATATTTGTACCTATTTGTATTCTGCGATTGATTGGCAGGCTGAAGGCGTTTCAATGGACAACATCGATAAGATTAAAAAAGTTAAGAATCGATTAGTTGGTTTTGAACGTCAAAAAAGGGGCGAAGACCAAATGTTCTATAAACTTCCGGCAAACAGAGAAACCCAAACTATAATAGAAGCTTTTCTTGAGTGGAATGTTTTAGGTAAGGAAAGTTGGAACTTTGATGATGCAGATAGAAGAGTATATCAGGTTCAAGTATGGACAGAAAAAATCAAACAAGAATTGATATCTTCTATAACAACATTTGAAAATCAGGAGATTGATTATTATAAACACGCGATGATTGCCGAGTTTTATAGATCAATCTTTTTCGGTTCTTCTAAAGTAACAACATTAGATGGGCTTAAATCTGAACATATATTGGATAATGATATCAGAGGAATTGGAGTAAATTCTCATTCAAAGGCGTGGAATACAGTATTAGAAATTATGACAAGAAATGAAGCGGACGTTATTAATCGAAATACTGTTATACAGTACTTTAACATTATCCAAGGGGAAAGTCATGCACAAGTATTTCTAGACCGTGTTCAGTTCGATGCTTTGGTTAGAAATGTTAAAAGTGAACGTCTTTCTGTTGACGATGAAACGATGGATCTTGTGGATCCTGTTGCACCAAGAAGGGAAGCAAGAGAATATTTAAAAAAAATATTGGATCGATTGGAGCGTGTTCAGGAAGAAGAACTTGCAAAAGCTGGAGAAGTAATGTCGACAATTAAGGACAATTTTGGAACAACAGATATTGATGATGAAGATATCGATGATATGGTTGAGAAAATCGTTGAATTTTACAGAACAGCTGAAGATAGTAAGTTGCCTGGAAAATATGATCAGGAATTATTTGATGAGGTGAAAAAATATTCAACATCAACAAGTAAGGCAATTAAAGAAATTGTTGCAGCGCAGAAGACGACAAATGCGTTGGACTGTATATTGGCTTTTTCACAGGATCCGATAAGGAAGGTAGAGAAATTGAATCAATTGTTAAAGAAAGTTGTTGTTGATATGGCAAAGATACAGGCTGAACTATCAGTGAGAAAAGAAAAGCTTAGTGGTGGAAACAATCCGTTTGGTTTACAAAACGTATTTGATAACGAGAAAGTCACAATTAGTGAATGCAGTAAGGTGTTGGAAAGATTGGAGGGGACAGTATGCTAATAGATTCATTAAATGAATGCATAATTGATATGAAAACTGTCCGTGAAATGGAAACTGCTTCTGCTGATACCAAGAAGCAAGCAACAGCTGATTATAATTTCAAACAGCTGATTCTTAGCTTGAAACAAATGATTGATGAAGTCAATCTTGCTGTGGAAAATTCGGAATTTAGACCTTCAGAGAATGTTGTGAGCGCATTGAAGAGTTTTCTTGGGGCTTGCGATAAAATTGTTCAGGCAGGTGCGGCGAATAATGCAACAAACCAGTATATTTCGTCAGAATCGAAGAAATTATATGCTGTTATTGGGCAGGAATGGGTGGAATATTATTCTAAAACAACAGTTAATATATTGAGTCTTTTAGATACAGTAAAAGGAATTATTCTGGATGAAAGCAGGGCGACATATGCTGCAAATAAAATAAAAAAGGCTGCAACCTGGAATACGACTATTGATAATTATAATTTCTTAAAACAGGGTATGGATGAAGCGGACAAGATTCTAGAAGATTTGGATTTGGACAAGGATTCAGAAATTCTAGCTTTTTTAAGACTTGTTAGTGCGGGGAAAGCGACGATTTTAAGTCTTACAGATGAAATATTGGATTGGCTAAATAAGGAGAATCTCGCAAATAAGATTTTTTTGAAATTTTAGTAGACAAAGGAGAACAACATAATGGACATTACACCGTCATATATATCAATTGGAAAACTTTTTGAACGTAACATACTGTTTGAAATACCTAAGTATCAACGTTATTATGCGTGGGAAGATGAACAGGTCGACGATTTTATAGCGGACATAGCGGCGTTGATTAACCAGAAAGAAAAAGACCATTTTTTTGGTGGAATTGTTTGTGTCGAAAAAATAATTGATGGTTCTAATCGTCAGCAAAGAGAGTTGGTTGATGGTCAACAGAGGATAACAACCACAATGTTGCTTATTTGTGCGCTTTATTATCAATATAGTACGATGAAGGAATTGGGCGTTGATGAAGAGACGGAGCTGCTGATTGATAGTCGTAAAAGTAAAATTGAGAGAAAGTATTTCATCTATGAGGATGAGATTAATAGGCGCCCTGTCAAAGTTAGACATTTAGAAACTTCGGATGCAGATAAAGAGTGTTATGAAGCTATTATCTCTGGGAAAGATATACCACAAAAAAGAGAATCACATAAAAAGTTAAAAAAAGCTTATGAAAAAATGTGTAAATTTGTTAGCGATAAAATCAAGGATGTTAATGATGTTTCGGATAAATTAAATATTCTTGCGGATATTGAGGATGTAATAGATAGAAGCTGTACTGTTATTTTTATCGATGCAAAAACTAAGAAGGATGCTTATGCATTGTTTCAAGTTTTGAATGATAGAGGAATGGGACTAACAGTAGGAGATTTATTAAAATCTAAGACATTAGAAATTGTTGCAAAAGAAGATTCTTCGTCAGATGAGGATTCTTTATTACGAAAATGGGATGAAATTCTTTCGGGAGAAAGTAAAGCGGTTGATAGATTTCTAAGATATTATTATATGTCTGTAACAGGAAAGAGGGCTGGTACAAATTCTTTATTTGATGATTATATTGAGAAAGTAATGGGAGTAGAAGAACGAAAATCTCAATATACAGATGAGGAAATCGATAAAGTTATTAAGTGTGTAGATGCTATGCATGAAGCTAGTATGAAATTTTATTCGATTGAGTCTGGAGAATGGCCATATGAGGGAATGCAACCAGTTACCCTGTGGGAGAGAAATAGGTTAAAAAATTTGATTAGTTATCTTGATTATGATATAACATTAGCATTGCTGATTGCTGCAACGAAACTTAGCCATGAAAAATTTAGCGATTTGGTTCAAATTCTTGAAAAATTCATGTTCAGATATAAGGGAATTTGCAACAACAAACATCAGAAGTTAAGTGAAATTTTTATGAAGGAAGCATTGGTAATTAGAAATGAACCAAGTACATACAGAATCAGTAGCTTGACAAATCAGCTTAGAACGCTGATTAATGAAAGTGCGGGAGATGACTTGTTTAAAGAAAAACTAAAAACTATGAAGTATATAGAGAGGGGAAGTAATAAACTGTTAAAGTATTTGTTCGCGACCTTAAACGAGTATCACAAATGGTATGACGAAGGCACGACAGGTAATCCGAAACCTGAAAAAGGTAAGATAATTAATTTTGAAGATGTTTCAATTGAACACATTTTTTCTCAGTCGCCTCAGTCGGGTGATATTAAGCCCGAAGAATTGGAAGATGTTAATGAATTGCGTAATCTAACGCTTTTGACATTAAAGGAAAATGGTGAGAAGGTGAAAAATAAACCTTATGTAACCAAGAGAACTGTGTATATTGATTCTGAGTATGATATTAATAAGAAATTTGAAGCATATGAGGAGTGGAATGCTGAATCGATGGATAGCTGGCTTGAATATATATTAGACTTAAGCTGCAAAGTGTTTGTGATTTAATGCTTTGGCTATACAATAAAGTGGAGCTTATTATTAAATTCTCAAACACACTACGTGATAAATGAAAAATTAGTCCATATATGAAGAGAATGGAGAATGGAGGCGCATATCACGCCTCCATCTTACAAGGTAATAGATTCCTGTCATTAATATACCAGTCACATGTCACCTTCCGGCTATTGCTGCCATAGAATTCAACGATTTCCGGGAGGTTGTCATTTATAGCATCAAATTCAAGGTTCTGTTCCCGGCACCATTCGACTGCTTTCGACAGAGCTTCCCCGGCGCGGCAGGAACATATGTTTCTTGAATTTTGGTTAAAAAGAATGTATAATCCCGTCTTCGACACTTAAGGAAAAGTATAGTGGCGGAATCCCTTGATTTTACTTGGATTCTGCCACTTTTGATGTCTTAAAGTATGTTGTATGTATCAGGTAAATAACTCGCACCTTGAGTAAACACCTCTCGGTTGAGATAATTGAAAAAGATGAAAAAGTTTACAACTTTTTACACTTTTTAAACCGAGGAGGACCTTCTGGGTAACGATAAAAGCTCTTCCACCCATCGAATTGAAATTCCGTATATTCAGTGAACCAAGTCCGGCATCCGCACAGTAAATGAATTTTTTTCCTTTAAACATCTTTGTGAGCTTTTTTTCCAGAGGAATGGCAGTCGTCTGCTCATTGTCTGACCTGGAGGTAATGCACATGGAAAGGGGGATACCGTCCCTGTCCATAAACAGTCCCATTTCTACGATGGGATTCAGACGATGTTCCTTGCATGGTCCATACTTTCGCAGTCCCTTGATGGTTTCCCCGGTTACTGCATCGACATAGTCCTCATCATCCGTTTCAACCTCGAAATAATAGTTGGAACAGTCATAAAAGCATACAGAAGTATCTCTTTTAACAAGCTGGCAGCTGGTCTCAAAAAGGTGGGCGATATATTCATCGTAGTGTTCCTGCAGGATATCCATTGTGCGTAAAATATGGACATAATCGAATACCGGCTGTTCATAAAAACGGCAGAGATTCTGATGCGTTCCAAGTTTCATTTGAAACAGTTTCTGAAAATGTATTGACTATTTCTGGCTTTTTGGTAATATAATATCCTGACTTTTGCAGGAAATTAAGTATAAAATACCCGCCAAGCCCAGTAATTACAAGGATTGGCGGGTTTGTCATTTTGTCAGATTTTTATAGTGTATTTTAAAAAATTAAGGTTTTAAAAAAAATTTTATACTCTTGCTACTTCCGATGTAGCGATGTCACTTCTTTTTGGAATCAGCTAGTACCTGCTTTATTTCGCCAAGGGTTCTGATTCTTTTGCTGAAATCTATATTCGTTACATTTCCGATATCTTTGAGAACTTCATCGTAATAATCAAATACATAATAGTTCTGCTGAAGCAGACTGCATTCTGCCCCTGATAACGAGTCTATAATTCTTCCGGTACTGTATTTATGTTCCAGTTTCATTTCAAGTATTCTGGAGATTGTTAAGGCTACGAAACAGGTTAAGAAATGTGCTTCTATATGTTCCATGGTCCATACATAAACAGGTCTGGCTTCGAGTTCACTCTTTGTGATTTTGAAGGATTCTTCGATTCTCCAAAGACCTCTGTACATATCAATTATCTTGTCGTCAGGTGTATCCATTTCACTTGTAAGGAGCATGTAGTATCCATCCAGAGCTTCTTCTTCCCTGATTAGGTCTTCGTCTATGTCAAGGATGGAAGATGAGGTAAGTATTTCGCCAGTATCTTTATCGTAGTCAATCTTCTTTACATACTTGGCAGCACCATATGATGTTGCTCTGGTATAACTTCCGGGATTGGCAGCAAGGTTTCTTGCCTTTGCAAGTGCCGCTTCACGTTCTGCTTTGGCTCTTTTGGCGTATTTTTCGCTCCAGAACACAACCTGTTTTTCATCCACTTGTTTCTTAATCTTTTTCCCGGAAGCTGATGTTAGCTGTATTGTGCGAGGATATTTACGGGATTTACGTTTGTATTCTTTTCCAAGCCATACATATCCCTCATCATCCAGCACGTATTCTTTCATGGATTTTTCAGCACCACGAATGGACATGCTGAAAACGTAGCCGTCATGAGTAGGTGTATTAATGGTATACCAGATGTTATCACCAGTAGTCATTCCTTTGTCAGCGATAGAGATCACTCTGCCAAGGTTGAACTGTTTTTTGATTCTTCCGAAGTTTGGGCGGTAAGTAAGACAATCATTGGTATTGCCTGCAAAGAGTTCGTAAGTGATAGGTATAGCATTATTGTCCATAAACAGACCCATTTGCACGATCGGATTTGGACGGTGCTCTTTTGATACACCTTTGTGAAGAAAATCATTCTGCTCATCTGTTTCAAAGTAATAATTCGTTACATCATAGTAGATAAGGCTGGTGTCTCTGCCATAGTTCTCTTTGATCTTATCATTCATCCAAACCTGGATTGTTTCCTTGTGTTTATTTAAGAAAGAAAGGCATCTGTAAACATCATCAAGAGAGTAGTTAGTCTTTTCGAAAAACATCTCACGATGGTCAAAGGAAGATTTCTTGGAAGCAGGAGCAAGTATTCTGGAATAGACCAACATCTTCATGATGGTGTTTGCATCATAGGATTCCTTTGTGTGCCGCTGGCGATTATTAAGGAACTTGTCGAGTTCAAGTTCGTGGTAGATCTTGCTCAGGGCTGCGTACCCAAAGTTTTTTCTAAGGTTGTCTCCGATGCAAAGCCTGTCAGAATCATAAAAAGTGAAATTAATAGGAACCTGTCTGGCTTTCTTTTCTTCTGTCAGTTTCTTTGCTCTTTTTGTGAAGTAGTCTATTGGATCATCGTATTGTTTTTCAAGTTCGTCAAGATAACCCAGAGACTCAATAACTTTATGTTTTGTTTTTTTGGTTGCCTTATCATAATAGCCATCAACAATGGCAAGATTGATACGACCAGATTTATTTGGAGTTTTCTTTAGAAACATTAGTATTACCAGCCTTTCAAATAATACTAATTATATCATAATAGACAGAAATAGACAATAGGAAAAAGACAAAAAGTAAAAATAAAAAATGCCCGAAAGCCTAATAAATAAAGACTTTCGAGCTATACTAAGTTAAAAGTTGCTGCAAAACTGTGGAGGAATGTGGATGAAGGGCATCTGATTGACGGATAAAAAAGTTATTCTGCAGCTTGGATAAAATAGTCAGGTGCGATTTACTATTTTACATAAAATTGATTGACACGTTAACATATAAGGAAGTACAATATCATACGGAGTAAGAATCCGTACACGGAAGGATTTCCGTATCTGAAGTAAAAACTATCAGGAGGTGGACTGCATGGACGGTTGCGACAGTATTGGTCGAAGTATTATCTGCGGTGGCAGACATATGAATATCATGACGCAGCTTGTCGGGTGTGGACACTGAACTGCGTCTGTTTCATATTGCCTTTTTGCCGCCGCAGAATATGTGGCGGTATTTTTATGCTTAAATTGGGATAAGTTTAGGCTGACGGAATACCGGAGAAAATATTTTCAAAGGGAGGCAGTGTGATGACAAAGAAAATTCTGAGTGAACACAATTTTGTGGATGAGATTTTAAAGCTGTTTCGCACACCGATGAATCAGGCGGAGCTGCTTGATAAATTGTCGGATTACCATGAGAACGATATAGCGGAGGCGTTCGAGGAGTTATCTGGGGAGGAGAGAAAGAAGCTGTATCCGATTCTCGGTGCGGAGCGCGTGGCGGAGATTATAAGCTACATTGAGGATCCTGACGAGTACCTGAAGGAGATTGGCATAGACAGGGCGGCGAAGGTCATTTCCTACATGGATTCGGACGACGCGGTAGACGTTCTCGATGAATTCGATGATTCGACACAGGAGAAGCTTGTTAAGCTCCTTGATGAGGACTCAAGCCATGACATCAGGATGATTCTATCCTATGAGGATGACGAGGCGGGAAGCAGAATGACGACGAACTATATCGTCATACACAACAACCTTACGGTTCGTCAGGCTATGCGGGAGCTTGTGAAGCAGGCGGGGGAGAATGATAATATCTCTACCGTGTATGTGCTTGATGGGAACGATAAGTTCTGTGGCGCGATAGATTTGAAGGATTTGATAATAGCGAGGGAGAACACACCGCTTGAGGACATCATAAGCGTGTCCTACCCGTATGTGACCGACCATGAAAAGATAAGCGACTGCATCGAGCGTTTGAAGGACTACGCTGAGGACTCGATTCCGGTTCTGACGGACGAGGGCGAGCTTATCGGTGTAATCACGGCACAGGATGTAGTTGAGGCTGTCGATGATGAGATGGGTGAGGACTATGCAAAGCTCGGAGGTCTCACCGAGCAGGAGGATTTGGAGGAGTCGACCCTTACAAGTGTAAAAAAGAGACTTCCATGGCTCATAATTCTGCTGTTCTTAGGCATTGGAGTGTCCTCGGTTGTCGGAATATTTGAGACTGTTGTGGCAGTTCTTCCTATTGTAATATGTTTTCAGTCATTAATCCTTGATATGGCTGGAAATGTCGGAACACAGTCGCTTGCGGTGACAATCCGTGTGCTCATGGATGAGAACCTCTCAGCGGGTGAAAAATTGAAGCTTGTCGGGAAAGAGGCGCGCGTGGGATTCTCGAACGGAATGATTCTCGGAGTGCTGTCGTTTGCGTTTATCGGAGTGTACATCTGGCTCTTTAAACACAATCCGGTGGGATACTCGTTTATGATTTCAGGATGCGTCGGACTGGCACTCATGGTGGCGATGGTCATATCGAGCCTTGTAGGTACGCTTGTGCCGATGCTTTTCCACAAGATTAAGATTGATCCTGCCGTAGCGTCGGGACCGCTCATAACAACGGTGAATGACCTTGTTGCGGTTATTGCATACTACGGCCTGGTGTGGATACTGCTCATAGATGTGCTGCACCTTGCGTAAAAAATGCCCCATATCAAATTGATATGTCCCTTTTTGAGGGGATAAATCAGCATGATATGGGGCATTTTTTACTCCTTTACAAATTTCATGATGTCATCGTATATTGCGCGGTAGCCGTCCTCATTGATGTGCATGCCCTCGATTGTGTACTCAGCTTTAAGCCTGCCAAGCTCGTCCTTCAGATTGCGGTTAATGTCAATGTAGCGTTGATGGTGTCTGGCGGCGAGCTTTTCCACCTCAATGTTGGCTGCGTTTATTTTTTCGTTGGTGCGTATTTTCAGGCATTCCTTCATCTCCTCGGCGGCTGCCTCGTAGTTGACGGGATAGTAAGCCATGAGATAGATGCGGACACCGGGAACGGCAGTCTCAATGGCGGACAGGATTTTGCTGTAATTGTCCATGAGCTGACTTATCGGGATGCTTGACCAGCTGAGGTCGTTGGTGCCGATATTTATAAATACCTTAGACGGCATCAGGTCGGTGGCACAGACATCAATAACCCTTAGCAGCTCATCGGAAATGAAGCCGCCGACACCGCGGTTGTAGATTATGGTGCCGTCATTGTGCTCTGTGAGCAATTTATTGATAGGAAACATTTCCATAAGGGATGAGCCGGTAAATACAATCTGTCCCTTAAGAGCGGTTTTATTTTCAAATCTGTAGTGCTCTACCTTAATTTTTTTATCATCCATAGCTTTCCTCCTAAATAAAAAAAGTTTTTGACCGTAATAATAATATGTATTATAATATATGGAATGGTTACGGACAATAAAATTTAGCCATTTAACGAAGGTATAGTGTGAACGCAGAATAAGCAATCCCTCGCTTCAAGTGTGTAGAGCACTAAGCGGGGATAAGGGGGATGCGGACTGCGTTCATGAGCAAGTAGCGAAAGCGGATTGCGAATGTCCGCTTTACAATACACCTGCAATTTGTTCCTGAGCAAAAACAAATTGCTTTGCCGGCAGATGAGAAAATGCCTGCGCGGGCTTCTCACCGCCTACTCGTGATAAATCGCTCGGAAATGAGGGTTAAAATGATAGTAAATGATGCGGAGAGCAGGGAGCATAAGAGGTTCAGTGCGGTATCCAGAGCAATCCAGAGCATTCTTATTTCGACACTTATAGTGCTTGTTGTCATTATGGTGATTCAGATAAAACACCTTCAGGGGACGGCGCGTGTAATAAATTATGCCGGTCTTGTGCGCGGTGCGACGCAAAGGCTTGTGAAGCTTGAGATAGTCGGAGTCCATGATAATGAGCTTGTGCAGTATCTGGATGATATTCTGGAGGATTTGAAATACGATGGTGGCAGCTATGGGCTTGCAAGCCTGAAGGATGCGAACTATCAGGGCAGGCTTGACAGTCTGATAGATTATTGGGGAAAATTAAAAAAAGAGATTAGGGATGCAAGAGACTGTGGCTATGAAGCCACCGACATAGTGGCGATGAGTGAGACATACTTCTGGCTTGCCGATGAGACTGTATCTGCGGCAGAGGCATATTCGAATAAAGAGGCAAAGCAGATGAGGCTCGTAGAGATTTTGTCGGCAGTGGATATGCTTATACTGTTCCTGCTTATTACAGAGCAGTCTCTTTCTTCCATGCGGATAAGCAGGAAGAACAGGATACTTGAGCAGAAGGCATATATAGATGTGCATACGGGGCTTCCTAATAAGAGCAGGTGTGAGGAGCTGTTTAGTGACATGTCATTTATAAAAGAACCGACAGCCTGTCTGATGTTCGATCTTAACAATCTTAAGAACGCTAACGATACGCTGGGACATTCGGCGGGTGACCAGCTTATTGCGAGCTTTGCGAGAGTGTTGAGAAATGTAATCCCGGCAAAGGATTTTGTGGGAAGGTACGGCGGTGATGAGTTCGTTGTGATTCTGTACGATATTACAGAGAATACTGTTAACAGTCTTCTTACACAGCTGCATAATGAGGTTATGCAGTTTAACAGATGTGGAAATAATATTCCGATAAGCTACGCACAGGGCTGGGCTGTGTCGACGGATTACACGGACTGCACGCTCAGGACTCTTTTTGACAAGGCGGACCACTTCATGTATACGAATAAGGTGAAAGTGAAGTCGAAGTAGGAGAATTTTAATGAAGCGTATGGCAGATTATTCACCTGTCATACGCTTCATTATTTCATTGCCGTGGGTTTTAAGCCACTTTTCCTGTTCCGCATAGCCGGGAAGAACCCTTGCAACCTCATTCCAAAACAGTTGTGAGTGGTTCATTTCCTTTCGGTGGCACAGCTCATGCACCACGACATAGTCGATTACCTCCGGGGGAGCGAGCATGAGCAGACAGTTGAAATTAAGGTTTCCCCTGCTGCTGCAGCTTCCCCAGCGTGTGCGCTGGTTTCTTATGGTTATACGTCCGTAGGTGACACCGACAAGCGGTGCGAAGTGGGCTACACGCCCGGGAATGCAGGTGCAGGCTTTATCGGCAAGCTTTTTAATATCATTGTTTGAGAGTTTTTTGACAGGCAGTGTGTCATTGCATTGTCTGTTTTTTTGTTCCATTCTTCTAAGATGTTCCACTATCCAATCGGCGCGGTCTGATATGAACTGTTCAATATAGCCGTTCGGAGCCCTGTGCGGAGCGCGGACGATAACGCGCATATCGGGACGGATTTCTATGGCAAGGGTTTTTCTGGAGCTTCTTATAATTTCAATTTTTATATCGGATTTGCCGATGGGGGTATTCATGGATGTTCTCCTTCGGAATGTTTTTATATGGCTGTTCTGCTGCTTTTAAATTTAATACTTATCGGTTATTATATCAAGCCGGAATGTTTAGAAAAAGTGTTTAGAAAAATTTTATGAATAGCTGTTGCGGTTGAAAAGCCATGATGTTATAATAACGGCTGAAAAAAGAGTGCGTCATAACTAACTGCAAATAAATAATGCTATCTGTAGATATATAAGACTATCTACGGATATGTGCGGATATCTTCTGGCGCACACAGGAAAATACACCTATTGAATATGGAGGTACATAGCTATGAGTAAGTCAAAGATTAACTGGGGCAAGACAGGACTTTTTGCAGCGGGTGTTGCATTCGGAACGGCAGGCATAAAGTTTTTATCAAGCAAGGACGCAAAGAAGTTCTATACTAACTGCACTGCGGCAGTTTTAAGAGCAAAGGATTGTGTTATGAAGACTGTATCAACAGTTCAGGAGAACTGCAGCGACATCTATTCGGATGCAAAGAGCATTAACGAGGACAGAGCAGCTAAGGAGGAGGCAGTGTACGAGGATTTTGCCGATGATTTCTCTGAGGTTAAGAACGAAGAGGAAGTAAAAGAGGAGACTAAGGCTGAGTAAGAAAATTGGGACAGGGGTCTGACACCGTGTCCCATTTTTTCTGATAGGCAGAATGGAGCTGTTTTGTTATGAAATTTCAGATAAAACATGAGTATGGGAACAGAATGAGGATACATGTCTGTGCATATCGTATGACCTGTGGGCAGGCAGATATATTAGAGTATTATCTTCAAAAGCAGGGGACGGTGATTTATGCCAAGGTATATGACAGGACGGGTGATGCGGTTGTTGAGTACAAGGGCTGCAGGAATGACATTATCAGGCTTCTTGGAAAATTCTCCTATGAGAACGAGAAGCTTCCTGAGACTTTTGAAGGAAATACCGGAAGAAGCTTAAGCCATGAGTATCAGGACAAGCTCTTTGACAAGATAGTATTTCATTATGCGAGAAAATGGTTCCTTCCGTATCCGCTAAGGGTGTGTTTTACGGCGTATAATGCAGTAAAGTACATTGCTGAGGGAATCAGGTGTCTGTGGAACAGGAAGATTGAGGTTCCGGTGCTTGACGCTACGGCAATCGGTGTGTCGATGCTAAGAGGCGATATAGGAACTGCAGGTTCGATAATGTTCATGCTCGGTATAGGCGAGCTTCTCGAGGAGTGGACACACAAGAAGTCGGTTGATGACCTTGCAAGAACGATGTCGCTCAATGTGAGCAGTGTATGGTGCAGGGCAGGGGATGAGCAGGTGCTTGTACCTGTTCATCAGATAAAGAAGGGCGACTACATAATTGTCCGTGTCGGAAATATGATTCCGTTCGACGGAGTTGTAAGGGAAGGCGAGGCAATGGTCAATCAGGCATCGCTCACGGGTGAAGCCGTACCTGTTGAGAAGAAGCCGGGAACTGCCGTGTATGCCGGAACGGTTGTCGAGGAGGGCGAGCTTGTGATTGAGGTCCAGTCCGTCGGCGGCAGCAGCAGATATGAGAAGATTGTCACTATGATAGAGGAGTCGGAGAAGCTTAAGTCAGGTGTCGAGAGCAAGGCAGAGCATCTTGCGGACAAGCTTGTTCCCTACAGTCTCGGTGCGACAGGACTTGTGTGGCTTCTGACACGCAATACGACAAAGGCACTTGCAGTGTTAATGGTAGATTTCAGTTGTGCACTCAAGCTTGCCATGCCTGTATCGGTTCTTTCAGCAATCAGGGAGGCGGGCAGTCGTCATCTTACAGTCAAGGGAGGAAAATTCCTTGAGGCGGTGGCAGAGGCTGACACCATTGTGTTCGATAAGACAGGTACACTCACCAAGGCTCAGCCGACCGTGGCTGAGGTTGTGTCATTTAACGGCGGCAGCGAGAATGAACTTCTAAAGATTGCGGCCTGTCTTGAGGAACATTTCCCGCATTCCATGGCGCGTGCGGTTGTGGAAGCGGCTAAGAACAGGGGAATTGAACATAGCGAAATGCACTCAAAGGTTGAATACATAGTCGCACACGGAATTGCCTCTGCGATAGGTGATAAGAGGGTTGTCATCGGAAGCGCCCATTTCGTATTTGAGGACGAGAAGGCGTCGATACCGGAGGATAAGAAGGCTCTATATGAGGAGCTTCCGCTTGAATACTCACATCTTTACCTTGCGATTGACGGAGTGCTTGCGGCGGTTATCTGTATCGAGGATCCTGTGCGCGATGAGGCTGTTAAGGTTATAAGGCAGCTCAAGGCGGCAGGCATATCTAAGGTAGTGATGATGACCGGCGACAGCGAGAGGACGGCGGCAGCCATAGCGAAGAAGGTCGGGGTTGACGAGTACTATTCTGAGGTTCTTCCTCAGGATAAGGCAGGCTTCGTTGAGAAGGAAAAGGCAGCGGGCAGAAGGGTGATAATGATAGGTGACGGAATCAACGATTCGCCTGCACTTTCGGCGGCGGATGTCGGAATTGCCATAAGCGACGGAGCACAGCTTGCGCGTGAGATTGCGGATATAACAATCGGAGCGGATGACCTGAATGAGCTGGTTACATTAAAGCAGATAAGTGATCTTCTGATGAAGAGAATCCACAAGAATTACAGAACAATAGTAGGCTTTAACACATTGTTGATTGTTCTTGGTGTTGCGGGAGTTATTCCTCCTACTACATCGGCATTGTGTCACAACACATCCACACTGCTTATCGGAGTCAACAGCATGAAGAATCTGCTTCCGCGTTGAGAAGAATGGATTTGGTAAAAAGTAAAATCCGCAGATTTTGGAAAAGTCATGTGGAAGCAGGGATTATTATCTGCTATAATAAGCATTGGAATGATAATCATATATGCTGTCCGGTGCGGCGGACTGTCCGGTTGATACCACTAAAAAGTAGAAATAGTGCAATTTTAACATAATATTCTACAAGAAATATACAGAAATGTGTCGTATGATGATGTCAAAAGGTATCAATATATTTAAGGAGAATGACATGGCAGCCGGAAGAAAATCATTGGCACAGCTATCTGTGCCGATATGTTTAGAAACTTTATTTTATATGCTTTCAGGTATGGTCGATACACTTATGCTATCATCAGTAAGTGATCAGGCTGTGGGAGCAGTGGGAACAGCGAACACATATATAGGTGTTTTTATTATCATGTTCGGGGTGATATCTTCAGGTATGGTGGCGGTCATGTCACAGAATATCGGAGCGGGAAGACCCGGAATTGCATATCAGGCAAGACAGCTTGGACTGATGTTTAATGCGCTGATAGGCGTGCTGATGTCAGTTATCCTTGCTTTTTTCTCCGGCGGAATACTTAGAATGGTAAGCATTGCACCGGCGCTGCTTGAGCCGGCTGAGACATACCTTAGAATTGTTGGAGGTGCATGCTTTTTAAATGCGCTTATTCCTATTTTTTCCAGTTATTTGAGGGTGTTCGGATATACGAAGCACTCCTTAATAGGAACGGTTGTCGGAAATGCCATTAATATAATACTTAATTCGGTATTTCTGTTCGTGTTTAACTGGGGCGTAATGGGAGTTGCCGTTGCCACGGTTATTTCAAGGATTGTAAATCTTATCATTGTAGCTGTTATGGGGGCTGTGCTTATTAAGGCAAAGCAGAATCCTGAGCGCATTCCGGCAGGAAGGATACTGGCTCAGATTGTCAGGATAGGCTTTCCTTCCGCACTTGAAACAGCGCTCTATAATGTAGCGATGACACTTATAGTCCGTTTTATGAATCAGATGGATTCGGACGGAATGAATGTTACGGCTCGTTCCTATGCCATGCAGATTGCTAATTTTTCGTACTGTGTCGGAGCTGCGCTTGCACAGGCCAATGCTATTATGACCGGCTGGCGGATCGGGGCAAAGGAGTATGAAGAATGTGACAGAGGTACAAGAAAGGCTGTGATATACGGACTTATAACAGCTGCATGCTTCTCTGTGACATTTGCATTGTCCGGACGTTTTATAGTCCATATATTCACGGATGACGCGCAGATGGTAAATCTTGTGGTGAAGCTGCTGGTGGTGGATATATTCCTGGAATTCGGAAGGGTGACGAACCTTGTATATGGTCAGGCATTAAAGACCAGCGGGGATGCGGTTTTTCCGGTTATAATGGGTGCGATATTCATGTATCTGTTCGCAGTCGGAGGAACATATTTTCTTGGAATACATATGGGGCTTCAGGCATTAGGAGCATATATCGCCATGGCATCTGATGAGTGTGCGAGAGCCGTCGGAATGGTGATTAGATGGAAGGGCGGAAAATGGAAGGGTAAGAGTCTTGTAGAATTGTAGGAGAGCTTATGTACTTTGAATTAAAGGAAAATAAACCACATGGTACAAAGGATGACCCCTTTAGTACATATCATATATGGAACTCGGGTCGGTCATTTCAGATACCTGTACATTGGCATGATGAGCTTGAGATTATATATGTAAAAAGTGGTTGTCTTACTGTGAATATATCAGGAGAGAGCTACATAGGTAACCCCGGGGATGCGTTTGTCGTGTCGCCGGGTAATCTGCATCTCATGGGTACACAGACCGGAGCGGCGGACTATTTTACTTTTCTGTTTCCGCTGAAATATATATCCTTTCGTTCGGATGACCTGTTAGATGAGAGCCTGCTTGAACCGTTAAGCAGCGGACATCTGATGATAACTCCAAGAATAGGGGATGCGGCAAGCGGGCTGTGTGAGCAGCTTGCTGATATATATATGGAAAAAAAAGAAGGAGCCGGAGCGGATATAGCCACACAGATAAGGATAAAGCTAGTTCTTTTACAATTTATTCTTGAAATGTGGAATAAGGGGCTGGTGGTGGAAAATGATACAAGCGGCAGGAACACCGTGGAAAAGGAGATGGTTTCGTACATACAGCAGAACTATACGGGTACGATATCGTTAAAGGAATTCGGGGAACAGTTCCATCTTTCGGAAAAATACATATCGCGGTATTTTAAGGAGCATTTTCATATTACGCTGTCGCAATATGTAACCTATTTAAGACTGGAGCACGCAAAGCAGCTGCTGCAGGACACAGATATTCCTATAACGGAGATAGCGCTGCAGAGCGGGTATCAGAATGTGAGCTATTTTATCAGAAGCTTCAAGAAGACATACGAGGTGTCTCCGCTGAAGTACAGGAAAAACAGGCTTACTATAATAAAGTGAGGACAGATTCATAACAGACCTGTCTGATGTACAGGCATTTAGAGCATGCTCTGAAAAAAACATAAAATAACTGCAATATCGCGCCCCGGCTTCAGTAAACGGTGGCTTTTTTATGTATTTTGCAGTGACTCAAATAGTAATGAAAAACGTGCTTTTTACGTTTTTCACACTAAGCTCCGCATAGATGCACACTTCGGCGTACAATATAGATGTCGCAGTCGGCCGCCGCAGGTTTGTTCTGTTATTTACTGCGGAATGAAGAGGACTTCACGGCTGTGGGGAAAATATGGAAATTTAATATATTTTTAATTGATTTTTTAATAAAAGCATGGTATCATCATTTGACTTAGAGATAAATAACCATAGACTTTTTTGAGTTATTAAGGCTGAAGCCCTGTGGCATTTAATCATAAAACTCAAATCGAAGGGAAAAAACGAAGGAAGGGAAAGTTATTATGGAAAAGCTCAAAAAATTTATAGTTAACTTGAAGGTGGCAGGAAAGTTGAAAGCATACCGGGTGACGGTGCTCACTATGACAGTATTCTTAGTGGCGGTGGCACTTATCTCAACCTTGGTGATACGCTCCAACGTAAAGAATATTACGGCTGTATGGTCCCAGGCAATAGGATATATACAGGAGCTGGAGACGCTGACCACGGAGTACAGAGTTAAGCAGTATCAGCACCTTGTCGAATCAGATGCCGCTGTCATGGCTACTTGTGAGAAGGAGATTGAGAGCATAGCAGGACAGATTACGGAGAATTGCAAGGCATTAAGTGAAATAATCAATGCGGATGCAGATGCACGAAAAGGGCAGGCCGATTACGATAAGGCAATCGCCGCATGGGAGGACTATAAGTCCTTCTCGGAGGAGATAATACGGCTGAGCACCGCCGGAAAACAGGCTGAGGCATCAGATATTATGACGGGAAGCGCGTATGAAAAGTATACATCATTCAGAAACGTGTTCAGCACGCTTAGGGATGAATTCCAGGTTGAACTGGATAGCTCTAAGCTTGCTGCCAATGTGTGTACGGTAATTATTTTTATAGTGATATCTGCGGCAGGAATTGCGATTGCGGCAGCGACAACCTTTATCGGAAAGGTAATCACAGATTCGATTATAGAGCCGGTAGCACAGATAGATACAGCGGTAGCCAGCTTAAGAAAGGGTGAGCTGTCCAACGTGGATATGCTCACATATGAGTCGGAGGATGAGTTCGGCGACACTGTGAGAAATCTGAAAGAGGCCATGAATATTCTTTCGGATTATGTACGTGAGATTTCGGAGGAAGTTAAATATATTGCACAGGGCGATTTGACAAGAAATGGCGATGACATCACAGATTTCCTGGGTGATTTTTCAGAATTGAAGCACTCACTCCTGTTTATTTTAAAGAGGTTTAACAGCACACTGTCAGAGATTACCAATATTGCGGAGAAGGTATCCTCGAATGCCAAGGATGTCGAGGAGGCGTCTAAATCCCTGTCCGATGGTGCGACAGAGCAGGCGGGAGTAATTGAGGAGCTGAACGCTACAATAGATACTGTTGTCAGCCTTGCCGCAGATACGGCAAAGGAGACAAAGAGTGCATCCGAGAGGGTGAAGGCTTCTGCAAGCAAAGCCAACGAAGAGAGGGAAAAGATGAACGGGCTGCTCACAGAGATGGAGCGTATTACGGAGATTTCCAAGGAAATCGGCAATATTATCACGGATATTGAAGATATTGCGTCCCAGACCAATCTTTTATCACTCAATGCTTCGATTGAGGCGGCGAGGGCAGGCGAAGCCGGAAGAGGCTTTGCGGTGGTTGCCGACCAGATAGGCAAGCTCGCATCAGATAGTGCGAAGTCGGTTATAAATACAAGAGAGCTGATTGATAAGACTCTGGTTGAGATTGAAAAGGGAAATACCATTACAAGAACAACGGCAGATGCATTCAACCAGATTATTGCGGATATGGAGTCCTTTGCGGAAATGGCGCAGAATACAATGGAGAAGGCTAATTCCCAGGCTGATTCGTTAGAACAGATCGGACAGGGTATTGAACAGCTTTCCGGTGTGGTACAGGGTACAGCAGCTTCCTCAGAGGAAAATACGGCAATCAGTGTCAACCTGGCAGACGAGGCAGCCAAGATGCAGGACCGCGTGAATACATTCAAGCTATTCTAAGGGTGAGATGAATATTCTAATCTGTTAGAAGGAAGGTTCTTGCTGTGATAGATGATATGTTTAAAGTACTTGGAGAGCACGCTGCAGAAATCTTATTTGAAATAATTACGGAATCCATGGATGATTACCTGTATATATTTGATCTGCAGGACAATACAATGGAGATTTCACAGTCGGCTGTGGAGCGGTTTATGATATCGGACTGTGTCATGACTGATGCCGCTGATGCTGTCATGAAAGTAACATATGAAGATGACCGCAGGATGCTTGAGAAGCATCTTGCGGATATAAGAGAAGGAAAAGAGAAGGTTCATAATCTTCACTATAGGTGGCTTGACAAAAACGGCCTGCCGATATGGGTTGCCTGCCGCGGCATCGTGATTGATGATAATGAAGGACATGCGAAGTATCTGGTTGGCTGCATGAACGAGACCGGGAATAAGAGAAGAGCGGATAACGTCACGGGACTGTTGGGTGGTCCGGAATTTATTGCTTATCTGCGCTCGCAGGCGGAAAACCTTTCTAAGGGCTTTTTAGTACATATAGGCATCGATGATTTCGGCTCAATCAACAGCACCAGGGGAGCAGCTTACGGTGATTATATCTTACGAAGCGTAGCCGGCTGTATGAAGAAATGTCTTTCCGGCAGTCAGAGAATATACCACCTTGTGGCTGACCAGTATGTTATTGTGGATCTGGAAGCAGCCTCTAAGGAGGATATGCTAAAGCTGAAGGAGAGGATTACGGATAAGCTCTATAAATTTATAGTAGCTGAGAACTATGAAGCTGTATTTTCGGTTTCTGTAGGTGTTATAGCAGCGGCGACCTTTTATGAGGGAGTCGAGGAATGCCGCAGGAAATTTGAATTTGCCCTCAAGCAGGCAAAGAGCATGGGAAAAAACGGCTTCTATTTCTTCAATGAGAAAGACTATGAAGCCTTTCAGAGAAAGGGAAGAATAATAGCGGCACTACGTAATTCTATTGTAAACGGCTGTAATGGCTTTGAAGTGTATTATCAGCCGATTGTGGATTGCCGCTCGGAGAAAATCATCGGTGCGGAGGCTCTTATGCGCTTTTCCATGATGGCTGAGGATGAGCAGGTGTCTGTTTCACCGGTGGAGTTCATTCCGCTGCTCGAGGAGACAGGATTGATTATTCCTGCCGGAAGATATGTCCTGAGCGAAGCGGCAGAAATGTGCAGTGAAATGCAGCAGTATATTCCCGGTTTCAAGATGAATGTAAATGTCTCGTATGTCCAGATTATTCAGGGCAAGGTCGAGCATGATATATTAGCTGCAATCCGGAACAACTCTTTAAAGCCGGAGTCCATCTGCATCGAAATGACGGAAAGCGGCTTTATGGATATGACGCCATCGTTCTGCAGGTTCCGAAAGACATTGGATGACAACAATATCAATTTTGTAATTGATGATTTTGGAACGGGATATTCTAATTTTCATTGTATACGCGATATGAATCCAAGCTATGTGAAAATGGATAAGGATTTTACCGCTAAGGCAATGAACGATGCCAGAGATAATGAATTATACAGGAATATCATTCCGCTGGTACACAGTATTGATGTCAGGATATGTGCAGAAGGCATCGAGGAAAGAGACTGGTACCTTAAAATGAAAGAAATGCAGGTCGATTATCTACAAGGATATTATTTTGGCAGACCTTGCAGAAAAGAAGAATTTATACAGCAATATACCGCAGTATCGGAATAAGACAGGGGAGCGTGAAAATTCACGCTCCTTTATCTGTGTGTAGGTGAAGCTTCAAGCTAAGCGTTTGTTTTTAGCGTGGACATATCTCCTGCTGCTTTAAGTCCCATAAAGAAAAGTGTACAATGTATCTACCTTACATCGCCATAAAGTATTCATGCACCGAGGTGTCGTCCGTAAGCTCCGGATGAAACGCAGTTACAAGCTGTCTGTCCTGACGGGCTGCCACGATGCGCCCGTCGACGGTCGCAAGAACCCTTGCATTGTCGTAGACCTCTTCGGCGAAGGGTGCACGGATAAAGGTCATCGGGACTGTCCCTATGCCGTCAAAGCATTCCTCAGTGTAGAAGCTTCCAAGCTGTCTGCCGTAGGCATTTCGGCGGACACGGATATCCATGGTGACGAAGCAGGGCTTTCCGTCCTCGACATCGCGGGACAGAAGAATCATTCCGGCGCAGGTGCCGAACACAGGCATGCCGTCATTAATCAGTTTTTTTATCGGTTCATACAGACCAAGCTCGTGTAAGAGCTTATTCATCACAGTGCTCTCGCCGCCGGGAAGTATAAGCCTGTCGGTCTTTTTATCCAGGTCGCGAAGCTGCCTTATCTCAAAATGTTCTACTCCAAGCCTGTCAAGCATCTGTCCATGCTCCGCAAATGCACCTTGAAGTGCCAATATACCAACTGCCATATATAATCCTCGTTTCCGCTATTTTCTCTCTCTGCCATCAGCAGGGCAATTTGTTTCCATTATTTTCCTCGTTTCCCCTATTTTCCTCTCTCTGCCATCAGCAGGGCAATCTCATTTTCATTTATTCCAACCATTGCCTCTCCCAGGTCTGCCGACAGCTCGGCGATAAGCCTGGCATCGGTGTAGTTGGTGACAGCCTGGACAATCGCAGCGGCACGTTTCGCAGGATTTCCTGACTTAAATATTCCTGAGCCGACGAACACACCCTCTGCGCCGAGCTGCATCATAAGTGCTGCATCGGCAGGGGTTGCGACACCGCCGGCGGCAAAGTTTACAACAGGGAGTCTGCCGTGGTCATGAACATATCTGACAAGCTCAACAGGAACCTGCAGCTGCTTGGCAGCCTCGTATAATTCGTCATCGCGCAGGTTCTGGACACGCCGTATTTCGGCATTCATGGATCTCATGTGGCGAACTGCCTGAACCACGTCGCCGGTTCCCGGCTCGCCCTTGGTCCTTATCATCGAGGCTCCCTCGCTTATGCGCCTGAGCGCCTCGCCCAGGTCGCGCGCACCGCAGACAAACGGAACCTTGAATTGTGTCTTGTCGATATGGTACACATCGTCGGCAGGGGAGAGAACCTCGCTCTCATCTATGTAGTCAATCTCTATAGCTTCGAGTATCTGAGCCTCGACAAAGTGTCCGATACGGCATTTTGCCATGACAGGAATAGACACTGCCTCCTGAATACCTTTAATCATCTTAGGGTCGCTCATTCTGGATACGCCGCCGGCGGCTCTTATATCTGCCGGAATCCGCTCAAGTGCCATTACCGCACAGGCACCTGCTTCCTGTGCAATCTTAGCCTGCTCCGGTGTGGTCACATCCATGATTACACCGCCCTTTAACATCTGTGCCAGTTCCTTGTTGAGTTCATATCTTGTTGCCATGGTAATCTCCGTTTCCGGACAGTCCGCCTTATTGTGTAGGGACTGCCGCTGATTTTTATTTTGTATTTTGTCATGTAATGCGCCGCTTCATGAATTTAGCGTTATGATACAGTAAATATGGCTTGATTAAAACATCCAGTTTTAATAAAAATAAGCAGTCCAGTTGTGCAGAGCATGGAAAAATAACAATAAAGAGTCTGCAGGCTTTGATGTAAAGTGGACATTCGCAATCCGCTTTCGCTTAAAGTTTAAGTGGAGGATAAGATACTTATGTGTTATAATTATTCTAAAACATTCGTAATCCGCTGCTTCCACATGTTTTGCGGGTTCCAGGTTTAAATGCCTGATCGTGCAGGCGGCAATGGCGGAATGGAGATTAAAATGAAAAAGCTGATACAATTATTTCTCACGTTTCTGAAAATAGGTGCGTTCACCTTTGGCGGTGGCTATGCGATGATTGCGCTTTTAGAAAATGAGTTTATCGAAAAAAAGAAGTGGATTGACAGAGAAGAATTTTTGAACATGGTGGCGATTGCGGAGTCGACACCGGGACCCGTGGCAGTCAACAGTGCGACCTATCTGGGCTACAGAGTGGGCGGTGTCGCGGGAGCCGCGCTGTCAACGCTTGCCGTGAGCATACCTTCGTTTGTGATAATATATCTGATATCGCTTTTCTTTGATAAGTTTTTAAGTCTGACCTATGTGGCGTATGCGTTCAAGGGGATACAGGTGTGCGTCGTGTACCTCATCGCGTCTGCCGGTGTGAGAATGTTCAAGGGACTTGAGAAAAACGTGTTCAACTATGTGATTTTGGGATTAGTGATTGTCGTGATGACGGTGTTTTCGATAACGGCAGTGTCGTTCTCGTCAATATTCTATATTGTGATAAGCGGCGTAGCAGGCTGGGCTGTGTACATGCTTCGAAAGTATGTGGGTAATTCCGGTAAAATATGTTCTGACACAGATGAAAAGCATAAAATTTGAAAATAAAATTTTCAAACTATTTATTGGTGGCAGTACTGCAAGAAATGCTTGCAGTATGCGGAGGTATAAAATGATATATATTGAACTTTTTCTGAATTTTCTTGTTATCGGTGCGGTTTCCTTTGGCGGTGGCTACGGCATGATTTCGCTTGTCAGGGAGACGGTTTTGTCAAGGGGGTGGCTTACCGAGAGCGAATTTATGAGCTTTATTGCCGTATCGGAGTCAACGCCGGGACCGCTCGCGGTGAATATGGCGACTTTTATCGGTTCTTCGCAGGGGGGAATGTTAGGTGCGTTTATGGCAACTCTCGGAGTTGTGCTGCCGTCATTTGTCATAATACTAATCATTGCTGCCGTGCTGAAAAATCTCCTGAAATATGCAGGTGTGAATGCGGTTCTGTCCGGAATACGACCATGCATAGTCGCCATGATAATTGCCACGGCAATCAGTATGGGGCTTAACACTCTGTTTGGTATTGTGGATTACACAAGCAGCATAGCGCCTGATTTAAGGTCGATAATAATATTTATGATACTTTTTGCGGTATCTTTTTTGCTGAAAAAAATATGGAAAAAGAAGTTGTCGCCAATTCTTATGATTGTGCTGTCGGCGGTGCTCGGGATAGTGTTCTGGGGCTTTTGAGAAAATCTTTAAAAGGTTGTTGATGCGGACAATTATACCGTAACCGAGGTCACGACTTTTGGGAGAAGCTTAGTTGTTCTTAGGACTCTGCTCATCACACAGCCACAGACGGCATGGATGTCGGATGAGTTGTAAACAGCCATGGATGGCTGGAAGCCTGTCAAAAAGGAGAAGCTGTTCGAGGTGCTTGACAGGGCGGCAGAGAAGCTATCAAAGAATGAAAAGGTAATAGATATAGAACTTGCGGGCGAGCTGATCCGTGTGCCTGTATACCGTATAAGATACGCGGACATGCTGGAAAACTATGTGACAATCCATGCCGCACAGGATTACACCTTTAAAATGATGCTCGGTGACCTGCAAAATGAGCTTGACGACGGTACGGAGATACTTCTGCCGCAGGTGTGAGGGACTAATTATGTAAATTACAAGTTGTCTTTTTTACAACCATCGTTTATAATGGTATCAGGCTTGGGGGAGCCTTTGTGTGTTTGTGTCATACAAAGGGAGGGCTTTTTTGAAAACAGAATTAAGCAATGCGATGGCGGTAGCGGGGGATAAGGCACAGTATGATATTCGAGCTAAGCGGCTGCTGGCACAGAAGAGTATTTTGGCGCGTATTCTTTTAAAGACGGTTGATGCGTTTAAGGGAATGAGCCCCGAAGATGTGGCGGATAGCATTGAGGGCGAGCCTGTGATCGGAATGGTGCCGATTGAGCCAGGAAGTACTAATGCTGAGAGGACTGACGGTTCGGTACAGAGAATCAGAGGGTTCAACACGGAGAACTCGGAAATTAACGAGGGAATGATAAGATTTGATATTGTTTTTTATGTGCGGTTACCGTTTGGCAATGTACATATAAAAGATAATGTCAGATTGACAGAAAATGAGACAAATCATAAACTGACACAGATTATCGTGAATGTCGAGGCACAGAAGGATGAGCCTGTTGCATATAAGATATTAAACAGGTCAATTTTTTATGTAAGCCGCCTGGTATCATCGCAAAAGGAAAGAGATTTTGTTAATTCCAATTACGACGATATTAAGCAGGTTTACAGCATTTGGATATGTATGAACATGAAGTGCAACAGCATGAGCCATATCCATCTGACCAAGGACGAGATGCTTGAGCCGTATGAATGGAAGGGCAATATTAATCTGCTCAACATTATCCTTATAGGAATTACGGATGAGCTCCCCGTACACGATGAGAGATATGAGCTCCACCGACTGATAGGTGCACTCCTGTCAAGCAGTATTCAGCTCAACGAGAAGCTCGAGATAATGGAAAAGGAATATAATCTTCCTGTTAACAGTGATTTCAGAAGGGATGTGAATGTTATGTGTAATCTCAGTGATGGCATTGAGGAAAAGGCAGCAGAGAAAGCAACAGAGAAAACGACGAGAGAAATAAATGAAAAAGTTATTAAAAACATGCACAAAAATGGTTACACAACCGCACAGATAGCTAAGATTGTTGAGGTGAGTGAGTCGGAGGTTGAGGCGGTTATAAGAGAGAATAAAATTGTTTAGAAAAATTATAATAAGTTATAACTAATTGCAGTTGCATATTTCTAACTACAGTGCTATATTCATGTTGTAAAGCATCAACATGAAGGAGGAGATTACTGTGGCTAAGATAGTTGAACTTAAAAATGTTACCAAGGTGTACAAGACAGGGGAGCGTGAGTTTCGCGCGCTCGACGGAGTCGATTTGAGTATTGAGAAGGGAAAGTTCGTTGTCATACTCGGCCCGTCGGGAGCGGGTAAATCCACACTCCTCAATTTAATTGGCGGAATGGATATTCCGACAACAGGACAGGTGATTGTCGACGGTGAGGACATTTCAAAATATAACGAGGACAAATTGAGCCGTTACAGAGCGGCGACGGTCGGCTTCATTTTCCAGTTTTATAATATACTGCCGACACTCACGGTGCTTGAGAATGTCGAGCTTGTGAAGGATATAGTGAAGAATCCGCTTGATGCACATGAGGCACTTGCGAAGGTGGGACTCACGGAGCATGAGAATAAGTTCCCTAACCAGCTCTCGGGAGGCGAGCAGCAGAGAATCTCAATCGCGAGAGCGGTTGCTAAGAATCCGAAGGTGCTGCTCTGTGATGAGCCGACGGGTGCCCTTGATTCCGCAACCGGTGTTGAGGTATTGAAGCTTCTCATGGAGCAGTGCAGAAAGGGCGGAAATACGGTTATCATCGTAACACACAACAGCCTTATCGCGGACATAGCCGACACCATAGTGCGTGTAAAGAACGGAAAAATCAAGTCCGTTGTCGATAACCCTTCACCGAAGAATATAGAGGAGGTGGAGTGGTAATGCTTAGAAAAAAGATGATGAGGGATATACGGAGGAATTTCTCGTCTTTTATCACTATATTTATAATGACCTTTCTCGGTGTGTTCGTATTTTCGGGAATCCATGCCTACATGGATGGTATGGACTACAGTGGACAGAGATACTATGAGGAGAATAATCTTCAGGATTTGTGGATGCTAGGGGAGAACTTTTCTGATGAGGACATGGAGGATATTCTTGCCACCGACGGTGTGAAGGATGCAGAGCGCGCACTGGTTATCAATACCGATTTGAAAAATTATAAGGATGTTGTGCTTGAGACGAATTTTGTTGAGAGCAAGAATATCTCGAGCATGCATGTGGTTGACGGAGAGGGCTTTGATTATGACAGCGACGGAATGTGGCTTGACAGCTACCTTGCGGACAATCTCGGCATCAAGGTCGGCGATGAGCTGACGCTCGCATACAAGGACTATGAGATTACAGGCAGGGTGGAAGGACTTGTGAACACTCCCGACCATGTCTACTCAATCAAGGATGAGTCGGCGATTTTCCCGACACATGATGACTACGGCTATGTGTATTTGTCCATGAGGTCGTTCCCTGAGGATTACATAAAGGATGAACTTAAGGCTGCCGCTGCCGAAAAGCTTGGCATGAATGCAGGGGATGTGACGGATGAAATATTCGACATGGCTTTTCCTGATTACAGGGCAGGTGATTACTATGTGTATAATTATGCCTACGTCACATTGAAGGGCGATGCTGATGAGCAGGCTGTAAAGGCACTTTTACAGAACAATATCAAGTCGGCGGTGGCTGTGACGGGAAGAGATGCGAGTGCGTCGGTGGAGGCTTATCAGAGTGAGGTTGAGGAGGGTGCAAGCTATTCGGGGATATTTACCTTCCTGTTTCTTTTCATAGCGGTGCTCTCGGTTGTCACGACAATGCATCGTTTTGTCAAGAAACAGAGGACACAGATAGGAACCCTGAAGGCACTTGGCTTCAGCAGAAAAAGGATAGAGAGACATTATCTGGGCTATGGGTTTTATGTGAGTGTCATCGCCGCAATTCTGGGGCTGATTGGCGGAAGATTCATTATAGGAAATATTTTTGTAAATATGGAGGCAAGCTATTTTGAAGTGCCGGATATGGTTGTAGTCACAAAACCGATTGTCTATGCTGTGGCGGCAGGAGTTGTGCTGTTAGTCACGGCAGCTACATATTTCACCTGCCACGGGCTTTTGAAGGAGTCGGCTGCACAGACGCTGAGACTTGAGGTGCCGAAGGTGAAGGCTGGCGAGTTAAAGCCTGCCGGAAGCTTTGCAAAGAGATTTTCAGTGGGTGTGCGCTGGAATCTGCGCGATATCGGAAGAAACAAGGGAAGAACGATAACCGGTATTGTGGGAATCGTGGGCTGTACGATGCTTATAGTCTGTGCTTTTGGCATGAGGGACACAATTAAGTTCTTTATAAAGTGGCAGTTTGAAGATTTATATAATTTTGAGTATAAGCTTGATGTGGAGAGCACAATATCTGATGAGGCATATAAGGAGCTGACAGACAGATACGGTGATGCGACGAGCATGACGCTTGCCGTCGAGGCTTTTGATGCGTCGGGAAATACCTCAACCAGACAGATTGTCGTGGCGGATGCAGGAGATAAGGTGAGATATACCGACCATAAGGCAAGAGACTTCGAGCTGTCAGATGACGGAATATATGTATCGGAAAAGCTATTGTCAATCCTTGGCTTAAAGGTTGGGGATAATGTGAGCTGGTCGGTGTACGGCGAGGAAAAAACATATACAACCAGGATTGCCGGAACCTTCCGGGAGCCGCAGGGACAGAAGCTTGCGATGACAAGAGCCTATGCACAGAGCATCGGCATTGAATACAAGGCGGACTGCATTTATACAGATCAAGATTTAAGTGAAGTAAAAAATATCGCAGGGGTATCGCTCATAACCGGAATTGCTGCCCTGAAGGACGGAATGATGTCCATGATCAGCATGATGGACACGGTTATATTGCTGCTTATGGTGGTATCCGTAATTCTTGCTGTTGTGATTATCTACAATCTCGGAATATTGTCCTTCTCCGAGAAGCAGTACCAGTTCGCAACCATGAAGGTGTTGGGCTTCAGAAGCAGGCAGATAAGAAGGATATATGTCATGCAGAATCTCTGGGTCTGCGTCGTGGCAGTCATAATCGGACTTCCTCTCGGCGAGTACATGACAGCACTTATCTACAAGCTGGCGATGGGTGATAACTATGATATGCTGGTCCGTGTGGAGCCAATCACCTATGTTGTCGGTGCCGTAGGCGTGTTTGCGGTGGCTTATCTGGTAAATCTCCTGCTTGGACGCAAGGTAAAGACAATCGATATGGTTACGAGCCTGAAGGCAAATGAGTAGAAAAAGTGCGGATAGAAATTAAGTGAAGTGATAATATGTTTTTAAATATGTTATTTCAAATTACTATAGCTGTGTTATAATGATATGAGGGGCAAAATATCTTTTGACCCTCATATCGTTATAATAAAAGCAGCGTAAGGATTATGGACAGGGGGGTAAATATGATACACAATGGAAAAAAGACAAGGATAATAAGCATAAGATTTAAGCTTATGCTGCCGGTTACGGCAATTATGCTGATTATGGCGCTGGTACTTGCAAGTATGGGAAGTCGTGCTGTCCGACAAGGAATGTCACAGCTCGGAGGCGAAGAGGCTGTGATGGCTGCAAAGGCAGCAGGTAACGTTGTAGATGGCGATGAGCTGGAAAGACTGTATGAGAGCGGCGGAACGGGAGAAGGCTATGAGAGTATAAGGCTTGCCATGGATGCTGTGAGGCGTGAGCTGGGAGTACTGTACATGTATACACTGTATGAGGATGGCGGTAAAATATATTATGGAATAGATACTGCTGAGGTTGATGCCTGTGAATACGGCTCCGAGTTTGATGCGACGTATGAAGAGCTTGCGGATGTGTTTGCAGGCAGCAGCTATACGGATAACGTAATCGGGAATTACGGTGATTATTCAATAATAACGTCATATGCGCCTGTTTTTAACCGTGATAACGAGGTAGTAGGAATCATTGCATGCGACTATGATGCGACGCAGATAGAAAAAAGGATTTACAGCAGCAATAAAGCCAATATGGAGGCGGCAGTAGTCTGTCTTGTACTTGCGGTTATAGCAATGAACGTGATTGTGGCTGTGATTATAAGGAATCTCAATAAGGTTGATAAGAAGATATATGATATTGTCAACAACGAGGGGGATTTGACGCAGAAGCTGGATATCAGAACGGGTGATGAGCTTGAAAATATTGCCGAAAATGTCAATGAGCTTCTCAATTATATAAGAAATATAATGGTTAACATATCGGACAATTCTTCTGAGCTTAGAAGCTCCTCCGATAAGATTGCCAGTGATCTTTCCAATGCACAGATAAGTATTTCGGATATATCTGCGACTATGGAGGAGATGAGTGCATCCATGGAGGAGACAAGTGCATCACTGAGCCAGATTAATGAGTCGGTTAATGAGACCTTTGAAGCTGTGGAGAATATCAGCAGTCAGGCACAAGGCGGGAATGATAAGTCCCGGAGGATAATGGAGAACGTGCAGGGAATATATGACAGCGCACAGCAGGCAGGCAGGAGCGCGAAGGAAGAGACGGAGAAAATGGCTGAGAGCATGCGCAGCAGGATTGAGAAATCCAAGGCGGTTGAAGAAATCAGCAGCTTGACCGAGCTTATTCTGAGCATTGCGAAGAAGACGAATCTTCTGGCGCTCAATGCAAGCATAGAGGCGGCGCGTGCAGGCGAGGCAGGGCATGGCTTTGCGGTTGTCGCCGGTGAAATCGGGGAGCTTGCAGCTAATTCTACGCAGACGGCAGGAAGAATACAGACTGTCAGCAATGAGGTTATCAATGCCGTGGATGAGCTTGCGGAGGAATCGGGAAGAATGCTGGAACTCATGGATACTACTGCGATGGAGGGCTACAGAAGGCTTCTTGATACCTGCGATGATTACAGGAACGATGTAAGCGGCATGAGTGATATGATGAAAAGCTTTGCAGACAGGAGTGAATCTGTCAAGAGCAGCATGAATTTCATACGCGAATCAATAGCTGCAGTGAATATAGCGGTAGATGAGAGCACAAAGGGAATAACCAATGTCACGGAAAAGGCTGTTGAACTTACACAGGGAGTGAACGATATTGGTCAGGAGTCACATAACAATGTCATTATATCGGATAAGCTTAATGCGGAGATAAAGAAATTCAAGCTGAGCCGGGAATAGTAAAAACAGATACAAGGGCATACGGAGAAAGCTTCGTATGCCTTTTTTATGTAATAGGAAACTTCGTTCCTATTACACAAAAACGCTCCGCGGGGATGCGCACTGCGGCGTACAATGCAGATGTCGCAAGCGACCGCCGCAGGCGCAAGAGTGTGCCAAGGCACATTCTTTGTTCTAGTAAATTGCAGAATAATTGAAAAAATATATTGCATAATAACCACTGACGTGATAATATTAACTAGGTTAGATAAAACTAACACAAGTTACATGTATAATACTTCATAAAAGTATGAAGCGGAGGTTGATATGTCAGTACAGGAGTTTATGGCTTACAGACAGGGAGCAGGCTTCAGAATGAAGGTGTCTATGGAGCTGGTGCTTCACTGCGCCCCTATACTAAAGGACGTGAAGCCCGCCAACATTGTGGCTGTGACACCGGAAAAGTTCAGACTGTATGTGCGGCTTCTGTCAGGCACGGAAATTGCGTGGCTGCTGCTTAACGTCAATAAACAGAGAGCGATACTGTATCTGTACAGACGTGACAGGCTCGAGGCTTATCTTTCCGATAAGGACATTGGGGATTTCCTTGCAGGATATGGCTATCGGGGCGGAAAGCTTGAGGATAAGCTTGCAAGGCTTGCAAAGAGAGTTGAGTGCTTTGGCGGCGGCAAGGTGGGCTTTCCGCATGAGATAGGCATATTTCTGGGATATCCGCTGTGGGACGTTGAGGGGTTTTTGAAAAATAACGGGGAGAACAGTATCGGAAACGGCTACTGGAAGGTGTATGATGACCTTGCGGGTGCGCTCCGCACGTTTGCAAGCTTTGACCGAAGCAGGGAAAGAGCGATGGAGGAGCTTGTACAGGGAAAGAGTATTCGCGAGATAGCAGTGTGAGGATGGAAATTGCGGTATTCAATGAGCCACAGCAATTATCTGAAATTATAAAAAGAAAGAGAGGACAAGATGAATGGGAAAGGTTAGTATTGTATATTGGAGCGGAACAGGCAACACGGAGGCCATGGCAGCTGCGATGGCTGAAGGAGCTAAGGACGCGGGCGCAGAGGTTGAGCTTCTGACAGTTGACAAGGCAGAGGCTGCGGCTATTTCGGAGGCTAAGGCTTTTGCACTCGGCTGTCCTGCGATGGGAGCAGAGGAGCTTGAGGAGGGCGAGATGGAGCCTTTCATGGCAGAGCTTGACAGCCAGATTGCAGGTAAGACGATTGCACTTTTCGGTTCCTATGGCTGGGGCGGCGGCGAGTGGATGCGCGACTGGGAGTCCAGAGTTGTTTCCGACGGAGCTGCTGTTTTATCCGGCGAGGGAATAATCGCCGACAACGCACCGGACGATGATGTGCTCGCGGAGTGCAGGGCAGCGGGCGCGAAGCTGGCTGCGCTGGTGTAGTCTGTTATATAAGTGGCAGCAAAGTAATTTAATAAGTGAATTTTTATAGCTGAAATTAAAAAAGTCTTACGGGCAGCATGGAAAAGCGATGAGCCTCTCAAAAGTCTGAACTAAGTCTGAACTTTTGGGGTGCATCAGTACGAGGCTGTCTGTAAGACTTTTTTTAATATCTTCAATTAGGCATAGTTTATGCTATGGTTTGGGTTATCTTAAAATATATTTAATTTACTTCTTTTGTTATCTGATTTATAATTTTAAATGTAGTTCACATTGTCTGGAAATTCAATGCTTCTAAGAGTGTGATGAACACAAGGATTTTTATTCTCAATATTTCGGTTGTCGGAAAATCTCCGCAATATACCACATTACAAAATTGTATTTAAAATTTATGAGGTTGTGTTATAATAATAGAAAGATATGATATTTGAATGGGACGAAGATAAAAATGCGATAAATAAACAAAAGCATAAAATTTCTTTTGAAACTGGATTACATGTGTTTGATGACCTTGATTATATTGAAATAGGGCTACCGCAATCCCACTGGCTTTAGACGGTGGGTTAAGGTAGCCAAAAATCAGAAATTATTGTATACTCATGGCATGGGAACATGGAAATCTAAAAACAGACACAAATACCTATTACAATATCACATTATTTTTGTCTGCAAATATAGAAAGAAATTACTGGTTTCGAGGCAGATATCAGATGATATAAAACAGTTTTCGTATGAGATATGTCAGAGACACAGTGTGATAATAAGATATATGGAAACAGATAAAGATCACATTCACTGTATGATAGAGACATAACCAACAATGTCTATTATTAAGATTGTAAACCTGATGAAGAGCTGTACAACATACCATATATGGAAAAGATATCCTCAATATTTACGAAAACAATTCTGGAAAGAACATACCTTTTGGACAGATGGATATTTTGCCTGTAGTGTAGGAAATGTATCGGAAGAAATGCTGAAAAGATATATAGAAAATCAAGGTTGAGAAAGAGGGTGACAGTGGATGTTAAAGGCATATAAATACAGAATATACCCTAATAATGAGCAGAAAATACAGATTGCAAAAACATTTGGCTGTTGCCGTTTTGTGTATAATCAGACCCTGGTATACCGGAAAGAAGTATATGAGAAAGAGAAAAAATCAGTTAGTAAAACCGACTGTAACAATTACTGCAACAGACAATTAAAGAAAGAATATGAATGGCTGAAAGAAGTGGATAAATTTGCTCTGACAAATGCGATTTACAACATGGATGCTGCATACCAGAAATTTTTTAAGGAACATGCAGGTTATCCGAAGTTTAAGAGTAAACACGATAATCATAAGTCATATACAACAAATTTTACGAATGGCAATATAACAGTAGATTTCGGGTGCAATAGAGTAAAACTACCTAAATTAAAAGGTATAAAAGCAAAACTGCATAGAAATTTTAGTGGACAGATAAAATCGGCAACGATATCACAAGTTCCAAGTGGAAAATATTATGTATCAATTTTAGTGGAAACAGAACACACGGAACTGCCACATACAAATCAAAATACCGGAATAGATTTAGGTATTAAGGAGTTATGTATTACTTCTGATGGAAAAAAATACGAAAATCCCAAAATCATCAGAAAATACGAAAAGAAACTGGTGAAACTGCAAAGGCAGTTAGCCCATAAAGAGAAAAGAAGTCAAAATTACTACAAAACAAAGAAAAAGATAGCATTATGCCATGAGAAAATAACAAATACCAGAAAAGATTATCTGCACAAGATGTCACATGAGATTATCAGCGAAAACCAAGTGATAGTTTCGGAAGATTTGCAGATAAAAAACATGGTAAAAAATCATCATTTGGCAAAGTCCATAAGTGATGTATCATGGCATGAGCTGACAAGACAGTTAGAATATAAGGCCAAGTGGAATGGCAGAAAATATGTCAAAATAGATACATTCTATGCCAGTAGTCAATTGTGTTCAGTCTGTGGATACCAAAATACAGAGACGAAAAATCTATCAGTAAGAGAATGGATATGTCCTGTCTGTGGAACAAATCATGACAGGGATATCAATGCAGCAAAGAATATACTGGAAGAAGGATTAAGACAAATAGCATAAAAATAACAATATAGGGCAGGGACTGCCCGAATTAACGCCTGTGGAGATAGTAGGTTACGAGGTCTGCGAAGCAGGAAGCCCATTGGCTTTAGACAATGGGTAGTTCACCATAGCAGTGATGAGGACAGATATATTGCAATAGGGTGATATATGCTCTAAGTGACTTCTTAATCATGATTTTGTCATGGTTAGTGAAGCAATCACTTAGAGTATTTTTGTTTCAGGAGGTACAGCTATGAGAAACGAAAAAATCACCCCACTGTACGAGCGCCTGAGCCGGGACGATGAGTTACAGGGCGAGAGCAATTCCATATCCAACCAAAAGCAGATGTTAGAGGATTTTGCCCGCCGGAATGGGCTGCCTAACCCTACGCACTTTACCGATGATGGTATCTCAGGCACCCGGTTTGACCGCCCCGGATTTTTGGCGATGATGGAGGAAGTGGAGGCAGGGCGTGTAGAGGCAATCGTCATCAAGGACATGAGCCGGTTAGGACGCGACTATCTGAAGGTCGGTCAAGTTATGGAGGTTTTGCGGCAGCGAGGCGTTCGTCTGATTGCCATCAACGACGGTGTGGACAGTCTGAAAGGCGATGA
>CDZY01011822.1_pt1 | contig 108541 bp, 108 predicted proteins | sample 557671 | NCBI WGS metagenome assembly CDZY01 (sample SAMEA3182091, study PRJEB8094) | gut metagenome | biome: human; feature: gut; material: Stool; isolation source: human stools | place: Canada | collected 2013-03-11
GACAAATCTTTTGTATCTGGATTCTGATACCCGCAAACAGAACATAATTGACTACTAGCATAAAATGTATCTATTTTGATGTATTTCCTGCCATTCCATTTTGCCTTATACTCTAACTGTCTTGTCAGCTCATACCATGATACATCACTTATGGCTTTTGCCAGATGATGATTTTTTACCATGTTTTTTATCTGTAAATTCTCTGAAACTATCACTTGGTTTTCGCTGATAATCTCATGTGAAACTTTATGTAGATAATCTTTTCTTATATTCCTTATTTTTTCATGGCATAATGCTATCTTTTTCTTTGTTTTATAATAGTTCTTACTTCTCTTTCCTTTATGTGACAGTTGCCTTTGCAGCTTTACAAGCTGTTTCTCGTATTTTTTTATAATTTTTAGATTCTCATATACCTTCCCATCGGAAGTAATACATAAATCTTTAATTCCTAAATCGATTCCTATGTTATGATTTGTATGTGCCAGTTCCTTATGCTCTGTTTCTACAAGTATGGACACATAGTATTTTCCACTGGAAACCTGCGAAACGGTCGCTGACTTAATCTGCCCACTATATTCCCTGTGTAACCTTGCTTTTACCGCTTTTAATTTTGGCAATTTTATCTTCCCTGTCTCAAAATCTACCGCAATATTTCCATTTGTGAAGTTTGTTGTGTATGATTTATGGTTATCGTGTTTGCTCTTGAATTTCGGATATCCTGCATGCTCCTTAAAGAATTTTTGATATGCAGCGTCCATGTTATAGATTGCGTTGGTCAGAGCAAATTTATCTATTTCTTTTAACCATTCATAGTCTTTCTTTAATTCTCTGTTACAGTAATTATTGCAATCCGTTTTACTAACTGACCTTTTCTCATTCTCGTATATTTCTTTCCGATATGCCAATGTCTGATTGTAAACAAAACGGCAACAGCCAAATGTTTTTGCAATCTGAATTCTTTGTTCGCTATTAGGATATATCCTGTATTTATATGCTTTTAACACCCACTGTCGCCACCTTCCTACCCTTGATTTTCTATATATTTTCTCAACATCTCTTCTGAAACATTTCCTACACTGCAGACAAAATATGATATGTTGTATAACTCTTCATCAGATTTACTATTTTACTGATAGACATTGTTGGTTCTGTTTCTATCATGTAATGAATATGATCTTTATCTGTCTCCATATATCTGATAATGACTTTATGCTTTTGACATATCTCATAAGAAAACTGCTTTATATCATCTGATATTTGTTTTGACATCAGCAATTTCTTTCTATACTTGCATACGAAAATAATATGATACTGTAACAAATATTTGTGTCTGTTTTTTGATTTCCACGTTCCCATAACGCAAGTATAACACAAACCTCCGCTTCTGGCTACCTTAACCCACCGTCTAAAGCCAGTGGGATTGCGGTAGCCCTGTTTCAACCGCTTCATTAATGGAAGCAATCGCCTTGTTGGTTTCATTTACCTGTTCTATAAGCTGGGCAATAATGTCCGATGCTGTATGCGAGCTTGTCAGTACAAGGCTCATTGACTCAGATGCGTCTTGACCCGCCTTATTCATTTTATCCGAATTGTCGTTAAGGGTAACCGCCTCCGAATTGATTGCAGACATATTGTCACCCATTTCGATGACCTTGGCATTAACAGACTGTACGTTATCAGCAAGCGTTACAGCCGTGGATGACAGGTCATCCATCACCTGTCTTATCTGGTTCGTGCTGGTACTGTTCGCTTCCGCCAGTGCATTTAATGAAGCCATGCTGTCCGTGGTTACATATCTGTACATGTAAGCTCCATCTACTCCTGACAATAGCTGTGCAGTCTTCATCTCGACACTCTCCCTGTCGACCGCGCAGATATAATTCTGTGGTCTGTTTAAGAGATACAGCCTTACTCCAATAACCGCACCCGCACTTCAGAATGAATATAAATTAGAAAAGCGAAAGTCAGCCAAGATGTTTCATGACGCATTGGTGCCTTTCGCAGAAAGGGGATTATAAAAATGAAAATATAGCTGTTACTACATAATTGAATTACCCAAATGATGGTAGTATAATTGGTGTGTTCATAGAAGGAAACTTTTGTTTTGCAAGGATAGACACATTATTAAAATAATTGATACTTATTTACAAATCAATTCCATATTTGAAAATGAAATGTTTAATTGCGAAAAATGGAAATTCTATATCGATACGATTTATGATAATTCTGCTAATATTTTTATCGATGATATGAAAAGTGCAAACTATGTGTATGAAAAAGATGTTTTGCCAATTATTAATGCTGTTCATAGACATCCTGCGTTGACAACTTTGCATTCCTCATTTTGCAATGTTACAGATGATTTAAACCTCAAAATCATTAAATGTTTCGGACATGAATTAGATATTGATACTTACTATTTGTAAGAAACAGAAAATTTCTGTACTACGAAGAGTAATGTGGAGGTTTACAATGTTGATAAGAAAAGCAACAATGAATGATATTGAAACACTAAGAGCAATGTATTTAGAATTGGAACAAGATGCCGTCAAATATCAACCGGAACATTTTGTGATTGGATATAGAGATAATGACTTTTTTGAAAAAATCTTCAATAGTTAGAATCAAGATATTTTAGTTGCAGAAACAGATTCTAAAGTGGTGGGATTTTCTCATGTCATGATACTTAAACAGAAAAACGTAGCATGTTTAAAACCATAGACATTAGTATATATTCAGGATTTAGACGTGATAGCAGAGATGCGTAGCCTAGGAATAGGCTCACTATTAATGAAAGCAAGCAAAGAATATGGAATTGCTAACGGAGCTGAATTTATCAGAACACAGGTGTTCCCGCAAAATGTAAGTGGCATGAAGTTTTATGCACAAAATGGTTTTATTGAGATGATGAGGACTATAGAATGTCAACTCGCCCCCAAAAATTCAGACAGAGACAATTGAAATATTGAAGTTAGGAGGAGTCATAGTGAAGCTCATTTTTGTTCGGCATGGAAAAGATGACAACAGGTATCGTGGTGGATGGAGCAATTTGGACTTAATTCCAGAAGGAATGGAGCAAGCAAAACAACTTGCACAATACCTCAAAGATAATAACCAAGATTATTTGATTACACATATTATATCAAGTGACTTGCCCAGAACAATGTCTACGGCACACTTCATATCCTCTGAATTGGGCTTGCCAATTCAAAAAGAATTTCGGATAAGAGAAATTGACAATGGTGATTTAGCAGGAATGTTAAATGATACTGCACTTGAAAAATTCGAATTTTTTCAGCATCGAGAATTGCCAATATCGTTTTACATCAATTTGTCAGACACTGTCTGACAAATTGGGAAAGGAATATAATGAACGAAATTGTAAATACTAATTATATGAATGAAATCGCAGACAATATTGTAAAATTAGTCCAGAACGCCAAGGCACAATTAGCAACCTCTGTCAATTCTATAATGACCGAAACCTACTGGAACATCGGAAAATATATTGTAGAGATTGAACAAGATGGAAAAGCAACGGCAATATATGGATCTAAGCTCTTAACCAACTTATCCCATGAGCTGACACTCAGAATGGGAAAAGGTTATAGCCGCCCTAATCTGAATAACATGAGAAAGTTTTATCTCCGATATCCAAATTGTCAGACCGTGTCTGACAATTTGAGCTGGTCACACATATGTGAATTGATTACCATTGATGATGATTTGGAACGACAGTTTTATGAAAACGAGTGTATAAAGGAAAAATGGGATGTTAGAACTTTAAGACGAGAAAAAGATGCAGCTCTATTTCTCCGACTGGCTTCAAGCAAAGATAAAGAAGGCATTCTAGCGCTTGCTCAAAACGGTATCACATACCAAACACCGGAGGATGTTATCAAAAGTACTTATACTCTGGATTTTCTAAATATTCCGCAGATGGCTATGTACAGCGAATCTGAGCTTGAGCAAAAAATCATTGACAATCTGCAACAATTTCTGATGGAACTTGGCAAGGGATTTACCTTTGTCGGCAGACAATATCCAATGACAATAAGCAATGTCACATATCATTGCGATTTGGTATTTTATCACAGAATCTTAAAGTGCTTCGTGCTGATAGACCTTAAAACAAATGCCGTGAAGCACCGTGATATCGGTCAAATGAATATGTACATGGGATACATTGCTACGGAAGAAAATATGCCGGATGATAACCCGCCGATTGGTATTATTCTCAGCAAAGAAAAAGATGAACTGCTTGTAGAATATGCCACATACGGTATGGATAGCAACTTATTTGTGTCAAAATATGAATTATATTTACCAAACAGGGAGGAATTAAAGCGTTTAGTTAACCGAATCATCGAAGAAGATATTCAGCAAGGTTAATCAGCATTTTATATACCCTCTATCTACTAATAAAAGAGCTTAGCTTCTGTGATTAACACTGACACAGGACCCAAGCTCTTTCATGAACGCAGTTCGCATCCCCCTTACCCACCGCTTAGTGCTCTACACACTTGAAGCGGGGGATTGCTTATTCTGCGTTCAAACACTTTTTTAAGCTGATATGTACTCATCACAAAAAAACAAGGCATAAACCTATATTTTATAGATTCATGCCCTGTCGGAAATAACACTTATATTTGTTTAACCTCCCTATATACCATAAACGCCTCATAAGGTCTCAGCTCGCTTCCAAGTTCACCATCATAATTGTGTATGAGAAGCTCTCCGTCATGCCACTTACAAGCTTCCGGCAATGACAGCTCTTCATCAGTGAAGTTGACGCACACAAGCAGCTCGCTGTCCTCATTCTTTCTCACATAGGCAAATATCTTCTCATCCTCCGGGAGCAGGAGTGTGAAACTGCCGTCAAGAAATACCTGATATTCTTTTCTGAGCGAAATAAGCCTCTGGTAATAATAAAATACCGAATTCTTGTCCTCAAGTGCATTCTCGGCATTTATAACTGTGTAGTTAGGATTGAGTGCAAACCACGGTGTGCCGTCAGTAAATCCAGCATTCTTTCCATCGCTCCACTGCATAGGAGTTCTCGCATTGTCACGGCTTCTTGCATATATAGACTTCATGACAGCTTCCTTTGGATAGCCTGCGGCAATCCGCTCCTTGTAGACATTGAGTGTCTCAATATCCTCGTAGTCACTTATGTCAGGAAACTGCACATTGGTCATGCCAAGCTCCTCGCCCTGATATATATACGGTGTTCCCTGCATTCCGTGAAGCATGGTTGCAAGCATCTTTGCTGATTCAACCCTGTATTTTCCGTCATTTCCCCAGCGTGATACAATTCTTGGAAGGTCATGGTTATCGAGAAAAAGACTGTTCCAGCCCTTATCAAACAAAGTATTCTGCCATTTTTCATAGCACCTTTTGAGTGCCGGAAGCGACAATGGTATCATGTCCCATTTGTCCTTACCCGGCTCCTGGTCTAACATGATGTGCTCGAACTGAAAAACCATCGAGACCTCACTTCCATCCGGGTTGCTGTAAAGCTTGGCGGTCTCAGGCGTAGCACTCCAAGCCTCACCGACGGTCAGGAGATTGCCTTTGCTAAGGGTGTTGGCTGTCATCTCCCTGATGTACTCATGAAGCCTTGTTCCATTGCTCGTTATCTTTCTGTCCGGCTCCTTGGCAATCAAATCTATGACATCAAAACGGAAGCCGCCAACGCCCTTGTCCATCCACCAGAGTATCATATCATACAATTCTTTTCTGAGCTTCGGGTTATCCCAGTTAAGGTCAGGCTGCTTTACCGAAAACTGGTGCAGATAGTACTGCCCAAGCTGTGGTACCCATTCCCACGCCGAACCGCCAAATGCCGATGTCATATCATTCGGAGGAACCCCTTCCTTGCCATCACGCCACACATAATAGTCATGATACGGATTGTCCTTGCCTTTCTTCGCCTCAACAAACCACCTGTGCTCATCTGAGGAATGATTGAGCACCATATCCATTATAATCTTTATATTACGCTTTCCCGCCTCAGCAATCAGCTCCTCCATATCCGCAAGTGAGCCGAACATAGGGTCAATATCCTGATAGTCAGAAATATCATACCCATTGTCATCCTGCGGCGAGCGGTACACAGGAGAAAGCCATATTGCATCAATGCCAAGTGTCCTAAGATAGTCAAGCCTGCTTATGATTCCCTTGATATCTCCGATTCCATCGCCATTTGAGTCCTGAAAGCTCTTAGGATACACCTGATAAATTACCGCGTTCTTCCACCATTCCTTCTTTTCTGCCATCTAAATACCTCCCGATATTCATATAATCCCTATAACGCTTTGTAATATACTATACAATTTACTACCTGCACAATATACTGTCAAGAAATGTCGCAATTAATTCCTATTAATAACACTCTGTTCGTTACACACCATACAGTCTGCACGTCAGTATCCGACAAATATATCTGTCCCGATACACTCTGTTTTGAAAATCAGACTGCAATATTCTGTAACTGTTCAGAGCCCACCTCGAAAATGCTACGCATCTCCTCGGTGTGGCATATCCGCCAAATAGATTTTCATATAATAGTGCTCATCTGTGCAAGCACAACTCACGCCTTTACATAAAAATCCATTTGGCTCTAAACAGTTACATATTCTTAATTCTCTCAAGCGCCTCAACGGTATTCTCATAAGAGCCGAATGCCGTCAGTCTGAAATATCCTTCACCGCTCGGTCCGAAGCCTGAACCCGGTGTACCGACGATGTTGACATTCTCAAGAAGATAATCAAAGAAATCCCATGAGCTCATGTTATCAGGCGTCTTAAGCCAGATATAAGGTGCATTCACGCCGCCGAATACCGTGTAGCCTGCTGCTGCAAGACCGTCCTTTATGGTCTTGGCGTTCTTCATATAGTAGGCAACCTGCTCCTTTAATTCTGCCTTGCCCTCTGCCGAGTACACTGCTTCTCCTGCTCTCTGCACGATATAAGGAGCTCCGTTGTACTTTGTTCCATGTCTTCTTGCCCACAGGGAATGAAGCATCACGTCACCGCACTTGATGTCCTTAGGGATAACGGTAAATCCAAGACGTACTCCCGTAAATCCTGCATTCTTTGAAAAGCTTCTAAGCTCTATCGCACAGTTTCTTGCGCCCTCGCATTCATAGATTGTATGAGGAACATCATTCTCGGAAATATATGCCTCGTAAGCCGCATCGTAAATAATAAGCGCACCGACCTTGTTGGCGTAGTCGACCCATACCTGAAGCTGTGCCTTGGTAAGCGTAGTTCCCGTAGGATTGTTAGGATAACACAGATATATGACATCAGGTGTCTCCTTAGGAAGCTCCGGCACAAAATTATTTTCCGCATTGCAAGGCATGTAAATCACGTCGCTCCATGTCTGTGCTGCGGCATCATAGGTGCCTGTCCTTCCTGCCATGACATTAGAGTCAACATATACCGGGTATACAGGGTCACACACCGCAATCCTGTTATCAAGGCTCAATATCTCCTGAATGTTGGCACTGTCGCTCTTTGCACCGTCACTTACAAATATCTCGTCGGCAGCTATCTCACAACCCCTCGCCTTGTAATCATTTTCCGCAATCGCATTTCTTAAGAACTCATATCCTAAATCCGGAGCATAGCCTCTGAAGGTCTTAGCGTCAGCCATCTCGTCAACCGCTCCGTGAAGTGCCTTTATGATTGCAGGTGCAAGCGGCTGAGTCACATCGCCTATACCGAGACGGATAATTTTTTTATCAGGGTGTTCATCGGAATACGCCTTTACTTTCTTTCCTATCGTCGAAAAAAGATAGCTTCCCGGTAATTTAAGATAATTGTCATTGAGCTTAAACATGTTGTGTCCTCCTAAAATTTTATTTGTAATTTTACCTCATTATGTGATGAATATTTTTTATGATGTTGGCAAACATGTGCTATAAACTTAGCGTGTATAACGTATTATATTTATGCATATCACGACTTTTTGTAGAAGCTTAGATGTTCTTAGAACTCTGCTAAGTCCCTAGCCAAAAGCAGCACGGATGCTGCTTTAGAAGCAATGCATACAGGGATGTATGCTTTGCTTCGGTGGCGAATGTATAGAATACCTTTCTCAGAGTTCTTAGAACAACTTGCTTCGGACAACGGAGCTGATATGCATAAATATAATACGTTATACACTCGTATATTTTGACCTCAACATCTTTTTATAAAATTATAAAAGACTTATAAGCGGATAATCCCCCGTAAATACCGTCACTGCAGGGCCCGTCATATATACTGTATTGTCCTTCTCATCCCACTCGATGAATAAGTCTCCACCGAGAAGATGCACCGTAACCCTTCTGTCGCACAGACCGTTTAACATGGTTGCAACAGCGGACGCACATGCTCCCGTTCCGCACGCAAGCGTCTCACCGGTTCCTCTCTCCCACACGCGCATATAGATGTTCTTCCTATCCGCAACACGTATAAACTCCGTGTTAGTGCGCTCCGGGAATACAGGATTGCTCTCAAAGAGCGGTCCTATTTTCTCTATATCTATTGTCTTTTCATCGTCGACATATGTTATTACATGCGGATTTCCCATGGAAACACAGCTCACCCTGTACTCTTTTCCGTCGACGGTGAGCGGAGCGTCAAGGACGACCGGAACCTTATCGGGAACCGGTTTTTCATATCCCTCATGCAGCGGTGCCGCAAGGTCACTTCCGTCAGCCTCTATCTTTCTTGTCGCTTCAAGCGTTGTCGGGATAAGTGCCGGCTCAAAAATAGGAGCACCCATGTTCACACGTACCTCTCCCACCTGTCCGCCCAGCAATCTGAGATTAAGATACTTAATTCCCGCCGCTGTCTCAATCGACACATCAAGCTTGTCCGTGAGCCCGAAATCGTACACATATTTTCCCACACAGCGGATTCCGTTTCCGCACATTGCACTTCTTGAGCCGTCAGCATTATACATTTCCATATAGAAATCTGCCACCTTGGAAGGCTTAATAAGAATAAGTCCGTCTGAGCCGATTCCAAAATGTCTGTCGCTTACTGCCTTTGCTATATCGGACGGTGTCGCAAGCTCCTCCTTAGTACAGTCTACATATACATAATCATTTCCAAGTCCCTGCATTTTTGTAAATTTCACAGCAATCTCCAATCTGCGGATTTATCATCCGCACCCTATATTTTTATCTTATATGGTTCCAAAAACAAATTGGCACAACACACCGTCTTATCACACAGAGCCTCATGCTTTCCCATAAATCACACATACAGGCTCAGCACCATCTGTGCCGACTCGACAAGCTTACTTCCACTGTCCATCGCACATTTCTGGATATATTTATGTGCCTCGTCCTCCGTCATGTGATTTCTCTCCATCAGAACCGCCTTTGCCTCATCTATAAGCTTGCGTTCCTCCGTATTTCTTACAGCCGGCTGGCTTCTCTGTCTCCTTCTGCGCCTATACTGTGCCTCAAACATCATGTGTATGGTATTCACAAAATCCACCATCTTTACAGGCATAGATATGCTCACAATGTCACTTGGACACTGGGACAGCACCCTTTCGGAGGCAAGCAAAAGAAGGTCGAACTGTGGCGGAAGGCTCTCCTTGAGCTCAAGATACAGCATATCAGGCAGTCTATACCCAGATATGACAATTCCTCCGCTCAGCGAATGTGCATGCTCAAGCGCAAATGCACCTGTTGTGCATACAACATCCACATGAAATCCGTTCTTTGCCAGAAGTCCTTTAAGTCCTTTGCCGTCCTCAATTTTCGGAAACACTACTATAATGTTTTCCATATAATCCATTACCTCGACATCAATATTTATAAAGGTACTGCTTTATTTCCCAGTCCGTAAGCTGCGTGGAATAGTCCTTCCACTCCTTTTTTATATTGTCAAGATATACCCTTGTTATATGTGATCCAAGTGTCTGCTTAAGATAATCATCGTTAGCAAGCTCAATTCCGGCCTCCATAAGATTCTCCGGGAGATTGTCTATACCTGCTTCAAGTCTCTCACTGTCTGTCATATCATAGATATTCCTGTTGACTGCCTGTGGAATATGCAGCTTTCTTCTTATTCCGTCAAGTCCTGCCGACAGACATACTGCAAGAACAAGATAAGGGTTAGCTGTAGGATCCGGACTCCTTAGTTCAGCTCTTGTCCCCTCACCCTTAGACGCAGGGATGCGTATAAGCGGACTTCTGTTGGTTGCTGACCATGCAATGTATACAGGTGCTTCATACCCCGGAACGAGTCTTTTATATGAATTGATAAGAGGGTTCGCTATAGCTGTTATGCCCTTTACATGCTCTAATATTCCGGCTATGAACTGATATGCCGTCTCACTCAGTCCAAGCTTATCCTCCGGGTCACAGAACACATTCTTTCCATCCTTTGAGAGTGACATATTAATGTGCATTCCCGAGCCGTTCATGCCGTACTTAGGCTTCGGCATAAAGGTCGCATACATTCCGTGCCTCTTTGCGATCGTCTTTACAACAAGCTTGAAGGTCATTATATCGTCCGCCACCTTAAGCCCCTCATCATATTTGAAATCTATCTCATGCTGTGCAGGAGCCGCCTCATGGTGCGACGCCTCTATCACAAAGCCCATATCCTCAAGTGTCAACACCATGTCTCGTCTTGCATTCTCACCGTAATCGTTAGGTCCAAGGTCAAAATATCCCGCCTGCTCATCAGAGTCGGTTGTAGGCCTGCCCGATTCATCCGATGCAAAAAGGAAAAATTCACATTCCGGTCCGACGTTGAAGGTATAGCCCATATCGGCTGCTTCCTTCAATACTCTCTTTAATATATATCTTGGATCACCCTCAAAAGGTGCACCATCCGGCTTATAAACATCACATATAAGTCTCGCCACCTTACCCTGCTGTGGTCTCCAGGGAAAAATCGCAAAGCTGTCAAGATCCGGATACAGATACATATCCGACTCCTCTATACGGACAAAGCCATCTATGGAAGCTCCGTCAAACATAATCTTATTATCCAGTGCTCTTTTCAACTGGCTTGATGTGATTGCAACATTCTTTAAAATGCCAAATGCATCTGTGAACTGCAGACGCACGAACTCAACATCCTCCTCAGCTACAATTCTCAATATATCTTCTTTGCTGTATCTGCTCATATCTGTACCTCCGTTGCACAATAATACGGTGCATATATTAGTTCATTATATCAAACGTATCTTTTATTTTCAATATTTTGTTGCTTTTGCACGATATCGCTTTACTATATCAAGTTATGCGTTGTATTTTTTATTTAATAATCAGATAATTGCAGAAAGAAACTAAATAAATTAAGTGTGAAGAGCACTAAGCGATGGGTAAGGGGGATGCGGATTGCGAATGTCCGCTTTACTAAATATGATTCTTATACACCCGTACCTGAAATTTTCATTGACTGAAATGCTGCCTTAATGTATAAAATAGTATATGACCCGGCTGTTATTTTTGAGCGGAAATATACAGCCAATTATATTTATAATATTTTCCAGCTTTTCGCTCAGAAACGGAGTTTTTATGCTAACTAATTTTAATAATAGGAAGAAAAACCGGATGCACATTAGACAGCTACAGGCATTTATCCTAAGCATGTGCCTGGTTACAGCCGGTATTTTCGGACTCACCGGATGCTCTGATGCCTCCACAAATGTCAACAATACAATCTATCTTGAGACAACAAAACAGACCGCAGGCTCAGATGACACAGCCACATTGCCTGCCGATAATGAAAGCGAATCCGGCAATCCGTCAGACAGCACAGGCGAACCTGAAAACGCCGGGACATCTTCGGACAGCACAACCGCCGAAGCTTCGACCGAGGTCACTGCCACCGTCGCTCCCGTAAGTGTCAACCTCATAGCAGTGGGTGACATGCTCCTTCACGGCGGCATACATAACAGCTCATTACAGCCCGACGGAAGCTACAACTACGCGCATGTATTTGAGCACACGAAGGACAGAATCGCTGCGGCTGATATCGCAGTTGCCAATCAGGAGGTGATTCTTGGAGGCGTGGAGCTCGGCGTGAGCAGCTACCCTACCTTCAATTCACCGCAGGCCTTCGGCGATGCGCTTGTCGACACAGGCTTTGACGTGATTCTGCATGCCAGCAATCACACGATGGATAAGGACACTGTCGGAGTGCTGAACACAATACACTTCTGGAAGGAAAAGCACCCGGATACAACCTTTCTCGGAATAAATGAGAATGAGGATGAGCGCGATACAATAAGAATAGTTGAGAAGGACGGCATAAAAATTGCCATGCTCAACTACACCTATGGACTCAACGGCTTCTCACTCCCTGCTGACAAGCCTTATCTTGTGAACCTTATGGACGATGCTCACAAGACTGAGATAGCACAGGACATGAAAAAAGCCCGCGAACAGGCTGACTTTGTCATCGTGTATCCTCACTGGGGCACCGAGTACATGCTTGAAGCCACCGATGAGCAGAAGCAGTGGGCACAGTTTTTCGCCGACAACGGCGCAGACCTTATCATCGGAACACATCCTCATGTTGTCGAACCTGTTGAATGGATAACCGCCGCCAATGGCAGACAGACGCTTGTGTACTACTCTCTCGGCAACTACATATCGATACAGTACTACAACTATTCAATGCTCGGAGGCTTCGCTGAGGTCACAATCACAAAGGACTCGACCGGCACTTACATATCCGACTATGATATGGATTTTCTCGTGACACATTACACGGCAGGACGCACGGAAATGACAACCTATTTTCTTAGCGACTACACGGATGAGCTTGCCAGCCGCCACGCAATTCTCACGGAGCCTTATGCCGGGCAGTACGCCGAAGGCTACAGAAATGTCAACCAGTGGTATCCTTTCACTGTTGAGGGGCTGTGGAACCTTGCAAGACAGATATGCCCGCAGTTTGTGAAGTAGATATAATTTTAACGGGCTTCTTGCAAATATTCAGCCAATTTGTTATTCTTAGAAAGTAAGTTTTATACAATTATAATGTTATCGTAATACAAATAATTAATTTGGGAGGTACTTATGTTATCACAGGATTTAATAAAAGCGGCTTTACAAAAAGCCCTCTACACAGGTGCCGACTATGCCGAGGTCTTTGCAGAGCATACAGACAGCAAGACAATAAGCATGGTCTCATCCAAGGTGGATAAGATTGAGGACGCCGTGATAAGCGGTGTCGGAATAAGAATATTCAAGGGATTAAGATGTGTGTCGGGAAGTACCTCTTCCCTGCTCCCTGAGGCGGTATTAGCCTGTGCTGAAAGAGTTGCAGGTATACTTAATGATACCCCTATAATTTCCAATGTAAATCTCACCGAAAGAATATTCGGAGATATCCACCCTATCAAGGTTGTGCCGGTGTCCGTTGTCAACTCCACCAAGATTGATTATCTCAGGGAGGCATACAATGCCGCAAAGGAGTATAACGAGGGAATTTCCCAGGTTACAGGCTCCTTCCTCGATGTCGACCACAAGATTCTCATAGCCAACAGCGAAGGACTTTTTGCTCAGGACAGACAGATTCGTTCAAGAATAAGAATACAGGCTGTTGCAAGCAAGGCAGGCGAAAACCAGACCGGCTCCAGCAGTCCGGGAGGAAGGGTCGGAATGGAACTTTTTGACCTCTACAATCCTAAGGAGGTCGGCATAGAGGCAGCGCGCGAAGCCATGGTTATGATAAATGCCGGTTACATAAATGCAGGAAATATGCCTGTTGCCATTGAGAACGGCTTCGGCGGAGTTATCTTCCACGAGGCATGCGGCCACTCCCTTGAGGCATCGAGTGTCGCCTACGGCAATTCGCAGTTTGCAGGAAAGCTCGGAACACAGATTGCCTCGGCTAAGGTGACCGCCATCGACGACGGCACAATTCCAAACGCATGGGGCTCCATAAATATTGATGATGAGGGCACACCTTCAAGGAGAAACGTCCTCATTGAGAACGGTGTATTAAAGTCCTACATGATAGATAAATTCAACGGCAGACGTATGGGAATGGAGTCGACAGGAAACAGCCGCCGGCAGAGCTATGCCTTCACCCCTACCTCGAGAATGACCAACACCTACATTGCTCCGGGCAATGACAGCGACGAGGATATCATAAGCTCCATCGAATATGGTCTGTATGCTGCCAAGATGGGCGGTGGCTCGGTAAATCCTGTGACAGGACAGTTCAATTTCGCCGTCAGTGAGGGCTATGTCATCAGAAACGGTAAAATCTGTGAGCCTGTAAGAGGCGCAAGTCTCATCGGAAAAGGCTCAGATATCATTATGAATATAGACATGGTTGGCAGAAACCTTCTCCACGGTCAGGGTATGTGCGGTTCGTCCTCAGGAAGCATTCCTACCAATGTCGGACAGCCGTTAATCAGGGTATCATCTATAACCGTCGGTGGACGTTAAGAGATTAGTGTCGCCATAGGGCGGCGGAATGGAGATTAGAATGAACTATCAGGAATTTAAGAATGCGGTCTTAGCCGCAGCCAAGGAGAATAATCTTAAGGATTATGAGCTCTACTATACAGAATCCTCCGGTACAAGCGTTGAAGCTTACCAGAGTGAAATCAACACCTTCACCTCGGAAAGTTCTCTGGGTGTATGTTTTAAATGTATCATAAATGGTAAAACAGGTTATGCCTCTACTGAGAATCTAACAGCCGATGATGCTCTTTCACTTATAAAGCGCGCCACGGAAAATGCTCTCTCCATTGAGAGCGATGAGCCTTCGTTCATACATAAGGCAGGTGACAATTATCTGTCCTACGAAGCACCTGCATACTTAGAACCAGATTCATCTGAGCTTGCGGATTTCACACTCAGGCTTCAGTCCGAGGTATATAATGCTGATAAGCGCGTTGTTGACGGAACAATGTCCGCCTCAGGTTATGACAACAGCAGGTACGCTCTGTGCAATTCAAATGGTCTCGACCTTGAGGACACAGCCGCCTTCTCATACAGCTATGCAGCTGCGCTTGTATCCGATGGTGAGAACAAATATGACGGCAGCGGCATCGCCTCAGGCAGTCTTGAAGGTTTCGATGCAGCAAAAATAGCGGCAGAGGCAGTTGACGATGCAGTATCCACAATCGGCTACACCTCAGTCCCGAGCGGAAAGTACACTGTCGTATTCTCGAGCAAGGTTATGGCAGCACTGCTCTCAACCTACTCATCCGTATTCTGTGCAGATACCGCACAGAAGGGCTTATCTCTCTTAGCAGGAAAAGAAAACACCAAGGTAGCCGCAGACCTTCTGACCTTGACCGATGACCCTCTCTACAAGGATGCTCTCGTCAAGAGAACCTTCGACGCTGAGGGTGCCGCAACCTACCCTAAGAACGTGATTGAGAACGGTGAACTCACCACACTTTTATACAATCTTGCAACAGCCGCAAAGGCAGGTGTAAAGACCACCGGAAACGCCTCAAAGGCTTCCTACGCTTCACCTGTATCCATCCACCCTTACAGCTTCTACATCAATCCTGTAAAGGGCTCCCTTGAGGATCTGCTCGTTGCCGCAGGTGATGGCATATATGTGACCTCCGTTGAAGGACTGCACGCAGGCGCCAACGCCATAACAGGTGATTTCTCACTCTCCTCGGGCGGCTTCAGGATTGAAAACGGCAAAAAAGGCAGGCCGGTAAAGGGCTTCACAATATCAGGCAACTTCTTCTCACTCTTAAAGGATATATCCTTAATCGGTGAGGATTTAAAATTCAATCCTTTCGCACTCGGTGCATCGCGCTGCGGCTCACCGTCGGTTCTTGTTAAGGGAATAACCATCGCGGGCAAATAGACACCTCATTAATTAAATTACCACATGCCGGATAAAAACAGGGACAGAAGAGCAATTCATATGCTCTTCTGTCCCTGTTTTATTAACCATTAAATTTCCTTTTTTAGTGCATATTTTTCGATTTGTTCCAGCCAGTATACCATTAATTTTCAGGCTTAAAATAAGTGGATATTCCCCATATTTATTATGCTATTTTATTTTCAAGTCTAAAGCTTGAACTATATAATATCATATATTGTCATATAATAAATTTAATATGCATGCTCTACACTAATAATTTTATCAGTCATTACATCTGCATTTACTCTGTTATTTTCTAAGATATCTTTGATATATGAAGGTAAACTATCAAACTCCAATGGTTTTAACGGTTCCGAAATTTTTATATATTGTTGTTCATCATCCTCATATACATCGTAACAATAAAGCTCTTTTCTCGACAAATGAATGCAGTCTTTCAATAGAGAGTTGGTATCATCATACTCTACGGCTACCTTTTCTTCCGTAAACTCAGCCAATTCATTCATAAAGAAGTTTAAAAGGCTCTCTGTATTTTCTTTGCTTATACAGACAAATTCCGGAACATTTCCACAGCCGGATTCCTTGTACCATTATATAGTTGTCCTTTAAAGTTACTACCACTCTTGACATAGACTCTTTACCCTTATAATTATCCAAGCCGATGCCTCTCTTTTGAAAAATGAATACACTTCCTAAAGCCGATTCTCGCATCTGCTTAAAATACTACCACATATTTGAAATTTGCTCTACCTATTTTCGCCAGCATTTTCCACTACCGGCATGCGATACTCCGTACCGTTTTTTAACATTCCATAAATGATACTGATTAATCGTCTGGAAATACAAATCAGTGCCTGCTGGCTGGTTTTTCCCTCTGCCTTACGTTTCTCGTAACACGCTCGCACTGCTGGATTTCTTGGTGTTCCTTTTGAGGATAGCTGCACCATCTGGATTGCAAGAAAATAAATAGTGGTCTGCAGTCGTCTGTTTCCCTGCTTGGTAGCTACATCCTTCCCCTTACCGCTGTAGGATAAATGAAATGGTGAAATCCCTGCGAACTGTGCCAGTTTATTGGCATTACTAAAACGTTTGATATCACCAATCTCTGCAAGAATCTTAACTGCTGTGATGACATTTACACCGGGAATGGTTGTAAGTGTGCAGCCAAGCATCTTATACATCTGTTCCAGCATCTTGTCTACTTCCGCAAGCTGGCTATCATAGTGCTGTAAATAGCTGACAATACTAAGTGTCACCATGTCTCTGGCATCTTGATAAGCAATATTTTTTACTTTATCACTGGCTACCGCATCCAAGATTTTCTCACAGGTTTTAGTGGAGCATTTGTTATGGCTGACGGGAACAAGTTCCTTACGTAAATCTTCCACAGACTTACCCCTAAGATACTTTCTGGATGGATAATGCTCCCAGAAGTACAGTGCAGTGGGTCTACTGATGTCATTAAAAAATGACTTATACGACGGATACGCAATACACAACTGCCCGTGCAACTGATTAACCAGTCTGGTTCGCTGTTTCATGATATTGTCCCTGCGATGCACCAGCTGACCAAGTGACCTGTACGCATCATTGGGGCAGGCATCCGGAAGTTTGTCAAGCATATTTAAAGTTGCCAGAGCAATGGCTTCCGCATCATCACTGTCACTCTTACGGTACATAGCACCACGGTGCTTTGCCTGACGATGAGAGATAGCAGTATTTACATCCTTAAATCATGTAGTTTCACGTCAACTTGATTCATTTTTCTTACACGCATAAAAATGCACCTCTTTCGCAACAAAAATTTGTTTTATAAGAAGTGCGTTAATATCAGCATTTTGGAACTAAATATTATGTTTTGAATTCGGATGTCCTTATGTGCACCCAGATGGAAAATTTCGCCCTAGGGTCTTCAAATTAATCTACATGGATTACATCACCTTCGGTGAGAGCCATTCCGATTAATTTAAAGACAATGGTTTAATTTTTAGGGGATGAGCGTCCTTATGTGGAGACATAATTAAAACAATATACTATACAATTAATAATCCAAAAGCAAATTCTTTAATCCTAATAACAATGTTTGGTCAGCCTTCATCTTAAATTTTAGCATATTGTCCTCATGGCTTCCTCCTATCTGCCCTAATACATATAAATTCATGTTATTTTCAAAATAGAATTTTAAAAATGCATCGCTTTCACAGTCTCTTACTATCACTTCGCCGTCCAATAAGCTAATCATGGTATCCAAACAATTAGTATAATCTTGAATAATTTTTTCACCGATGCAAAAGTTACAATTACCAGCGAATCCACTAGTAGAAACTAATATCTCGAATGTAACATATCCACCAATGCAATACAGTGATTCAAAAGACAATAAACTGACACCATCCTTGTACAATATTTTATCATTCATGTCATTATTCTCCTATTTAAATTTAAAATCGTCAAATGCACCTGTTATTTTATTATATACAAAGTGAATTTCTACTCCATTAACATTATTACTCATTTTTACCCAGCCTTCAGATGCCAACCATCTTGAATCACTCATTATTACAGGATGATTTTTCATTTGACTCATGTCTACTGCTCCCTCCAATGGATTTGACATTACTTGATGCATTGCCATTTGTTCATTTAATGTATTTGGAACTGTTCGTCCAGTGCTACCTCTTCCGACCACTTCTACTGGATTACCGACTCCTTTAGAAAAACTACCACTCTTATTACCGCTTTCATTCCCCTTACCAGCTCCGGCATTCCTCTGCGCATTCACTCTTTCCTGGGTTCTCCAGTCGGTGTTAACATTATCTCTTGGAGAGGTTGCTGTATAGCCAGGGCCGCTCTTCTTTACATTGTTATCTTTTATGTACTTCTTTGTTGCTTCTTCTCCATGGATGATTTCACGGTTTGCCAGTTTCTTGGCATCCTATGCACTATAGCCCTGTTTCTTGTACTTATTATACAGATCCTGCTTTGACTTCGCATCAGGGTAGTTTCCTATTCATTTAGAACTTTGAACACCCTTATGTGGAAACCTAAATCAATAATCAACCTTACAAAAGTTTCAACTTATCTCTTATCTCCATCAAAATAATCCCTAACATATTTTTTCCAGAGCCATTTGTTCCACATCCCCAATAATAATCATTGGATGTATTCTCCACAATATATTCTGAATCTGTGTCAAGTAATATGTTTTTTAGTTCAATATTCTGAGAAAATTTAGCATATACTGCCTTTCTCATAACATCATCTTTAACCTCTTCCCAATCTTCTCTTATTGGTAAATTGCGATTTCTTCCCATTTTGGCTGCTATCATAGGATTGTCTAACAAACGAATTATTTCTACATATTCTGTTCCATAAAACTTCTGTGCTTGAAAATAGTGTTCGCTTGTCATCCACCATTTTTCATCTAACTCAAATCCATAATGTGAAAAATTTGAAAAGCAGCCATATTTTTCATTGGTTTTGTAAAAATATATTGTCATATTGTTATCCCTTTAAACTACATGTCCATTCTTCAAAATATTCTAATTGTTCCTGTATTGTTGCATATTCATCTATTGAACAAGAATCAAATATATCAACCAGTGAATTCATTTTCGCCTGCTCTCCATATATTAATGTATACGCATTTCGTCCTGCACCCATACATAATAACATTCCAGATGGATAAACATTTTTACAACAGCCTTTACACAACAATTTAATATTCAATTTTTCAAGTTCTTCCCTTAATTTAATTAGTGTATCAAAATAATTATCTCCTTCCTTTTTCAAAACTAATTTTCCTAGAGAAAACTTGATTGTAACACTATCTTGATTTTCCGTTAATTCAATTATTGCTTTTCTATCTTGTTTTTTTTCTATACATATAACATTACATATTTCTTTTTCCATTAATTTCCTCCAAAATTCGGATTAGGAATAAAATCCCCTATAATTTTTCCGCCTTGCTTTTTATATGCACCAACAATTTCATATGGTTTTATTCCACCTGGTATTAAAAATTCCATTTGTTCAGGGAAATATGCACCTGCTCCATATATGCTATTTATATCAACATAATTATTAGTTCGTATTACATATACATAACCATTTTTACCAGCGAACTCTGTAGCAATTACTATATCTCCAGAAGTAGATACAAAATTTCCAGCGGTTGTGTTACTTTTAGTATGTAACAATGCATCATTATGTGTTCCTTTCGGTTTAAAGCCATTTTTGAATACGTCATCTGGAACTACACTAACTCTATCACCTCTAAATAACGTCTTGGTATTACTACCACTCTTTATCGCCTTCGCCGCATCCTCAACTACATCATCCGCCACTTTATCTGCTTTTTTGCAAATGCTTCAGCTTCTTCTGTCAGCAGTCTCTTCGGCAGGTGTTTTTCGAGGTCTATTGCATCGTCTGCTTTCTTTACAAGCTTCTTGATTCCGTCTGCCACGTTGTCAAGGTGTTTTAGTCCGCTTTCATCTATTCCGTTGCCAAGTACTTCGCTTGCCTTACCTGTCTTTGTAAAGGCATCGGCTCCGGGGATTATACTTAATGCATTAAGTCCTGCATTTATATAATCTCCTTCTGTAAGATATAGCACTGCATTTACTGCATCACATATATCTCTAGCCGGTTATACTTCCTGCTATGTATAATGCATCGTGAACTGCTTCTCGCCAGTTTATGTTTTTCTTTGCCTTTTTTGTTCCAGGTTCGGCACTTAATCCGAATTGAGTTTTGAAGTTGGACGTCCTTATCTTGAGACAAAATAAGTACACAATTTTATATCGCTGCATTTATTCTAATACCAACGTCTACTCATATATTTTGCCTACATAAAACAAAGTTGCAATGAACCTCCAATTAATGTTAGTTGGCATATCAATATGCATATTATCAAAATATCCCTCCATATCATCGACCCAAGAACATATTCCTTCAAGATATGATGTTATCTCATTATTTTCCCACTCTTCACTCTTTTGTTCCTTATCACGTCGTAATTCAACCAAAAAATTCATAAAGTCTTCTTTAGAGTTAACACCATTTATTATACTATTAAAATCCATCTGCTTATCTCCTATTGTATTGTTATACTTTCTCCATTTCCTAATTTCAATTTGATAGAAGTTCCATTTGTTTTTGTGGTCGTTTTCCACATTTGTCCTGCTATTTCCTCATCTGTCGCCAACCTAAACGGTACACTATCCAATTCAGCTATTCCAAAAGTTTCACAGACTCGCAGCATAAGTCAAAATAAATATTCTACAACTTTTCATAATTTTATTTTTCAATGATTATATAAAGCATTCAGTTTATTTATCCATTCATCAATACAAAACTTATTTTCTTCCAAATGATTAGGATAGCTTGTTAACTCTTCAAAATTTATTTTATCCAGATTTTTCCACCATTTAGGCAGACGGCACAAAGCATGTGCAAAATGATAGCATTTACCGCACCATACCCACATACTTCCTTTTTCATCTCCATCTCTATTTCTGTGAAAATATAGATGTCCATCCTTTTCCCCACAAATAGGGCAAACTACTGGAAAGCATCCTTTATTTTGAGTTTCAATACTATCCAAAATCCCCATAATTTTATCATCATTATCTTTCCACATTTATCTTCCTCCCATAATGTAATCTGATAATGCATTACCAGAACTATATGCTGAAGATTCAGGCGCAATACCACCTCTTATAAAATCACGCGCATGGTTTAATTCATGTGCAATTGTATTTGCAAGTTCTTCTTCACTCACCAAAGCATCTGATCCAATCTCTATAACATATGGATTGGCAGCTGTTGTTCTTCCATATATGCCTGGCCTTAGATCTGCATTATATTTGATAGTTATGCTCTGACCTGATCCTCTCAAATTTATTCCGTATTTTTCTGCTATGGTATTTGCATATGTTTCAGGATCCAATGCCATATCTAAAGTTTTTTCCGTCGCCAAAACTGGTCTTCCTTGTCTATTTCTTACATCTGTACCACCCTTACTACCACTCTTGAAGCACCACTTTCCCCCACACTTGTTTCTTCCTTGCATGGGGTCTGACGTTTATCCTTGTACCCACTCGGATCATAGTATACCACCGGATTATTCTTACAGTACGCATACAGATTCAGCCCGTCTCCGTGGTACACATCTTCCTGCACAAACCTTCCCAGCACCGGATTGTAAAACCTTGCCCGCAGATACTCTGCATCATACCGGTTTTCCAGACGCTTTCCATCCGGGCGGTACTCATACGTGTAGTAGAAGCCTCCTGCCACTGCCTTCCTTACATTGCCTAACGCGTCATATTCAAAACTTCTTGTGACACGGTTCTCCCCGTTTCGGTCTGTTCCGGTCTCAAGCACCGGATTCCCGTCCACGTTGTAGGTAGTGCGGACTTCATTGCCGTTGCGGTCCACATGGAGTACCATGCGCCCCTCACGGTCATAGCGGAAGGTCTCGCTGTTGCCCTCCTGGTCGGTGATCTCGCAGACCTTTCCCTGACTGTTGTAGCGGTAGGTGATCACGCCGCCGTTGGCATCCCTGGTACTGGTGACATTGCCCGCAAAGTCATAGGTACAGCCTTCCTCCCCGCCGTCTGTCTGGCGGATGTTTTGGATCCGTCCCCATGCGTCCAGGTCATAGCCCGTCTCATTGCCATTGCCGTTTACAACCCCCTTGATCCTTCCACGGCTGTCATAACAAAACCGATCTCTCTGCCCAGTTTTACAGCCTGAATTTTGAATTCCCTATCATAAACTTTTTCTGCATCATCTTCGCCCTCCACTTCTGTATGATTTTTTTGTAAATCCGTGAAGTAGAGTTGTCAAGTATTATGATACAACATCATACCGCTTAAGGAGATTATTTTTTACATCTACCATACAGAAAAACGCATTGTCTTCATAGCACTAAGTGTCATGAAAACAATGTGTTTTGGATCTTTGATGAAACAATATTAAGTTTTGATTTCGAATGTACTTAATTGCACCCAAATGGCAAATTTCACCCTAGAAAGGTCTCTAAATTAATCTTCACAACTAACCTTTCTTTGGAGGAGGTATTACGGTTAATTTAAATCTACCTACAATTCAAACCATTTCATTCTTTTTGACATTTCACATGTTTCAAAAAAATCTATTGCTGCAATATACGCTTGTTCAACAGGAATCACTAAATCTTTAGATATTTCTGATTCCGCATTTTCAGAGCCAATATTAAAAATAACATACTCTTCTTCTAGTCCATTATTGTCTGTATATGCATAATGACCACAATCATTTTCATCTTTAAAATAATGCACACACGCTAGCTCTTCTTTTATCAATATTGTGAGAAATGGATATTCCAGTTCTGTCCTCAACTCAAATTCATTACTATTCCCCTTTGACCTGTGTTTTAATACCTCTTGTAATTCGATTAAATTATTACACTCTTTTTTACCATTAAACTCATATACTATCATTAAACTTCCTCCTACTTAGGCTTTTTTGGTATTTTATCATTTCCAATATATGTTTTCACTGTATCAACCCAACTTGGTTTTGGAGCACTTGCATTTGTTGGTGGAACAACCGTTAATGTTGAACCCTCCTCAAGTAATGTTGGTAACATCTTATCGCAATATGGACATGTTCCATCTGTATTATTATGAAAAACAGTACCATTATTAATTCCATTTTCTCGCATATAAATTGCAGATTTACCTTCAACATGCGAAGCTGGAATATAATTTTTATAATTAGGATTTGCATTTCCAGATGAAAACGGTACTTGTGTTCCATCGTCTAAAACCAATACTCCATGTATTGTCTTTCCATCATATTCAGGTAAATTAATTGAAGAACTACCACTCTTGACAGAGACTCTTTACCCTTATAATTATCCAAGCCGATGACCATCCTCTGAAAAAAGAATAACAATCACAATCAACATAAATCTTAGCGCAAAACTATAGTCAAAATTTCTATGCTGAAATCTGTAATGAATTAAAAAATAAATCGAAGTTATCACTAATTCTATATAAACAATCTTCCTCTGTAGATTGTTCTAATTCCAAACAATGATCCCATAAGAAAACTCCTTTCCAATCATCTTGCCATATCAAAAGAATCAATCCAGCATTTATTGAATTTCCAATAATAATTGTTTCTTCTGGCAATTCCTCTCCATATTCATTGTACCAACTATTTAAGCATAAACTTCTTACCTGATTAAAACCAAACAAAACATCTATTCCTATATTTTCCTTTAATTCATCGACCCAAAACATATGAATTTCATCAATAAACTGACCTCCATTCGTATCCAATAAAAATTCTTTATAGTCTTTAGGTAATTTCATTTTTACAGTTTCTTCATAGCATATTACCTCATCAACAATTATTACATCAAATTTTTTAAACATATTCTTTCTCCTATTTCTTTTTTAAGTTTGATATTCCACCCCTATGTCTAAATCTATCGTGCAATATCGTTTCTACCTCTTGCAATGTCACTCCATCTTCATGATGATGCCATGTTCCATCTGCACTCTTAATATATCCCATTTCTCTTGCCTTTGCAAAATCCTTATTTCTTTCTACAAAAGGTCCAATTGGTGCTTCTTGCCTAACCATGCCTGCTGATTTAAAATCTGGATATCCATTTGGATAAGATACAGAATTCCCTTCCCAAAGTACACTTTCATCTCTCGTGCAGAAAGCTATACTGTCGCGGAATATAAATCATTAAACAGCATGTTTTCCGTATTTATTATATGAGGTGATACATTCCAGCTTATTTCAGAAGTTTTATCATTCAATACTGCCAAATCGACATACAATTCTTCTGTGCTATAATTTAACACATTGACTTTAGCCAATGAATTAAACATTTTAATGCTTCTGCGTCAAGATATTTCCGACGTGCAAACGCATGCCTATTTTGCTGTGCAGCATACATTCACCCCTGATAAATCTTGCCCATTCTTCTCCTTATTAATCACACTTGATAAACTGCTTTTGGAATTGCACCCACAAATACTTCTTTCCACTTTTCCATACCTTTTATTTCTCCTAATATCGGATTTTGTACAATATGATTTAATCATTGTATATCTCTTGTTAAAACTTATTCCCATATAAAAGAAGCATCCATTTGACCTGACTCATAATACATTTTTGCTACACACTTTGCCATCTCAACTGACACACACAGCTTATCTTCAAAATCTCCTTCCTGCCCACCCGTAACCAACTTATGTACTAATGAATCATTTGCGTCTGAGTTCATTAATGTATAGATAATCTCATTATCATTTTTAGAAATAAATACATTACACAACCTATCATTTCCCCCACCAATGCATAAATAGTCAGCTTCATTTCCGTTATCCATAATAATTTGAGTAACATATTCTCCATCCAGCAGATTAATCACATTTTCAATATCTTCCCATGTTGGAAAATCAATACTTTTCTCAACATAAGATAAATCCTTAAACTCATCATAAAACACTCTTTTCACATACATGTTATCTCTCCTTACTTAAATGGATTAGGAATTGATTTAACTTGTGGATTAAACTTAATTTTGTATGGTTCGGACATACAATTTACTCACTGCAACTCTAATTCATTTTTTAGGTGTTCCAATTCAGAAACACTCATATCACATACACATATTTCAATAATATCATCTGTTTCTGACAATCCAAAATACGCTTTGTCCATTTTTATATAATGGTAACTTTTTTTGTCTGACAATATTATTCTGGTACCATTAGAATACAAAATAGTTTTAAAAACAGGGCATTCAGTATCATCACTATGAAAAATTATCTTTCCATCTTCAAAATTTTTCACCACCAGCTTATTCTTAGTTTCTGAATACTCCTTGCAAAGCAATAGCGTTATTCTTTTTAATAACTTACTCTTTATACCCACTGTAAATTCCAATGAAGAAGTTTTATCTTTTGAATATGAAATATATTCAACCGCTTCCTCATCCCTATTAAATATAATCTTCAAAGGAATATATTCTTCCAATTCCATATCTATTATATCCTGCATATTCTTGTAATTTTTTACTAAATTCTTTTTGTAATAATCTATGAGAAGCTCCTCATTCATATTTTCAGGACTTCCAAACGCCCTATCCGCAATATTTATCTGTTCAACTGACAGAAAAAGTCCAACTTCACTAAGAATATCCAACAAGTTTTCTAAAGCAATTCTTCGCTCACCAAAACTGCCTAATTCTTTAGCTTCATTTGTTGCACTCTTAACTACCTGATATCCCCTTTCTCTTTCCACTTCATACCGAAAACTCATTTCACCCTCTGCTATTGAGTCAACTATCTGCAAAAAATCTTCATAAGCTTTAATATCCATCTTTTTTCCTCTATTTACCACTGTTATAACCAGTTATTATTCCCTCACCATGCGGTTCAACAATTACTGTTATATTTAATCCATGGTTACGACCCTTAACCATAAATCTGAGCATGATTAAATATACTCTTCTACCAAATCAATATCTTTTGTCATGTGCAAATCAGGAAATTTATCATCCAACTTTCTTAAACATTCAATATATTCTTTACTTTGCAACATTTCAGACACATCTTCAAAAATTTCACTAATAAAATAAATATCTTTTTCAGAACAATTTTCTAAATATGCTACTGTTTCATTAATATCTTTAGATAAAATATCTATCATTTTATTCCAACAGTTCTGAATACCATAATCATCTTCAATATTTTTACTCTTTCTTTCTGAAATAATATTATCCATTATATCCTTAATCATTAAATGCCTCCTTATATTTTATGGTTAAGATGCAGCATCTGGAAATATTGTACTAATACGTCCGTTTGTACGAATTACACCAACTCTGACACCATTATAATTTCCAAATACTGTTACTCCATCAGCCACATTTACATTTTGTGGTAAATTTCCTATTATATGCACCTGCATTAGCTATATCCGATTCACTCCAGCTTTCTGGAAACCATGACTGATTCGTACCAGTTCTCTTTAGTGGAAACATAATTTAGACAAAAATAGTTATTCAAGATTATTTTCTAAAACACATGTACACACATCCTCTATGCTACATCCTTGTAAATCTGCTGTAGACAATATCAACTTAATTACCTTTGCTAACTCATCTTTTTCTTCCAAAGTAATCTTGACCATTGGTAGTAAAAATATTTTTTCACTATCATTCATATTACTTGTATATTCATAAAATTGTGCCAACGAGATATTTCTAATCATATAATGTGGTCCTGTGCAACCAATCTGTATGTCATTTATATAATATATCGTATCCCCAGGATGAAATTCAACACAAAATTCATCTCCATTAGACAGCTTAATCACAACAGCTTTAGGTGTATCAATATAACCATCATTTTCATCAAAAACACCATCATAATAGCTCGTCAAATTATGAATCCAATCTTTATCTAAGATACACTTTTCTTGAATCAGTTCAGTCAAGGAACATTCTTTAGAATTATCTATTCCCTCTGGGAAATTAGTCATTAAAAACCATGGTATAAAATTACTATTTGATAGCAGTTCAACATATTCAATAATCTGTTTCATTTTTACCTCCAAAATTGTCTATATGGCGTCTTGTCACTTCTCCATTATAAATAGGACCACCTAATGTTAATCCATCTGTTTCTAACAATGGCTGACATGTAGCCTTACAAATATTACGTGATGTTCCACCTGCAATAAATGTATATCTGTCTCCTTTGTTATTCATTATTGTTTGCTCTGCATGCCCTTTGCCTCCTCTATATATTTCATTATCATTTAATACACCTTGTAGTGATTTTGGTACTGTTTGATTCGGAGCATTTGTTGCAACCAAATAAACTTCATTTCCTGTTGTATTATCAATAGCTTTCATTACTGCTGTTGTACCATTTCTACTTTCCCAATCGCCACGCAATCCATTGATTTCAGTTGCTCTTGCATTACATTCCATTGCTATAGTAGTATTACTACCACTCTTGACAGAGACTCTTTACTCTTATAATTATCCAAGCCGATGCCTCTCTTTTGAAAAATGAATACACTTCCCAAAGCCGATTCTCGCATCTGCTTAAAATACTACCACATATTTGAAATTTGCTCTACCTATTTTCGCCAGCATTTTCCACTACCGGCATGCGATACTCCGTACCGTTTTTTAACATTCCATAAATGATACTGATTAATCGTCTGGAAATACAAATCAGTGCCTGCTGGCTGGTTTTTCCCTCTGCCTTACGCTTCTCGTAGTAGGCTCGCACTACTGGATTTCTTGGTGTGCCTTTTGAGGATAGCTGCACCATCTGGATTGCAAGAAAATAAATAGTGGTCTGCAGTCGTCTGTTTCCCTGCTTGGTAGCTACATCCTTCCCCTTACCGCTGTAGGATAAATGAAATGGTGCAATCCCTGCGAACTGTGCCAGTTTATTGGCATTACTAAAACGTTTGATATCACCAATCTCTGCAAGAATCTTAACTGCTGTAATGACATTTACACCGGGAATAGTTGTAAGCGTGCAGCCAAGCATCTTATACATCTGTTCCAGCATCTTGTCTACTTCCGTAAGCTGGCTATCATAGTGCTGTAAATCACTGACAATGCTAAATGTCACAATGTCTCTGGCATCTTGATAATCAATATTTTTTACTTTATCACCGGCTACCGCAGACCAAAAACAGAGAAAAAACCGTAAATATGCACAAATTCATTTTTTAGACAGACAAATCAACTTTCTCTTGCACCTGTGAGAGCCTGTGTTGCCCCTGTGTGCGATTTTAAGAGCGAAGTCGAGGAGTTACCCATGATAGACTTTTTAGGGCTTGTTGGGGAAATGTGAAAGAAGATACTTTTAGAAAATATAAGAAAAATATTAGGGTCGAAAATAGTGCAGGTTAAAGGGCTTATGCCGCCCAAGGACGGCCTAAGCCGGAAACACCCACCGGCAGAGCCGTTGGGAGAAATGTGGTATGGCCTAACTTTTCCTGCCACTCAAAAATTTGTTATGCTTTGGGATAATTTTATCGGGATTTCCATATAGCAGAAAATCGGAGATGTTCCAAGGCTTTTATTGCCTAAAGAACATCTCCGATTCTGTGTTTTTGTTTAGGTATTATGAGGAATTCTCATCCCCTTACACCCCCTGTTGCGTGCCATTGTAACATGGGTATTTATGGGGCGTCAAGGGAAATGTGACAAAATTATTACATTCTGTTTTAGATAACTTTATGTGCACCTACCTGGCAATTTTCGCTCAAAAATTTTCAAATTAATCTACATGGATTACATCACCTTCGGTGAGAGCCATTCCGATTAATTTAAAGACCGTGGGGTCGGTTTTCGGTAGTGGGCGTCCTTATGTGGAGACATAATTAAATAAATTTTGATAATTTGTTATTCTCGAAACAATTTCCCCATCCACTACACTCATTAAACGAATATTTCTCAAAAGGCTTAATATCAACTAAATCAACATTATTTTTTTTCATAATATCAACTGCTTGCTCTATTTTTTTTAATGTATTGATACTATGATCACATAATTTAGAATATAGTTCACATGTTCCACATTCGAATATTATTTTTAAAAACAAATGTATTTCTTGATTAGAGTTGCTATACAATCTATACAGATATTTGAATTCTTCTTCTGTAATATATTCCGCATCCTCCATAGTATCTTCTAATATACTATTAGGCATATATTCCGCAAGTTCGTACATCCAATCATCAATGTATTGAATCTTCGTATATGACCATAATTTTTCTAACAGCCACCTCCATTCTTCTTTATTGCAGTTATAATGCAACAATACGTTTTCAAATGAGCTTATTAAATATGCCATTCTGCCTCTAATTGATATATTTTTTAATTCTTCCATTTACCTCTTCCTCCCAATTAATGAGATAACACATCTGCAACTCTATCACCAAATGTATATATACAATTTTCGCACATCGGTTTTGATACATTGTTTTTAGTATTAATAGTATACAAATATAAATCAGAAGCATTTGCTCCCGAATTCAATGCTTGATTTACAGCATCCACTTCAGCACAATTACCTAATCGATATTGATTCAAAGAACTTTCTGGCAACCATGATTCTAGCGATAAATTAAGCGTATCTCCACTCAACTGTACACCTCTGTTCATTCCATAATAATAATTACCAGTTCTTGCATCATACACAACAGTTGCTGTATTAAACTTATCTAACTGTCTATTAGAATTAGCCAAACTTTCTTCCATTCTTGCCCATTGTGTTACAGCATCATGCATCTGTTGTAGCGATGGTATAGTTATTCTACCGCTCTCTGTCTCACTCTCATCTTCAAAGAAGTTTCTGACATCAAGCTTTTCCAGTTCCTGTTCAAGACTGTCTACTGCGGAATCAGTTGTCTCCTCATCATATCTCTCCGTCTCTTCATATATGACTTCTTTCGCTGCCTGTGAAATGAGCGTCAGCAGATTCTTGAAATAATCAGTATTAAACCCGAAGCAGCTGATAACTGTGATAAGTAGCATAAATGATATTAATCTTTTCTTCATAATTATAATATCCTTTCGTTTTTTATAATTACTGTATATTAATATCATTATATCACTACTTTTAGTTGTTATATTCAACAACTATATATTATGCTATTCCGTTTATCATGTCTAAAATGTTAACTATATAGTGTCATATTATTACAACCTTTAGTTGTATTTTGTGATTTATACTATATTTTTCTTCATCACTAAAAATCGCACATATTTCCTCGCCCAAAGGATAACATCTGGGTGTTCTGATAATAATGTTCTGTTTTTCACAGTCTTTACCAAACAATTCAATATATCTTTAACTACTTTTAGTTGTTGTTTTTAATATTTTCGCCTTTTACTTTTTGGCTTCTTCCCTCATCTTTTTTCTCGCTTCCCCCCGAATAACATACATCACCTAACAACTCGGTTCCTCTGATGATAACCTCGTAAATAGATAAACATTCCATGTACAAGCCCTTCTATTTATATTACTATCATAAATCCATTTCATATTGCATCGTATTTTAGAACGTTTCATCACCGTAATATGACAAAATCCACCTGTACGCTTTATTAACTTCTATTATATTCCTCCAAATCCTTTGCCGATATATTTTTCTCCATAAATATATTAACAATCTCATTATTTTTAGATATCAGTAATATAAGTGAGCCATCCCAAACCACTATTTCTGAATTTGCCAACGGATGTTGTATCCTAATCGGATTTCTCCAAAATCCTTTATATCCATCCGCATACGGATAATTGTATCCTGACACCGCCTCAAACGTCACATCTTTCGGGAAAAAGGAAAACACTCCCCATATCCACTGGAAGTTTTCTTTTTTCAATAATCGTAACAGTTTTTCACCCTCAATCCTGCAATATTCATCACTAAATATCGCTGATATTTCCTCCTCTAAAGGATAACATTCAATGTTGGTTATCAGACAATTATATTCCTCAAAGTCATTTATACAATCAAAAACATCTGCCAATGAAACCTTATCGCTATTTATTATGCAGCCCTTCATATTGCGCTCCTTAATTTCTCTTAGGCTTTCTGCCATTATACTCCCATATATGTTCATGTGGAACTTCTGGATGTTCTTTAGGATTTCCATGGTCACTCATATCAACGTCTCTATATGCTTTTCCATTTTCATCGTACCAACGCCTAGTTTTTATATTTCCATCTACATCCAAGATATCTACAGAAGTGTTTGCTTCACCGAATGGTCCTGGATTTTTACTAACGGATGTTTTGTGAAGGAATATACTTCCACCTTATCTGCAAATCTTGAAGTAAATGCTATAGTCATCCTTTTAAGATAATTTGTGTCACTGTCCAGCAGACCAACTTTTATTCTCATACAGGTTCCTCCCGGCTGATATAACTTCTTTTATCTTAGAGTGTATCACAACCTTTGGTTGTAGTCAATTACAACTTTCTATATTTCTAATCCTCTTTTTTAATATTTAACGATGTTATTTTTATCGTTTTTTAACAACTTTACGTTGTATCGCATTACCATGTATTGTTCATTTACTGATACATGTTTTATTTGGTATCATTATCTTACAAAGAGTAATTTGATAGTTACTGCTCTTTAGGAGGGTTAAAATGAAAAATTTAAAATCATTGCGATTAAACAAAGGACTAAGTCAACTTAAACTGGCAGAACTGTTCAATATAAGTCAGCAGTCTATATATAAATATGAAAACGGACTTGCCGAACCCGACACAGAGACATTGATAAGCCTTGCTGACTATTTTGAAACATCTGTTGATTATCTTATCGGTCACTCACAGTCAGCCGACATAGAGCACATTGTTGTTGAGCTTCCTTTATCTTCTGATGATATCTCCACCATTCAAAAATTCTCACGCCTTAATGACAGGCACAAAGAGCTTATCAGTGAAATGATTGACTGTCTGTCGGAAAGTTATGATAAATTTGAAACAAATAAGTAAAGGATAGCCAAAAAAACAATGCGTGCAGCAAATAATCTTGGGACAGGGGTCAGGTACGTGTCCCAATGCCACCGTCTGGGACACGTACCTGACCCCTGTCCCACACTTCTGTTATTCGTCCGCAATCTGTTTGCCTGTGTGGTCAATATGATACTTGCCTGTATGTATAAGCTGAGCTACCGTGACAAAGCTGTAGCCCTGCTCCTTCAGGTTCGTTATAACGCTGTCCAGTGCGTCCGCAGTATACTTAGCACCATTGTGCATGAGTATTATCGCACCGCTATCCAGATTCTTGTGTTGAGTGACGGTCTTTATGATTGAATCGACACCATAATCTTTCCAGTCAAGACTATCTACACTCCACTGTATCGTATAGTATCCAAGGCTTTCCGCAGTCCTCACTACCGCGTCATTGTAATCGCCATAAGGAGGGCGGAACAGGCACATCTCATAGCCTGTAAGTGCCTTGACCCTGTCATGAACCTTCATAAGCTCCTGCTTTTTCTGTTCATCTGAAAGCTTTGTCATAAACTTATGATTCTCGCTGTGATTGCCAAATGCATGCCCGGCATCTATAATTTTCTTAACATCCTCCGGGTATGTCTCGACCCAGCCGCCTGTTGCAAAGAAGGTCACCTTCACATTATGCTTTTCCAGAATGTCAAGTATCTGCTGCGTGTCCTCATTCCCCCAGGCGAAAGTCAGCCTGATGGAAACACAGTTATAATCCTACCTTGAAGAAAATTCTTCAATCACACAAGTATGCTTCTTACTGTCCTTTCCATCCGCATCATAATTAATTCCCACCAAAAGTATTCTGTCACCATAGCCTGACAATGCTCCATGGTAGCTGTTTTCCTTAATCTGCTTTATCGCAGTGTCTGCCGACCTGTTGTATTTTAATTCCACCACCATGGCAGGTCTGCTTCCGGCATTGGCTCTCGGAATAAATACAAAATCAGCAAAGCCCTTACCTGACGGCATCTCTCGGACAATATTGTAGTATGCCGGCGCTGTAAAATACGCCATAGTGAGAACACAGCTAAGTGAGTTCTCATCATTATACTTTAATACGGACGTATAGGTATCATGGGCGAGCTCAATAAGCTCAGCAACTCTTTCTTCATTTTTCTCTATAGTCTCGTCTAATAGTTCATCACATATAGAAATTGCTTTTGCAATCTCCTTCCATTCTCCTGTCTGAAGTGCTGATTCAAATGCCGTCGCCACCTCATAATTTGGAACAAATGCTTTCTTAATGTCAGCATCATATCCAAGATAGCCAAGATGAATAAGAGCTGTCAAAGCATCATCTTTAGATGCAATAGTTAAAAAATCATTTTTAAAGCTGTTAGTATTCACGCGTACCTTTTCTCCTGACAGCATTTTCATAACATCATCCTTAAGTCCTGCATAATTCATTGTAATGAATGTATTGATAGAGGAAAATGAAGATGTATTCTTCCAATATGAATCAAATCTATGCCTATCCATAGCCATAGACACTGAATTAGGATTATACATATGCACTCCATCTATCAAATATCCATTGTACCATACCTTAGCAGAATCAAAATCCATATCATACTGTCTGCACAAATCCTTGACTTCCTCCTCTGTAAATCCATAAAACTCCGTAATCGGATAGGAAGCTATCATCGTATATTCCCTAAAGTTATTAAGTGCCGACTCATCCTTTACCTTTTTGATAGGCAGTATTCCCGTGATATATGCCAATGCCAGAAAAGATTTCGACTCCTCTGATTTAAATAATGAATGTAAAAACTGTAAATACTTATGAACCAGTTCCTCATCATCGCTGTTTCTGATTATACAGTCCCATTCATCTATTATAATGACAAAGGGTATTCCTGTTTTTTGATATATCTGCATCAGATTATAGCCGAAGCTATCCTCATAATTGAGTTCATCCCCAAATACAACCCTAAAATCTTTATATACATACTCGACAATCTTTTCAACAATATTGTCCTTGTAAGAATCCCAAAACGAAGCAACATCCAAGTGTATTACATTATACTTATTCATATGCTTCTTATAATCTGCATCTGCGGCAAGCTTGGTATCTTCAAAGAGCTCCGTAGAATCGCATCCCCTGCTGTAATAAGCATCAATCATTCCTGCGGCATGCGATTTACCAAAGCGTCTTGCGTGGCTCAGAGCAATACACTTGTCCTCCGTATATAACCTCTTATTGAGAAATTCCAATAACCTCGTCTTATCCACATAAATCATGCTGTTTCTGGCTTGTACAAAACTCCTGTTGCCTGGATTAAAATATATGCCCATTTATAATTCGCCCCTTTCCATTCTGCAGAAACTCCCAACATATTCTATCAACATCTATTATATGTTATCCAACAATAAAATACAAGCTGTTGGGACAGGGGTCAGGTACGTGTCCCAACGCCACCGTCTGGGACACGTACCTGACCCCTGTCCCACACTTCTGTTATTCGTCCGCAATCTGTTTTCCTGTGTGGTCAATATGATATTTGCCTGTATGTATAAGCTGAGCTACCGTGACAAAGCTGTAGCCCTGCTCCTTCAGGTTCGTTATAACGCTGTCCAATGCGTCCGCAGTATACTTAGCACCATTGTGCATGAGTATTATCGCACCGCTATCCAGATTCTTGTGTTGAGTGACGGTCTTTATGATTGAATCGACACCATAATCCTTCCAGTCAAGACTATCCACACTCCACTGTATCGTATAGTATCCAAGGCTTTCCGCAGTCCTCACTACCGCGTCATTGTAATCGCCATAAGGAGGGCGGAACAGGCACATCTCATAGCCAGTAAGTGCCTTAACCTTGTCATGAACCTTCATAAGCTCCTGCTTTTTCTGTTCATCTGAAAGCTTTGTCATAAACTTATGATTCTCGCTGTGATTGCCAAATGCATGCCCGGCATCTATAATTTTCTTAACATCCTCCGGGTAAGTCTCAACCCAGCCGCCTGTGGCAAAGAAGGTCACCTTCACATTATGCTTTTCCAGAATGTCAAGTATCTGCTGCGTGTCCTCATTCCCCCAGGCGGCATCAAATGTAAGTGCAACCACCTTGTCTTTCCTGTCGACACAGTATATCGGAAGCTCCTTAGAAGCCGCCATCGCATTCTGTGACGCTGTCACAACAGCCCTTGGTCCTGCATACGCAATACCTGCAAGCAGCAGAAGCATGAGCCCCGCCACCACGGTTTTCTTATTTCTCCTGACAGCCGGACGCAGCCTTTTTAATGTGCCCCCAACTTCCGTCCTTAAGTCACCCAGATTAATTTTTCCCTTTATAAACATAAAAACCCCCCAGTATATATTCCTACTAAAATATATACCAAGGGGCTGTACAAAATTCGTTATACATTTTTATATTCATTAATATGTCAAAACATGCCGCTATAAACTTAGCTGTGTATAACGTATTATATTTATGCATATCACGACTTTTGGGAGAAGCTTAGATGTTCTTAGAACTCTGCTTAGCACCTAGCCAAAAGCAGCACGGATGCTGCTTTAGAAGCAATGCATACACGGATGTATGATTTGCTTCGGTGGCGAACGCATATAGTACCTTTATCAGAGTTCTTAGAACATCTTGCTTCGGACAATGGAGCTGATATACATAAATATAATACGTTATACACTCATAGAGTAAATTGGCATGTTTTGACATCTGAATATATATTAAAGATTCTCAGTTGACCTCCTCCACGAAGCTCACTCCCTCAACCAGCTCAAGCTGCTCTATAACCTCGGAGTGCTGGACAAAATGCACAAGCTTGACCACGAGAAGCACACCCACATGGTTATCCGACATGCGCGCCTTGCCTGTCTCAAACTCCGTCACGTTTATGTCAAGCTGTCTCAGCTTCTCGAGAAGCTTCCCGACATAAGAGACATCCGCAAGCTCCACATATAGTCCTATAACTCTCGCATTCGTCTCCATTCTCGTCTCAAAACGATGCAGTACTGTGTTAATCACGTAGCACATTACAGTCGCTATTATTCCTCCTGAGTAAAAGCCTGTTCCGAATGCAAGTCCAATGCACGCCACAACCCACAGTCCTGCCGCAGTGGTGAGTCCTCTTATCTTCTGAAGTCCTGTAACCATGATTGTTCCTGCACCCAGAAAACCTATACCGCTTATGACCTGTGAAGCCATCCTCGAGGCATCTATGCCTGTATAATGTTCAGCCATATACTGATTGGTTATCATGGCAAGCGCTGAGCCGACACATACAAGCATGTGTGTCCTGAAGCCCGCAGGGCGCTTTTTCTTGCCTCTTTCCAAGCCCAAAAGACCTCCGCACACAAGTGCAAGCAGCAGTCTCAAGCATGTTGAGACAATATTAATATTCTGTAAAAATTCATGCTGCATTACAATACCACCTATTTAATTTCCTATAGCTGTTCCAACACCATTTTTCATTCTTCCATATACAGTACCATCACATACCGCACAATTACGTCCATTCTCCTTTGCAGTGTACATCGCATCAGAGGCACTGTCATACAGGCTCTTAAAGCTTGAGCCCTTCTCCGGATATGTATACGCAACGCCTATGCTCACTGTCAGATACTTAGATACGCCGGTAAACTCCTGTTCAAGCTCAAGTCCGGCAATCGCGTTTCTGATTTTTAATGCGAGTGCAATAAGATTTTCCTTTTCTACACCTTCAACCATGACGAAAAAAGCTTCTCCTCCAACTCTTGCAACCGTATCCGTATCCCTGCGCGCACAGGAAGCTATCGCATCGGCAATTTCTTTAAGGCACTCATCACCCTGCGAATATCCAAAGGCATCATTATAATTGTTAAAAAAATCAATATCTATGAATATTCCGCCCGCAACTGAATGATTTCGTATACAGAACTGCCACATTACCCCGGCGGTATTTATAAGTCCGCTTTTGTTGGTAAGCCCTGTGAGTGCATCCTCATTCGACAGGATGTTCCTCGTCTTATTTTCATTTTCAAGGCGAATATAGCTCCTGAATCTCTCCTGCGAATATCTTCCGGCAACAATCCCCAGTCCACCAACCACTGCTGCTTCTATAACTACTCTTATGCCTCCCTGTGAGACAAATACACAATATATAAATGTCGCTGTTGCCATAAGCAGCGTATATATATGCAGCTCGCTTCTTAACAGTACCGGTATGAATATTGAGTCCCCCACCAGGAGCACATACGCAATAATGCTGCCACTTACCTTATAATCAGCGATACATACAGGCATAAAAACAATAAGTGTCATTATAAAATACGCCCTATATGCTGCTGCCATCGCTTTTTGTGCATTTCTTAAAATATACATAAGTAATATTGCGCCGGCAAGCTGCAGCGTGAATGCCACTATAAGCATTGCTGTATACCAATATGGCAGTTCCTGTTCCTCTCCTGCCAGAAAATAATATATTACAAGCACTATCGAAACCGATATTGCAAAAATGCTTCCTCTTTTACAATTAAGTCCTGCAAGCCTTCTCTCAAAATCTCTCTTTCCTGAGGACCTGCGTTTCCCTGGTGACATGTCCATAAACTAAATAGCCTCTTTTAATTTTTTTTATTCGCTAGCACTTTTAATATTACCTTCTCTTTTCCGGTAATACATATAATAAGTACAACAAAGGCAAGCATTGACACCACGGCTGATATTTTCCAAAATACAAAGCCCGTGAACCTGACAACAACATCACCGGAATATCCCGGCTTGACCTTCAATGCAAGCCGTCCTCCATCGTTATAGACCTCAAGCTTTTCCCCGGTCTGCTTATCAACTGCCGTGTAGCCCGCATAATATACAATTGAGAATTTGACATTGCTTTCCACACTGCCGTTATTCTTTATGCTGCATTCAATATAATTATTATGTCTGTAGTTCTGTGTATACTCTATATTATCGCCAGGCTGCACATACTGTGCCATAAATGTCTCCACAACCGAACCATAAGGAAGGTATTCAGCTCCTATTACTGTTGTGGTATCAAGCTCCTGTTCGCCATACACTCTGTACGGCTCATAGTGGTTCATAATATCACTCATAAGCACGGAACCCTGTATAACGCAGGCAAAAATCATTGCCCCCATAAAGTACTTGTACTCTTTACGTTTTTCATTCATATTGATAAGCGCAATGATACCGCACACGGCTAACATCACAGTTGCTATACTTAGGAATCTCCATGGGAGAGAAATCATGGATATAAGCTTTTCAAACAGTGAGTTCATGTTCTGAAGCTTATCCCATGGGAAAAGATTCGATGAAAACCAGAGTGATAGTGCCGCAAATGCAAGCGCAATCATGCCTGTATGCTTCTGCTTTTTATCCTTTACATAGCCGGATACAAGCACATATATGATTGCTACAGCACATACTACAAGTCCCAGACCTGTTGTCGAAGGCATCTCATCAGCAATTCCCATCTCGGTATTGACTGAAAGTCCATCATAAGTTGTAAATGGCTCAAAAAGCTGTCCAAGGAAGGCTCCATACTGCTGTATTCCGCTTGTAAAACGTGAGCCGTTGGTCACGATAAAACCTCCCAGCTTCATATAATGAAGAAATGGCAGAAGGAATCCAAGGTTTAAAATAACCGTATATATGACAATTTTTACCAGAACAACGAATGTCTTCTTATTGAATATCTTCTTTATCATAACCAGACAGAGTAAAATTGTGAACGCACCTGCCATCTCACATGTGAGAATATGCGTGTTGATTATTCCGCTGTAGCCTATTACAGGCATAATCCAGTTCTTAGAATAATCTTCGCTGTTGGTGTCCTCGGTAAATATCTTCCATAATCCGCACGCGATAAGCGGAAGAAATGTTATTGCCGAATACTCTCCGACCGAAGACCTTATATATATATCTATTATCCTGTACATGGAAGCCGTGTACAATGCTGAGCCTATGACAGCTGCACTTCTCTTTCCCGACATGATTTTGAAGCAGTAATACGAGATCAGGCATGTAGCCACATTGTTGAGGAATATATAAATATTATAGCTTTCTGTTATGTTAAAGCCACACAGACGCAGAAGTGCCGGTATATAGAGGAATATGTCACCATAGAACACCGACGTTGCATACCCGTTACCGCTGAGCCAGTTAGACTGTATCTTAATCGGGAAATCCCCTGAGCTCAGCCCCTCCTTAATTCCCTCAATCCTCAGAAGATGGAAAATCAAGTCATGTCCCTGCAAAATATAATCAAACATCAGTGGAATTGATGTAAATATTATTATTCCGCTGAGCATAAAAAACGTCTGGATACTTTCCTGCTTTATCTTATTCTGCTTACGTTTATCAAAGAAAACAATCAGCAGATTTACAATAACACTGAGTAAAATAACAGTCAGACCCGCTCTCAACACTCCTCCCGCTGTTTTCCGGACTGTGATACTCTCAACAGTGAGGCTTCCTTCTCCCATGAAATAGACACAGGCAAGGTAATCTTCCCTTCCCGACTTGACATACGCCTCCATCGATACCTCATTCCTGTCAACCGGAAGCCGGCACGAATTAGAGTAGAGCTGTCCATTCATCGGTTCAATTGAGTTCATCACATTCGGATATGACAGCATAAGAAGATTATTGTATCCGTCTGTATTATATCTGACAGTTATCTTATAGCTGCCATAGTTCAGCTTGAGCGCCGGTGTCAGCGCAAAGTTATCCGCCCAGTGAATATTCTGGTCAACATATATACCATCATCGTGTACTTCGCCGCATATCTGTGTAAGCTCATCAGCGGTATATGTCCTGTTAATTACAGGAAATGCCGTCATGCATACCGCACCCACAAGCAATGCAAGCTCAAGCAATATTACTATTATCCAATTCTTTTTCTTCATCTTTTTATCCTTTCAATACCTGAATATATTTCAAGCATATTTGCAGCGTTTTTTTCACTGTCGAAAAGTCTCATTGCATGACTATGTGCCATGTCTGTCATATCTTCCAGCTGCCGTCTGTTTTCCTCCTGCAGTCTGAATATCTCCATGACATAGTATGCAAGCATATAAGGTGCATCATGCTGATATGTGAAGCCTTCTGCTTCGTTTATAAGCATGTTTCCCACACCGCCGACTAAAGATGAAACGCACGGAACACCCAGCATCATCGCCTCACCCAGCGAATTAGGCGAATTTTCTATGGAGGATGGTGACACAAATACATTGCTCTTAAGGTACATCCTCTTCATCTCATCTGCCTTAAGCGGCGGGAGAAATTCCACACACCCTGCAAGGCTGTACTTCTCTATAAGCTCAGCCAAATAGCGCTGATAGTTTTTCTGTTTCAGCCTGTTTTTTAGTCCCGCATTGTTAAGGCTCACCCCACCTGCAACCCTGAGTCTCACATCCGGGTAGAATTTTCTTATATCACCTAGTGCCTCCAGCATATAGTGAAGCCCTTTAATAGGATAATATCCCTGGGATACAAATATCGTGTGGCTGTCACATTCATCCATGTTCCAGCGGCTTCCGTCATAGAAGGACTTCCTCAATATCTCGCTGCAATAATGGTACCGTGCTTCAGGATTGATAAGGCGTGTGCATATATTATCCCAGTCAGTTCTTCCGATAATATGTCCTGCACCTCTTATCGTCTCCTTCTCCATAGCACCCCTTTTATAATATTTTTTCCTGTCAAAATAGAGGTTGTCAAGCTTAACCAAATCCCTGAAAGTAAAGCCGTACCTTATCTTTATAGGAAGGTCTGCCATATAATGTCTTGCATAGACGCTCGTAAGTCCCTGAATGGATACCACCGTTTTCTCCGGCTTATTGAACACCCGCACCATCGCCGCCGCATGTTCATATTCTGTTCCGGCTATATGGACAACATCAGGGTCAGCCTTTTCTATTATATATTTTAGTCTTTCTTCCAGCCTTTTATTATACTTGTAGGGCTTATCCTCTTCCTTATAAAAACCGTAAAAGGAATTGCCGTCAAGTTCACCCTCTATTGTCTCACTCCTGCTAAACTGCGGAAATGCCATGGCAAGCTCAAAATCCTGTTTTTTCTCCCTCACAAGAGCCATAAGTGAATTGTACAGTCCTTCTATCCACCCCTCCTTGACCTGGACCGGGAGCCCGGCGCGCTCACAAAGGGCAGGTATCGGGGCATTTATAAGCCATAATACCTTCATGTTAATTCCTCGTTTCTATCACATTATCTGAAATCGAACTTGCTGCTTGTATATGAGCTCCAGTCAATCGGCTCAATCATTGTAGGATTGTACAGCAAAAGCACAGTGTCCGGCTTGGATTCCTCAATATAACTCTTAATGCTTCCGGTGAAATCGGCAACATCTATAAGCTCCACCGTACCATACTGTTGCGCAAAATAAGGCGCAAAATTATTCCCGAAGGAATCTCTTAAAATAAGTATTTTCTTGTCCGGATTAGCCGCATTCTCATTCTCGATTATCGCAACATATCTTCTCACGGTTATATAGGCACTGTAGGCATCCATCTCATAGTAATCCGTAATCTTTAGCTTGTCATAGTCGATAAACACCTCATCGAAGGTTCCCGTCACGTCAAGCTGCTTCTCCGGCATCACAAGGTGATATGTCATGCCATTATCCGGATACATAATCTCAAAATCCTCCGGTGAAGCCTTGCTCAAGGTAACTCTTCTTCCGTAGCTTCCAAGAAATGTCTTTTCGTATATCCTGCTCGTATAATTACTGATGTCAAAAAGTTCAGGCGTATACTCATATCCATACAGCTCAGACAGCTTCCCAGCCACGCGTCCGGAACCCCATATAGCCGCCCTCGCGTTCCAGTGGTGGTCCGTCTTGTAGAACATATCATAATGACTTATGCCATCCTCCTTCTCGCAGGCGCGAAGGTCAAGATAATCCACATTGTTTTTTTCGAGACTCTCAAGAAGCCTGTCCGCATTGTCATTGGTTGCATCCGTTATTCCAAGCGGAAGCTCCTTATCCACGGTATCAATAAGAAAAGGAACCATGACATACATAAGGTTGATATTCCTCTCTGCAAGGAAATCCCTGAAGCCCGTGACGCTGTCGGTTATCTCAGATATCACCGACTCATCCCTCTCCGGGCTTATGCAGGTCAGATAACCATTTCTGAGCGTAATTACCGCATCATAATCCTCCTCCTGCACCTTCCAGCCTATCAGGCTCTCATAGCCTGCTGCAAGCTCAGTCAGCTTCGTCTGCATCGGAAGTCCGTCCGTGGCATACCACTGTGCCTGTGACTCAGCCTTATTTATAAATGAGGTGTACCTCTCCATGAGGCTTTTATTTTTTACTGCATTTACATACTTATCCTCCTCAGCGAAAGGATACCTTTCTGCCCAGTCTATCGTTATCGAACCACTTCCGTCATCACCCACACTCACATCATTGTCACCCTCCAGAAAAAACGCGACCACCGGATTGTAAATTCCCATCTTTTCGTATACAACATTCTTAATAACAATTCTCAAAATGATAAATATAAACATCAAAAACAATATTCCCATACAGCACATGGCGGTAATTCTGTATACCTCATTGCCTTTTACGGACTGCCCGCAGGCTTTATCGTTATGTGATATTGGTTCTGCCTGATTTTTAACCACTTAATAAACCCTCCCTGCTAGAAATTCAGATAAATGAATGGATTATATGTTGCCTTTATACATATAAGAATTGAGGCAATGAACACAACAACCATACACACTGAGGCAAGTACATTTTTAAACATAGGCTTTTTTTCAAGTAATTCTCCCACCTTAGAAACAACAGGAAATGAAAAAATGACTGCAGCAGCAAATATGACCGCTGAATTTTTCACACAGTCGATAAAGGTTGCATCAATGAAGCCTGTTGCCCCTGCCCCGAACATATTTCCGATGTATTGTCCTGCCGCGGTTATGCTGTCAGCCCTGAAAAGCACCCAGCCTAAAATGACGAAAAACATGGTATATATATGCATATACCAGCCATTTTTCTTATGAAAGCCTGTGAGCTTCTCGAACATAAGAAGCACAAAATACAGCAGTCCCCAGCATATAAAGGTCCAGTTGGCGCCATGCCATACACCGGTCAGGAACCACACGACAAATATATTCCATATATGCCTTCCCTTGCTCACCCTGTTTCCGCCAAGGGGTATATAGACATAGTCCCTGAACCAGGTGCTGAGTGTGATATGCCATCTTCTCCAGAACTCTGTTATGGACTTGGACACATACGGAAAATTGAAGTTTTCAAGGAAATGGAAGCCGAACATCCTTCCAAGCCCGATTGCCATATCCGAATATCCTGAAAAATCGAAGTAAATCTGCAAGGTATAAGCTATCGCGCCAAGCCATGCCATCGCAACGGACATACCTCCCTCTGTGGCAAATGCAATATCCGCGATTTTCCCGACATAATTGGAAATGAGAATCTTCTTGCCAAGTCCCACAACAAATCTTCCGAAGCCCTCGGCAAAATCCTTCCTGTTCTCAACCCTGTTAACTATCTCATCAGCAACCGTCTCATATCTTACAATAGGACCCGCGATGAGCTGCGGAAACATTGAGACATATAATCCCACATACAGAAGATTCTTCTGAACCTTGGCTGTGCCGTAATACACATCAAACACATAGGACATAAGCTGGAATGTAAAAAAAGATATTCCGATAGGAAGTGCAATATTTACAACAATGCTGTCATTGTGAAGCAGATAGCTTATATTTTTTGTTACAAATGTAAGGTACTTAAAGACGAACATAAGTCCAAGATTATACACTACGGACAGAATCATCCCAAGCTTCATCCCAAGCTTATTTCCCTTTTTTGCCATTCCATCAACCATAAGCCCGAATGCCCAGTTCACAATAATTGAAAGAATCATCAGGAAAACGAACACCGGCTCACCCCATCCGTAGAAGAAAAGGCTCGCTAAGAGAAGTACTATATTGCGAAAGCCCCTCTTTTTCACAAAAGGATTATAATAAACCGCAATCACAACCGGCAAAAATAAAAATAGAAATACTGTTGAAGAAAAAACCATTTACACAATTCCTTTCACATCAGCGCAGCCACTCTGCGCAGTACTCTGAATCCACTATCAAGGCATGTGAACCCACTTTGTACGAAATTATAACCTATTTTCTTATATTTAGCAATAGAACACGTTTGTCAAATATTTTTTATAAAACATAAAATCCCCGCTCTGCTACATAATCATGCATAACAAAAAACATGCTGATGTAACAAAGCGGGGATAATTTCCGCTAGAACTCTAACTGATCGACAACCCTGTACTTGTGGTCTGTGTGAAGCAGGTGGTGTGACTCAGGTGACAATGGTTTGCCAAAGAATTCCTTGTATATTGTGTGTATCTGCGGATTGCAATGGCTGAATCGTATCTGCTTGTTCTTGTCAAGCTTATATAATTCCTTCGCCCTGTCCGCCGCCATCTCCACCCCATCGTGGATTGGCTGTCCGCCACCGCCTACGCAGCCGCCCGGACATGCCATGACCTCGACAAAATCGTATGCCGCATCGCCACGCTTTACCGCCTCGAGAAGCTTTCTCGCGTTTCCAAGCCCATGCACCGTGGCTGTCTTGACTTCGACACCGCCAACATCAAAGGTCGCTTCCTTCCATGGTCCGTCCCCCAGACCGCGGACAACCTTAAAGGCATCAGGGTCAGGATTCTTTCCTGTCACAAGGTTATAAGCGGTACGAAGTGCCGCCTCCATAACGCCTCCGGTCGCTCCGAATATTACACCCGCTCCCGAATACTCTCCAAGAGGTGAGTCAAACTCCACCTCGTCAAGTGCCATAGGATATACGCTCTCCGCACGAATCATTCTCACAAGCTCTCTCGTTGTGATAACAATATCGACATCCTGACCATATCCCGCAGCCGCCATCTGAGGAAGTGCAGCCTCCTCCTTTTTAGATACACAAGGCATAATTGATATAGAACATATCCTTGCAGGGTCGATATCAGCTTTCTTTGCAAAATAGCTCTTAGTAACCGCGCCGAACATCTGCTGAGGTGACTTTGCAGTCGAAAGATGGTCGACAAACTCAGGATACTGTGACTTGACAAAACGCACCCATCCCGGACAGCAGGACGTAAACATAGGGAACTTGTTGAGATTTCTCCTCTTGAGCTTCTCAACAAACTCCGTTCCCTCCTCCATTATGGTCAGATCGGCGGAGAAATTGGTGTCAAATACATAGTCGAAGCCCATGTGCTTCAATGTAGCGGCAAGTCTCTTCTCGGTTGCCTGCTCATTAGTCATCCCAAGCTGCTCACCCCATGCTGCACGAACCGATGGTGCCACCTGTACAACCGTGATTACATCAGGATTGTTGAGTGCGGCAAACACCTTATCCGTATCATCGCGCTCTCTCAGTGCTCCTACAGGGCAATGTGTAATGCACTGTCCGCATATCGCACAGTCTGCCGCCTCGATAGGGCGGTTTCCTGATACATTTACCGTAGTTCTGCTTCCGGTGTTGACAACATCCCATACACTGAGGCTCTGAACCTTGTCACATATCTGTATACAGCGCATGCACTTGATACACTTGGTATTGTCCCTTATAAGCGGAAAATCCATATTCCACGAGGTCTTTTCAAGCTCCTCGCGGAAAGGCACGTCTATAATTCCAAGGTTGTTCGAGATGGACTGAAGCGAACAGTTACCGCTTCTGACACAGGTCGCACAGTGCCCGTCATGCTGTGAGAGAATCAGCTGTACATTCATCTTTCTTATCTCTCTTACCTTAGGTGAGTTGGTGTATATCTCCATGCCCTCCTCAACATTGTTATTACATGCTGTTATAAGCTTATCCTTGCCCTTAAGCTCCACAACACAGACACGGCATGCGGCAATCTCGTTAATCTCTTTGAGATAGCAAAGATGCGGGATATTTATTCCTATACTTGCAGCCGCAGCCATAATTGTAGTTCCTTCCGGAACGCTTAACCTTCTGTTGTTTATTGTAAGATTTACCATATCGCAGCTCTGCCTCCTTTGAACTTTCCGTAGCCGAAGTGGTCACATCTTAAGCATCTTGATGCCTCCTGACATGCCTCCTCCTCGCTCATTCCGCATTCAAACGGATCAAAGGTGCATTTTCTCTCACCTGCCTCCTTCTCAGACAGGTTCACACGGCCGCATGCCGGCTTGTCATCAAGACTTGCCGATGGAATATCCACATCGACGCTGATAAGGTGGTGATATCCAAGATACTCATCAATATTAGCTGCCGCAACCTTTCCTGCCGCAATCGCACGTATGACTGTCGCAGGACCCGTAACGCAGTCACCACCTGCGAACACTCCCGGAAGGTCGGAAATCTCGCTGTCCGCCATCGCCTTGATATTGCCTCTCTTTACAGGAATGCCTGCCTCCTCAAAATGTCTCGTCTCGATACCCTGACCTATCGCCACGATAACAATATCGCATGGGATTCTGACTTCATCCTTCACGGAATCCACAGGGCGCGCTCTTCCCCACGCATCAATCTTTCCTATAATCTGAGGCTTTGCCCACAATGCCTTTACATTGCCATTCTCATCAGACTCTATTCTCACAGGTGCATGAAGCTCATAGAGTTCACAGCCCTCCTCAAGAGCTCCGTCAACCTCCTCAGGAAGTGCTGTCATATCAAGCTTACGTCTTCTGTATGCTATAATCGATTTCTTAGCTCCCAGACGGACAGACGAGCGCACACAGTCCATGGCAACATTTCCGCCGCCGATAACTACAACGGTCTTATCTGTAAAATCAGGCATCCTCTCGTGACCTATATCATTTAGAAGCTCTACAGCCGATATTACTCCATTGCTGTCCTCGCCCTCGATTCCGACCTTTTTATCCTGATGGGCACCTATGGCAATGTACACCGCATCATACTCCTCGCGAAGCTGTTTTATGGTGATATTCTCACCTATTTTTGTGTTATACCTTACCTCAACTCCTGTGGAGAGAATAGCATCTAAATCCTCCTGAAGTCTCTCCCTCGGAAAGCGGTAATTTGGGATACCGTATCTTAGCATTCCGCCAAGCTGCGGCTTCATCTCATACACAACGCATTTATGACCCATGAGTGACAGAAAGTATGCCGCAGACAGTCCTCCCGGACCGCCGCCCACAATAGCAACCTTCTTACCGGTAGGCTCACCGCACTCCGGCACAGGAACCTTTCCCGCATGGTCAACCGCAAACCTCTTAAGACCGCGGATATTGATTGAGCTGTCAATCATGTTACGTCTGCAGCGCGCCTCACAAGGGTGCTCACATATAAGTGCACAGGCGGCCGGGAACGGATTATCTTTTCTGATAAGTTTTACCGCATCCGCATATCTTCCCTCACCCACAAGTGCAACATACCCCGGAATATCAACTCCTGCCGGGCAGAGTGCAACACATGGTACAGGCTGCGTTATGTGATATGTACACTTTCCGGTCTTTATATGTGCAATATAATCGTCCCTAAAGCCCTCAAGTCCGCGCATTACCATTCCTGCCGCCTCATAACCTATGGCACAGTCGGCAGAGTTATTGATGTCCTTCGCAAGCTTCTCAATGGTATCTAATGTGCCCATATCCGCTCTGCCATCAAGCACATCCGATATAAGGTTGGCAAGCTGTCCAAGCCCTACACGGCACGGAACGCATTTGCCGCAGGTCTGCGCATGGCACAATCTGAGAAAATTGAGTGCAAGATCAACCGGGCATATTCCCGGAGGGCTGGCAATAATCATGCGCTCAAGATCCTTATACAGGCTCTCAACGGTCTGGCCTGCCACATTTGCTGTGGCAATCTTAAGTCTGCTCATAATAATTCTCCTATTATTTTATTTTTTACAGCAGCTACACAACTGTATATTTTCTGTTTAAGAATCACTGATCAGCCATATGCTGCAACAATTCTATAAATATCTTATATGATTTAGCACACTAAAGTCAATGAAAGATAAATAATAGACAATGTTACAATTGTTGTCACTGCTCATGGCTCACATCCCTTTATTACATTCATTTGCGTATACTTTCAATCGCTTTATACACATTCAGGGTCCCATATCCAAAAAGCGGGTCCGGATATCTGTACTCTTCCCTTCTGTCTGCACCGTTTATGAGAAAATTTTTCACAGTATATGAACGCATAAATGGATAAAAACCTTTCACAATGCCATATTCGAGAATAAGTGCCGCTCCTCCACCTGTAATGGCTGCGGCAAGGCTGCTCCCTGTCATCTGTCCATATATATTGTTTCCATAGGATAAAGGACACAGCACATTAACTCCCGGCGCCACTATATCAGGTTTATCATCACTGTACGAAACTATACCTCTTCCACTGCCTATATATATGCTTCCATCCCTGTAATTATATGCTCCGACAGTGACCGGCACTGTGGTATTTCCCGGGTCTGTTATCGTATTGTAGGGGTCGGGCTGCAGAAAATATGTATCACCCCATAAAAATTCCCTGTTGTTTATCCACATATTAAAGCCGCCGGAAAGTGTTGTATATCCGTAAGCCCTTATAGTCCAGATTCCCGGGGAGGGTGTTATAAAACGAAGCGTTACAAAATTAAGTCCCGACACAGCCTGATTAAGCCCATAAAAAATTTCTATCTGAGTTCCCTCAAGTGTAAACCGCAGCACAGTACGCTCATTTATTTTTGGCGGAACCCTCTGTTCAACCCTGCCTGTCGGCGAAATAAATTCGAGTGCGAATACATCCGGCGGTTCAGACCACAGCACACAGCAAAACCCTCGTTCCCCCTCGCCAACTCTTATTTCGATAGGGATATATTCCGCATCGGGCACCAGATTTCCTCTGAAATGAAGTCTGCTGTTGGCATAATTTCCGGTACAGGTTGTGACACACCTGCCGATATTTCTGCCGATATTATCAATATAATCGGACAGCACTGTGCTTCCCCTATGCGATGATATATTAGTTCCCAGTCCAACAATTATGGATATAGGCATCCTCACCTCTCTTGCATATTCCTGAAGAAAACGTATGCCAAGAATAATATCAATTTCCGAATAACACAGTGCATTGTCATTCACAAGATAAAGATCCCTCAGATACCGTTTTGCCTGCCTTAGCTTTACAACCACAAGCCGTGCCCCCGGTGCCGCCCCTGTAAATCCCTGCTCAGGCTTCTCCTGCCCTGCCGCAAGCCCCGCAAGCATCGTCCCATGTCCACCCGCCTCGTCTGTGACCGGAACTATCTCCTGCGGATTCGGTGCTGATAATGCCTCGTTTATCATGGCATTGTTGTACACCTTCCCATACATCACCATGTTGTCGAGTTCACGTCCTGCATTAATATTATCGCTATCCCACACATTTTCTGTCATTTCATCAACATTCTGCGCGGTTTTCTCTGCTGTCTGGTCCCATACCGCATCTATAATGCTGCTCCCATCCTCACGCACAAATACTTCATGCTCATACCTTATCCCAGTATCGACTATGCCTATAAGCGTTCCTGTCCCACGCAGTGCAAGAAACGGCTGTTCCCTCACCTGTGTTATGCCTGCCGCGCCCATGGCTCCATAATCCTGTGTTCCGTACACAAGAGGAAAAGAGGTGTACCCGAAATTTCCGTAGTTCACCTCCCCTGTCTCATTCCTATTAAGATGTATTATTCCCCATCTGTCATCTATCTGCGTAATACAATAATCCCTGAACCCCTCCGCACCCGGATTGAACTCATCCGAGCGTCTGTACAGAAGGTCGATATAGTCCTCGCCTGTTATATATTTTCCACAGTTGTCCATCAGACTTCCTGTATGCTTTTTCTAAATATTATGAGCATTCCGCAAAATTATGCTTTTGGTCTTTGACAGAATCAAACATTGTTTTTAAAAAAAGATACAATATTTTTATAAATTTGCGACCAATGACATTTAAACCGTACTTATGTAATGAAAGCAAATATTTTATAATATCTCTGTTTCATGTGGAAGCACTTACGATTATAAACTAGCCAAAGGAATGAAATCATATTGCAATGATATGGGCAAAACAAATACTACTACAACCACAAATAGTAATCCAACATTTTCATTCTTTACTGACGCAATTAGTAACAACTATTCTGCAACACTTTCTTATAGAATTTATACAGCAGACGGTGCCAAATCAGGTCATACTGTAAATGTGTTTGGTTATTGCACTGCTACAAAGTCCGGAACTTCTTCAAATTACCTAATTGTAGCTGATGGTTGGTATAACGATGCACCTAAATACATGAATTACTCTAGCATTGATTTTGCCAATACTTATGGTGTAAAATACATTATCCAATAACAAGGCAAAAAAATAAACTGCAAGCTCTCTTGCCTGTCTTGGACACGACAAAAGAGCTTGTTATATTTTAGAAAATCATATCAGTTGAATTGAAAATGCAATTTTAACTCACATTAAAAATATATACTATTAAAAATAACGACCAACCGCCACAAAAACGTACTTAATAAATGAAAGCACTCAGAAATTCAAAGAAGGGAGGAAAAACGCATGGATGATTTAATGATTATTGAACTATACTTTGCACGCAATGAGCAGGCTATCAATGAAACAGATATAAAATACGGAAAGCTGTGTCTTAATATGGCTAACAATATTTTGTCAGACAACGAAGACTCTAAGGAATGTGTAAACGATACCTATTTGAGTGTATGGAACAAAATTCCACCGACACGACCAGACAACTTTATGGCATATATCTGTAAAATAGTGCGAAATCTGTCCTTAAAGAAACTAGATTTTAATCTTGCCCAAAAACGCACCCGAAAGCTGACTGTATCATTTTCGGAACTTGAAGAAATACTGCCGGACAACCATACTGCACCCGAAAACGAATATGAAAATCTTGGCAAAATTATCAGTGACTTTCTAAGGCAGGAAAAAGAAACTTCGCGCAATGTATTTATACGCAAATATTATTTTTTCGACTCCATAAACGACATAGCCAAACGCTACTCATTCACCGAAAGCAAGGTCAAAAATATGCTGTATCACTCACGTAACAGATTAAAAAAATATCTTGAGAAAGAAGGGATTGAAGTATGAACATTCCAAAACTTGTTATCGCTATGAATTATATTGACGATGACCTCATCTGTGAAGCAGTCATGTATAGACCATCATCCATACGATTGGTATGGCTCCGCTATTGTGTTATTGCAGCCTGTTTGTGTACGATTATATTTGGCACAATCAAAATCAGCCATAATTTGTCCCCTGATTCTGATAGCAATACCCCCGTCTACGGAGTGCTTGCAGAAATAATTGAGATTAGCAGTGACGGAATATACCAGGTAAAAATTACCGGAGAAGATAAAAATTTTATAATAGGCGATATTGTTACCATCAATTGTAAAAATATCAACGACAGCTCTAATGCTCCAATGCTTAAAATAGGTGATATTATTGCAATAACATATTCGCACTATGAAAAAACATCATTTTCATACGAAATTACACCCGGACAAATCCACCTCATACAGCCCGCTTCAAATTAAAACCCCTGATATTTAAACAGGACAGGGGCATCCCCCTGTCCTGCCATATCATGGCTATATCAAAGCCATGTTCTATTTTCTCCTTTTACGCTGGCAGATACCCCGCCGTTCTCATCTCAATCAATGGTCCGCCTTTTTTCTCAATATAGGCTCTGGTTATGGTCACCTTTCCTATATTGTCATCCTTAGGAATCTCATACATTATATCAAGCATAAATTCCTCTATTATGGAGCGCAGCGCTCTGGCACCGGTCTTTTTCTCAAGAGCCTTCTCAGCTATAGCCTCTATCGCATCATCGTCAAACTCAAGCTTGACCTCATCGAGTTCAAGAAGCTTCTCATACTGCTTGAGTATGGCATTCTTAGGCTCCTTGAGAATCTTGACAAGCATATCCTTATCAAGAGCATCCAGTGTGAATACAACCGGAAGACGTCCAAGAAACTCCGGTATCATGCCGTACTTTCTCAAATCCTCTATTGTTACCTGGGAAACCAGATTCTCAACATTGTCGTACTTATCCTTCAAGTCTGCCATAAATCCTATTGAAGCCTGCTTGTTGAGACGCTCCTTTATGATATCCTCAAGGTCAGGGAAAGCTCCGCCGCAGATAAAGAGAATATTTCTCGTGTTCACCGTGACAAGCGGAACCATCGCATTCTTGCTGTTAGAGCCGACAGGCACCTCTATATCCGCTCCCTCTAAGAGCTTTAACATTCCCTGCTGTACGGATTCGCCACTGACATCACGGCTGCGCGTCTCCTTCTTCTTGGCAATCTTATCTATCTCATCTATAAATATTATTCCCTGCTCCGCCTTCTCAACGTCATTGCCTGCGGCTGCAAGAAGCTTCGATACAACGCTCTCTATATCATCGCCGATATAGCCTGCCTCAGTGAGCGAGGTCGCGTCCGCTATAGCAAGAGGCACATTTAAAAGCCTTGCAAGTGTCTTTACAAGATAAGTCTTACCGCTTCCCGTAGGTCCAATCATAAGCATATTTGACTTCTCTATCTCTATGGAATCCATCGTGTCTGTCGCAACCCTCTTGTAATGGTTGTAAACAGCGACGGAGATAACCTTCTTAGCGTACTCCTGACCAATGACATACTCATCAAGCTTCTCCTTAATCTTGTGAGGTGCCGGAATATCCTTGAGGTTGATGAGAGGAACCTTCTTCTCACCCTCCTTCTTTTTCTTGATCTTCTGCTTCTGTGGTATATCACCCATTAAATCAGACATATTCATGAAGTGGATTCCCGGCATATCCTTTGACAGCTTCATCATCTCGTCATAGTTGAAATCACCCTTCATTATTGTGTCCATTGAACGCTGCATGCAGTCCGGGCATACATACATTCCCATGCCCATCTGTATCATCTTGCCTGCCTTGCTCTCGGGGCGGTGGCAGATGGAACATATTTTTTCATATTCATCATCATTACTTTGGTTGGAATTACTCGGGTTTCCCATGCTCTGATTGCTCCCAGAATTTATCTTTGTTTCATCTTTATCTATATTATTTCTATCTTCTGCCATATCTTACTCCTTCTTTTCCCTCCATATTAGTATCAGCAACTATATAAATCGGTCTGTCCTTCACTTCAAGATAGGTTTTTGCAAGGTACTGTCCAAAAATCCCCATGAAAAACAGCTGTAATCCGCCCAGAAAAGTTATTATGCATGTCATGGATGCCCATCCTGCAACCGGATCCCCGAAAATAAATTTTCTTACCACAATAAAGATTACTGCCACAAATGCAATAAAACAGAATAGCAGACCAATAAACGATGCAAATACAAGCGGTGTTGTCGAAAATGCAACTATTCCCTCAATACTGTATTTGAATAATGACCAGAAATTCCACTTCGTCTGCCCTGCCACACGCTCAACATTCTCGTAGGCAATCCACTTCGTCTTAAATCCTACCCAGCCGAACATCCCCTTTGAGAATCGATTATATTCCCTGCAGTTAAGAAGTGCGTCAACGAACTTTCTGTTCATCAGCCTGAAGTCTCTTGCGCCATCCACAACCTCGGTTGTCGACATTCTGCCCATGAGCTTATAAAACATCCGTGCAAAAAAAGACCTTATAGGAGGCTCTCCTTTACGTGTAACACGCCTTGCCGCAGCACAGTCATAGCCCTCCTTCGTCACAGCCTCGTACATATCAATCAAAAATTCCGGCGGATCCTGCAGGTCTGCATCCATAATCGCCACGTAGTCCCCATCCGCATATGTAAGTCCCGCATACATTCCCGCCTCTTTTCCAAAGTTCCTTGAAAAGGAAACATATTTAATATAAGGACGCGTCTGTGCTATAGCCTTCATCACCTCAAGTGTCTTATCCCTTGAACCATCGTTAACTAACACAACCTGAAAGTCTGCATAATCCATCTTAGCTATTATTCCATCCAAAACCTCAATAAACTTAGGTAATGCCTCGCTCTCGTTATAGCATGGCACTACAATCGAAATTAAATCGTTCATAAATCTCCTCGCATAGCAGCATACTGAGTTGCTTCAACTATTTATACAGTATACACAATATACCCTATTAATGCAAGAAAAAGCGGAGACGGTTAGATACACTGCCGATATATCCTGCCTGTCTCCGCTTTACGTTTTAATAAATCTGCTCTCTGTTACTTATTGCTTACCTGCGGCTTCTCTGTAAGGGTTAAAGTAGTTGTATATTCTGTAAACGCTCCATTCTCAAGACGTGAGTACACAACCTCCACCTGCTCACCTACCTGATAATATCTCATAAGGTTTACAAGTGTCTCCCATGAATCGACATCCTTGCCATCGAAGCTTGTGATAACATCATTTACCTGAAGTCCTGCCCTCTCTGCCGCAGAATCCTCCGTCACGCTTCTGATAAGGACACCTACAGGCCAGCCGTAGGTCTGTGAAATCTCAGATGTAACCGAGCTTCCTGAGACACCTATATAACCTCTCTCGTCATTGTCAAGTGCAACTCTCGTTGTCTGTGTTGAAAGGTCATCAATTATATCCTTGACAGACTCAATCGCAATGGCATAGCCCATACCTTCTACCTTGGTATCCGACATCTTTACGGAATTGATACCTATAACCTCTCCGTTAGAATTGAATAACGCCCCTCCACTGTTACCCGGGTTGATAGCTGCATCTGTCTGAATAAGATTATCATATACAACATTGTCAACTGTAAGTTTCTTGCCAACAGCACTTACAATACCTGTTGTGACTGATATACCATAACCTGCTGCATTACCTATGGCTATTGCAGCCTCGCCGACCTCGACATCCGATGATGAGCCAAGCTTAGCAATTGAAATAGCGCTCATTGTGTCGGCGCTTATATCGTCAAGCTTAACAGCAACCACTGCCAGGTCACTGTCTGTCTTCATTCCCTTTACAACGGCGTCAACCTCGGTATTATCACCGAATGTAACCTTGAGATTGTTTACATTCTCGACTACATGTGCATTCGTAACGATAAGAAGCTCTGTATCGTTCGCTCCGATAATAATACCCGAACCGCTCACGCCTGCCTCATAGGACTGATTGTTAAAGCCTCCCCAGAAGCCAAAATTATAGGAGTTGTTTGTTACGGTCTGTGTGCCGCTGATTGCAACAACCGAGCTTATGACATTCTTAACAATGCCTGAAACATCAATGACATTCACACCTGAATTGACGGAATCGGATGAAACACTCGCAAGTGTCGAGCCGTTTGCCACTGTGCCATCGCTCAAGGATGCGAGATAACTTTTATTGAGTTCCTTTGCAATCTGGCTTAACTGTTCGTCTGTCAGCTCGTTATTAGACTTAGTCGGGAAATTTACATATCCGGCATACATTGCACCGTAGCAGGAGGCACCTGCAACCGCACCAATTACAACTGCGCATGCAACACCTCTTACTGCCCTGAAGAAGAAACCATGAGGCCTTTTCTCTTTCTTTGCCTTAGTCTTTTTCTCTTTCCTGTCATTGCCATCATTGTTGTTGACATTTTCATTGTTCATGCCATACATGGCGCTGTAGGCTGACTGATTACTGTACTGATTACGGCTATAGTCTGTCTGGTATGTCTCACGTGCTGACTCACCTGTCTGTGCCTCACTATATGTGCTGCCATATACCTGCTCGCCGGAAGCTGTCCTGGTCTCCACAGCACTCTGTGCAGCATTCTCACTGCTTACATCAGCGTTCTCCACAGCATTATTATTTTCGCCATTCATATTGTTAAATCCATATTCATTGTTATCCATAGCTCTTACCTCCATATTCATCATGAGGGAATCTTATTTTCTTTACTTATTTCTTCATTTCCCTCTCTTTTATGAGTACAATATAACAACGAATTGTGTTCTTTTTGTGATAAAAAAGTGAATGAATTGAGAAATCTTTTCACAATCCATCCACTCTTTTGAATTTCTATTAGTCTGCTATTCCTTAAAGCTTAAAAAACTCTATATCATCCATCATATCTTTATCAGCCTTCTGCATCATTCTGGTACTCAGCTCAGTATCATTGCAGGTCTGAGCGACAGTATGGCAGTTTGCACTGGCCTCCTGTGCGGATGCTCCAAGCTCCTCAGCTATCGCACCAAGGTTACTTGTTGCTGTTACAAGATGTGACTTTATATTTTCAAGAATGTCTGTCACATTCTTGATATCATATATATTGTCAAGGCTATTAGTCACTGCATCAGACAGAATTGCAAACTGCTGTTGTGTATCAGAAATATTCTGCTGTTCCTCCTCAGTTGTTCTGACAACCTTATTCGCATAATCAACAGTCACTTCACTGAGTTTAACCACCTTTTCAATAATCTGCTTTATCTCCTGTGCGCTTTCCGCAGTTGAATCAGAAAGATGTCTTATCTCCTCTGCGACCACAGCAAAGCCCTTACCAGCCTCACCGGCACGCGCTGCCTCAATACTTGCATTAAGTGAAAGCAGATTAGTCTGGCTTGAAATCTCTTCAATAACAGAAACACATTTACTAATCTCATCAATTGCCAGATTGGTCTCCTGTATCTTCTCCGCAATTCCATCTACTGCATCCACTGATGATTGTGCTGCTGCCATTACAATGCTCATCTGTGCTGCCGCATTCTCATTATTTGTTTTAATCAAACCGGCACTCTTATCAAGTTCTGCAACGTTCTTGAACAATATATCTATTTTATCGCTCAGCGTAATCGTCTGCTCTGTAATATCCTGGGCATTTTGTGCAACATTCTGCGATGTCTGGGATATCTCTGATATAGCAGTGTTAATCTGATTTACTTTATCAGTGTTATCCACTGTCTTTGCCCTGACATCATCAATAGAATCCTTAAGTACCAATGAAGCATTTTTCACCGCTCCTAAGGCTTCCCTGAGAGCACCCTTAAAGTCCGTGGCAGAATCCCTTATATTACGGCTCTCTGTTACCACCGTCCTGACATCTGTATTAACATCAGTGTTCCCCTTGGATAATGCCTCAATTACTTTAACCATCTTTTTAAGTGGTTTTACAATCAATTTGGATATAATAAAAGCAAGTGCAGAGAAAAACAATATAAGAACACCAGCGCTTATAACCATTATATTTAAATTTCTTTTCGTATTAGTCAATATTTCCCTATCATCAGCTGTAAATACTGCCACATAATGCTGTTCTTCGCCGACATAGTATGCTGCATGTTTTTTAACACCATTGTAAACATATGATATTGTTCCGGTCTTTTTACTATCCGCATTTCCCAGATTTGCAAGTACCTCAAGCAATGCCTCATTCTCGGACATCCCGCCTACTTTTCCACTATCCGGATGATAAAGAATAGTTCCATGATTATCCACAACATATGTATATGCTGATTCCAGTCCTATATTATCAGCATTATCCAATGGTCTTATGTTATCATGCACATATGTTCCTGCACCTACATAGCCTAACGGAACATTTCCATCCATTACAGGCATATACATTGACATAATGAGCTGCCCTGAAGCAGGTGAATTTATAATTCCTACATTATATACCCCATCACTTGACAGCATCGAATCCTGCAGTTGTTTAAGTCTGTCCCCTTCTCTCATAACTCTTCCAACTACAGAGTCTGTCGGATGCGACAAGACCTTTGATTCCCAACTGGCAAGATAAATGCCTTCCCATCCATCTAGCTTGCCGAAATAATTCTTAGTATACTCCTGTACTTTTTCGCCAAGTTCAATATCATCCTGATTTTTCAGATAGCTTATCACATCCGGATTGGATGCAAATGTTCCCATTATCGTCTTGGCTGTCTCCGTTGTATTATCATATGCAATACCCATTTCAGTAATATAAGATACCATTGAATTATTCATGGAAGCTCTTAGTTCCCTGGATGTCATATTATACATCACAACGCTTAAACTCATCGACACTGTTATTGTCGGAACAAGAACCAACAACAATAATATCATGTGAAAACTTATCGTCCTGCTCTTCATACTTCAAGAATCCCTCCAATTTTTATATGGTTCTGTCTTTTTTATATTTATAACTTACATATCAAAATCTATCTTCGAATAACACATTATGTTTCATCATCCTCCATATTTTTTCTGCATATTTACTAAATTCGTCTTGATATATAAGATTATTTTTGTTAATTATTATACCATAATCTTTAAAAAAAACAACCAAAAATGCAGAAGCACAGGTGCCTCGCCTGAAACCAACACATAGCAAAAAAAGTTCAGTCCATCACCCAAGGGTAATGGATTGAACTTTAATTTCATAAAATTCTGCCCTAATCCGGACAGTTACATTTTATTTGTCAATGATATTCGCAATCCGCTTCGCTGCCTGCTCATATAAAAATGATGCTTCGCATCTCTTTTATTTTATAAATGGAGAACTCTCTCCCTGATTTCCTGCGTTCTTCCCTGATTCCAGAACTGTGTGCCTATATATCCGCAGGTACGGCGCGCCACATTGAGTGTGTTCTCATCCCTGTTTCCGCACTGTGGGCACTCCCAGACAATCTTCTTGTCATCGTCCACCACAGTCTGTATCTCTCCTGAGAATCCGCACTTCTGGCAGTAGTCACTCTTGGTATTAAGCTCAGCATACATGATATTCTCATATATGAACTTGATGACCTCAAGCACAGCCGGTATATTATGCTGCATGTTCGGAACCTCGACATAGCTGACTGCTCCGCCTGTGGAGAGTGCCTGGAACTTGGACTCAAATGCAAGCTTCGAGAATGCATCAATAGGCTCCGTCACATGTACATGATAGCTGTTGGTTATATAGCCCTTATCCGTTATCCCCGGTATAATGCCGAATCTTTTCTGTAAGCATTTGGCAAACTTGTAGGTGGTGCTCTCGATAGGTGAACCGTAGGTGCTGAATGCTATATTGGTCTTATCAGTCCACTCCGCACATTTGTCATTCATATATTTCATGACTGAGATTGCAAATGGCGTTGCCTCCGGATTCGTATGTGAAAGTCCCGTCATATACTTCACACACTCATAAAGCCCCGCATAACCAAGTGAGATTGTAGAATAACCTCCGTAGAGAAGCTTATCTATCTTCTCACCCTTCTTAAGGCGGGCAAGTGCTCCGTTCTGCCAGAGAATCGGCGCAACATCGGAAACAGTACCCTTAAGTCTGTTATGACGGCACATGAGCGCACGATAGCACAGCTCAAGCCTCTCGTCAAATATCTCCCAGAACTTATTATAATCTCCACCCGAGGAAAGTGCCACATCAACGAGGTTAATTGTGACAACCCCCTGATTAAATCTTCCGTAGAACTTATAGCTGCCATTCTCATCCTTCCATGGATTGAGAGCACTTCTGCAGCCCATAACAGGGAAGCAGTTTCCCTCCTTAAGCTCCTTCATCTTCTTCTCTGATATGTAATCAGGAACAAGCCTCTTTGCCGAGCATCTGGCTGAAAGCTCTGTGAGGTAAAAATACCTGGAATCCTCTGTTATATTATCATCCTCAAGCACATATATAAGCTTAGGAAATGCCGGCGTAACCCACACTCCCGCTTCATTCTTGACACCCTGAAGGCGCTGCTTAAGAGTCTCCTCTATAATCATGGCAAGGTCTGCTTTTTCCTGCTCATTCTTCGCCTCATTAAGGTACATGAACACCGTGAGGAACGGAGCCTGTCCATTGGTGGTCATGAGTGTGATTACCTGGTACTGGATTGTCTGGACACCCTTGGTAATCTCTTTCTTAAGTCTTGTCTCAACTATTTCCGCAATCTTTTCATCGGATGGAGTGCAGCCTAACAGTTCAAGCTCTTCCATCACATCCTTACGGATCTTCTCTCGTGATATATTGACAAACGGGGCAAGATGTGCAAGTGATATGCTCTGTCCTCCATACTGGCTTGATGCCACCTGCGCTATAATCTGTGTGGCAATATTACATGCCGTTGAAAAACTATGTGGTTTCTCAATAAGAGTCTCGCTTATAACCGTTCCATTCTGGAGCATATCCTCAAGATTGACCAGATCACAGTTATGCATGTGCTGTGCATAGTAGTCCGAATCATGGAAATGTATTATTCCCTGCTCATCCGCCTCCACAACCTCAGTAGGAAGAAGAAGCCTTCTTGTGATATCCTTGCTCACCTCTCCTGCCATGTAATCTCTCTGAACACTGTTTACAGCCGGATTCTTGTTGGAGTTCTCCTGCTTAACCTCTTCATTATTATATTCAATCAGTGAGAGGATTCTCGTATCCGTAGTATTGGCTTTTCTCACCAAAGAGCGCTTATAACGATAGCGGACATAGTCTCTTGCAACGTCAAATGCTCCTGTGGACATTATCTGGTTCTCCACCATATCCTGTATCTCTTCTACCGATACGGCCCTGTTAAGCTTGTTGCACTTGTACTCAACATAGTCTGCTATATCTGATATCTGCTCCTTACTAAGAGGTGAATTATCCACAGCAGCATTAGCCTTCGTGATGGCCGCCACTATCTTACTGACGTCAAAGCCCTCTTCCGAGCCATTTCTCTTAATAATCTTCATTGAAACCCTCCCAAACTTATAACCACAATATATTGTGTCTCCATAACGTACATGCTACATTATGCAGTGTATACACTGAAATGTCAATACGGAATAATGTACTATTTTTCATTCCTTATTTTCTCATTTACAAATGCCCGCTTCATCCTTTTGACCATGCTTACTATAAGAGGAATGACCATAACCGCCCATACTATAGGCTCTGAAACGATTATACCCCAATATCCTATTACCGGTGTCAGAAGCATGGCAATCAGTACTTTTCCAACAAGCTCAAGCCCGCTCGAAAAAATAGGTGTGATATGGTCACCAATGCCCTGAAGGCTGTTTCTTAGTATTGTTATAGTAGGCACAAGCAGATAAAAGCATGTATCAAAGCGCTGATACAGGCAGGCTGTGTCTATAACCTCGCTTATACCGGTATCGGTGATGGCAACAATCAGATACGGACATACCGTATAGCTCGCAATCAGCACAATAACACACCAGATATAAGAGCAGCCTAACGATACCTTAAGTCCCGCGCGTATTCTGTCATACCTTCCGGCACCATAGTTCTGTCCACTGTAGGTAGCCATGGTTGTACCAAGCACACTGAACGGAAGCATATATAGGTTCGTGAGCTTTCTGGTGGCCGCGTGTGCCACTATGGTGTTCGTTCCCAATGTATTTATAGCCGTCTGCAATGACAGCGTACCGAATGAGACAAGTGAGTTCATAAGCCCCATCGACAAGCCGCCTTCAAGCATCGGTTTCAAAAATTCCTTCTTAGGCACAAAATCCTTTATATTAAAATGCAGAAACGCATACTTTTTCCATGTATATCCAAAGCACAGCACAGCCGAAACAGCCTGTGACACAACGGTAGCCACGGCGGCTCCCCTCACGCCCATGTCCATATACTTCACGCACAGTATATCCAGTACCACATTGAGCACTGCGGAGATTATGAGAAAAATGAGCGGCGTGTACGCATCACCTATGGCTCTTAGATTTGCGGCAAGCACATTGTATATAATCGAAAAGAACAGTCCCACTATGATAACCGTGATATATGCAACAGACGCCTCCCTGTGCTCGTCCATCACATTCATCCAGTCCAGAAGTCCATCCATAAAAATAAGACTTCCCGCCACAACTATAGCAGTAACAACAAGTCCCATTAAAATTGACAGTGCAAACACTTTTCTCGATTTATTCTTATCCCCGCTCCCAAAATGCTGTGCCATGATGACCGCAAAGCCATTCGCAAGCCCGACAATGAATCCTACAAGCAGGTCATTCAATGTGCTTATTGAACCGACCGCGGCAAGCGCATCATTTCCAAGATAAGTTCCAACTATACGTGTGTCGGCAAGATTATAGGCAAGGTTAAAAAGATTCCCAATCAGAATCGGAAGTGCAAAATACAGTATTATCCTCGCCGGCTTTCCATGTGTTAAATCCTTCATGTGGGTTTTAATTACCTCTTTTTGTAAATCATATTAGGTAATTGCGAAACGCAGTGTATGCCAGCCGTACGCTGTGTAATTTTACCAGTACACAGCTGTTTACCGGCAGATTTGCGTTTGGCAATTACATTTGTAAGTTATATTATACATATCCCTTGGCATTATATGAGGCTGACATATTATAAATATGCCAGCCTCACATCAGGTATAAATCATTATCAATCAAATGCAGCTTTTACAGACAGATATCCGTCTATTCGCCTGTGACTACCTTCATAACAGCATCCGATAATGCTGCAAGCTTAGTCTGTGCATCATCGAAGCTTGTGCCCTTAACGCCCATGTAGAACTTAACCTTAGGCTCTGTTCCCGATGGTCTTGCACAGCACCATGCCCCATCATTGAGGTCATAGTAGAGAACATTGGACTTAGGAAGACCTGTAGGCTTCTTCTCGCCTGTCTTCATGTCAACAATCACATCCCTGTCATAATCTCTCGCCGAAAGCACAGTAAAGTCACCGAACTTCTCAGGAGTGTGCTCACGAAGATTGTCAAGCATCTCCTTAATCTTAGCTACACCCTCAACGCCCTTGAGTGTGATTGACTTAAGTCCTTCTCTGTAATAGCCGTATTTCTCATAGATATTGACCATCTGATCCCAGAGAGTAAGTCCCTGCTTCTTGTAGTATGCTGCTGCCTCACACAGAGCCATAACAGCAACGATGGCATCCTTATCCCTTGCATGTGTTCCGACAAGACAGCCGTAGCTCTCCTCGAAGCCGAACATATACTCATAGGTATGCTGCTGCTCGAAGAACTTAATCTGCTCTCCGATATACTTAAATCCGGTTAAAACCTCTATAAGCTTGAGGTTGTACTCCTTAGCAACTGCATCAGCCATATTGGTTGAAACGATAGTCTTAACCAGTGCGCCGTTAGCCGGGATAAGCCCCTTAGCCTTCTTCTGTGAGAGAAGATACTCTGCTATAAGCATACCTGACATATTACCTGTAAATGACACATACTCGCCTGTCTTGGAATCCTTAGCGTATACACCAAGCCTGTCCGCATCAGGGTCTGTTGCAAGGACAACATCTGCATTCTTCTCCTTGGCAAGCTTGAGCGCAAGTGTGAATGCTGCCGGGTCCTCAGGGTTAGGGTAGCTTACTGTAGGGAAGTTTCCATCAGGAAGCTCCTGCTCAGGAACAACATACACATTCTCAAAACCGATTTCCTTCAAAACTCTTCTTGCCGGAATGTTACCTGTGCCGTGAAGAGGTGTATAGACAACAGTCATTGTCTTACCCATCTCCTTGATTACATCAGGGTTGACAATCTGCTTCTTTAACTCTGCAATGTAAGCATCATCAAGGTCGGAGCCGATTACATTGTAAAGACCTGCTGCCTTAGCAGCTTCCTTATCCATCGTCTTAACTGTATTGAAATCTGTGACATTAAGTACTTCCGTTATAATCTGCTTGTCCTTAGGTGCTGTAATCTGTGCACCGTCCTCCCAGTATACCTTGTAGCCGTTATACTCAGGTGGATTGTGGCTGGCTGTTACAACGATACCTGCCGTACATCCTAAATATCTTACTGCAAATGAAAGCTCCGGTGTCGGGCGGAGTGATGGGAATATGTAAGCCTTGATTCCGTTAGCGGCAAGGCAAAGTGCAGCCTCGTCTGAGAACTCAGGTGACATTCTTCTTGAATCGAATGCAATGGCAACACCCTTATCCTGTGCGCCCTCCTTGATAATGAAGTTCGCAAGTCCCTGTGTAGCCCTTCTTACTGTATAGACGTTCATTCTGTTAGTACCGTATCCGATAACTCCTCTGAGACCACCGGTTCCAAACTCCAGATCCTTGTAAAATCTGTCCTCAATCTCCTTCTCATTACCTGCGATGGACTTAAGCTCCTCTCTGACCGACTCGTCAAAGTAAGGATTCTCACACCACTGGCTGTAGGTATCCATGTATGACATGCTATCTCCTTCCTGCACCCCCAATAGATGCATACGAAACATTTCCGCGGTTCTCATTTTTCTACAGTACCGGACGCGTCCCGCGCGCCATCAGTATAAAAAATCCACGGATTGTATTTATTTTAACATATCCGTGGACGCTTATCAAGACATAATCAGCCGACCATATCCGATTATATTTTCACCAAGAATCTGTAGGTGCTGTCGGCTCCCAGGGCTTCGTATATATCACATAACACTCTTCTGCTGTATATACATATATACATCCTCAAGAGTTATATTGTCATCAACCCTTACTGCCGCATCAGGGAGCTTATCTCCCACTATCCTGTACGCTCTTCCGTTCATACGTTGGACAATCGTCCCATAAGGATATATTTTTCTTATCTCATCCAGTCCGTCACCGTCAAAATATATTTCCCCTACCTTATCCGATATCATATTTATAAGCTCTAACGGTGAACCCGTTATTTCCATTCTCCCATTCTCAAGGAACAGAACCTCGTCCGCTATTGATTCAATATCACTGATAATATGTGTTGTTAAAAGAATGATTCTGTTATCCGATAGGGATGAAATATAATTCCTGACCGCTATTCTCTCCTTGGGGTCAAGCCCTGCCGTGGGTTCATCCAGAAGAAGCACCTGCGGATTTCCGATGAGTGCCTGTGCAAGCAGGATTCTCTGTTTCATTCCTCCTGAGAACTTTCCCATCTTATCATATCGATACTGCTTAAGATTCAACGCATTCAGAAGCTCCTCAATCTGCGGCGCAGCCTCGCGTCTTTTGACGTCCTTTAAATCAGCTATATAATACAAAAATGACTGAGCCGTCATATCCTTGTAGATATCCTGTTGCTGTGGCATATAACCAAGCTTCTTTCTGAAATTTCTCTTTAACGCAGTTATACTTTCGCCGTCAAAGATTATCTCTCCGCTGTCCGCCTTTATGTAGTCGGCAATAAGCTTAATAAAAGTGCTTTTTCCCGCTCCGTTCACACCAAGCACGCCATATATTCCCGGTGTGAACACATAATTTACACCTTTCAAAACCTCTTTTTTTCCGTATGACTTTTTAAGTTCATTTATAGCCAGTTCCATGTAATCACTCCCATCTTCTGCACCACATTCTGCCACCTGCCGCTGCCATTACCACCGTCACCAATGTGAATCCGGCAAGCATGGAGATAAGCCATACTTTACTGAATGCAAGCAGTACTGCCATCACCGCTGTTCCAACCGCAGGTATCACCCCTGCCTGGGCTTTTTGCCCGAATCTTATTGAAAATGCAGCAGCACACAGACATACCGCTATACCCGCCGCCAGTCTCTCAAATATCAGCAGCACTGCATATCCCTTTATGCTTCCCGTATATCCTGAATCACCCATAAAACTTAGATTCATTGCCGATGCCCCGGAAAACGGCATATCATACCAACTCAGCACTCTGGCAATATCATATCCATACACTAAAAGAAACATTATGACTGTCAATGTCAGGCATACCAATATTCTCCTGGCATACAGCCATGTTCCTCCTTTTTTCATCATGTAGAACAATTCCCCGGAATTTAATGCTCTCTCATAGGCAAAATAATCAACCACTACTACCCATATCGCTACCGTGAATAGTATTCCTATTATAAGTTCTCTTTTAATACTGCCTTTTCCAATAGCGTTATTATAACCGTTCTCAGGTATGACCACCGCCTGTATTCCATATACTGCTTCAATCTCTTCGAGATAGCTGAGCTTATTCTGCAGTCTGAGCTTTACATTCTTCTTATTTTCAACCTCCATATATCTGATATATATACTCATGTACTCATCTTCTGTTATCTCACCTGTGGCAAGCCTAGAATCAGCAGTGCTCATATCGTCCAATATCTGTGTTATCTGCGCATCCAGTTCTTCATATTTCTCCCTTAAGCCGGCTACGCCCTTCTCACCTATCTCCATAAACATATTATCATCTCTAAGCTGATTATCTCCGATATGTACTTTACTGTCATTTATAAAGCATATTGCGGTTACATAAAAAAACAGACCGATTACAAGTGCTTTTCTTGTTATGAGAGGCTTATACAGCTCCTTAATGAATACTGTGCTCTTTGAGGAGATTTCATGTAACTTCTTGGCAAGCCGTCCCTTTATTCCCGAAGGATACTCTTCAACAGGCTTTCTGTACGTCTCCATCAACACGCCGGCTATCGAAAAGGCGGTTATCAATATTGCCGAACACACAACGATAACTCCGATGAAGCTGAATGGTACTCCGAAAATATCCGCATTGGCATACCTTGTATTAAGTCCCGGAACGTATAATAAATTTACAACATTTATTTTTCTTAACAATTCCCATCTGCTCTTCGGTTCAATATTGACATACAGGAGCACCTCCACTCCCATAAGCATGCACAGCGCAATAATTCCAAGGCTTGAAGCATTGCAACTGTTTAAAAATACCCACAAGACCAGTGAAAGCATATATACGATAATAAATAGCTGTACATAATTAATCAGAATATATTCTCCACGGCTCACGGCAAAGGTATAATCCTTGAACAGCTCCGTGCTCTGTATGGGAGCACTCAAATCACATGCACCGTACACCGCAAAGGCTTCCAAAAATACCACTGCATAGATAACTGCACTTACAAGCAATTGCATAACGAAAAGCTGTACCAGATGGCTGATTCCCAATCTGCCTCTGCCATCAGGACAATAGTACGTTATATTGCGGCTTTTAGATGAATTGAACTCCACCATCATCATAACTACTGCAAGCATGGCAGCAGCTATAAAATAATACAATGCTTTATATCCAAAAAATGCTTCCATTCCTCTGTCATTGTCAAACACAAGCACAGTATCTTTTATTCTCCGGTAATCCTGCATTGTCCTGATAATATTCTTAAGTCTGTAGCCACCCTGCGTGGCAAAGAGCTTACGCCTGCTCATCGTCTCCGCATTGGAGATTATACTGTCCACATATGCTTCATATCCGCTGAGATACTCAAGCTTGTCACATACCATGCGCATAACCTTATCCGAATAATTATTCTTCCTGTCCTCCAATGCCATATTATATGCTGTCGCAAAATCGGTTCCGCCGTATACATCAATGTATGTTTCCAAAGCTTTCCTGCTATCATGAAGCCCTGTAAAGCCTGTGTCTTCTACCTGCCTGAAAAGGAACATACCTGCGCACACAATCAGAATAGATACAAGTATTATTATATTTTTTCTATTTATTATCGTCTTATATCTATCCATAATATCTCCCCTTTTACTGCCCCATAATACTCATCTGAAACAATGTCCAGCCATCAACAGTCTCTATATCAGCCATCTGAATATACGCATATATCATCCCTCTGTCACCGGCAAGTCCACGTGCAAATATATACTCTTCATTTCCAAAGAACAAATTATCGTAACGTGAGAAGCCGTTTATCTGCCTTACCAAATTTCCATCATCGTCAATTACATATACACTTGGCATTTTACCACTACCTAAATGTATTACAGACAATAAATCTGTCATTATTATATAATTGCCAATACACCTCATATCAAATAGATTGTACCCTTCAGGACTCTCATATAGCTTTTTCTCTTTGCCATCCTTCATATCCCTTCTGTACAGACCGTCATTGATACGGTAAAAATAACAATATCTCTCATCCTTTGAAAAACAGTAACCACTAAAATTTCCCAAATCAATATATTCTGTCTTATTGGTGGCAAAATCATACGCAACAAGTCTTGTGCCCTGCGTACTGTCTTCCATATTCTCAGTATTATAGATATATTCCTTCATATATAATCTGGAAGAATACCACTGCAGCTCCTCCTCAAGCATGTATGCCTCATCCATATTCTCATATACCATCTCATCAACTTTACCATCAAGACTTCTCTTTCTGATAAATGTATTCTGTCCGTTCTCAATATGGGTACAGATTATATACACATTGTCATCCCTAAAGTAAAGATAATATGTGTTAGCTCCACCATAATCCCAATCTCCTATTTCAAACAGCTTTTCTCTATTACTTCCGTCTGTGTCCATTCTGTATAACCATGTATAGCCGCCGCTATCCTTGACAAGATACAACTTATCTGCATAGTACCATATACCTCCCCTGTATTCTGTCCATCCAAGAACTGCCGTGCAGCTCTCATCATTATGTTGGCATTCCGGTTTACTGCACACCGGATACTGCTCGTGTGTTTCCTTGTCAAAATAATAGATTTTCTCCACAGAAGGAGAACCGTTAAAATCTCCCAGCCTATAATAAAAACCATCCTGACCTGCCGTAAATTCATTAAGTCTCCATACCGGCTGCGTTTCCTCATAATTATTCTGTGTGCTGTCCCCTGTGGTGCCACTGGGTGAGCTATCATTTTTTGAACAGGCTGATAATATTAATACAATCATTGTAAGCAACACAACTCTCTTCATTTTCCCCATACTATTTTAATTAACCGGATTATCACCTATAGTGGGTAAATGATAATCCGGTTTTCTCCTTTCCGCCTGTATGCTCTCATTTTCACTGAGCGAAAGCATATCAGCCTCAAAAATCTATGTCAGAATGCTATCAACATCAAGCTTCTCATCCGCAGACGCCTATCAAAGTCCAGCTCTTACAAACCATAGAATGCCTTGTAATCCATATTATAGTACATCACATATATGAACAATCCCACAGCCGCAACTATAATCGCACCAATATTGAGTAGAACAACCGACAGGACTATATGTACGATTGAGAGCACCAGCACAGGCTTCCACACTTTATCAAGTGAGGCAAACTTAAGCCCCATAACCCCCAGCGCTATTCTCACAGCCGCAAGTGCAACAACAATCAGCAGATATACAACCATCCCGAAATCACCGCCCGACCTTATCCATGCCTCTCCAAACTGATTCATCACAACCGCTCCACCGGTCTCATCTACAAGCTGCACCAAACCCATGATGGCACCTGCTACGCCGAACACCATATACAGAATTGACCAGCCTCTTACCGTTCTCTCCATGGCTTTACCTCCTTACATAGATGGTTCTTTTATTGTAACCTTTTTAACATTATTATAATAGAAATTAACGTCTCCTGTCTGGTCATAATTACATCCTGCACAATTAAAGAAGTAAATTGCCGCTTGACGATTCAGCCATTCATTATCTCCATAATGCTGAGATGCCTGAGTTAATGTCTTTGAATCTCTGTTTACATCTTTCATTACATTATCAACAGAATCATAATATTGTCCACTCATGCTCTGTGTCTGGCTAACATACTCCGCTGAAGAACAATTCATCCACATGCCATCATAAGTACTATAAACCTGAGTAAAAACTCTAGTCCAATTTGCAGAACAATGCATATACAATGTCGCATTTTTTGAATTTGAAGCTATCCGTGATACATCGATACCTGCTATACTTGCAATAGTTCCAAACATAAGCGGACCTGATATGCAATCCAGATACGAACAAATTGACGCATTAATACAATTGATAAAAAAATCTGCTGATTTAGAGTTATAAATATTTATAGGGCTAGCCGCTACGGCATAATGTGATGAATCTGCTGCTGTGACTGTGCACTGTCTCATAGTATATTCGTTTCCATTATATGTATATTTATAAATTGAGCTATTACTAGCACGCGAAATAGCATTTTGCTGACTTTCCCCATTAGAAAACACAACAAGATACTTTCCATCTCTATCAATTCCCATCTGCTCAAAATCCATATTCAGATAATCGTATAAATCATCATAATTCTCATTATCTATTATATAATTTTCATAACCCATTGTGTCAAGCTTTTGAGCATATTCTTCTAAAGAACTGTCAATTAAATTTTCATCATGTGCATCATTACAATTAACTTCATTAACAAACTGCTGCAATTCTTCTAAATATTGCTGTAATTCAATACTATAATCATTCTCATCTCCCTTCAAATCTTCTACTGCATATACAGGTTTTACAGCTAATGTTATTGTTAACAGTATTGCTAATATAAAACTAAATTTTCTCATATATTTCATATCTCCTTTTTTTACTATATTTTTTTAAACTTTCCACACCAATGAGGTGGGTTGAAATTTCTGCACTCCATCATAACTCAAGTCCCGGCCATACCTTCCCTGAACTTGTGCAGATATTCCCTCATAAAATCATAATCAGTCTCACTCTGTTCCGACATGTCCAATGACGCGGCAGACACGTCAATTGTTCCGAAAGAGCTTATCAATGTCACTGCTGCTAAAAAACCTGCTGTCATTTTTCGCCATCGCTTTTTAATCATAAAACACCTTATCCTTTCTCGGTTCTCATATCATAAGAACCACACGTAAATGTTTTCGCTACATTGATAATTATATCTTAAAAAGAAAATAAAAAATATAATGTTTTATACAAATTATTTTTTATAAAACATCATATTTTTTCATAGCAATAACTGCTATCATTGCATAGTCAATCAGATATACTAAAAGGAGGATATTTTAATGAACAAAAAACACAAATGGTTAATGATTTTTGTATTAATATTTTTATTATTGCAGCTATGCAACAGCTCCTCAATAAATACCTTTTTCAATGAAACTAAAGAAGAAGACAAACCTATCAATTATGTATATTCAGATTCAATTTTATTTTTTAACCATGTATAGTTACTCACTGCCTTATCGCGGTTACTGTTTCCAAATATCTCACAAGCATTTATTACTATCTGATAAGCATTAAGGGCTTCCAGATTATTATTAAACTTTTCCTGTGAGTATGCATAGCAAAATATAAATGTTGCCACCAGCTTGCCCTTGCCGGAACTAATATCAAGGAACATTCCTTTTGTAATATACTCCAGCGACTCATCATATTTATTCAAAGACCTGTAATCCGAAGCCAGACTATGATATGCTATAAGCATTTTATTGATATATGCCTGACTTTTAATATTTCTTGACTCACAATAGTCAATTACAATTTTTGAGTACTGCACAGCCTTCTCAGTATTGCCAAGAATACTGTAGGCCTGTGCGATGTGAATAATAATCAGCAGCTCTTCAACCCTTAAAAACACCTTATCAATTTTCTTGTTCTCAATATCTACCGTAAGTGCAAGGCATTTTTTACTTCTCTCCAGATATTCCTTGGCAGTAATTTTCTTTGACGTGTACGCAATTGCATTTCGGCTGTCCATGATAAATTGCTTGTTTATCCGGGTTTTAACCTCGTCCCCGCTTCCTGCCCGAATCAGTTCTTTTTCCAGCTTATCAATCAAGCCGTCTGCCTTTTCAAGCTCCAAGTTCATCATAGCTCTTTCAAGCTGATATTTTAGCATATACGCTTTATAACTGGTGCAATATATATCACTGTGTATATGACCTGACGGAATGCCAAGTCTTTTTCTTATCTTTTCATATCCATTCTTCTGCGGCTTAGCTTTGGAATTCTCTATCAGCCACATGCTCCGCATACTATAATCGGCATCTATGCTCAATCTTTTCTGGGTAATGCCCTCTCTGGCTCTGTACAGCTTTATGATATCGCCCTCCGTCACGAAAGCTCCGCCGTTCCACACACCACATCCTAAGAGCCTCTCTGCAAAACCACAACCTTCATCCGGCACATTTCCCGATAGTCTTTTCAAAAATCCAAGAACCTCCTGCCAGCTTTTGAGCAGTCTTTCCTCATCCTGTGCCCTGTTGCTGATTCCCAGATTTTCCATAAGCTGTATATACTGCCGTAAAGTCATTTCCAGCATCCGGCACTGATTATGCGTTCTCATCAATTCTATCGACCTTTTGCATGGTGCAATTCCCTGTTCCGCTCTCCCCAGCATTATCTGGATTCTAACGTACAGGTATGATATATATGGAAACAGCAGCGCTACACTTCTTATATCCCTTCCGTTGCCATCAATATATCTTAACATCTGCCCTAAATGTCTGCCGATTCGTTCAAGAGCCGCATTATTTTCAAGATTATTCTCCACCTCAAAATAATCGCTTAAAACATTCATGGCAATTTCTTTATCTGACAGCATTTTCATACTTGTATCTTCATCCTCAAATTCCATGCTGTTTCCTAAACCTGTATATTCAACAGCTTGCTTAACATATCTCCCTGCCTCTGCTTTCCTTCCCTCAAACCATTCCAGCATGCTTACCGCCATAACGCCAAACTGCATAATAAGCTTTGGATTCATGCTCCATCTGTTTTCTTCTCTATCAGATATCTCACCGTTAACATCCACTATTCCGTACATGTCATCAGAATATAATAATCTTCTCAATGTCACAGTATCCTTATTGCGTATGGCTTCCATGGTCTTATCCCGCCACTCCAGATACTCATACACATCATAATCAACCCATGAAATGAAATCCAAGCTGTTCATCCCCAGTCTCTCTAACATCATTTCAAGTGTAAGATAATCTATATCCATTTCGCCTGTACAGTACTTATCATATTCCGACCTTGTACAGATTCCATCACAAAGCCACTCAGGGGCTATATGTTCATATTCCAGCTTTTCGTTTATTATCCTTAATACAAGTTCCTCTTCCATATTTCCTCCTGCTGTGTTATAGAATATCAAACATTGCCTGTGGATACGCAAAATAAGCGTCCACGGACTGTATTTATTCTAACATATCCGCAGACGCCTATCAAATTATAACTCCTACAAACCATAGAATGCCTTGTAATCCATATTATAATACATTACATATATGAACAATCCCACAGCCGCAACTATAATCGCTCCAATATTGAGCAGAACAACCGACAGGACTATATGTACGATTGAGAGCACCAGCACAGGCTTCCACACCTTATCAAGTGAGGCGAACTTAAGCCCCATAACACCCAGCGCTATTCTCACAGCCGCAAGTGCAACAACAACCAGCAGATATACAACCGTCCCGAAATCACCGCCCGACCTTATCCATGTCTCTCCAAACTGATTCATCACAACCGCTCCACCGGTCTCATCTACAAGCTGCACCAAACCCATAATGGCACCTGCTACGCCGAACACCATATACAGAATTGACCAGCCTCTTACCGTTCTCTCCATGGCTTTACCCCCTTAGATATTTAGATATATCCATTATACATAAGCTTCTTAGATTTTACAATGACATTTAAAGAAACCCGGTAATTTATTTTTTCACCCTCTTAATCATCCCTCTGAACAGCCACATCTGAAGTCCTAAATACGCTGCAAAGCCTGTATCTTTATGTTTTTCACCCGCATTTTTTGAAGTATTCCTAAGCTTACCGGACAGCCCTTTTACAATACCTTTTAAGTACGCCGTCACAAGCCCCTTTTTCGCAAAGTATACTGTCTTTATGACAATTCCCGCCGCAATAAACGGTATGTTGAGTATTAGCTGCCAGACCGGCATATTCTTCCTTAACATCCACATGCTGTTGCGTGCTGACAGCTCCACCTTGAAGGCATTATGCCTTGAGCCGCTTGAGGCGCTTCCAAGGTGATACACCTTAGCATACGGATTGTACAGGTTTCTGTAGCCTGCAAGCCTTGCCCTGTAGCCGATATCCATATCCTCAAGATAGGCAAAGAAGCTCTCGTCAAACAGACCAATCTTGTCAAATACTGATTTCCTGTATATTGCTGCCCCCGCACAGGAAGAAAAAATCTCATGGGGCACCATACAGCCAGAAACCGGCTTGTCCCTGTCGGGTGCGAAGCCCCATCCGAGGGCCGCAAGCTCATCTCCGGCATCATCAACAAGCTTATGGTCTGCGTTCTGAATCATAAGCGCAGAGCATGAGAACACGTCCGGCTTGCCCTTAATCATATTGTACTGGTTTTTGACAAAATTAGGAAAAACTATGGTGTCATTGTTGAGAAGCAGCACATATTCGCCCTCTGCCGCCTCTATGCCACGGTTTACAGCGTATGCAAAGCCCGTGTTGTCATCAAGCTCAACAACCCTTATCCCCGGATACAGCTTTTGCGCCAGCTCCACACTATTGTCCGTTGAGGCATTATCAACCAGAATAACCTCCATATCCTCGTAGGTCTGTCTCCTTAACGCCTCCATACAATCCTTCAAAAAACGCTCTCCATTATAATTCGGAATAACTATACTGACCATAACACTCTCCATTCCATATTACAAAACCAGGCAATTGCGCAACTCATTTTTTACTATAAACATTTGCACAATATCTATTAAAAAACGCCGATAATGTTTCCGTAATTGCTAAAATTCAGGCATAATGCCGAACCGTTACGGAATATCACTTATAAAGCTCAACTCCCGGCTCATACAGGTACATTTTTTCCTCTTCCGCCTTCCAGCCGCCGGCAAGAAGTCTCATAAGCTCACTATGCCGCACAAGTATCGCCGTCTTTGGCAGAGTCTTTATATTCTGCTGTAATATATTTCTGTTAAAATTTCCTTTATACCATCCCGGTTTTCCGGCGTTTACGTGAACCCTTCCAAAGCTGTCCTTATAGTCATCGCCAGAATACACTATGAAGCTTCTGCTTATCTTATTACACAGAGGAAATGCCTGCTTTACAAGAAGCTTTGCGGCGATTGCATCCGCTTCCAGTATATCCGCTTCCCTCACAAGCATTTCCAGCCAGTCACGCTTTTCGGGCTTTATGCCGCACATCAGGATACAAAAATAATCGCTTGTGTACTGCCCAAGTCTTGCCGCATCAGGCTCACCCATCGCACACATCTGCATATTTTCATAATCGGTATTTTTTCTTAAATACTTGAAATACTTCTGCGCGGTGTCATTGTCCTTGACTCCTGTGGCAACAACCAGTACCGAAGCAGCCTTATTATTGCCACCGTCCTTGCAGTCAATACTGCCATCGCCTTTGTCAATAACGTCATCACTACTGCTGCCATTACCTCTGTCAACAGCACCATCACTACTGCTATTGCCTTTGTCGACAGCGTCATCACAACTACTTCCACCTTCGCTGTAATTCACGGCGCTATTATCCCCATACTCTACCCGGTAAAAGCCCATGTCATCAAGCATGCTTACCCTGCCCGCTATTCCCATCCTCTCAAGATGAGCCTCTATTGCCTTTTTGCCCGCCTCGTATGCGTACAGCTTAGACAGCGGATTGGCGGAGGTCGAACTCTCATGGGTGCGCCAGTGGTAGAGCACACGGCTTACATGAGCAATCTTTTCCGCTTTTTCGGTGCACTTTAATATAAAATCATAGTCCTGCGCGCCGTCATAAGTCTTGGAAAATCCCCCAACCTTCCTCGCAAGCTCCGTCCTCACCACAAAAAGATGGCAGATATAATTGTTGCTCCTTAAAAGCTGCGGGTTGAAATCAGGCTTTACATGTGGACAGAAGTGCTTCTTTCCCTCGCCGTCCATCTTGTCCTCATCGGAGTAAAGGCAGTCTGCATTTTCACGGTTTATTATCTCGACCATGCGGTACAGCGCATCCGATGACAGGGTATCGTCATTGTCAAGAAGTGCTATATACTCACCCCTCGCCATCGCAAGTGCCGCGTTCGTATTCTCCGCTATCCCGGCATTATCTATCTCCACATAGCACACGCGCTCATCACCGTCCGCTATCTCATCGACAACGGCGCGCTGCTTATCCGTTCCCGCATCCACAAGGCAGAGCTGCCAGTTAAAATACGTCTGGTTTATCACCGAAAGGAGCATCTCCTTAAAATATGCGGCCGGCGGATTGTACACCGGGACAAGGACACTGATTAACGGCTTTCTCTTAAAATTGCGCCCTCTCTCAAAGAACAGCTCCTCATCATCGGACACAAGCTCCGAAAAATGTTCACTGTAGCCGTCTTTGTCGATAAGCTTTCCTATCGCCTTCTTGGCAAGCTTATCCGGTCCGTAATGCTTGATATACGCCGCCGCCTTTTTTATTTTATATATATTAGAAGCCATTGTACAACCGCCTTTCCTAAGCTCTATTAATTGCTTTTTATAATCAATTCTGTCTTTTTCGGCATATTATCGTCATAATTTTTATTATCATTGCGTTTCACAATTTTATTTCCGGCTTCCAAGGTACTTCCTTGGAAAGATTTACATTATAATACGGGTCCCCATCATCTATAATATTCTGCCATCTGTCGCGGAACAACTGAGATTCGCGAAGGAACCTCTCATGCCTCTCGCCCTTGTCATCGTAGCCTCTGGACTTCGATTCATAGTGAAAAAGAAGTGCCTGCGGAACGTACACATTAAGCAGTCCACTTCTCCTCAGTCTCAGGCAGAAATCAACGTCATTGTATGCGACTGCAAGCTCCTCATCAAGCCCGCCCAGCTTATCAAAAAGCTCTTTTTTTATCATAAGACACGCACCTGTCACTGCAGAATAGTTCTGCACATGATGAATACTGTCACGGTATCCGTTTTCAATAAAACATACCCCCGAATTAGGATGAACCGCCGTTCTGTCCGGACCTATTCCGACTATGACACCCGCATGCTGCACAGTCTTATCCGAATAGAGCAGACATGCACCGACCGCTCCTGTGTTATCTCTCACAGCGTATTCTGCCATAGCCCACAGCGAATCCGGCTCAATAATCTTCGTGTCATTGTTTAGTAACAGCAAAAGCTCACCCTTAGCGCGTGAAGCACCGTAATTGTTTATAGCGGAATAGTTGAAGCTTCCCTCCCATTTTTCAAGCCTTATCACATCGGGATGTTCCCTTAGAAGCTCATCATAGCAGGACAATATTTCTTCCGATTTGCTGTTATTCTCGACAATTATTATCTCAATATTTTTATAGGTATTTATATAGATAAGCGACTCAACACATCTTCGCAGGTCATCCGCATGCTCATAATTTGGAATAATCACCGAAATCATCGGGCAATGTTTACTATTTGACATATCACCAAAACCATCATCTATACTATCGACTATACAATCCTTCATATTATCAGTTGAAGTATCCTCTATGTTATCATCTAATATATCTTTTATGCAATCAGTCGATGTATCCTTTATGCAATCAGTGAATGTATCTTTTATATTCTCAATTGATAAATCTTTTTCACTATCATGCAATGTATCTTTTATAATACTCCACGTTTTATCTCCATCTTCACTTATATGACCATTATCCTCAAAAAGCGCACGGCTTACGTGCGCTATCTCTTCCTCACGGCACCTGCCGCATATATATTTATTAAAACTCCAGAGTGAGTCTTCGCGGGACAGCTTCACAGCGCAGTCATCCATCAGGTCGCGTCTTACCACCACGCAGTTTCCTATATAATTGTGCGCGGCAAGATTGTCCGGCGCATAGTCCGGCTTATACAATAGCTCACCGTCACGCAGCTCATCCATATAGATAACTGCCGGCTGCCTCTCTTCTATGACCTTGTCAAGCTCACACACCATATCCCTGTGAAGCTTCACATTTCCGGTCTTGACTATGCAATATCCCGAAAGCTCCGTACTTTCCCTCTGCTCCTCGGAAAATAAGCTGCGCGCATAAAAAAGTGCCTGCCTGCGCCTGGATGCACCCGCACCAAGGTCATGCAGTGCCGCCTTGAGTGCCGGCTTCAGACCGCTGTTCCTATATATTTTTATCACATGACCTATCATGCCGCATACACAATCTTCCCATCACAGATGGTAAAATGCACCTTTCCCGGCAGCTCCCAGCCTAGAAATGGGCTGTTCACAGCCTTGGAGGCGAAATGGTCAACGAGCCATTTTTCATTTTCACCGAATATAACTATGTCCGCCGGATTTCCCGGTGCAATGCCAACGGGCTTCCTTCTGTAAAATTCCATAGGATTGCGGCTCATGCACTCCATAAGCTTCATAAGTGAAATGTGCCCCGGCTGGACAAGTGACTTTATTCCAAGACCTAAGGAGGTCTCAAGACCTGTTATACCGCTTGGCGCACTCTCCATAGGTCTTGCCTTCTCCTCAGTGCTGTGCGGAGCATGGTCTGTGACTATCATATCTATGGTGCCGTCCTTAAGCCCCTCTATAATCTTAAGTCTGTCCTCCTCCGTCCTCACAGGCGGATTCATTCTGGCAAGTGTGCCGTATTCGAGCACCGCCTTATCTGTCAATGTAAAATGGTGTGGTGTAGCCTCAGCGTGGACATCCGCGCCAAGCTTCCTTGCAGTCCTAACATACTCAACCGCATTTTTAGAGCTGATATGCTGTATGCACACCGCCGCGCCGGTATGTAGGGCAAGTGCGCAGTCTCTTGCGACCATCACATCCTCGGCAGTCCGCGAAGCACCGCCATAGCCTAGCTGCCTGGATACCTCGCCCTGATGAACACCCGGAGAAGCTATAAATGCAGGGTCCTCCTCGTGGAGGCTCACAGGAAGATCAAGCTCCTTCGCCTTTTCCATCGCCTGCACAAGTATCTTCTCATCCATAATCGGAATCCCATCGTCTGTGAAGCCTGCCGCACCCGCCTTGGCAAGTGCCTCCATATCCACAAGCTCAGTTCCGCCAAGTCCCTTGGTCACTGCCGCCGCCGACAGCACATGTATCCCTGTCTGTGCACCTTTTTCAAGAACATAGGCAAGAGTATCCACATTGTCAACCGTAGGCTTGGTATTTGCCATGCATACCACCGTTGTGAAGCCGCCCCTGGCTGCTGCCGCCGCACCGGTAAATATATCCTCCTTATAGGTAAGCCCCGGATCCCTGAAATGCACATGTGTATCCACAAGTCCCGGTGCAACCACCAGTCCTGCCGCGTCAATCACGTTGAACGTATTCTCCCCATAATTCACATCACCGCCGCAAACAATATTTCCAGCCTCACTTATGCCGGCGGATGCCTTAGCTTCATTAAACATATCCACAGCCTTGTCCCCGGTCATCACAATCTGCCCACCATCGACAAGAACATCCATGACCTTATCCACACCGTTCACCGGGTCAACAACCCTGCCGTTTTTTATAAGCAGCATAACAAGACCTCCTTAATTACCTATATATTTTTTATGGTGTACAGTTCTCCCACAAGCTCAAGATTAGGATTATAGTAAGGGTCTCCCTTTATGAGCTGTGCTCTCCACTTATCAATAAAATGCATAATCTCGCCTCCGAAGCGCTCCTGCTTCTTTCCCGTATCCTCTGCACCTCTTGACTTGTATTCATAGTGATGAAGCTTGGCATGCGGTTCATATATGATCTTGTAGCCTGCTTCTCTCACCTTCATACAGTAATCAATGTCATTGAATGCAACCTCAAATGTCTCATCAAGCTTTCCGACCTGCTCGAAAACACTTCTCTTCGTGAGAAGGCATGCCGCTGTCACTGCGGAAAGCTCCTGTGTAAGCACAGCCCTTGCAAAATAACCATATACATCATCACCTATTCCCGTGAAAGCATGACCCGCAACCCCCTGATATCCCATAACAATTCCTGCATGCTGAACTGTATTATCATCATACAGGAGCTTAGCACCGACTATTCCCACCTCAGAACGCTGACAGATAGCAAGCATACGTCTTAAGCTGTCCGGCTCAATGACCTCCGTATCATTGTTAAGAAGAAGTATATACTCTCCCTTAGCATACTGTATTCCATAGTTGTTGATAGCAGAATAATTAAATCCGCCATCCCACCTTACAAGCCTGAATCTGTCACCATACTTCTTTTCCATAGCCTCATAACCTGCAAAAGTCTCATCAAGAACGCTGTTGTTCTCAACAACTATATATTCAATATTATGGTAGTTATTTATATTTTCCATGGACTCAATGCACCTTGTAAGGTCATCTAAATGGTCTTTGTTAGGTATTATAACGGATACAAACGGTTCTCCCTCAAGCTTGTAAGCTATGTCATAGAAGCCCGGTGCCACGCCGTTCGTAACCTTGCCATCCAGTCCGATTCTCTTTAGATGTGCGCTCACAGCATTAACCCCCGCTGTGTTAGCGTAGGTCTTAGTCGACGCACTCTTTGCAGTGGAATTGTCATTTATACGCCAGTGATAAAGTATTCTCGGAATATGGCGCACACACTTCGCCCTTTCAACACAGCGAAGCACATAGTCATGATCCTGTGAACCATTGTATTCGGTCTTTAGCTCTCCCACCTCATCGACAAGGCTCTTTTTGGCAACGCACAGGTGACATATATAATTGTTGCGTCTTAGAAGCTCCATGTTGAGGTCTGACTTAAAATGTGCCTCCGTATGCTTTCCCGAAGCCTCAATTATCTTATCTTCATCCGAATATATCAAATCAGCCTCCGGGTAACGCTCTAGCTCCCTCATGCACTCAAAAAAGGCTGTAGGGTGAAGCTCATCGTCATGGTCACCGAACACAATATAATCGCCGTCGGCAAGTCGCAGCGCCGCATTGGTGTTCTCTGCGATTCCAAGGTTATCCTTAAGCTTCACATATCTTACCCTGTCCGCTCCGAACCTGTCTATATATGGCTGGACAGTTTTTTCAACCGTAAAACCATCACCACCTCCATCAGCCAGACAAATCTGCCAGTTGTCATAGGTCTGGTTCACAACAGAATCTAACATAAGCCTGAAGAACGTATCATCCGGGCGGTATACAGGTATCAGAATAGAAAACTTCGGATTATCTGCGAACTTGTAGCTTCTCTGTTCTTTAAGTCTTTCAGGTCCCGGATTAATCTTTGAAAAATAATCGTGTGACTGTTTTTTTGCTTTGCCTGTACACTTGGCATATAGCTTTATCATAAAGCGTTTCATTCCATAAAGTGCAATATAGTTCCTCGCCCTTGTGATATAATCATTGCGGCTGTTTCCCGCACTGACAAGTCTCTGCTGCTTTTTCTCATCATCGCCGCGGTTGACAAGCACACTGACGCTCCCATGTCTTCCGTCACATTCAGTTGTAAGCCTGAGGGTTCTGCCGCCTATATCTTCCACATCCATCTCAAAAGCACACATTCTGTTAAGCTCATCCGGAAAATAACGGCTCACCATATCTGCCCTGGTAAAGAAATTCACACTCGCAGCAAGCTTTTTGTTACCTGAATACGCGCAGATTACAGGCTCATGCGCCGCCTCAGCCCATCCCGTTACCTTTATCCTGCCGGATTTTTCGTCAACCTTCACACCTATCAGATTAATCTCTATCATGCTCCTAAGGTATTCTATCTGTTTTCCTGAAATATATATTCCGACTTTTCCGGATGGGTAAGTATCTTTTGTGAAAACAACTTTGACATTATCAACCTTTTTCGGAAGGTCAATACAGAAATTATATTCACCATCAAACTCCGGTTCGGCATTTTTATACACAAAAAGAAGCGGAGTATGCACATTTTCCACAATATCCACAGGTGTTTCTACTCCATTAACGTAGGAAACAGCCTTAACATCCTTCATATAGTCCTTACACGAACCTGTCTGGATGATAAGCCTGTTACTGTTTTTCAAATCTATTCTTTTCTTATAAATAAATATAAAATTATCCAAGCTCTCCCTCCTAATTCCTAAACAGCCTGTTAATAATTATCCAGAATGCTGTCAAATACGCCCCGATAAAGAGCATCATTATAAATGTCTCGGGATTAAACGGATTCAGGCTGACACTGAATCCACCTTTTATGCTAAAATCAGGAAGAAGTGCATAAAAATATGCAAACAAAACATATATAACCACTGCCACTATTCTCTTTACATATTTCATATTCCAATCCATCCTTTGCTCTTATCTGCCACCATACATATTCTCGTACTGTTCACATATTTCCAAGGCATCACCATAAGTCTTAAGCCTTCCATGTTCAAGCCATACCACCTTCTTGCACACAAGCTTTACCTGCTCTATACTATGCGAAACAAAAAGAACCGTTGTTCCCTGACTCATCATTTCCTGAATCCTGTCTATACATTTCTGCTGGAACTTAGAATCTCCGACTGCCAGAACCTCATCGACAATCAGTATATCCGGCTTTCCTATCGTCGCAATCGAAAAAGCCAGTCTTGATGTCATTCCGGATGAAAAATTCTTGACCGGTACATCCATAAAATCATGCAGCTCCGCAAAATTCACTATATCGTCATAATATCCGCGCATCACAGCTCTCGAGTGTCCAAGAAGAGCTCCGTTAAGAAATATATTTTCCCTTGCGGTCAAATCCGAATCAAAGCCGGCTCCAAGCTCTATAAGCGGTGCCACGCTTCCCAATACCCTCACGCTTCCGCCTGTCGGCTTAAGCACACCTGCGATTACCTTAAGCATGGTACTTTTGCCGCTTCCGTTAAGCCCGATAAGTCCGATTGACTCGCCGCGCTTTACGTTGAATGTAATGCCGTTGAGCGCCCAGAATTCATCGAAATGCAGATTGCCCTTAAGTTTGCGGACAATATACTCCTTAAGGCTGTCAACTCTCTCCCTTGCAAGATTGAAGCAGCGCGACACATTATTCACTTCTATAATTACATCATCGAATGATTTTTTATCTTCCATCTTCTCTTCCCTAAATTTATTCTAAAAACACAGCTTCCCAAAATGTATCGAAGCACTAAAGATATAATATAAACTCATCCTGTTTCTTATAGAACACAAGAAGTCCTATCGCAAGCACCAACGCACTCGGCACTATTGACATCACAATCGTGTATGCGTCCGGCATTGAATTGTACATCATAAATTCCCTGAACATCTCAAGTATATTGGTTACCGGGTTAATTTTCACTATAGTTCTAAGCACATTATTAAGTATATCAATCGGATACATAATCGGAGCAAGGTAAATGAAGCCTGTAAGGAACACCGAATATAAGTGCACTATATCCCTGTACTTTACCGACAACGCAGCCAGTATAAACCCTACACCCATAGAAAACATAATCATGATCGCAATAGGTATCACCGAAAGGAACATGGTATAGTGAAGCGGTGTCCTAAGCACAACCATCACTATGAGGAGTGCCGCGTATGATGCAAATATATTGATTGAGCAGGACAAAATCCTTGATAGCACAAATATATATTTTGGAACGTATACCTTCTTAATAAGCGCTGCACTGTGTATTATCGAATTCATGGCAGACTGTGTCGACTCGGAAAAGAAATTGTAGAGTACCTGTCCACACAATATATATATAGGATAATTTTCAACGGCAAATCCAAATATATGTGAAAATACCGCCGATAGGATTATCATCATAAATAGCGGATTTAAAAGAGTCCAAAGCACACCCAGCACAGAACGACGGTATTTATTTTTTATATCACGGGAGATAAGCTCGAATAACAGCGGCTTAAATTTATTAAAATTAGCTCTGATTGAATTGTGCATTGCGGATCCTTTCCTTTTGACATTGACAAGGACAGGTTGGGACAGGGGTCAGACCCCGTGTCCCATGTTCTGGGACACGGGGTCTGACCCCTGTCCCAACCTGCCTCTGTCACATCAGTTTTTTCGTGCCTCTACATACTCTGCAAGTGTTCCCCACCTGGTATCCTTATCGGAGAATATAAGCTCCATTCCCTCAGGTATAGGCCACTTGACTCCTACCTGTGGGTCATTCCATATAATACCGCCCTCGTCATTCGGGTGATAGAAGTCCGTACACTTATATGCGAACTCCGCTGTGTCTGAGAGCACAACAAAGCCATGCGCAAAGTTCTTAGGAATGAAGAACTGCTTCTTGTTCTCGTCTGAGAGCTCAACGCCATACCACTTACCGAAGGTCTTAGAACCCTCTCTTAAATCTACGGCCACATCGAAAACCGTTCCCTTGGAAGCCCTCACAAGCTTATCCTGTGGGAACTGCTTCTGGAAATGAAGGCCTCTTATAACGCCCTTCTTAGAGCCTGACTGGTTATCCTGCACGAACTGCATGTCTATTCCTGCTGCCGCATAATCATTATAATTATAGACCTCGTAAAAATATCCTCTCGAATCACCGAACACCTTAGGCTCGATAACCTTGAGTCCCTCTATCTCAACTCCGTCCTCAGTGTAACACTTATTTACTGTAATCTGTCCCATCTTAAAAATCCTTTCCAGATATCCGTTGTCAAATTATACATGTTTTTTACAATCCATTGGCAATCTCAATAAGATACTTTCCATAGGCTGTCTTAAGGAGCGGCTGGGCAAGCTTAACAAGCTGCTCTCTGTCTATGAAGCCTCTCTTATATGCAATCTCCTCAATACAGGAAATATAGAGTCCCTGTCTCTTCTGGAACGCTGCAACGAAATCCGCTGCATCAAGGAGTGCATCATGGTTGCCGGTATCAAGCCATGCAAAGCCTCTTCCAAGTGTCTCCACCTGAAGGGTTCCACGGTTCAAATACTCGTTGTTGATGCTTGTTATCTCTATCTCTCCTCTGGCAGACGGCTTTACATTCTTGGCAATCTCAACAACATCATTGTCGTAGAAGTAAAGTCCCGGAACCGCATAGTTGGACTTAGGATTCTCAGGCTTCTCCTCGATTGAGAGTGCCTTTCCGTTCTCGTCAAATTCAACGACACCGTACTCTCTCGGATCTCTTACATAATATCCGAATATGGTCGCTCCGCTCTCACGCGCAGCAGCTCTTTCAAGCACCTTTGAAAAGCTCTGTCCATAAAAGATATTGTCTCCGAGGACAAGTGCCACTCTGTCATTTCCGATGAACTTCTCACCGATGATGAATGCGTCTGCAAGTCCTCTCGGGCTCTCCTGAACGGCATACTCGAATGTCATTCCAAGCTGGCTTCCATCGCCAAGAAGCTCCTTAAATACAGGCAGATCCCTTGGGGTTGATATGATAAGCACCTCCCTTATGCCTGCAAGCATAAGTGTCGACAGTGGATAATATATCATAGGCTTGTCATATACAGGCATAATCTGCTTGGAGATAGCCTTGGTAAGTGGGTAAAGTCTTGTGCCGGAGCCTCCGGCAAGTATGATTCCCTTCATGGTATCAATCCTCTCTTTTATTATTTATACATCTCAGCGTAGTACTTCTGGTAATCGCCGCTTGTCACGTTCTTCATCCAATCCTCATGCTCGAAATACCACTTGATTGTGAGCTTGATCCCGTCCTTGAACATTGTGTCCGGAACCCAGCCGACTGCTGCCTTAATCTTGTCCGGTGCGATGGCATAGCGTCTGTCATGTCCCTTGCGGTCTGCAACGTAGGTTATAAGCTCCTCATTGATATGAGCCTTTCTAGGGTCTGAATCAGGAAGCATCTCGTTGAGTGTCTCAAGAATTATCTTTATAATCTCAATATTCTGCTTCTCGTTGTGTCCGCCGATATTGTAGCGCTCGCCAAGCACACCCTGCTCCTGAACCATGTCGATAGCCTTGGCGTGATCCTCAACATAGAGCCAGTCTCTCACATTTTTACCATCTCCGTACACAGGAAGCTTCTTCCCCGAAAGTGCATTGTTGATGATGAGCGGAATAAGCTTCTCAGGGAACTGGTATGGACCGTAGTTGTTGCTGCAGTTGGTAATATTTGCAGGAAAATGGTATGTGTCAATATATGCCTTCACAAGCATGTCCGATGAAGCCTTGCTCGCCGAATATGGGCTGTGAGGGTCGATAGGTGTTGTCTCATAGAAGAAAGCTGTGTCATCATCAGGAAGTGAGCCGTATACCTCATCCGTGGATACATGTAGGAACTTCTTACCCTCCTTGTATGAGCCGTCAGGAAGCTCCCATGCCTTCTTTGCGGCATTTAACATGACCGCTGTTCCCAGCACGTTAGTCTTTACAAAGACCTCAGGGTTCTTGATGCTTCTGTCAACATGGCTCTCGGCTGCGAAATGCACAACTCTGTCGATATCGTTCTCGGCAAAAATCTTCTCGATTGCCTCCTTGTCACAGATATCAGCCCTTACAAATGTATAGTTAGGCTTGTCTGCAATATCCTTAAGGTTCTCAAGGTTTCCTGCGTAGGTGAGCACATCCACATTGATGATTCGGATAGTGTCGCCATACTTCTTAAACATGTAGTGTATGTAGTTTGAACCGATAAAGCCGGCTCCTCCGGTTACAAGATAAGTTCTCATTTTAGCATAATCTCCTTCCAACTAATAAAATGCTTCGTGCTTCCGCACATATATACTGCAATTATGTCTCCTAAAACAGGTCAATTTCCTATAATGCAGACATAAGTCTGCTCCAACCTGCATTCAAACCATTGTATGTTACCATAACTCATTACATAATTCAACCTGTTACTTTCAATTGATTATATTCCTGATTATCCTCTACGCAAGCCCATTCTCCTCAAGATACTCATCAAGTGCACTCTCCCAATCCGCAAATGTATATCCTCCCACAAGACGGAACATATAATTGTCCAGGACAGAATAAGCCGGTCTGTCGGCAGACTCAGGATGTGCTGCCTGATACTGTGCTGTGCTTACATGTACAACCTTCGTGGTTTTGCCGGTCTTTTTAAATATTGCTTCTGTGAAATCAGCCCATGAGCAGTAATTCTCACAGGTTCCATGATATATTCCGTAATTTTCCGTAGGTATAAGCCAGCTTATCGCTCTTGCAAGTTCCATCGCACTTGTAGGTGAACCAATCTGGTCATCGACTACCGTTATCTCATCATGTGTCTCAGAAAGTCTTAACATAGTCTTTAAGAAATTCTTTCCGTCACCATAGAGCCACGCTGTTCTTACAATAAAATAATGCTTTGAAAAATCCTTTACAAAATTCTCACCTGCAAGCTTTGTAAAACCATACATGCTCTTAGGTCCAACCGCATCAAACTCTGTATACGGAGCTGTTCCGTTTCCGGCAAAAACATAGTCTGTAGACACATGTATAAGCTTAGCGTTATATTTTTCTGCAGCGATGGCAAGGTTTCTCGGACCAACAGCATTAATCTTATAAGCAAGCTCCCTGTTAACCTCACACGCATCAACCGCTGTGTATGCCGCACAGTTCACTATCGCATAAGGCTGAATCCTCTCCACGAAAGCAAGCACTGCGTCTATATCCGTTATATCAAGCTCAGCAACATCCGTGTTCACAAGCTCATACCCGCTATTGCCGTCCAACACCTTATTCATGGCTCTTCCAAGCTGTCCATTGCACCCGGTTATTATTATTTTCTTCATAGTATATCTCCTTAAAATGATTCTTTTATGATAAGCAGAATATATCTGCCTGTCAGAAACTGAATTTTTGATTATTCCCTGCTTTTCTAAAGACTGCACTGTCTTATAAGTATCTCCCAGATACTATAAAAGATAATGAATGTCGAAATCAACAGGCAAGTAACATTATAGCGCACTTTATTCCAGTTTGAATTGACTCTGTTAAAGCTCAGGGTAAACAGAACCGGAAACAATAACGGAATATAATATCTTCCCTGTACTCCTGCCATAGCTGTCTTTCCTACCTCCGTATAGCTTATATACATTGAAGTCCATATAAGGCACATGACTCCGAACACAAGGAAATATATCAATGCCTTCAGCCATACAGGCATATTTTCGGCAACCCATTTATTTTTGTCATTCTGTACATAGACCGTATTTTCCGATGTGATTGTTATAGTTACAAGGTATATCACTATCACATAGGTAAGACTTCCCGCACCAAGGTACGCCATGAAATCAAGCGTCGGCGTGCCGATTCCGAAGTCCCACAAATGCTGCCACATTGTAGAAAGAAGCAGTGCTGCATAGCCGGCCGGATTGGAGAATACACTGCCCAGCTGCCCGGCATGGCTCGTTGTCCCGCCTCTTAAGTCTCCCTCTGTGGATGGACTTATAATCGCCGGCAGTACAAATGTACTCAATATTAAGAGAAGAATGACAATCACACCCGTTTTCATTATCCTCTCCTGCTTTTTATCCTTAAAAATCCGGTGAGGCAGAAATACTCCAAGCAGTATAAGCGGTATATAAATGGATTTTCTGGATGAACCATACGCCATGCCACCTATAAACACAAGATATTCCCACCATGTAAGCTTTTTATCCGTAAACATGAGATAGAAAAGGTATGCCATTCCCAAAAACAGAAATCCCGTGACAACCGTATCATAAGATATAGTGCAGGCAAGATACATAGGTGTAGGCATAAGTGCAATTGCACTCATAATCAGCTTTCCCTTCGGAAGCTTCCGCACTGCGAAGAATACCACTATCACATACATCAGCATATTGGTCATTCTGAGCAGAATATATGTGTATGCAAATGGAAGTCCTGCCAGCTTACATATATTGCAGGTTATCGCCATAAAGAAATATGAGAATGTTGCAAAACCGCTTGTTCCCCAGTGATGTGATGTCGCAGGATCCGCCTCACCCGGTGTCGACAGCTCATTAACTCTATCAAATACATGCAGGTATTCCTCATAAGATGTACTGTATTCAAACGGAAGGTTCTCCGCTCCTCCATCAATATAATTATGCAGGAAGCAGTTATATTCATAACTTCCTGTTATATCCAGCCAGTACACACTTCTAAGATGTGTCTCCTCATCCCATCCAACACGCGACAGTGGCATTGCCAGGCAGAAAATAAATCCTGCACATAGCCCTGTTATAAGAAATCCATACTCTAAATGAGCTGAAATGATATCTCTTAATACCACTAATAATCCGGCACATAACACAAGCAGAAAAACAAAAATAAATCTGAAATGATTAAATACAGGAGTGTTTTTCACCTCTACATTTAAAAGCTCAACATCATTGTCATACTTAGGGGTATTATTTTCCTTCGGAATTATCCATATACCCTTAGCATTCTTATCTATGTTTACTGTCGATTCGGATATATATATCGGATTGTTGTCCTTGGTTGTCCAGCTCTCAAGATATCCAAACCTGTTCTCGCATAAAACCACAATATCAAAATATGCCGCCGAGTCATTCTTGTAATCTATGACAAGCTTATTTACATAGCTGTCAGGCTCTATATAATAGCATTTCATTCCCTGATATGCTTCATATTCCTCGTGCGGTCTGTACTCAAGTCCGTTTTCCGGGTCGCCCTCCACGATTGCAGCCACATCAAATACTTTCTCGGTAAACTCCGTATCATGTATGCCCTTTATATCTGCCGGAAGCCTCATCAGCTTAATATTACAGAACAGCTCCACGGCAAATGCAGACAATATACATATCGCAGCGACAATCAGAATTCTTATAACATATTCCTTATATGTTACTGTGTTATGCTTTGCTAAATCTCCTTTTTTCACATCAATCCCCATTCTGCTGCATGCTTACAGCACCAATTCTACTGGTATATATTTCCCGGATAATAATTTTTATCATACAATGCCTGAAGATAAGCGCTTATATCCTTTATTCGCGATGTAGGCTCATAGCCGTCGACACCAAACAGATATTTATGCAGTTCACTGACATTCGATTCAAGTGTCATGGCAAATACAGGATCCGCAATATTAATCTCCGGCACCTTCTTCATGGAACCGAACTTTTCAAACGGAAAGCCTGTCTGGTCAGCCAGTGAAAAATCAAAGACACTAGGTATCATCCCGATTATCTCTGCAACAGGGACACTTGTAACTACATTGTCAAGCACACCGTTTATCGCATTGGTAAGCTGATTCAGATTCATCTTCTTTGCCTTCTCGAATATAAGACTGATAATCTTGCGCTGTCTCTCTGCACGTCCATAATCAAGTGTTCCGTCCGCATATCTTATACGGCAGTAGGCTGTCGCCTGTATTCCGTCAAGGTGAACCATTCCTGCACTAGGAACAGTCTCGTAGGTTCTTCCTGTGTTAAGTCCAGTATCTCTCAAATATTCATTGAGCCAATAAAGCTCCTGCTCCGTAATCTCAAGGTCGACTCCGCCAACCGCATCGACAATCCTTATAAGTGCCTCGAAATTAACCATGACATAGTCTGTAATGTTAAGGTCCAGGTTCAGATTAATCATGCTTATCGTCGCCTCAACTCCCGAATAGAAGAAAGCCTCCGTTGCCTTTCTGTAGGTATCATTAAAGCCTCCCGATGCAGGCACCATGAGCAATGTATCTCTATATACCGAGACAAGCTTCACTTCCTTGGTATCATTGTTAAGACTTGCTATTATGATGGCGTCCGTGTTGCCCTCACCTGTCTTATTCATTGCCTCGAGTGAATTGTCGCGTGCATCCGTTCCAAGCAGGAGATAGTTGGTGTATCCTTTGAGTGCCTCATTTGCCTTGACCTCCGGGGCAATTATAAGGTCTATCGCCTCTCTGTCAATCTCCTTTACCTCTAGCTTTCCAAACTTATCAACTATATACCATACAGCCACAACCACACATAATACAACAAGCTCTGCGAAAAAAAGCAGAGCCTTTTGCCATATCTTCATTTTTTTCTTTTTATTTTTTGTCATAATACTGCCTCTATTCTTTCAAGCCCATCCACATTTTAAATCCATCAAAAAGCATTCTTATTTACGAAGCCTTTAAAAATCGTCTGGAATAAAATAACTATATCAAACCAGAAGGTCCAGTTTTCTATATAATATAAATCATATTCTATCCTCTTACGAATAGAAGTGTTTCCTCTGTAGCCATTAATCTGAGCCCATCCTGTCATTCCGGGGCGGACCTGATGCTTTATCATATATCTTGGTATCTGCTCCCTGAACTTTTCAACGAACTCCGGTCTTTCCGGTCTTGGTCCCACAAGACTCATATCGCCCTTAAGCACATTAAACAGCTGTGGAAGCTCATCAAGGCTGCATCTTCTGATAAACCTGCCAATTCTGGTGGTTCTGTCATCGTTCTGCGTTGTAAAATGAAGCTCATCACACCTCTCTATCTTCATGGAACGGAATTTATACATAACAAAATTCCTGTTGTGAAGTCCGACTCTCTCCTGTTTATAAATAACAGGTCCTTTTGATGAAAACCTTACTGCAAGTGCCACCGCAAGCATTACTGGTGAAAACAGGATTATAAGCAGGAATGAACCCACTATATCTGAAACTCTTTTTACAAATTTATTAAAACCGCCGTTTAGCGGAACACGCCTTATATTTATCACAGGCAGTCCCAGCAAATCCTCTGTATACGGTCTTGTCGGAATGAAATTATTATAATCCGGAATGAACTTGGTGTGCACACCTGATTTTTCACATATTGCCACGATATCCTCAAGCTTAGAATATTCTGCAATTCCCAGAGTTATCGCTATCTCATCCAGCTCATTTTCCGACAACAGGTTCTGTAATAATTTTATCTTACCTATTACCTGTTCGCCGCGGTATTTCGTTCCGACTGCAACCTTATCGTCAAGTATTCCCATTATATGGTATCCCCACTGTGGGTTGGTCTTTATCCTGTCTATATAGCCCTCCGCAGCACGGCTGTAGCCGACAAGAAGGATATGCTTCTGGTTGAAGCCCCTGTTTCTTATCTTTCGCAGCACCCATCTTATGCAATTCCTGAAAATGATTTCCGCAACATTGTTTATGACATAGAATATAAACATCATCTGCCTTGAAAAATGCGGCTGGTGTAACATATACAATGCCATAATAAATATAACAAGTCCCATGGTATTTGACTTGACTATATTTCCTATCTCCTCTTTCATCGTCTGTACACGCTTAGGACTATATACATTAAATACAGCATAGAGTATAAGATACATTGGAATAATGCATAAAAGTCCTATAATATACATATGGTTCATCATGGTTACACTGTCATCATAGAACTTTATCACCCATGACAGACCATACGATGCCGCTATGATAAGTGCATCCAGCAGTACGTGCAATCTATTAAAATATTTCTGATTACCCTTAATCACAGTTGCCTCCAATAGTTCTTATTCATCGTGCATGCCATAACAAAGCTTTCCGGCAGTCTGCGGTATGCCTTGCCGAGCTTATATCCGGCAAGCCTGAACACACTATTTATATAAAAATACGGTATATAATATGCTGCTTTATTCCTGATAAGCAATGATGTCATCTTAAAAATGTACCTGGCACCCTCGCTTTCAGATGAGATATTGGCGAATACCTCCGGATTATCAGCCTGTGATACTCCCAAATCAAAATTTCTGTGAAATTGCTGCATATTGGAATAATTATGCGAATGTATAACACATGCATCCGCCTTATAGTATACCCCATATCCTGCCATCAGAAACCTGTATGCCATAATCATATCTTCATTAAATATTGTTTTTTTGATAAAGCCTCCCTGCTCAATATATTTTTTTCTATCATACATTGCGCATACATCTGAACAGAAAAATGCCTTTATCCCCATACTGTCTATATCTTTTTTATATTTAATGCAGCTTTCCTCCGGGTAATTAAAATTCCTTGCCAGCCTCTCTATAATACGGCAGTCCTCATCAGGAAGCTGTCTGGCATACGCAACGGCAACATCATTCACATTAAAGCATTCCAGAAGCTTTTCCACAAGCAGCTCATCTGCCGGAACAGCATCCTGAGTCATAAGAAGACAGTAATCCGCATCCGAAGCCATAATTCCATCATTTCTGGTACGCCCATGATCGAACTCGTCAGGCTCTATATGCTTTACCTTTATCTCCCCATTATATGGATAACTCCCACTATTATAATATCGCTTCTGAGTGTTTATTACATACACACGTCTTACCTTTACGGACTGTTTTTCAAGCATTTTCAATAATGCAGCATATTTTTTTTCCGGCTTGTACACCGGAATAATCACATCAATAACCGGAGTTTCCATTTTAAATTCCTAAATCCTTCCAAATACATATAACATGAACCTTCAATGCAGCGCCGGCAAAGCGTATTCTAATCAGTGTTTCCTTGTTGCTGCTTCAGTCTCGGCATACGTTTCAACAGCATCACCGGTTATATTGACCTTGACAGTGACATTCCCGGCAAGAATATAATTGTTCAAATCCTCCGACAATATAACAGGCACTTCATATTCTCCCGGTCCATAACCCTTTAAATCTATGTTCGGATTGAGTACATCCATATTAAAGCTGTCATGTACTTCCTGAATTGCCTTGACCTTAACCTCTATATAGCTGTCCTCTATCTGTGCCTCAAGTCCATCTCCTAAATTATTTACAGCTATACCATTTTTTCTAACAATATAGCTCTTAACAACCATCGGTTCAATATCTATATGCACAGTGAGTTCTGTAGTTCCTGAGACAATCTTGTAACTAGCCTTAAGATAATTGGCAAGATTGACTACACAATCCTGGCTCTCCGTCACATCTGTCAATTCAATCGCATCACTCGGTAAATCTATAGCTGAAATATTTGCAAGACTTTCCTGAGTTCCCGCTATCTTAACATGATCGAAGCTCAGTGAATATCCCACCATCTTATAATCATCCGCCACCGTAACGCTCGGGTTTATGGTGATGCCTATCCATTTTGTCGGATTGATTACCACGCTGAGTCTCAGGGAGTTACGGCTCAGCTGTATTGCACCTGTATCAACTACGTTATTATTCTCATCATAAAATACCGGTGTAACCATCTCATTCACAGACTGCATCATATTAGATACATCATATTTTATCTCTGCACGCACAATCTTCTCTATAACACTAGCCGCACCTGTTATTTCAATCTTGTTCTGTGAAATGGATATATCACCTATAACATAATTCTCAGCAGGATTACCTACAATAGCCGTTGTAACCGGAACCTCCGCAGTCTGCTTATTGTCAATGCTCAGCTTGACGACCTGAATCTTGGAGGTTATCTCCTTTATGTCATTCTTGACATCTGACTTAACGCACTCTACCGTTATATTGGCAGTATCGGTGAGAGGGCTTAGCTGGCTTAAGTCGGCATAAGCTATAAAATCAGAGGATTTGAGCTCCTTTGCAACGCTCTCAGGAGCCCATACGGTTATGGCAATAACGTTCCCTGATTCCACCTCATATATATATCCCTTGTCAATGAGGTCATCATCATTCCTTAACTCGACACTGACACCGTTTATGGTCTTTTTGACAAGGGGGTCATTTATGTTCATAACAACCCACCATACGATAACGGCAATCAAAAGAGCAAGTATCTTAAGTCCTATATTATTGAATATTATTTTCTTCATCAGACCTGCCTCCCCTCTTCCATATCTTAATTCGTTTTCCCGTATCAAGATTTCCTATCTTGAGAAGCTCAAGCTTGTTGCGCAGATACTCCCCATCCACATTTCTCACAAGCTGTCCGTTATGTGCAATTGATACCTTTCCGGTCTCCTCCGAAACGATAATTACAAATGCGTCCGTAGCTTCACTTATTCCGGCTCCGGCGCGATGTCTTGTTCCAAGCTCCTTGCTAAGATCCATGTTGTCCGAAAGAGGAAGATAACATGTAGCCGACACAATCCTGTTACCCCTTATGATTACGGCTCCGTCATGCAAAGGTGTATTGTGCTCAAATATATTGATGAGGAGCTGATTGCTCACAAAAGCATCTATATCTATACCTGTATTGATATAGTCCTGAAGATTAATCTCCTGCTCGATGACAATAAGTGCACCTGTCTTGTGCTTTGCCATCTCGTATGAGGCCTTTACAAGTTCATCTATGGTCCTGTCACTGAAAATCTCCTTCTTATCCTTCAGATCATCGAACTGAAGCAGGCCGGCAAGATACCTCTTATTGCCAAGCTGCTCAAGTGCCTTTCTCAGCTCCGGCTGGAAGATAACCACAACAGCTATCAATGCAACATTGATTGTCTTTCCGGCAATCCATAGAATTGTTGTAAACTTACACAGGTACGCAATAAGTGCAAAAATTATAATTACGAGAATACCCTTAAGCAGAGTCCACGCCCTGCTGGTCTTCATCCATAATATTATATGATACAGAAAGAATGCTATAATAAGAATCTCCGCAATATCTGAAAATTCCACATTCGGTCTGTATATATTGTTCAGAAAATCTCCAATAAAACTGCTAACTGCACCCATGCTCTCACATCCTCTTTATCTTATTCCTCATCCTCAAGATTGACCATATCCCGCTCATACGCTTTCCGGCGTTTGATATCCTCAGGCTCCGTCTCTCCACTGCCGCCGTAGGCAGCATGTAAATTATATTCGTTCTTTATCTCGTCAGCATTGCCGCTTATTTTTTTTATCTTTACCTCCTGCATTGTCATGTTGAACTTCGGAACCGCTTTTACATAGTAATAATAGTCATCATCCTCAAACTGCACCCTTTCTGTCCTCGAGTAGTCAACCGATAATACAAAAAAGCTTAGAAGCAGACCAATGGCAACAGCAGCCACACAGCCTGCAACAAGTCCCGCCATGCTGAATGTAAGATTCATCATAACATGTGACATTACAACAAGCACTGCTTCGACAACGCTTCCGGTAACTACGGCAATCGTCCTTGAGTGGTCTATTGAAAAGCTTTTTATGACAGCTACAAGTATTATTACCGCCGAAAAGACAATGCCCATCACCAGCATTTCCTTATCCACTATCGTGTTATCCATTATAAATACAATCTTCTGTACAAAATCCCCTTCGCCGAACATTGAGGCAGACAATGCAAATTCACTGCAGAAGGACAATGTAAAATACAGATATGTTCCAAAAAACGCAGGAACTATACCGGCAATTCCAACAGTAAGTCCCACAACAACAGGAACCGCATACGAAATATGCAGCATATAAAACACCGGTGTAAGCAAAAGCACCCACCCTGTCTTAGGTGCAAACACATAATATGCAAGCAGCAATATAAGCAGCACTACAAGTGTTATTATCGAATACTCAACCGAAAGTCCGTAAAGCTGTAAAATAATCAGCCCGCATCCGCACATTGTTGTCACGCCTGCCGGCAGGAAAGCACACACAGCAGACAACAATATAATTATAAAAACATTGGAGGCAAGTCCGTTATAACCTGTCATCCCTCTTATAAGCATAAATGAAACAAATGCTGCAGCGAACTTAAGCACATGGCTTATTATCGTGTCATATTTTCCGTACAGCCGCTGCAAAGCATCCTTAATTTTTAACAGTTCCGTCATCATTATACTCTTTCTCCCCATCAGATTTTTCTTCACGACTCAGTTTATCTATCTTTTTCAGACGATTAATATATACCCGCATGCCATCCTCACAATCGCTGTAACGCATGGAGAAAATAAAATACGATATAACCTGTGCCACAATGAGAAGCAGCACATAAGACACTATCAATGTGCTTCCTAATCCTCTGTAATCCATCTTTGTAAGATTATTCACAATATATTCAAATCTGTATGCGCATATCAGCATAAGTGTCAAAAGGTATCCGCCTGTGATTCCTATACCGGCAAAGAGCATGTGCATACCTATATAATCGCTGCGGTAGTACATGACATTCTTCAATTCTCTCTTACCTTCATGCTTCTCATACATGGCAGTTCGCGCCATAAGTCTGACCTTACGCTTATTAACCATATTATTCCCCATTTCCTAATGTCAGTCTATTTTTAGTCCATGATGTCATCATATCATATTATCTTCCCTAATATCATAACTTTTTTTTTAAGGATTGTAAACTATAATCTGCGAATGTGCATTGGCGGCAGCCATAACAAATCTCACTTTTCTGCCATCGCTGTTTATAGTCTTATCCTTTGACAGCGTTGTATACACATTCCATACGGATTCCGAGGTCTCCGGAAGCAGATATGCCAGTGCACCTCTTACCGCCATGTCAAATTCTCCCGAACGCTTCTTTATATATATATGTACACTATCCGACTGGACAATCACCTCTCCATAGTATTCCCCATCCACATCATATATTGCAGCATTCGGCAGATATTGTGAAAATCCGCTTTGCGATAGAATAGAAAACATTTCCTGTGTATCTATAGCCTCAGCCGCCTTTGTCGTAGGAGGTATAAATTCGGTTGTTGTCTCCTCATGAGATGTATTCTCTGTGCTGCTCTGCGTTCCATTGCCTGACGGCTGTGCCGTCTCATTATTCTGCGGCGGCTGTGTCGTCTCATTTTCGCGTGTATTATTACCGTCATCAGAATAATCGCTTCCGGCCGGCTCAGTTACAGGCTCTGTCGAATCATTACCGCCTGGATTGCCATCAGGTCTAACATTATTCTGTGTTGTCTCTCCTGAATCCGTTCGGGTCTGCGATGCCGCACTATTATTCTGGGTATATTTATCATTCCAGCCGATTGTGTTAAATCCCATATCCCCCTGTGCCGAGGAATCTTTCACAACCTCGATTGCTATAGCAGACGAATATTGTCCGGCTGTCGCCGTCACCGCCGCGACACCCTCACCTACGAGCACAACCTTGCCCTTCTCATCTACGATGACCGAGGCTTCATTGCTGCTTGACCAGATTACTGCCTCCACCAAATCAACCGGATTGGCAGAAAGTGACAGGGTATACGACTGTCCCACATAGCCCCTGAATGAATCTGCATCAATATTTATATATTCCTCATCCGCACTGTGATGCTTTCCCGAACCATTGCCCTGCTGTACACCATTTTGATTTGAGGCTTTTCCAAGTGTCTGTGCAAATAAAACCACAAGCAAAAGCAGAGCCACCGTGCTTGAGCCGAACAAAAGTCCGATAAGTGGGCCTAATATGCCATCATTATTCTTTTTCCTTGTATTATTCCTTGTATTATTCCTTCTCTTATTTCTTTTCTGTGCCATACTCTTCCTCCAAATTATAACAGTTATATACTACCCTTAATGCATGCGAAAATCAAGTTGAGATTTATATTTATAATGGATATAATAGTATTCAGTTCATACTTAATTATCAATCATGAAAGGAAAAATGATGAAGCTTATATTTATAAGACACGCCGAACCGGACTACAGTATAGACTCGCTCACAGAAAAAGGGTTCTATGAAGCGCAGCTCCTCGCTAAGCGCACAGCCGGATGGAGAGTTACTGATTTCTACTGTTCACCTCTTGGTAGAGCCATAAGGACAAGTGAGCCTACCCTCGCCTGCCATGGCAGAACCGCAATAACCTGTGACTGGCTGCAGGAGTTCCGTGTGCCTGTGTCACCTGAAGGACGCACGGACGGAAAGACAATTCCATGGGATTTCATGCCTGAATATCTAAACAGATACCCTGAGCTGCTTGATGCCAACCGCTGGCTGGACACTCCGGTTATGAAAAGCGGCAATGTAAAAGAGGCTTATGAGAATGTATGCAGGAATTTTGATGCACTGCTTGAAAAATACAGTTATATGCGCGATGGACTTGCCTATAGCACAACACATACCGGTTCAAGCTGTGACTACATGGTGTACAACGGCACTACCAAAGAATGCATGGCAAACCACAAGGATGAGGAGCCTGTTTTAGTATTCTTCTGCCATCTCGGAATTATGCTGTGTATCATGTCCCACCTTTTAAATACCTCTCCGGTCACTCTATGGCAGGGCTTTTTCACACCGCCAAGCTCCGTCACCGTTCTCTCCGGTGAGGAACGCATACCGGGGCTTGCCTATTTCCGCTGCCAGATGTTGGGGGATACATCACATCTGAGGCTCAATGACGAACCTGTATCTTATTATGGTGGTTTTGCATCGCCTTTTCAGGGGTAGGGATAATTACAAAACAAAACATCCGTATAATGCTCAAAAACTGCATTTACGGATGTTTTATTTTATCTTAGCTTATGTGATTCCTAGGGTTAAACATCATTATGTTATTTTATATGTTTTTATCTGTTCTATATTCCATGCTCCATATTCTGTGGCGCTATTTCTGTGCGTTATGTCTCTTAAAGAAGTCCTTTGTTTCCTTAATTACAACTCCGCTGAGAGCGAATATAGCTATCATATTTGGGATTGCCATAAGTCCATTGAAGATATCGGCTATGGTCCATACAGCCTTTACCGTCATATATGGTCCAATGAATACAGCAAGTATGTACAGCCAGCGATAGACCTTGACCGCCTTCATCCTTCCACCTGTGAGATATTCAAGGCATCTCTCCGAATAATAGTCCCAGCCCAGAATCGTTGTAAATGCAAAGAATACAAGGCACAGCATGAGTAAGAACGATGATATTACATGCGGAATCGGAAGTCCGTTGTTGAATGCGTAGGTTGTGACAGCCACGCCCTCTAAACCTTCAACCTGCCATGCTCCTGTAATTACAATTGCAAGACCTGTCATGGTACATATAATTATTGTATCGATAAAGGTTCCTGTCATAGACACAAGCCCCTGTCTTACAGGCTCCTTAGTCTTAGCCGCAGCGGCCGCGATAGGCGCCGAACCAAGTCCTGCTTCATTAGAGAAGATACCTCTGGCAATACCATTCTGCATGGCGACAATCATGCTTCCGACAATTCCTCCCGTGACTGCCTGTGGATTGAAGGCTCCCTTGACTATGGTCACGAACGCAGACGGAATCTGCTTTACATTACATATAAGAAGTAAGACGCTGAAAACCACATATATCACAGCCATAAAAGGGACCACGACCTGTGACACATTCGCAATTCTCTTGATTCCGCCGATCAAAACAAGTGCCACGCACACACTGAGCACAAGAGAAGCTATCACAACCGTCCATGAGTATGTTCCGATTCCCGGTATCGTCACCGCATAAGCTGTATCAGGGTCAAAGAAATTCTTTACGGCTGAGGCAATCCCGTTTACCTGTGAAAATGTACCTATACCAAAAAGTCCTACGCACACTCCGAAAAAGGCAAAGAGGCACGCAAGCCATTTCCATTTTTTTCCCATTCCCTTTTCGATATAGTAGAACGGTCCGCCAAGTGAGTGATGTTCTTCATCGACAACGCGGTACTTTACAGCAAGAAGTCCCTCCGAATACTTGGTCGCCATTCCGAAGAACGCCGCAATCTCCATCCAGAAGAGTGCTCCCGGTCCTCCCGCACCTATCGCCGTAGCGACACCTACGATATTACCTGTTCCGATAGTTGCTGAAAGTGCGGTACATAATGCACCGAAGGATGTGACCTCTCCGTGTCCGTCCTCCTCATTCTTTACCATCCACTTGAGTGCAAGCGGAAGCTTTCTTACCTGAAGAAGCCCCATTCTGACCGTGAGATATATTCCTCCCGCCAGAATAAGTACCATGAGCGGTACTCCCCAGACAATGCCGTCTAACCATGTTAGTATTCTGTTGATTTCCTGTAACATGTGATATCCTCTCTTGTTTTGAATTTTTATTATGATTGTATATCACTTTAACAATTTAATCAACTGAATTTTTCTGTGAAATAATCACTATTCATCGTTCGGACAGCCTGTTCCTCTTAAAGACCCTTGCCGTTGTCCCCCACCACATCATAATGTATGTCTATCGCTGCTTCAATCATACCCTTATCCAATGAGATTATTCCTTCATAAATACCGCGGTGACACTCTATAAGCTTATCTCTGACGCGCTCGTCCGAATTATAAATTACCCGCTCAATAGCTTCCTTATACACAGTAGTTACCGCATCCATAATGACAGTCATAAGACTGTTGTCCGCCGCCTTAATAAGTTCATTATGGAAATTATCATCAGCGATAGCTATTTTTTCGAGAATATCCTTTTTATCATGGTCATCTGAAGCTGATTTATCATTCTTAAGCACGCACTGCAAATTTTCAAGCTCATTAAGATACCCGCTAAGCCTCTTACTATGCTCCCGGGACATTCCGTTCCTAATTATCATGCCGCACACAGTCTTTTCGAGAATACGGCGAAATTCGCATACATCCCTGTGACTTATGCTCCTCAGGGCAAGCATAATAAGAATTATCTGCCCGATTGATTTTCCTGCATCCCCCGATATGTAATTTCCGGAGCCCTGCTTTCTCTCAATTATACCCATTCCATGCAGGATACTTAATGCCTCCCTCGTGGAATTACGTCCTATTCCAAGCTGCTCAGCTATATTACGCTCTGTCGGAAGCCTGCTGCCGACCTCAAGCGTTCCTGCATTTATAAGCTCATATATATAATCAATCGCCTTGGCGTATTCCTGTGAACTGTTCCCGTCATTTAACATAATTTATCTCCTGTTGGGACATAGGTGTCAGACCCCTGTCCCAAGCCATGCTGGGACAGGGGTCTGACACCAGTGTCCCAACTCTATATGAAGTATGAAAAAATCGTTGCTCCTATCACTGTGAGCACTCCGGCTACCGCAATGGCAAGACTGCTCATCGCTCCTTCAACCTCGCCAAGCTCCATCGCCTTGGCTGTCCCGATGGCATGTGAAGCGCTTCCAAGAGCAAGCCCTTTGGAAATAGGCTCCGTGATTCTGAATAATCTGCAGATAAGCTCACCAAAAATATTCCCCAGGACTCCCGTTATAATGATAACCGCAACAGTTATGGTCACATAACCGCCAAGCTCATCCGACACGCCCATTCCTATTGCTGTGGTGATTGACTTAGGAAGCAATGTAACATATTCCTCATGTGTCAGCCCCATAAGCTTGGCAAGCACAAATACCGTGGCAAGACTTGTGATGACACCTGATACAATTCCAAATAACACGGCCTTAAAATTATCCTTTAAAAGCTGCCACTGCTCATAAAGAGGAATGGCAAGACATACTGTCGCCGGTGTCAGAAACCAGCTTATATAGGAGGCTCCCTTGTTGTAAACCTCATAGTCGACATCCGCAACAACCAGAACCACAATCGTGGCTGCAATCGATATCAGCAGCGGATTTAAGAATCCCAGCTTAAATTTTTTCTTAAGAAAATATCCTAATATGTATGCAAGCAGGCTTATCGTGACACCTGCAAACAGTGAATCTTCGAGAAACTCTGTCATTTATATACCTTCCTTCTGAATTTATCTTCTATTTTGTATTTTCAGCCTCAACCGGCATTTTCTGTGCTCTTGCCTTTTCCCTGTTCTCAGCGTGCTTTCTATCCCTTCTGATAACCCACTGTGAGCTTCTTCCGGCAGCCCCCATGACGGTTATTATCGCTGCAACTGTTATTATGCTGACCGGAAGCAGCAATGGCTTAAGTACACTCCACGATGACATAAGCCCGACTCCTGCGGGAATAAACATAATCGGCATAATCTCAATCAGGAATTTGCCCACGTCCTTGACCGCATCAAGCTTTATAGCCCCTGTCATAAGCCCGATAAACATAATAACCATTCCATATATACTTGCAGGGATAGGTAACGGCAGCATATATTTCAATAATTCACCGACAAAAGTAATACCAATGATTACCATAAATTGATGTAAATATTTCATACTATGTATGTCCTTTCAAAATAAAATTGGTAGCACCAATTCAGTGCTACCAAAAATTATACCCATATACCATATTTTGTCAAACGTCAAAATAGACAATTTTTACCTTTTATTGAGGTCCTCTTCCGTCATAAATGTTCCACTCATGGAAGCGTTGATTTCGGACACCTCACGAATCCCCTTTATATAGTCATCGTATATATCCCATAAATCCATGTCACAGTCATTAAGACCGTCATCATCAGGTATCCACTGCTTTATGAGGGCAATTCTCTCTTCCTTGGTTGTATCCTTTATAAGAATGCTTTTATTTTTATTTTCCAACACGCTTTTCTCCTTAATCCCTGAACGTCCTTAACGCTTCGATAGTCCTCTCAATAAGCTCATCGAGACTCCAGCCGAGCATGTCCGCACCTCTCTCAATCACTTCTCTTGAACAACCCGCTGCAAAGCCCTTGCTCTTATATTTTTTCCTGACTGATTTAAGCTCTAGGTCCTGCACGCTCTTAGACGGACGCATGATAACCACAGCACCGATAAGACCTGTAAGCTCATCCACTGCATACAGCACCTTCTCCATCTCATGCTCAGGCCTGATGTCAACCGTTATTGCATAGCCATGACTCGCCGTTGCGTGGATTATCCGCTCATCTACGCCGCGCTCACGCATAATCTCCTGACTCTTAATGCAGTGCTCCTGTGGGTACATCTCAAAATCAAGGTCATGTAAAATACCCACAACCTCCCAGAAATCTGCCTCATCACCATACCCAAGCTTCTCCGCAAAATACCTCATCGTCTTTCCGACAATCTCCGCATGTTCAAGATGAAACTCATCCTTATTATACTCCCTAAGTAACTCCCATGCCCCTTCTCTGGTCATATTTTATCTCCTTAAACATTATAATTATATTTATGCATATCACGACTTTTGGGAAAAGCTTAGATTGTTCCAAGAACATCTTGCTTCGCACAACGGAGCTGATATGCATAAATATAATACGTTATACACTCATAGTTTACAGAATCATGTCTTGACACCCGAATCACTTAGGTGACTACTTCCTGCACAAATCCTTCACAACCTCACCCGCAATTATAAGTCCGGCAACCGATGGCACAAAAGCCACACTTCCCGGAATATCCCTTCGCTCCGTGCACTTGTGCTCAGCTCCCGGAGGGCATATACAGTTGGTTCTGCAGCTTATAGCCATATCCTCAATCGGTCTTGTAGGTATTTCCTCTGAATATACAACCTTAAGCTTTTTCACGCCGCGCTTTTTTAACTCTCTTCTCATAACCTTTGCAAGCGGGCATACCTTAGTCTTATATATATCGGCAACCCTAAACTGGCTTCCGTCAAGCTTGTTGCCGGCTCCCATACTGCTTATTATCGGTATGTCCATCTCCTGTGCCTTCATAACAAGACTTATCTTAGCTGTGACCGTATCCACCGCATCAACCACATAATCGTACTCATCGAATGGAAAATCCGCTGCATTTTCAGGTAAGAAGAAGCACTTGTGAACCCTGACATCCGCATCCGGGTTAATCTCCAGAATCCGCTCCTTCATAACATCCGTCTTATATTTTCCGACAGTCCTTCGTGTGGCGATAATCTGACGGTTGAGATTGGTTAAGCACACCTTATCGTCATCTATCAGGTCAAATGCTCCGACTCCGCTTCTTACCAGTGCCTCGCACACATATCCTCCGACTCCTCCTATTCCAAATACCGCAACTCTTGATTTTCTAAGCTTCTCCATAGCCTCCTTGCCAAGTAAAAGCTCAGTTCTTGAAAACTGTGTAAGCATATTTCCTCCAAATCCCAAATATATTATCTTAATGTCCGGTTACTTTTCACATGCATATACACCCTTCTGTACCATTGCACAAAAGCCTCTATGCACTATGAGTTATTTATGCTCCCTTATCATCATTATCCCCGCCGCTGCAAGGAGTACACATGAAACCCATATTGAATGTATTCCGACATTTTTCGAGCATACACCACCTATACCCGCACCAATGGCAAATATTGCGATTATGCCATAATAGTGCAATGCCTTTCTAAGTGCCCCGGGCTGCCTTTCCCTTATATACACAGAAAGGCTTTCCGTTCCGCTTCTTAGATTGCCTATGCACATTGTACTGGCATAGCTGTATCCCTTGACCTTTCTGAAGGTCTGAACCTGCATCGAACATGCCAGAGATACTATAACTGTCGCTGCCATATTATATGTAGCCGGTATAAATCCGACAGCAAGCAGCATCACTATCTCCATTATAACGATAATCTGTCTCCAATGTACTTTTCTTGAATTCTTATATCTGTGCTCAACCTGTTCGGCAAGCAGTACTCCCGCTGCAAATGCAAGCACCGGGAACAGATACCTGATACCGGCTGCAAAATCACCCAGCATAATATGCTGGCTCATCAGAACCACATTTCCCGTCTGGGCATTAGAAAATACCCTGTCTCTAACATTATAGGTATACGCATCCTGAAAGCCACCGGAAAACGCAAGCACCGAACTGAGCAGGAATGTCTCTGAGGTCTGAAGCCTTTCTTCAAATCTCTCTTCAAATTTACTCAAACCAACCACCCTTTCCATGTTCTGTAAAGACTACTATAATTCCTCACGCCACGAATTTCAAGTAGTAATCCCTAGTATTTCACTTGATTTTCATGTATAGAAACAATAATTCTGCAATCATTTGCTTCAGAAATTTCTGCCAGATTATGTATTGTATAAATATGATTATGGCTTTATAATAAATCAAGAATCATTATTTATTTCACGAAAGGAGTTTTATATGTACGAATTTACCGATGACTGCTTAATACATATTGAAGAGATAGACAACGAGCATAGACATTTATTCTCTCTCATCAACGAATCTATTGCCATGGTCGCAGAGGCTTCAGATGTCACTGCTATCTCAAAGGAACTTGTCGCAAGGCTTAAAGACTACGCTGTTAATCATTTTGCACATGAAGAGGCATATATGGAGAGCATACATGACCCGGAGCTGAGCCTCCAGAAGCGTGAGCATGCTGCTTTTACCGAAAAAATCAATTCCTTCTCGCTTGACACCTCCTCCCCGGAGGCAGCAAGGGAATCCCTTAACGAGCTTTTAAAGTACCTTATCCGCTGGCTCTACAGGCACATTCTGAGCAGCGATATGATGATAGGAAAGCTTGAACCGAATGACCCATTTGCATTCACAGACCGTTTCAAAACCGGTATACAGCTCATTGATGACGAGCACCGTAAATTATTCGAGATAATAAAGGAAACCAACGAGTTAATCTGTGCCGAGCTTCTCCATGACAAGTATGACAGGATTATGGAGCTTCTTGCAAAGCTTAAGGATTACACCGAATTTCATTTTCATGACGAGGAGACTCTTATGGAGCGCATAGGCTATCCGGGACTTGAGACTCAGAAGCATGCCCACGCTGCATTTGTTGAGCGCCTTGTTGATGTTGATTTAGGAACACTCGATGATATTGATAATGACCAGCAGGCTTATCTGCTTGACCTCATAAATTATCTGATCGGATGGCTGTCAAATCACATCCTCGTCAGCGACAAGAAGATTGCAGAGTATGTACGGAGCAATAACATCACGCTTTAAGACTATCAATTAAAAAAATTGCCGGATAAAGCTGCAGATGCTTGTCCGGCAATTTTCATTTTAAGTTTATCAGCTTTTAAATGTACCTATGCCATCGCATTGGCAACCTTATACTTGTAAAGCATCTCCGCGTGATTCTGCTCTTCCACCTGTATATCGGCTAACAGCTTACGGATACTGCTGTCACCGAACGCAAACACATCATTGTTGTAGGTTCCCGACACCAGCTTTTCTGTTCCAATGCAATCTGTGGCAAGAAATGCATCATTCTTTTTATCCTCTGATTCCGTCATTGATGTATAAGCAGCCTTAGGCTCATACTCACGTCCATCGGAATCGTTGCAGTTGCACTCCGGAACTGTCCCCGAAAGCACCTTAGTAAGCGAATCGCAGTGTTCCTGCTCCTTAGCCCTTAATGTCTCAAACAGCTTCTTAAGCTCCGGATCCTTTGCCTGTGCTGCATACATTGTGTATTTTTCCACACAGCTCTTCTCCTGTGTCAGTAAATCCTCAATTACAGTGCGCTCTTTTTCCTTTAAAACCATATTACAATTCCTCCAAAAAAATAATAAAGATACAGAAATAGCAATCTGTATCTTTATTATTGGCAATTGTACATCTGATTATTCCGGCATTTTACAACACAACATATCAAATTCACACTTAGACAGCACTATTTGTTAAACACATATCTATTCAGTCTGTCAAACGCCTCCACAACAAGCGTATGTGGCACAGCAAGGTTCATTCTTATTGCATAAGGCTTGTGGAACGGTCTACCATCCTGCCATATAACACCCACGGAAATTCCCGCCTTTATCAGTTCGTCCATCGTAGTATTATGTTCATCACACCACTTTCGACAATCAAGATACAGCATATATGTACCCTGTGGCTTTGCAAGACTCACACCCTCAAAATTCTTGACTATGAAATCATAGGCGTAATTGACGTTCTTTGTTATAACCTGTCTTAACTCGTCCGTCCACTCATAGCCCTCATTCCTATATGCACCTATGAGTGCATACATTGACAGAACATTCATACTGTTGTAGTGCGAAAGCCCTGACTGCTTTCTCACTCTGTCACGCAGATATTTATTGTATATGATATGATAAGAGCCGATAAGCCCCGCAAGATTGAAGGTCTTTGAAGGAGCATAGACGGCTATTGTCCGGTTTTTTGCGTCCTCCGACACACTCTGGGTCGGGATATGCCTGTGTCCCTCAAGAATTATGTCTGACCAGATTTCATCAGAGACTACAACACACTGATTGTTTTTGTACACCTCCATAGCCTTCTCAATCTCGTCTCTCTCCCACACTCTTCCGCACGGATTGTGAGGCGAGCAGAACACGCAGAAATGAATGTTGTTCTCCTTAATCTTCCTGTCCATATCCTCGTAGTCCATTCTCCACACTCCATTTTCATCCTGAACCAGAGGTGAAAGCACAATCTTACGACCATTGTCCTCAAGTGCACGTGTAAAACCTATATATGTAGGTGAGTGAAGTAAAACAGCCTCCCCCGGTGCCGTAAAAGCCTGAACCGCGGATGCCAGACAGCCGAGCACACCATTCTCATAGCCGATGTCCTCCTTTTCAAGCCCTGTCACGCCGTTTCTTCTGTTCTGCCATTCTATTATCGACGAATAATACTCCTCTCTCGGCTCAAAATATCCGAAGGCCGGGTGCTTCGTCCTCTTAATAACCTCCTCCTGTATGGTCGGAACGGTGGCAAAATTCATATCCGCCACCCACATCGGAATTTTAGAAAAGCCCGGCTTAACCTGCGCCCCATCAAACGGAATAATATCAACCGCTATCGCGTCCTTGCCATTTCTGTCTATTATGCTGTCAAAATCATATTTCATACCTGACACTTCCTCCCTGTCAATGAGTTATTCAATATCCACAGTATATTTTATACTCCGCCCAAAAGTCAATAAGCCGCCTGTTTTTGAAATATTATTACTTTTTTTACCAGCTCTACTTAATTTTTTTCTTAACTGCATAGAATGATGTTGGGGTCAAAACATGCCAACTTAATTTACGAGTGTATAACGTATTATATTTATGCATATCAGCTCCATTGTACGAAGCAAGATGTTCTAAGAACTCTGATATAGGCTTTCTATACGTCCGCCACCGAAGCAAGCATACATCCTTGTATGCATTGCTTCTGAACCGGCATCCGTGCCGGTTCTGGCTAGTGTGTGAACAGAGTTCTAAAAACATCTAAGCTTCTTCCAAAAGTCGTGATATGCATAAATATAATACGTTATACATGCT